>OFFP01000609.1_pt1 | contig 28785 bp, 31 predicted proteins | sample 1521431 | NCBI WGS metagenome assembly OFFP01 (sample SAMEA3504104, study PRJEB24116) | mouse gut metagenome | biome: mouse gut; feature: mouse-associated habitat; material: faeces | place: Denmark | collected 2011
CATACTTAGGGCTAGCCGCCGCGCTAGCGGCTTGGTACAATGCAATTGGATACAACGGTGTATGATGATAAATTTAGTTATCATTTATGTGCTATAATAGAAAGGTAGGAGGGAATGTAGATGCTTTATTCAAATAGTCGAAAACTATCCTTATGTGGGTGGCTTCAAAAAAATGATGGATCAGCGTATCGTTCTCCATTACGTTTACAAAAATTTTTGTTTTTGTACGAAGCCTTTTCAAAAGTTGACAATGATGTTTCGGATTTTACACGCTTAAAAGGGTATAAACGCGGACCGGTATTTAGTCCTGTATGGGGTGATTATACAAAAGATAGAGCGGAATTCGACAAGAAGTCTCTGGAAATATATAATACTGAGCGGGATACTATCAATGATCTGCGGGCACAGAGGGCAAGTTTTATTGTAAGTTCACTTTCTGAGAATGAATTGTCTGATTTAACACATCAATTTAATATTTGGAATGCTAAACGACAGCCTATTATGGCAGGAGAGCAGCAAGTGGAATTAAATGAAAGTGATTTCAATGAGTTGGATTTTACAATCACTCGTACCCTAGAACAGATGTATCCGGCAGAAATAGTGCAGAATTGTAGTGTTATTGCCATAGGAGAAAAATTTTTTGTGTTCTTAAAAAAAGATATTAAATTTCTTACAGAACAGCATTTCGATACTATGGCATCCTTATCCGAACATGAAGATTTACACAATCCAGTATATGTAGAAGTAGATCATGAGGGGAGGCTGTGCATTGATTGACCGAAGCGATGTTGTAAGGATTAAGATGCCGTTTCCGGATATTACATCGAATTTAGCCGTAAATTCTCATATGTATATATGTCACCATGTGAGTGGGAACACCGTTAGTTTTGTAAAATGTCAAACGTTAAAACCATATATGTTAATTTCTTCGCCGATAAAACATTATTGGGATGAAGCACCAGATATAGCGAGGAATCCATTTCAGAGAACTACTCGTATTGATTGTGACAAAGAGTTTGTAACTTTTAATGTGTGTTACGATGATCGTTTAAAAACAGTTACGCGTCCAGATGTATGTGGAGATGTAATGGCACATATTGACACAGAACTTATATGTGACGGATATATTTCAAATAAAATTGCGGAAAGTGATCTGTTAGCCCTTAATAATTTAATACATCTAATATAAGTTTTCTAAAATATCGGTCTTGGGTTTGCCTGAGCCGATATTTTTGTTGCGCACTTGGCATATGGTTGTTTAAAGTATGTTTGAAAAACTATTCCTGTCATCGCATGAAAGCAAAAGATGTTGATCTGTACGATTTTGTTGCTGAAATCGTGTGAATGAAATATAATAAAAGTAAGGTTGTCTAGATATGCTGTATTGATACAAAAATCCTGATGACTATAAAAAGGCAGCTCTGCCAGTATACAGTCCTGGAGAATTTCTGTTAAATCATGAAATGAGTAAGAGATTGGAAAAAGGCATGGATATAGACATGCAAGGACAGAGTTGGAACGTGAGTTGTAGTGTATATTAAAAAATGGAGGAATTGTAAGATGAATATTTTAATGATTACTGGAAGCGCACACAAAAAGGGGACATCATCCTATCTGGCAGATGCTTTTGCCAAGGGAGCAAAGGAGGCGGGACATGCGGTCTGCCGCTTTGACGCAGCATATAAGAATGTGCATCCCTGCATTGGCTGTGATTCCTGTCAGAAGAATGAGCAGATTTGTGTATTTAAAGACGATATGCAGGAGTTGAATCCAGAGCTTTTAAAAGCGGAAGTAGTTGTATTTGTTTCACCTATTTACTATTATGATATAAATGCGCAGATAAAAGTGGTGATCGATCGGTTTTATGCAAATAATTCCTTGCTAAAGGGAGCAGATAAGAAAGCAGTCCTGATGCTTACTTATGCCGATGAAACCGAAGAAGCGGCTGAAGGCGCCGTCGCTTCCTATAAAGGTATGTTGAAATATCTGGAATGGGAGAATGTAGGGATCGTCTCTGCAAAGGCTTGTTATGTACTTGAGGATGTCGTTAATTCAGAGTATCCGAAGCAGGCGTATGAGTTGGGAAAGAGTTTGTAAAAATGGAGTGTTTTTAAATGACAAGAATATTAATAACGGCAATTATAACGATAACATTAGCTTTGGTTTTTTATACGATCGGTGTGTGGTCTGAGCATCGAAGTAAACAGTTGAAAAAAATTCATTTGATTTTTTTCTGGCTTGGACTTTGCATGGATACAACGGGTACGATTTTGATGGGACGGATCGCAAAGCGGTCTATGTTTTCCGGGGGATTATCACTGCATGGTGTAACGGGGATGCTTGCTATTATTTTAATGATCGTACATGCAGTATGGGCTACGATTGTGTTGGTAAAGAGGAATGAAGATTCTGCAAAGAATTTTCATCGGCTTAGCATTGCAGTATGGGCAATCTGGCTGGTTCCGTATATCCTTGGGATGATAATCGGAATGAGATAAACAATGGGGAGGAAAGTGGAGGGATAAATGATCACAGGTGAATTAAAAAATAAAATTGATAGTTTATGGGATATTTTTGCTTCCGGTGGATTAGTAAATCCGCTTGAAGTAATTGAGCAGATTACATATCTGATGTTTATTCATGATTTGGATGATTCAGACAATAAAAGAGCAAAGGAAAGTGCAATGCTTGGGTTTCCATATCAGAGTGTTTTTTCAGATGAAGTAAAGATTGGAGAAAGAACGATTGACGGTTCACGGCTTAAATGGTCTGTCTTTCATGATTTTCCTGCCGATAGAATGTATTCTGTAATGCAGGAATGGGTATTTCCATTTATAAAAACATTACACAGTGATAAGAATAGCGCTTATTCAAAATATATGGATGATGCAATTTTCAAATTACCCACACCGCTTGTTTTATCAAAAGTAGTAGATTCATTAGATGAAATATATAAGACAATGAATGAAATTCAGAGTGCAGATGTACGAGGAGACGTGTATGAGTATCTTTTATCAAAGATTGCACAGTCCGGACGTAATGGTCAGTTTAGAACTCCGAGGCACATTATTCGTATGATGGTAGAAATGATGGAGCCTACCAGTGATGAGGTGATCTGTGATCCGGCTTGTGGAACATCAGGATTCTTGGTTGCGGCAGGAAAATACTTGAAAGAAAAGAAGAAGGAAGAAATTTTCTTTGATAATCAGAAGAAAGATCATTATATGAATCACATGTTTCATGGATATGATATGGATAGAACCATGCTTCGTATTGGGGCAATGAATATGATGACTCATGGAATTGACAATCCATTTATTGAATACAGAGATAGCTTGTCTGATCAGAATCCAGATAAGGATAAGTATTCATTAGTACTTGCAAATCCGCCATTTAAGGGAAGTCTTGATGCAGAGTCCGTATCAGGGGATTTGCTTAAGGTATGTAAGACAAAGAAGACAGAATTATTATTCCTGGCGTTGTTTCTTCGTATGCTAAAGATAGGCGGAAGATGTGCCGGCATCGTTCCCGACGGTGTATTGTTTGGCTCATCAAAGGCACATAAAGATATCAGAAGAGAACTTGTTGAGAATCAAAGATTAGAGGCGGTTATCTCCATGCCTTCCGGTGTGTTTAAACCATATGCAGGAGTATCAACAGCTATTCTTGTATTCACAAAAACGGAATATGGCGGAACGGATAGTGTGTGGTTTTATGATATGACGGCAGATGGTTTTAGCTTAGACGATAAGAGAACTCCAAGTGCAGAAAATGATATTCCGGATATTATTGAACGATTCAAGAATTTAGATAAGGAAGCGGAAAGAAAACGTACAGATAAATCCTTTATGGTGCCTAAGCAGGATATTGTTGACAATGGCTATGATCTCAGCATTAATAAATACAAAGAGGTCGAGTATGTAGCTGTTGAATATCCGCCGACATTTGAAATTATGGCTGATATTCGTGAAATTGAGATGGAGATTGGTAAGGAAATGGATGAGTTGGAAAAGTTGTTGAATTTGTAAAGAAGGGTATACAAAGTTGATAAATTCAATCGGAATTGATCAAGCTAGGGAAAAGATATGGAACTTAAACTTATTAGATTAGAGGAATCACATATAGACACATTAACAAAAATAATGGAGAGGGCTTTTGATGAAGATACAAGAATACATATTGGTGAGGAAAAAGGCGGTCCAGATGGATATAACAATGGAGACTTTTTGAGAAAATGGGGATTACATAATGATTCTTCTTCATATTGTATTTCGCTGGATGAACAGTTGGTTGGCGGAGTAATCTTGTGGATAAATGAAAATAATCACAACTTTCTGGGAAATATTTTTATTGATCCGGATTATGAAAATCAGGGAGTGGGAAGAAAGGTGTGGAATATGATTGAAAAATTATATCCTGATACAGAGGTTTGGGAAACAGAAACGCCAATTTTTTCGAGTAGGAATCATAATTTCTATGTCAATAAGTGCGGTTTTCATATTGTTAAAATTGATAACCCTAAAAACAGGTTAGAAGGTCAGTATAAAATGCGGAAAGTGATGAAATGAAGTTCAATAACTTCGGATTTGTGGGGATGGGTAGATGAAAGTAAAACTAAAGGAATTGGGGAAGATAAGTACAGGGAATACGCCAAGTAAGAATGTTGCAGAATTTTATGATTCAGAAGATATAGGTTTTGTTAAGCCGGATGTAATTTCCGATTCGCAAGTTGATTATATTGAAAATACTATGGAGTACTTATCTGAGATAGCAAGAAACAAAGCCAGAATTGTTAAAAAGGATGCTGTATTTGTTACATGTGTTGGGAGTATTGGAAAAATTGGAATTGCCAAAAATAAAGAATTTGCTTTTAATCAACAGATAAATGCCATCGAACCAAACGAAAAAGTTCTTCCCCAATATTTGGCATATGGAATTTTTGCTAATAAAAGAAAATTGCACGCTATTGCTAATGCGCCTGTTGTTCCAATTATTAATAAAACACAGTTTGGTGATTTTGAAATAGAAATAATTGATGATATACAAGAACAATTAATGATTGTTGAAGTGTTAGATAAAGTTAGTGAGATTATTGTGAAACGAAAAGCAGAATTGGAAAAATTGGATGAACTTATCAAAGCCCGGTTTGCCGAGATGTTTGGCGACCCGATTGAAAATGGGATGCATTGGAAGCAAGTGCCGCTTTCATTTTGCATAGAGCGCATCGAAAATGGTAAAAGCTTTGTGTGCGATTCAGAAGCACGTCAAGGAGAGTGGCCTGCTATACTCAAGCTTAGTGCGGTTACATATGGTTTTTATCGTCCAAAAGAAAACAAAGCGTTGCTTAACGAAAATCAATTCGTTGAAGAAGCAGCTGTTCGGGTTAGTGATTTGCTGTTTACGCGGAAGAATACACCAGAATTGGTTGGAATGTGTGCATATGTTTATGACACTCCGCCAAAGTTAATGATGCCCGACTTGCTTTTTCGTTTGAACACAACACCAGCATGCAACAAGGTATTTCTTTGGAAGCTTATTAATCATGATCTCTTTAGAGGGCGTATCAAAGCGATAGCTACAGGTTCAGCAAAATCAATGTCAAACATTTCAAAGGAAAGGTTGCTCAACCTTGAAATAATTTTGCCTCCATTGGAGATACAGGAACAATTTGCCGCCTTCGTTGAACAGATTGACAAATCAAAAGCTGCAGTACAAAAGGCATTAGATCAGACACAGTTACTATTTGACAGTTTAATGCAGGAATATTTTGGATAGAGAGGTAGAGAGAAATTGGCAAGAATGACGGTTTATCATGGAGGTTATACTTCAATTGAAAATCCAGAGATACGTATTGGAAAAAATACGAAGGATTTTGGAAAAGGATTTTATTGCACAATTATTAAAGAGCAAGCACAACGGTGGGCAAAACGATATGATACAAAAATTGTGTCTATCTATGATGTACGCTTGAATTCAGATTTGCAAATAAAAGAATTTAAAGAGATGACGGATGAATGGTTGGATTTTATCATTGATTGCAGAAGTGGGAAAGAACATGTATATGATATTGTAATTGGGGCAATGGCAGATGATCAGATTTATAATTATGTGTCTGATTATATGGATGGAAGCATTACAAGAGAGCAGTTTTGGGTATTGGCAAAATTCAAATATCCAACGCATCAGATTAATTTCTGTACGAAGGAAGCGTTAAAATGCCTTGAATACAGAGGCTTTGAGGAGGTGTTGTAATGGAGAATGTAGGGAGAGAATCGGTAAAAGATAATGATTTGTTCTTTACATGCAGTTTGATCGATCATATATCGAGAAAGACGAAAAATACAAGAACAGAGGTCGTCAATGCATTAGGGGAAAAGAACCTTGCGAAGATCTATGAATTAGCAGATATTTATCATAGTGATAATATAGAACGTGTCAGTGATGATTTTATCAGAAAAGCAGAAATTAAAATGGGGAATTTTGATAATGTGTCAGCATGTAAATACGCTATTCCATCGTATTGGGATATTGGTAAAGTGTATAAAAGACTGATAAGGGCTGTGGCAGAGTGCGAAAAGATAGACGTTATTGAGGCGTTGTTAAAGGTTTATAACTCATTTATCAGCAGTAAAATTGATGATTATAACAGTAGTATGTATTATGAAAATCCATCGTATTTATTGGAATGTTATTTGGAAAATAAGGTGATATAATAGATTGAAGGTGCGAGCTCAGAAAAGAGAGTGCATGAATGCAGATAGATTGTAAGGATTATTTGTGGGGAGGCGTTCTATGATAACGAATTTTGACTACTTAAAACATGAATCAAAATTTTCTGGCTTTGCAGATGTTGCTATATCGGCGGAGAAGATTATTCTTATGGATCCGGAGGCTAGTATTATCAATAGCCGCCGAGCGATGGAGTTTGCAATTAAGTGGATGTATTCCGTGGATGCTGAACTTGAAAAACCGTATCAAGATAATCTGCAAAGTCTTATGAATGCAGAGGAATACAGGCAGATTGTGGGACTGGATTTGTGGAAACGCATGGATTATATAAGGAGAAGTGGAAACAACGCAGCTCACAATAATAAGAAATTGGGAAGAGACGAAGCAATGCTTTGTCTTGAGAATCTGTTTATATATCTGGATTTCATTTCGTATTGTTATTCGGATCAATATGAAGAACATTCATTTGATAAAACATTAATTACTTCTCGAATTGAGAAAGCGAAGGAATCAAAAGAGGCGACTAATGCTGCAAAAGCAGAATTAGCAAGAGAACAGGAGAAGTCTGCAAAACAAGAGCTTGATTTACAGAAATTGATTGCGGAAAATGCTTCATTGAAGGAGGAATTGTCTGCCCGCAGGCAGGAACAACAGCAGACTTATGTTCCTAAGCCGCTTGATTTATCTGAATATAAAACCAGAAAACTATATATTGATTCTATGCTTATGGACGCGGGTTGGATGGAAGGGAAGGACTGGATGAATGAAGTAGAACTTCCTGGAATGCCAAATAAATCAGAAGTTGGTTTTGCTGATTATGTCCTTTATGATGATATGCATCGTCCATTGGCGGTTATTGAAGCTAAGAGAACCTGTGTGGATGTTTCGAAGGGAAGACAGCAGGCGAAGCTTTATGCGGATTTACTGGAACAAAAATATAAAAGAAGACCAGTCATTTTCCTTACAAATGGATTTGAAACGCATATTATTGACGGGCAATATCCCGAGAGAAAATGTTCGGTTATTTATTCAAAAAGAGACTTGGAGAAATGGTTCAATTTATTGACTATGAGGACAGGTCTTAAGCATGTTACTGTGGATAAGAACATTGCCGGACGATATTATCAGGAATCTGCTGTTAAAGCGGTATGCGATAGTTTAGATGAGAAGAACCGCAGGAAAGCCCTGCTTGTTATGGCGACCGGGGATGGTGGTATTATAGTGACAAGTCAAGCAAAGACCGCATAAATCAAAGGTTTTTGGCTGATTTAGTCCTACAAGAAAATGCCTTCGGGTGAGGTATTTACAGGTGGGACGGCGCCGTTTTCAACTGAAAATATGACTGCCTTGCACTAATATAACACGAGGGGCGGTGAAGCTTTAAAGGCAAAACGCATGGGCGGACTATGCCTGTGCGGTACAACTGAACATGGAATTAGGGTAGGACTTAATCGGTGACTGAGAAGAGTGTGCTGATGATGGTCCTATTTTTTATGCCTTCTCAGGAACCGGTTGAGCGCCTGCCGGAGTCAATCAGAGAAAAGGAGTGAAAAACTATGGCAAGAGCGAAAAAGGAATACCGGGAACTGACTGTTAGTGAAGCGTGCTGTTATGGAAGGAAGACGGCGCCGATGCTCCGGATTCAGGGACATTGGTTCCAGGAACTGGGATTCAATATCGGGGATCCGGTTCTGGTCAAGTGCGAGGAAGGCAAGCTGATCATCATGGCGGATACCGCTATGGCTGAGATTAAGAAGGCGGAGAAGGCTTTCATGGAAGAAGAGACCAGGAAGCTGCAGGAGCGCTTCCAGAAGGAGAAGAAGGAACTGAGGGCGAGGTTCGTTGCTGAGAGAAGGGCGGACTATGGAATGGTGGCGGAAGCCGGATTGGAGGCGTGACGATATGGGAAAAATAATCATGATCGGAGCGATGAAAGGCGGTGTCGGTAAATCCGTTACGGCGTTCAATCTGGCTTATTCCCTGCAGAAGCGTGGAAAGAAGGTGCTGGCTGTGGATCTTGATCCGCAGTCCAACCTGACCACCTGCTTCGGGGCGGAAGATGTGGATGTGGCGATCGGAGATCTGATGATGAATGTGATAGAGGATGAAGAACTCCCGGAGCGTGAGGAATATATCTGGGAGAGAAAAGGCGTTGATTTCATCCCATCATCCATAGGGCTTTCCGCAGTGGAAGCGAAGCTGAGGCTTGAAATGGGAACGGAGAAGATGCTGGCGGCTATTCTGGAACCGCTGAAGGATGAATATGACATTATCCTTATTGATACCAGCCCGTCCTTGGGTGCGCTGAATATCAATGCTATGGCGGCAGCGGATGAAGTGATCGTGACTGTGAATCCGCAGCTTCTGGCGATGATGGGGCTACAGGACTTTTTGAAGACTGTGAAGAAGATCAAGAGCCGCATCAATGAGAAGCTAGATGTGGCGGGGATCCTGCTGACCATGTGCGATGCAAGGACAATTCTCTGCAAGACCATCACAGAACAGGTTACGGAGACATTCAACGGGCAGATCAGGATCTTCAAGTGCAAGATCCCAAGTACCGTAAAGGTAGGTGAGAGTGTTTATTACAGCGAGCCGCTAATCGAATACGCACCGGGATGTAACGCCTGCAAGGCTTATGAGAGACTGGCGGGGGAGGTGATCGCGGATGAAGGCTAACGGTCCTAAGAGGAAGATATTTGATGCTGTGGATATGATGACGGCGGATACACCGCAGGCGGAGACCGGAAACGGTCTTCAGAGCCTGCCGGTAGACAGGATCAAGCCGTTCCACGACCACCCCTTCCATCTATATGAGGGTGAGCGTCTGGATGATATGGTGGAGAGCATCCGGGAGCATGGCGTCCTGAATCCTGTGATCGTCCGGAAAAAGGGAAAGGGCTATGAAATGCTTTCCGGGCACAACAGACAGAATGCGGCGAAGATCGCAGGGCTTTCGGAGATACCGGCTATCGTGAAGGAAGGCCTGACGGATGAAGAGGCTTATGTCTATGTGATCGAAACGAATGTGATCCAGAGGTCGTTCACGGATCTGGCACCGAGCGAGAAGGCGGCGGTACTGTCTGCCAGATATGAGAAGGTCATCAGCCAGGGCAGGCGGAACGATATTCTGCAGGAGATCGAAGAGATCAGAACTTGTGGACATGATGTCCACAAGTCGAGAAGCAGGGATGGCATCGGAGAAGAGTATGGGATGACCGGCAGGAACATCGCCAGATATATGAGGGTGGACAAACTGATCCGGGGATTTAAGGACATGCTGGATGCCGGCGAATTGACATTGACGGCAGCGGTGGAGCTTTCCTATCTGCCGGAGAATGAGCAGGCCATTGTGACTGAAACAGGTTCCCCAGTGAACGAAAAGGCGGCCAAGGCAATTAGGGCGGCAGCAGGTGAGCTGACGGAAGATAAACTGGAAAAGATCCTGCATCCGCCTAAGGTATCTGTCACGGCAAAGGCGGTGAGTATAAAGATTCCGGCAGAAGCAGAGGAAAAGTATTTCTCCGGGATGAAGGTAAAGGAACGGACGGATCTGGTCATGAAGGCTCTGGATGCGTGGTATGCCGGGAAGGAGGCTGCCTATGTTTGATGCGGATGATCTGAAGTGCTTGGATCCGAAGTATTTCAACATCATTTCCACGGATGCATATGATGTGACGATTATGTCCAGGAATACCGGTCATTACTGGTATCTGCATAATCCGGAGTATCCAGAGAAGGGAACCGTGATCATATTCCACAAGCACCGGACATCTCATCCGTATCACCAGCACGGCAGGGCGAACACCCTGCGGCAGGCGGTACGAAGTATCCGTGGGCATGACCGGTGGCAGATGAATGGGAGAAAATCAATATAAGAATGTTGAACAGGAGCGGCAGCACCCAAGAAGTATGTTGTCGCTCATTTTTTAGTGAAATGCTATAAAGATGTTGTAAGAATGATTGTTTTTGAGCTATACTATTGTTGATGTAGTCTGAGAGAATATTTGTTGAAAGACGAGGTAAACAATGAGTTTTGCTGAAGATATTAAGAAAATAAGATTGTCGGCAATTCTGACGCAGGAAGAGTTCGCCAAAGAGGTTGGCGTTTCGTTTGCGACGGTGAACCGCTGGGAAACCGGGAAAGCAAAACCGACCATTAAGGCGATGAAGCTGATAGACGAGTATTGCAAGAAAAACGATATTGATTTTAATGTCGGTGAAGAGGTCGCCAAAAGCGAATGACAAGTCCGCTTTATGGTACAGCTGTTTTGCTATGATAAGAGTATAAACTGATGGAGGTATCGAGAGATGAGCCTTAGTGCTAATGTGAATGAAAAAGCCGCCTTGATCTGGGCGATTGCAGATAAATTGACGGGAGTATACAAGCCGCATGAATATGGCGAGGTGATTCTGCCGCTCACGGTTATCAGACGTTTTGACTGCATCCTGGCTGATACGAAGGATGCGGTGCTGGCAAAATATGAAGAGGTGAAGAAGCTGCCGATGAAGGATGTTCTTCTGAGGAATGCATCCGGCAAGGCGTTTTACAATACCAGCAAATTTACGTTTGAGAGGCTGCTGGATGATCCGGATAATATAGAGGCAAACTTCCGGGACTATCTGAACGGCTTTTCGGAGAATGTTCAGGATATTCTGGAGAAGTTCAAATTTGACGGACAGATCACCACGATGGCAAATAAGGATATTCTCTATATTGTCATCAAAGAGTTCACATCACCGAAGGCAAATCTGCATCCGGATGTTATCTCCAATCTTGAAATGGGATATATCTTTGAAGAAATCATCCGCAGATTCTCCGAGTCTCACAATGAGGATGCAGGGCAGCACTATACTCCCCGTGAGGTTATCCAGCTCATGGTCAACATCCTGTTCTATGATGACAATGATGTTCTCTCCGGGAACAATGTGGCGAAAACGCTTTATGATCCTGCCTGCGGTACCGGCGGGATGCTTTCCGTTGCAGAGGAATATCTGCATAAGCTGAATGCCTCTACAGAGCTTATGGCATTCGGGCAGGAACTGAATGATCAGACCTTCGCTATCTGCAAGGCGGACATGCTTATCAAGGGAAATAATGCTGAGTTTATCAAAGATGGCAACACCCTGTCAGATGATCAGTTTGAAGGACAGACCTTCGATTATATCCTTTCAAATCCTCCGTTCGGTCGTGAGTGGAAGAATGAGAAGGCAAAGGTAGAAAAGGAAGCAAAGAAGGGCTTCGCCGGTCGCTTTGGCTACGGGCTTCCTGCAGCAAGCGACGGACAGATGCTGTTCCTGATGACAGCTATTGCCAAGATGAAGGATGCTGATAAGGGCGGCAGCAGGATTGCGATCATTCACAACGGGTCGCCGCTGTTTACCGGTGATGCAGGAAGCGGACCATCTGATATCCGCAAGTACATATTGGAGAATGACTTACTGGAAGCTATCATTGCCCTTCCGAATGATATTTTCTACAATACCGGTATCGCTACTTATATCTGGGTGCTTTCCAATAAGAAGACCGGAACAAAGCGTGAAGGGAAGGTGCAGCTGATCAATGCCAATGAGCTATATGAGAAGCGCCGTAAGGCTCTGGGAAATAAACGAAATGACATTCCTGAGAGCGCCATTGCTGAGGTGACAAGGCTTTATGGAGATTTCGTAGAGAATGAGATTAGCATGATCTTTGACAATGAAGACTTCGGCTACACGAAGATAACGGTCGAGAGGCCGGTATGTGACGAGGATGGAAAGCCTATCCTTAAGAAAGGGAAGAAGGAAGCGGATTCCTCTCTTCGTGATACAGAGAATGTACCGCTGAAGGAAGATATTGAGGAATATTTCAAGAGAGAGGTACTTCCGTTTGCTCCAGATGCCTGGATAGATAAGAAAAAGTCCAAAGTTGGATATGAGATTCCGTTCACACGCTACTTCTATAAGTATGAGGCACCGAAGCCTTCAGCTGAGATTATGACAGAAATCATGGATCTGGAAACAGAACTGTCCGGAAGTCTTGAGGAGGTGTTTGACCTGTGAGAGAAATGAAAGATAGCGGCGTTTACTGGATCGGAGATATCCCTGCAGAATGGGAATTGCTTCCGACTAAACGATTTTTTAGGGCAGAAAAACGTGTCGTTGGATCTGCTGTAGATGACTACGAACGGCTTGCACTTACGATGCAGGGAGTCATTAAAAGAAGTAAAGATGATAGTGAAGGATTGCAGCCGGAAAAGTTTGAGGGATATCAGATCCTCCGAGAAAACGAACTGGTTTTTAAACTGATAGATCTTGAAAATGTTAAAACAAGCCGAGTAGGGCTGTCTCCATACACGGGATTAGTGTCACCAGCTTACATCGTTCTTACCAATGAACAGAAGGATAATCGATTCTTCTATTATTGGTTTATGTTTCTGTATTACAATGAGGTGTTTAATCAGCTGGGTGGAGCCGGGGTGCGAAGTGCATTGAATGCCAAAGATGTATGCGCGCTTCCTGTTCCTGCAGTTGACTATGTGATACAAAAAAAGATTGCAGACTATTTGGATGATAAATGTTCAAAAATAGATGCGATTATTGCTAAACAGGAACTAATACTCGAAAAACTTAAAGCGTACAAGCTTTCTTTAATTACGGAAGCAGTAACAGGAATTGGTTATGAGGGCGAGAGAATTTCGAGTGGGCTGAAATATGTAGAATCAATCCCGGCTCACTGGGAAAATCGGAAAATGCTATCTATTTTATCCATGAGAGTTGTTGACGGCCCTCATGAAAGTCCTGAACTGTATGATGATGGCATTCCTTATATCTCTGCCACGGCAATAGAGAATGGAAAAATCGATTTTTCAAAGATGCGAGGTTATATTTCTCCTGAGTATTGTGATATATGTGATCAGCGTTATAAGCCGAAAAGAGATGATATTCTGGTTATAAAACTTGGCGCAAGCACTGGACAGGTTGCAATGGTGGAAACTGATGAAAGGTTTAATGTTTGGGTTCCGCTTGCCGCAGTTAGGTGTAATAAAGAGGCTTATCCGAAATTTGTATACTATGCTTTCCAGTCAGATTATTTTATCAAGCAGATGGAATTGTCTTGGACCTATGGAACACAGCAAACTCTGGGGGTAAAGACAATAGAGCGGCTGAGGATTCTTCTTCCGCCATATGAAGAGCAAAAAGCAATCGCAGATGAACTTGATAAGAAATATGATCTCATAAATAAACGAATCGAAGCTGTTGCTAAACTCATGGAGAAACTGGATGAATATAAGAAATCCCTCATCTATGAGGTTGTAACCGGCAAGAAGGAGGTGTAGAGATGTCAGATTTTGATGTGAAAGAAAAGCGCTTCGAGCAGGACATCGAAGAATATCTTATCAGTGAGGGCGGCTATGAAAAGGGTAATCCATCTGCCTTTGATAGGAAGCTTGCGCTTGATAAGGATACTTTCATTTCCTTCATAAAGAACAGTCAGCCGAAGAAGTGGGAGCGGTATGTCAAGATATATGGCTCTGACAGTGAGAGGCAGATCATTGACCGTTTTAACCGCGAGGTGAAAATGGTTGGTCTGCTTCGGGTACTGCGTAAGGGGTTCACGGACAGGGGCGTTACATTCAATGTGGTGTTCTGGAAGCCGGAAACGGGGCTGAACCAGACAACGATTGATCAGTATAAGGCGAATGTGCTTCACTGCACCAGACAGCTGCATTATTCCGTGCATAATGAGAACAGTATTGATATCGTGCTTTTTGTGAACGGCATTCCGGTCGTATCAATGGAGCTGAAGTGTCAGTTCACCGGACAGGATACTGCCAATGCCATCCAGCAATATAAATTTGACAGAGCTACCAAGGATACTATCTTTGCATTTAAGGAGCGTGTCCTGGTTCATTTTGCTGTTGATCTGACGCGGGTTTATATGACCACAAGACTGGAAGGCGACAGGACGTATTTCCTGCCGTTCAATCAGGGCAGCAATGGTGCCGGTCGTGTGGGCGGTGCCGGGAATCCGATTAATCCGGACGGGTACGATACCGAATATCTCTGGAAGGATGTGCTGTATAAGGACAGACTGCTGGAAATCCTTCAGAAGTATCTGCATCTGGAAGTAGAAAAAGATAAGAAGACCGGTGAGATTATCTCTGAAAGAATGATCTTCCCAAGATACCATCAGTTGGATGTGGTTACAAAGATACTGGCGGATGTGAAAGAAAATGGTTCTGGCCATAATTACCTTGTACAGCATAGTGCCGGATCCGGAAAATCAAATTCCATCGCATGGCTTGCTCACCGTCTGACCGGGTTGCATGATGCCAATGACGAAAAGATATTCCAGTCGGTCATCATCGTTACAGACCGAAGGGTGCTGGACAGCCAGCTCCAAGATACGGTGTATCAGTTTGACCATGTGGAGGGTGTTGTCGTCAAGGTTGATAAGAACGCTCAGCAACTTAAGCAGGCTATTGAAGACGGAGCAGGCATTATCATCACGACTCTCCAGAAGTTTCCGGTGATTTACAAAGAGGTCAATTCAGGTAATAAGCGTTTTGCTATCATCGTGGATGAGGCTCATTCATCTCAAACCGGCGATGCTGCAAAGAAACTGAAAAGAGCTCTGGCTGATACGGAAGAGATCTTAAAAGAATATGCGGAAATGGAAGGCGCTGAAGAGGACAGCAGGAAGGATGATGAAGATCGTCTGCTGGATGAGCTGGCGGCACAGGGCATGCATGAGAATCTTTCCTTCTTTGCCTTTACTGCTACGCCAAAGGGAAAGACTCTGAATATGTTCGGATGGAAGGATGAGAATGGTGTATATCATCCGTTCCATATTTACTCAATGCGGCAGGCGATTGAAGAGCATTTTATCCTTGATGTTCTGAAGAATTACATGACCTATAAGATGTATTACAAGATCATCAAGAACATTCCTGATGATCCGGAACTGGATACCGTTGCCGGTGTAAGAGCGATACAGAAATATGAGTCGCTGCATCCGCATAATATATCTCAGAAGACCACGATAATGCTGGAGCATTTCCGTAATGTGACCATGCACAAGATCGGTGGGAAGGCTAAGGCGATGGTCATTACACCGTCCAGACTTCATGCCGTGCGTTACGTGAAAGAGTTCAAGCGTCAGATTGAAGAGAAGGGATATACCGACCTGGATGTATTGGTAGCATTTTCAGGTGAGATTGAGGATGACGGTGTTACCTATACCGAAGAGAAGATCAATAAGAACAAGGATGGGGAGACCATCAAAGAAAAATCCCTTCCAGAGGCATTCCATACGGATGATTTCGGAATGCTGATCGTTGCAGAGAAGTATCAGACCGGTTTCGATGAACCACTACTTCATACCATGTTTGTTGATAAGAAGCTTTCCGGTGTTAAGGCGGTACAGACTTTATCCAGATTGAACCGTACTGCCCGTGGTAAGCAGGATACCTTCGTGCTGGATTTTGTCAATTCGGCTGAAGATATCAAGGCGGCATTTGAACCATATTATGAGGAAACAGTCCTTCTGGAAGAGACAGATCCGAATGTTATTTATGACCTGAAGAATACCCTGGATGAGTTCCGTGTATATCAGCAGATGGAGGTTGATAAATTTGCAGATATCTTCTACTCAGGCAAGGAACAGTCCGCAGGAGATCTAGGAAAGCTGCAGGGTACGATAAAGCCTGCTCTTGACCGGTATGATGCACTGGAAATCGAAAGGCAGGATCTGGTCAAACAGACACTGAACCGATTTAATCGTATCTATGCATATGTTACGCAGATATGCCGCCTGTTTGATAAGGATATCCACAGATTCAGCGTGTATGCAAAGTTCCTGGCAATGCAGCTGCCGAAGCAGGGGACAGAGCGTGTCAATGTGGATGACAAGGTTCTTCTGGAATATTACAGGCTGGAGAAGGAGTTTGACGGCGCGATTGAGTTAGAGAGTACGGAAGGCGGGTTCACGCCAATCACGGGTGAAGCAGGAAGGAGAGAGCAGAAGAAGGATCCGCTCACTGTCCTGATCGACAAGATCAATGACCGCTATGGTACGAACTTTACCGAGATGGATAAGGTTCTGGTGCAGATGGAAAATGATTATGCTGCTCAAGAGAAGTGGCAGAGCTACGCTAAGAATAATGACCGCAAGACCTTTATGCTGCTGTTTGAAAAGGATTTCCCGAACATGGCAGCCAAGCGTTATGAGCAGAATGATGATTTCTTCGTGAGGATGTTTTCTGATCCGGAACTGATGAGACAAGTCATGGAGACTGTCGGCGGGGTTCTGTACGAGCGGCTGAAGAAAAATAAGGCGGTGACATATGAGCTACCGGAACAGCCCGTGATGATGGTAGCTGAGGATCCGGCACCGTATGGTAAGAAAGATAAAGAATAAAAAGAACAGCCCACATTAGTGTAATAGCTACTGTGGGCTGCTGATTTTAGTCCTCTTTGATGAATTTTCGTAATATTTCTACATCTGCGTCGATATTCCTGGGTTGAATCCGCTGGAGCACCTTTTTCTCTACCTCCGGAGTCCAGTATATCTTCAGTTCATTCTGGGCTCTTGTGATAGCGGTATAAAAGATGTTATGAGTGATAAGCTCATCCACTTCATCCGTAATGACGAGTTTTACAGAACTGTATTCCAACCCCTGAGCTTTATGGATGGATACGGCGTATGCAATCTGAAACGGAACTATGGTTCTGGCTGTGTTTCCGTCATCGTCGTCATCGGTGCTTTTGACTCTGTAAACACTAAAGCGGACAATGGTATTTTCACCATCAGGATTTTCAAGCACATCCAGAGGCATAAATCTGGTTTCAGCAGGATCTATGGTTGTGTTCAGTTCAATATCAAACTGGATACGCTCTGTTGGTTCGCCTATATCCAATTTGTCGATTTCTACGATTCTCCCTCTCATATTGTTGTAGATGACAGGATGGAAGCGGTTGTTTTCCAGGAACAGAACAGGATCGCCGACTTTGTACTGCTGGACGTCCCATTCAACTGCCGGATTCGGATTGCTTTCCTGCAGGAACCGATTGATGTTATTGATGCCATATAGACCATCATAATTGAGACAGAGAACGGCTTCATCATCGCCGGCGGCAGTCAGTAACGATTCATCAACCTTCAGTGAGCAGCTTTGCTTATCGATGATTTCCTGCACATTGTCATCCATAGATCTGACCTTTGACCAAAGGATGAGAAGGCGCTGGCTCTTCGTTCTGTAAGGTTTAGTGAGCTCAAAGACCGAAGTTCCCGGGAGGAAGCTACGAAGAGCCGTGAACCAGTTTCCGAAACGGATGGAGTTGATCTGGTAAGTATCCCCGACAAGCAGGATACGCTTGAACTTGACCATTTCAAGCAGTTTCTGCATATCAGTATTGCTTACTGTACTGCATTCATCTATAACAACCAGCTCATATTCAGGATCCCCATATCCGTATTTCAGAAAGCTTGCAATGGTCGAGAACTTGCAGTAATCCTCATCGGAGGTTACCCGCCTCTTCAGATTGTCTATTGCCGGGTTCGTCTGGGCAAGATATAGCTTCTCTTTATTATCGTAATAATGCGAGATGTGATTTACGAGTGTTGACTTTCCTACTCCGGCGGAACCGTAAATTGCGGCAACCGCTGACTTGGAAAACATATGTGTAAGGATATCTATTTTTTCCGGGCAATCAACTTCATAATCATCAAGCATGAGCCAAAGCTCAACATCCCCGGAGTAATCCGGATCCTCAATCTTGCTGAGTTCCATCAATTTTTTGATAATGCTGCAGGTATCTAATCTGTATTCTCTGATGTAGGCAAAATCGTCTTTTACGACAATTTTGCTTCTCTCTTTATGGCCAAACCACAGTGTGGAGTTATATGTTCTTGCGAGATCCTTTATATCTCCATAATGCTCCAGTTCTTCAACCGGGGTGAAGATTCTGCCAGAAATCTCAGTATTATTCCGAAGCTGCCGCGCCAGAAGCTCATGCTTTCTGTTATGTGTTGGAATGCAATCAAACAAAGCATGAAGCCGGGGGTTATGATTTATTGGTGACTGGTTAAACGGCATCTTATCGAAGGGGATGGAGCCATTTTTCAGAAAAAGGTTGGAAAGATTGCTGTTGGCTTCATCCTGTCGCTGATCCTTTATGATTGCGTTGTGCATACCGTACAGAAGGTAACGCAGTACATTCTGACCAGCTCTTTTTCCTCTGATTATGCTGCGGCACCTGTCCAAGGCATCAAAGAAGTAGACAGTCTTTCCTTCAGCTCGCCAGGAATTGGTGAGTCTTTGATAGGCATGCTCCGGAAAGTCCATTATTTCCGTGAGTGTAAAGCGGTTCTCTGTTATGTAGCGGCAAATGGTTCGCTGCTCACCGTAGGGAACGTCACGCTTAGATCCGGTTATTATTGAGTAAAAGTTCTTAAATTCGCAGCCACGCATGGATACTTCCCATCCCGTGATCAGAAGTATGGGCATGGTTTTTCCAAGGATTTCTATACTCTCATTTACAAGATAAAACCTTGACGCATAGTTGCTTATGATAGGAAGCCTGGTAAATGCGATGATCCTGCCTGCCTTGTTGTCCCTGTCTTTTGCAGTTGTGAAGGTGACTTCAAAGTATTTTCGACCGTTCACATAGAATGGTTTTAATTTCTGTATATAATATTTCTCGCCTTCTCCGACAAGTTGCGCTGGATACCTGTTGACCTTGTCAGCAATTTTGGAGTAGTACTCCTGCAGAGCGGTGTCCAGATTAAGCGGGAATTTGTCCAGGTTATGCAGGATTACAATGCCGAAATCAGAGTAAAGCAGATCCTTGGTTTCAAGCATATAATCATAATATTTCAACATCAATCGCTCAGAACTATCCTCATCAAGAGTGTAGTGTGATGCGACTATATCAAGATAATTTCTGAAGCGGTAGAGCACTTTCAAATGTCCATCTGTCTGGGCGTGCTCTGCCGCTTTTTCTATATTCTCTTCTGAATCGTCTATATCTGCGTTAGGAGAGTAGTATTTGAGCATCACGTGTTCCACCAGATTCTTTAGGTGGGCAAGGATGTCTTGTGAAATTACTGCTCTTGTAGAGTTGTCAATATTATCAAGGTATCGACAGATTGCACCATCGATGACCCTGATCTGATCATCGATTGTAGGCATAAACATCTGTCCTTTCAAATCAAATCAGAAACAGGTTCGTTTCTTTACATTTCAAATTCGTTTTCATCATTCCAGTCATCTATAAAGGCGTCATATGGATATATATCCGCATAGCTTTCCGGGTGAAGCTTGACATAGTTATCTCTTAGCTTGATCCTCAGCTTTCGTACTGAAGCACCGGGAGATGGTTCGCTGTCAGGATCCAAGGCCTTACAGAAATCCTGAAGGGTTGCTATGGTACTGAGCATGTCCGATTGCAGGCCGATATCTTCAAATCTGGTAATCAGATCTTTCCACTTTTCATAGTAAAGACCATTGACTTTTGTCGTCAGGCTGCCGGTAAACCAAACCTCAGCCTGATTACTGGCAATGCATTTTTCTAATATGCTGTCAAAGTCAACATGAAAATCCTTTAACAGGGTCTTGTCGGTTTCTGAGAGCTGCAAATTGCCTGTATCTTTATCGGCAGTCTTTTCCGGAAGTTTAACTTCAGAACCGTCCGAAACATTGGGGTAAGCGATACCGAAAAAAATGTCTGCCAGCAGAGCATCGCAGGCGGCGCAGCAGTCGTGAAAGTCAATTCTGTTTTTAGTCAGCCATTCTTCAACCCTATCATATGAATCTGAATCGTACATCCTGTTATTCAGCCATTCAATGTATCCGGCTGAATTATGGTTGGTGTGTGCATATTGGGCATACTCCGGCTTGATCGGGTTGGGATTCTTTTTCTGTATATATCGCCGTCTGGTGTCACTTGGGCCGGTTAAGAGTTTGCAGCCTTCCTGTGCTTCTTCATATATGAAGTGACCGATCATGCCATCGAGGACTACCATGGGCTTTTCTCCGTCTGAGATGTATGGATACAGAGCATTGAAATACTCTGAAAATGTCATGAAATCACCTACTTCCGTTTGCTTCCGTCCGCTTCCGCGGCTTCCCATTTTCCAAGGAGGCACATTGCTATACTGACAACAAAAGAAAAGGTCATGCACCTGGTAATGGGCAATCTTGAATTATACCATTTTCCTCTGGAATAAGCAACTCATGGATGCCTTTTCTCAAAAGAAAGGTAGCAGATCGGAAAAAGCCGATTTTGCATACCAAGACATACAGAACGGTTGGATGCGGATCAGAGCCGCCATCTGCGGATGACAGTTCTGATGGGTATCCAAAGGATGCTCAAATTACAAATTCATATCGGCCACATGTGCGCAGTGAGGCAGGATACGACATACCACGGAAAGCAGTTGCGATAAAGGCAGCTGACGGAACGTGGGTGTAAGTACCCTTGTTTTCCTGCGCTTTTTTGCCGGTACAGGGGTACTTCGGTCAAAGGTCCGTACCGGGTATCCTGCTCTCATTGCTTCCAGGCCAGCAAAGGAGGCAATTATGAGAGTCAAAAAGACAAGGCAGGATCAGAGAGGCGTGTATCGTTACCCGGTGGATATCCCGGACGGCAAGGGCGGTTACAGGAGAACCTATAACGTGATCAAGCCGGGCGAGGATGGCGTGACTGAAGTTATGATCCAGAACCTTCACAGGATGGATGACAACGAGGTTACCAATAATGTAAGGAACGGTCATCCGAAACTGACGGCACAGCAGAAGGCGGCGAAGAAAGAATGGGAAGAGGCGCATCCGGGCGAGAAGTATCCGATGGACTGGAATCTTTCCTTAGATTATATCGCCGGGGAATGCAAAGACGGAGATCTGGATAAGAGCAGCGTGCTTTCCGGTGCAAGCTATGATCCGTTTGAGGATATGGATGCTCCGGACGAGGTGCTGAAGCTTCGAGAGATTGCCGCAACAAAGATGACGGACCGTCAGAGGCAGGCGTATGAACTGATCGGCCTTGAGGAACGCACGATCACCGAGGCTGCGAAGATCATGGGAGTCAGCATCAAGGTGGCGAAGGTTCATTACGACAAAGCCATCGACTGCATCAGAAAAAATTTCTAAAAGTTTTTTCGGGAGAGGGTAAAAATCCTCTCCTTTTTGTTGCCTGTGACATGTAAGGAAGACGACTTCCTGAAGAAAGAGAGGTGAGGAACCATGGCAATTAAACACAAGATTGTCATCAACGTCTCAGATCCCAACGGGCGCAAGGCGAACGTGCTGAGGGGCGCTGACGTGAAGCTTCCGGCAAGGCTTTTGAAGTTCCTGTTCGGAGATTTCACCCAGGTGTATCTCTTATCGCCGGGGCAGACGGTGGAATCGGTAGACATCCGCGAAGTTGAGGAAGGAGGCAAAGCATGTCAAAGGTAAGCGAGTTGAGTATGGTGCTTCAGGAACTGAAGGAATGTGGTGAGAAGCTGGTAGCTGTTTCAGAGGAACTGGCAGAAATCTTTTCCGGACCTGATGTAAAGGAACCGGAAAAGAAAAAGGCATCCGCTAAGAAGAAGGAACCTGAGGCAAAGCCGGAACAGGAAGAGCCGAAGAAGGAATACACCTTCACAGAGGTTCGGACATTCCTGGCTGACAAGTCCAGAACCGGTCATACCGCAGAGGTGAAGAAGATCCTTGCGGCGCACGGCGCGGATAAGCTGTCCGATCTGGATAAGGCTGAGTATGCGGCTGTGATGGCTGAAGCGGAGGTGCTGGAGTAATGGGAAAGCACGCATTTTTATCGGCATCAGCCAGTCACAGGTGGCTTGAATGCCCTCCCTCCGCAAAGCTTTGTTCAGAGCAGGAGGATCGGGCGAGTCCCTATGCGCAGCAGGGTACCGACTGTCATGAACTGTGCGCCTATCTGGTAGAGAAGTCCCTTGGAAGGGATGTGGAGGATCCGGCAGAGAATCTTACCTACTACGATCAGGAAATGCAGGACTGCGCGGAAAGCTACCGGGATTATGTGACGGAGCAGATCGAGGCGGCAAAGCAGCATTGTCCGGATCCGCAGGTATTGATCGAACAGAGGCTGGACTTTTCCAGATGGGTAGAGAACGGCTTCGGCACCGGCGACTGCGTGATCGTAGCAGATGAGGTTCTGCAGATTATCGATTACAAGCATGGTCTGGGAGTGCTGGTATCTGCTGAGAAGAATCCGCAGATGATGTGTTACGCATTGGGTGCTCTGGAACTGTTCGATGGTCTGTATGACATCAGTGAGATCAGTATGACGATCTTCCAACCGAGGCGTGAGAATGTCAGCACATACACCATGACAAAGGAAGAACTGCTCACATGGGCGGATGAAGTCCTGAAGCCGACAGCGGAACTGGCATATGAGGGAAAGGGCGAGTTCAAAGCCGGGGATCACTGCCAGTTCTGTAAGGTTAAGGCGACCTGCAGGAAGCGGGCGGAGTACAATCTGGAACTTGCCAGATATGACTTCGAGATGCCGGCGACTCTGGAAGATACGGAGATCGCTGCTATCCTGCCGAGGATCGACAGCCTAACAGCGTGGGCAGATGACCTGAAGGAATACGCCCTGCAGCAGGCCCTGTCCGGTACGCACTATGACGGGTTCAAGGTCGTGGAAGGACGGGCGAACAGGAAGTACAGCGATGAGGCGGCGGTGGCTTCCGCGGCTGAAAGTGCCGGATATGATCCGTATGAGAGGAAGCTGCTTGGCATCACCGCAATGACCGCCCTCATGGGCAAGAAGAAGTTTGAGGAAGTGCTTGGCTCTTATATCACGAAGCCCCAGGGCAAGCCGGCGCTTGTGCCGGAATCGGATAAGAGACCGGCGATCGATACAGCATATGAAGATTTCAGTGAAAATTAAGGAGGAAAATCACTATGAGTAAGTTTGTTAATCCCACAAAGGTTATCGCCGGAGTAAACACCAGATGGAGCTATGTTAACGCATGGGAGCCGAAGTCCATCAACGGCGGAGCGCCGAAGTATTCGGTATCCCTGATCATCCCGAAGTCTGACACCAGGACAATCGAGAAGATCCAGTCGGCCATTCAGGCGGCGTATGAGGAAGGACAGGGCAAGCTGAAGGGCAACGGAAAGTCCGTGCCTGCTCTTTCGGTACTGAAGACTCCGCTCCGTGACGGCGATGCGGAAAGACCGGATGATGAGGCGTATGCAGATTCCTATTTCGTCAACGCCAACAGCGGCACCGCTCCGGGCATCGTGGATGCGGACAGAAATCCGATCATTGACCGTTCCGAGGTGTATTCCGGCGTGTACGGAAGGGCGAGCATCAATTTCTACGCTTTCAACATCAACGGGAATAAGGGAATCGCCTGCGGTCTGAATAACCTGCAGAAGATCAGGGACGGTGAGCCTCTTGGCGGCAAGTCCAGGGCAGAGGATGATTTTGCAACCGAGGATGATGACGATTTCCTGTCATGATCAGGGGAACTATCGGCAATAAATGAGTTTGAGGACGGTGGCGGGAGCTGCCGCCCGGAAAGGAAAAGATATGGACCAGATGGTATATACGCAGGTCATTGTTACCTGCACCACAATAAATGTGATCACAATCATTTCCACGCTTGTGATCTGGATCGGGACAAAGATCCATGACCGGCGTGAGAAGAAAAAGAAAGAGCGTGAAGAAAAAGCGGAGTAATGAGGGCGGGCATCGGCGGCAAAAGCCGGTGCCTGTTTTCGGATTGGAGGAACGATGGAAACGATCAGTATTGATATTGAGACATATTCCGGGAATGACCTGAATAAGTGCGGCGTGTACAAATATGTGCAGCATCCGGATTTTGACATCCTGCTTTTCGGATATGCCGTGGATGGCGGCAAGGTCCATGTGGTCGATCTGGCAGCAGGAGAAGAGATCCCGGATGAGATCCTGTCGGCGTTGTCGGATGAAGACATAACAAAGTGGGCGTTCAACAGCAACTTTGAAAGGGTGTGCCTGTCCGAGTGGCTGAGAAGGAACCGCCCGGAGTATTTCAGTTCATACAGTGTCCGGGGCGATACCGTGGGAGATTATTTAGATCCTCATGGGTGGAAATGCTCCATGATATGGTCTGCCTATATGGGCCTTCCGTTATCCCTTGCGGGTGTGGGAGCGGTGCTTGGTCTGGAAGAGCAAAAGCTGAAGGAAGGAAAGGATCTAATCCGGTATTTCTGCGTACCGTGTAAGGCGACAAAGAGCAATGGTGGAAGGACAAGGAACCTGCCGGAGCATGATCCGGAGAAATGGGAATTGTTCAAATTCTATAACCGGAGGGATGTGGAAGTGGAGCAGTCTATCCAGAAGAAGCTACAGAATTTTCCGGTGCCGGATTTTGTATGGGATGAGTTCTGGCTGGATCAAGAGATCAATGACCGGGGAATCCTGCTTGATATGACGCTTGTGGAGAATGCGATCGCCCTGGATGAGATATCGAAAGATAAGCTGTCGGATGCAATGAAGGATCTTACGGAACTGGAGAATCCGAACAGCGTGGCGCAGATGAAGCAATGGCTGTCCGATCAGGGAGTTGAGGCGGAATCCCTTGGGAAGAAGGATGTGGCAAAGATGATCGAGGATGATGATATTGGTGAGGATGTCACAGAGGCATTAAGGCTCCGGCAGCAGCTGGCAAAATCATCCGTGAAGAAGTATCAGGCCATGCAGACGGCGGTATACAGGGACGGCAGGGCGAGGGGAATGTTTCAGTTTTACGGAGCCAACCGGTCAGGCAGATGGGCGGGGCGCATCATCTAGCTGCAGAATCTTCCGCAGAATCACATGGGCGATCTGGAACAGGCCAGGGGGCTTGTAAGGAATGGTGATTATGAGGCTCTGTCCATGCTCTATGATTCCGTGCCGAACGTGTTGTCGGAACTGATCCGGACGGCGTTTGTCGCGGGAGAGGGGAATAAGTTCTGCGTGGCGGATTTCTCAGTGATAGAGGCGAGGGTGCTGTCCTGGCTTGCCGGTGAGCAGTGGAGGACGGATGTATTTGTGAACAATGGGGATATCTATTGCGCTTCCGCATCTGCGATGTTCGGCGTGCCGGTGGAAAAGCATGGCCAGAACGCGGAACTGAGGCAGAAGGGCAAGATTGCGGAACTGGCGCTGGGCTACGGAGGCTCTGTCGGTGCTCTGAAATCTATGGGCGCTATCGAGATGGGGCTGACGGAAGAAGAACTTCAGCCGCTTGTGGATTCCTGGCGGTCTGCGAATCCGAATATCGTCAGGTTCTGGTGGGATGTTGACCGTGCTGTGAAAAAGGCGGTGAAGCAGCGGGAGCCGTCATCCTTAAAAGGGATCTGGTTTGAAGTCCGGAGCGGGATGCTGTTCATTACCCTGCCGTCCGGGAGAAAGCTTGCCTATGTGAAGCCGAGGATGGGTGAGAATCGTTTCGGAGGTGAGTCTGTTACCTATGAGGGCGTAGGCAGCACGAAGAAATGGGAGCGGATCGAGAGTTACGGTCCGAAGTTCGTGGAGAATATCGTGCAGGCGATATCCAGGGATATCCTCTGTTACGCCATGAGGACATTATCACATTGCCTGATATGCGCCCATGTCCATGATGAACTGATCATCGAGTGCAGAAAGGATTGTTCGCTTCCGGTGATATGCGAGCAGATGGGAAGGACTCCGCCCTGGGCGGAAGGTCTGGTACTCCGGGCTGACGGGTACGAAACGCAGTTTTATAAAAAAGATTAGAAATTTTCAGGAGAGGGTAAAAATCCTCTCCTTTTCGTTGCCTGTGACTTGAAGGGAATAGGCCCTTCACCAAATTCATTTCAAAGGAGGGTAATTCATGAGTGAGTTACAGGTTTTCAACAATGCGGAATTTGGCTCTGTCCGCAGCCTTATGGTGAATGGTGAGTCGTATTTTGTCGGTAAGGATGTGGCGGAGATTCTCGGCTACAGCAACACCAGAGATGCGCTGGCGAAGCATGTAGACGAAGAGGACAGGACGGATGGGGTAGCGATTCGCGACTCCATCGGCAGAGAGCAGATGCCGGTGCTGATCAACGAGTCCGGTCTGTACAGCCTGATCCTTTCCAGTAAGCTTCCTTCCGCGAAGCGTTTCAAGAGATGGGTGACATCCGAAGTCCTTCCGGCGATCAGGAAGCATGGCGTATTTGTGATGGATGACATTGTGAACAACACGGATGCGCTGATTGAGGCATTGCAGGCTTTTAAGGCGGAACGCCTTCAGAGGATGGCTCTGGAAGAAGAGAACGCCGTCCAGAAACAGCAGCTTGTGGAGATGAAGCCGAAGGCCAGCTATTACGACGTGGTGCTGAACAGCCCTGATCTGGTTTCCGTTACGGAGATCGCGAAGGATTACGGGTGGAGCGCCCAGAAGATGAACGAATATCTGCATGTCCACGGTATTCAGTTCAAGCAGGGCGGCAGGATCTGGATCCTTTATCAGAAGTATGCGGAGATGGGGCTGACAAGCACGAAGACGCATACCTACCCGGATAACAATGGAACGATCCACACGAAGGTGCATACCTATTGGACGCAGAAGGGAAGGCTTTTCATTTATGACCTGTTAAAGGGAAAAGGGATCCTTCCTATGATCGAACAGGAGGGATAAAGCGATGGTCAGCAGGTACAACAGTGAAGGGTACAAGGATCCTGTGGTATATGAGGTGCTGACCAGAGTTGAGGCGGAAGAGCGTGCAGCCAGGGCGGCTGCCGCTTACCGTCCTCTGGTCTATATATGCTCTCCGTATGCCGGGGATATCGATAAGAATATCTACAGGGCAAGGGCATTTTCCAGATTCGCGGTGGAAAAGAGATATATCCCGATAGCACCGCATCTTTTGTGTCCTCAGTATATCGATGAGGAATCGGAGCGATGGCTGGGGCTAAAGATGGGGATCGTTTTTATGGGGAAATGCGAAGAAGTCTGGGTATTCGGTGATGTGGTCTCCGAGGGGATGGCTGCCGAGATCGAGAAGGCTAAGAAGATGCGTAAGAAGATCCGGTATTTTACGGATGACCTGCAGGAGAAGGAGGGAATGGTTTGATGAAGATAGCGTATGGCAATTCCCGTATGGAGAAGAAGTGGAAGAACAATGACATCTCCTGGGAGGATTTCTGCAAGAGGGTCAGTACCACGCAGACCACGACAGAAACAGTCGAGGAATACCGGAAAATGACAAAGCCGCAGCAGGACAACATCAAGGATGTGGGCGGTTTTGTTGCCGGACATTTAAGGGAAGGCAAAAGAAGGACGGGGACGGTCTTGTGCCGTTCCATGCTGACTCTGGATATGGATCACGGGACACCGGATGTCCTGGATGAACTATCTATGTTCAATTCCCATGAGATGTGCATTTATTCCACGCACAAGCATACCCCGGAGGCTCCGAGGCTCAGGCTGATCATGCCGTTCAAAAGGGATGTATCCGAGGATGAATATCCTGCGATTGCCCGTAAGGTAGCGCAGGAGATCGGCATGGATATGTTCGATGATACGACATATCAGCCGCACAGGCTCATGTACTGGCCTTCCACTTCCAGAAACGGCGAGTATGTTTTCAAAGTGGTGGACGGTGACATTCTGGATCCGGATTATTATCTGGGGCTTTATGACGACTGGCGTGATGCTTCCACTTGGCCGGTATCGTCCAGGGAATCGGAGGCGATGAAGAGGTCGGCAAAGCAGCAGGCGGATCCGCTGACAAAGACCGGAGTGGTCGGCGCTTTTTGCCGTACTTATACGATTAGGGAAGCGATTGAGAAGTTTCTGCCGGACGTGTATGAGCCGTCTGCGATGGAAGGAAGGTACGACTATATCCCCGCGGACAGTTCCGCCGGCGTTGTGATCATTGATGAGAAGTTTTCCTACAGCTTCCACGCAACGGATCCGGCATGCGGGCAGCTGCTGAATGCCTTTGATGTGGTGAGGGTGCATCAGTTTCCGGACGAGGTGCCGAAGAAGTCCTTTAATGCTATGGTGTAGAGCAACATTTTATGAATGATTGAGATTAAAAGAAAAAAGCAAATTATAAG
>OFFP01000614.1_pt1 | contig 28637 bp, 23 predicted proteins | sample 1521431 | NCBI WGS metagenome assembly OFFP01 (sample SAMEA3504104, study PRJEB24116) | mouse gut metagenome | biome: mouse gut; feature: mouse-associated habitat; material: faeces | place: Denmark | collected 2011
GGAATGGCAGGAAGGCTATACGGGCCGCCTCTCGCGGCGCAGCGCGTCCTTTGCCGATGATCCGGCCTTCTCCCGGCCCCGGGCGGAAACCCCGCGCGCACTGGTCAACCCCGGTGCCGGGCGGGTCAAGGGCGTCTTTCCGCCTCCCGTCGTCCCGGAAGCCGCCGCATCCGCGCCGCAGGGAGACAAAGGCGGCAAGGGCTGCGGCTATTGCCGCCACAAGGTTTTCGGACGCGGCAAGATCGTGGAGCAGCTTCCACCCGACAAGTGCCGGGTCAACTTCCCCGGCTTTGGCCTCAAGGTCATCCTCACCGCCTTTCTGACTCTGGAGGATTGAATGTCCGATCTCGTTTCCGAAGATCACGTTCTCGCCCGCATCGCCTCGCATTTCCCCAATGAAGGGCCCGACGTGCTCCTCGGGCGCGGCGACGACTGCGCCGTGCTCGGCGTCAGCGGCCCCCTCTGCGTGAGCACGGATATGTTCATGGAAGACGTGCATTTCCGGCGCGCCTACTTCACGCCCGAGGACATCGGCTGGAAAGCGCTGGCGGTCAATCTGAGCGATCTCGCGGCCAGCGGCGCGCGGCCCGCAGGTTTTACCCTGGGCCTCGCCCTGCCGCCCGGGGCGGACATGGCCTTTGTGGACGGCCTCTGCGCGGGCATGGCCGCCCTCGCCGCCGAAGCCAGTGCGCCCCTTGTTGGCGGCGATCTGTCCCGCGCGGAGAAAATCCACCTTTGCGCCACCGTCTTCGGACAGGCGGAAAAGACGCTCCTGCGGGGCGAGGCGCAAGCCGGGGACGTGATCTTTCTCATCGGACGGCTCGGCCTTGCCCGCACGGGGCTCATGCTGCTCGAAGAACGGGGCCGCGACGCGCTGGCGGACTGGCCCGCCCCCTGCAACGCGCACCTGCGCCCCCTGCCCCGCCTCAAGGAGGGGATGCGCCTCTCCCGTCTGGCGGCGGACCTCATCCGCGAAAGCGATGACCCCGGCGCGGGCCGCCTCGCGCTCATGGACGTGTCGGACGGGCTGGCCCGCGATCTGCCCCGGCTCGTCGGCCCGGGCAAGGGCGCGGACATCCGGCTTCCCCTGCCGCATCCCGACATCCTGCGCTTCATGCGCGAGCGCGGCGAGGCCGATCCGCTGGCCGCCGGAAAACGGCACGCTTTCCTCGGGGGCGAGGACTACGCCCTCATCGGCACCTGCGCGCCCGAGGCCGCCTCGCTGGTCATGGTCGCCAACGCTGAAACCACGCTCCTCGGCACCGTCACGGACGACGGCGTGATCCGCGTGGACGGCGCGCCCGCCTCGGGCGGCTTCGATCACTTCGCGCAATAGCCAGCGCGGGCGAAGGAAGAACCTTTCCGGGAAAAGACGCCGTACCGCCGCAAGGCCCGAAGAAACGCCGAAACACGCACCCCGCCCTGCGGGGCCGCCTCCGTCTCCGGACTTTCCGCAAAGGGAACGGCGGGGAGGCCTCTCATGGGCGGAGAAGCGCCGTCCGGGTGGACACGCGGCCCGCTTTGTAGGAAAATCACTCCTTCCTTTTCGAATCTACGTCCTTTTCATTCCCCTATAAGGATAGGCCATGAGCACCCTGATTCTCCTGAACAACGCGGAGCTTCCCGACGGCGCGGCTTCCGACGCGCTGGTGGCGGTATGGGACAAGGGCAGCGTCCCGGACGGGCGGATTTCCATCCCCGTCGAGCTGAACGAACGGCTGCTGCCCATCCGCGACGAGCTGGCCGCGTGGACCTACGAAACCGGCTGCGTGCGTGTGCAGGGCAAGCTTCTGGAAGAGCATTTGCGGGCCGGGGACAACCTGTCCATGTGGTGGTGCTCCACACTGGTGGAAAAGCACCCCAAAGTGACGCACAACCTTTTCCCGGCCCTGAAACTCCGGGCGCTTGAAAAGCTCATGGAAGAAAGGGGCGTCACCCGTCTGGAAGTCTGCAAGCCCGCCGGGACCGATCCGTGGATGGAGGACGTGCTTTCCCGCTTCTGCAAGGAGACGGGGCGTTCCTTCGTCCTCCACGTCCTCCCGGACGGTGAACCCCAGCCCTCCGGCCTCAAGAACCGCCTCAAGGCCCTCTATTACCGCCTTCCGGCCCCGGCCAAGGCCCTGCTGCGTTTTCCGGCATGGCTGTGGATCGTGCGCCGACGCCTGCCGCGCACGCACGTCCCCCGCCCCGTCCTGCCGGAAGGGACGAAGCCCGCGAGCATCGTTACCTATTTCCCCAACATCGACATGGCCGCGGCCAAAAACGGCCGTTTCCGCTCGCGCTACTGGGAAAAGCTCCACGACGCCCTCGCGCCCGCCGAGGGGGAGGCTCACCGGGTCAACTGGGTCTTCATCTATTTCCCGGCCCCGCAATGCTCCTTCCCGGAGGCCGTGAAGCTGCGCGACCGTTTCCGCGAGAACGGACGGGACGGCGCGTCCTTCCATTTCCTTGAAGAATTTCTTACCGCCGGGGACATCTGGAAAAGCCTCGTCCGCTTCGGCAAGCTCCTCGTCTCCAGCCGGGCCGTGGAGCCGGAAGTCCGGGAACTGTTCCGCTTCCCGGGCTCGCGGATGGACCTCTGGCCCGTGTTGCGCCGCAACTGGGAGGATTCCACGCGGGGTTGGCGCGCGCTGGAGCGCTGCCTTATGCGCGAAGCCTTCCGGCGCTACGCACAATGGGCCGGGCCGCAGGACTGGACCACCTTTCCGCAGGAAAACTGCCCGTGGGAGAGGATGCTGTGCCAGTCCATGCACGACGCCGAAGCCGGACCGGTCTACGGCGCGCAGCACTCGACGGTGCGTCCCACGGACTTCCGTTATTTCGATGATCCGCGCATGATCGACGATCCGGCCTGCCGCCGCGCCATGCCCGAATTGTGGCTGTGCAACGGGACCGGCGCGCGCGACGCCCTGCTCGTCGGGCACATGCCCGAAGAGCGTGCCGCGCTGGTGGAGGCCCTGCGCTATCTCTATCTCGCGCCCAAGGCCGGGGAAGAAGCCGCGCCGGAGGTCAAATCCACGCGCCTGCTCGTGGTCACCAGCTTCTTCGCGGACGAAACCGACGCCCATCTGGCGACGCTGGCCGCCTCGGCCAAGGCCGGGCTGCTGGACGGCTGGGAGGTCATCGTCAAGCCGCATCCTTACCTCCCCGTGGACGGGCGGCTGAAAAACCTCTACGGCAACGCCGAGCCCCCCAAAATCGTGGACGGGGCCATCGGCAACTTCCTGACGCCGGGGACGGCGGTCTGGGCTTCCAACTCCACCACCGTGGCGCTCGAAGCCGCCTTCCGCAGGCTCCCCGTGCTGGTGCAGGCCGCCGAGGACGACGTGGACCTCTGCCCCTTGCAGGGGCTGCCCGGCGTCGTCACCGTGCGCACGCCCGAGGACGTGGCCGCCGCCCTTGCCGCGCCCAAGGCCCCGGATTTGCCCCCGGACTACCTCGCCCTCGATCCGTCGCTTCCCCGCTGGCGGGAACGGCTGGGACTGTAGGCACGCGCGGACAAGGGAAACCACCCGGAGGGCAGAGTCCTTCGGATTTTCCGGCGCCTTTCCCGAGCCGCGCACGACGCCGGGATGAGGGGCGGACGCCCGCCTTTCCCCCGCACGCGGAGGGGTCCCATGCCATCATTCCCGCGACCATTATGGGCAAGTTTCCCCGCACACGGAGGAATCCCGGAAACCGAAATCATGGACGCCAGCGGTCTGTGTGCGTTTCCCGGCACGTGGAGGAACCCCATAACGGCGCGCGGCCATCGCCACAACGCTGCTCACTTTTCCCCGCACGTAGAGGAGCCCCGTTCCTTGCCGAACGAGGCTCCTTTTCTTTGCCGGAGGAAGAGGTCGCGTCACACCCGGCGCAGCGCCATGCTCTCAAAGGGGCAAATCTGCGCGCACAGCCCGCAACCGTCGCAGCGGGCGGTATCTACCACGGGAAAGCCTTCGGCGTCGGCGGCTATGGCCTGATAGCCACCATCCCGGCAGGAAACCACGCACTTCCCGCAGCGGCGGCAGCTCACCCGCTCGACCTCGGCAACGACCTTTACGCCGCGATCAAGGCTGCCGTGTGCGGCAAAGAAGGGCAGCGAGCGCCCCACCAGCTCGGCGGGCGAGGCCATGCCCTTGCGTTCGAGGTAACCCGCAAGGCCGGAGCACAAATCAGCGATGATGCCGTAGCCGTTTTCCATGACCGCGGAACAGACCTGCACGGTGCTCGCACCGAGAAGCATAAATTCCACGGCGTCCCGCCACTCGTAGATGCCGCCGATGCCGGAGACGGGCAGATCAGTGGTCCGGGCTATCTGTGCCACGCAACGCAGCGCCAACGGCTTGATCATCCGACCCGACAGCCCCCCGAAGGCGCTGCAACCGTTGACGTTCAGCAGCGGACGGAAGGTTTCCACGTCCACTCCGGGAATGGAGCTGACCGTATTGATGGCCGAAATGCCGTCCGCGCCCCCGTTCCGGCAGGTCAGGGCCCCCGCGACCACATCACTTACGGGCGGAAGCTTCACATAAACGGGCAGGCTGGTGCTCGCCCGCACCCACCCGAGTACCTCGGCCATGAGATCGGGGTGCGTGCCAATCTCGGCCAGTCCGCCCAACTCCGCACCGCCGTGCGGGCAGGAAAAATTCAGTTCCAGCGCGTCCGCCCCGGCCTGCGCGCACAGCGCGGGAACCTCCCGCCACTGCTTCTCGATGGGAGCCCCCCCGTAAAGAAGGCTCGCGATCAGCACCCGGTCGGGATACTTGCGCTTGATGGCCGCTATCGCCTCCAGCCAGTCGTCCACGGTCTTCCGGGTTCCCAGCTCGATATTCGTAAACCCCATGAGCCTGCCCCGCGACCGCACGCCCTGAATGCGCGGGCTGACGTCACGCAAGCCGTCCGGCTCCTCCTGCGCGAGCGTCTTGATGACCGCGCCGCCCCATCCCGCGTCAAAAGCCCTCTCGATCATCTCGCGGGAAGCGGTAGGAGGCGCCGAAGCCAATACGAAAGGATTGGGATAGCGCACGCCCGCCACAGTCATGGACAGCGTCGTCTGCATACATCGCTCCTTGTACGTGGTTCCAGACTTCGAATCATTCCATTGGATCATGCTTTCTGCATAATGCGCGCCATCATGAACAATATCCCGTTCCAGAAAGTCCCCGTTCCCTCGAAAGGCACGGCTCTGTGAGAACGGAAGCGCCTCCACCGCCCGAAAAAAACGCGGTTCGTCCTGAAACGCACCACAAACCCGCCCTTTTTCCGCCATCGGCAGCCATCCGCATCCCCGCTTTTCCGCAAGTCTCCGCCCGTGGGCAATGCCTGAAAAAAGGCCGACGAAAGCCGGAGGCAGCCCTCCCCTCTCCCTTCGGTACGCCTGACGACAACAATGTTGCCGCCCACAGCCGCCCTCCCTCCAACGCCGGTGGCGGCGTCATCGCCGGATACCAGCCGCTGCACAGCCCTCAAAACGAGGTATTCCCCCGGCGACACAGGTCGACCAGGGGAATGCCGGTTGAAGGGGAGGAGAATATGGCGTTCCCGGTTGGGTCGGGAGCGTCAGGCGTGGGCGCTTAGAAGGGCCAGATCATGGGGATGATCACTACACAGAGAACGAGGCTGATAAGCTGGAGCATCCAGCCCGCCTTGATATAGTCCACGAAGGTGTAACGGCCCGGGGTCATGACGATGGTGTTCGGAGGCGTGGCAATGGGGGTCAGGAAGCAGGCCGAGGCGGACATGGCGATGCCCATCATGAGCGGCAGGGGCGAAACGCCGCCGCCCACGGCGATGGGAAGGGCCAGCGGTGCCATGAGCGCCGCGGTCGCGGTGTTGGACATGAAGTTGGTGATGAGCATGGTCAGGGCGCAGGAGACGAACATCAGCATGTAGGGCCCGGAGACATGGGAAACCACGGTATGGGCCACGAGCGCGGCCGCGCCGGACTTCTGCATGGCGGCGGACATGGACAACATGCCCGCGAAAAGGAAGATGGTCACCCAGTCGACGCAGGCGAAGGCTTCCTTCATGCTCATGCAGCGGGTGATGACGACAAGGCAGGCGCCGAGCACGGCGGCGGTGGTCAGAGGCAGGATGCCCGTCACCATCGCCACGACCACGAAGGCGAAAATACCGATGGACCAGGGCATCTTGTTGGTGCGGCGTTCCTTGAGCTCGGAGCCGAAGAGGTGATCTTCCCCGGCGCGATCCTTGGGCAGAAAACGATGGCCGATAAGGGCGTAGTAGAGGATGCCCGCCGCAAAGAGGATGAGGCCGAACTTGCCGAATTCGAAGAAGCCGAAGGGCTGGATGCCGACCTGCTCCATGACCGAGTTGACGATGCCGTTGGGCGGCGTGCCGACGAGGGTCGCCGTGCCGCCGAGCGAGGAGGCGAAGGCCACAGGGATGAGGATTTTGCTCGGGGCGATCTTGGCCGAGGCGCACATACCCATGATCATGGGCACGGCTACGCAGGTCGTACCGGTGTTCGAGAGCACGGTGGACAGGCCGCCCACGGCGATCATCGAGAAGAGCAGCAGCAAAAGCTCATTGCCTTTGGAGAGCTTCAGCGCGGTATTGCCCACGATGTCCGCGAAACCGGTCACGAAGGTGGATTCGCCCACGATGAACATGGCCATGAACAGGATAACGGTGTTGTCGCCGAAGTAGCTGAACGCCACTTTCGAGGTCAGCACGCCCGTGGCGGAAAGGGCGACGGGCACGAGCAGGGCGGTAACCGGCAGCGGCACCACCTCGGTAAAGAACATGATTGCGGCCACCACCAGAATGCCGAGGGTGATGTAGGCTTTGGTGGGATCGCCGGGAACGGCGGCGCCGGGCGTTCCGGGGTTGGCGGCGAGGCTTTCAAAACCACCCATGAGATAAACCACACATGCGATGAGCCCGCACGCAAAAACACTCCATGCAAACCGTTTCATACAGACACCTCTTCCCTGCTTGCCAAATGAGCAAAAAAAGTTAGTGTATGATGGTCATCACACAGTGGATGACCCCCCTGACGGGACTCCCAAGATATGGCCGAGGTTCCTCCAAACACGCGGCCTTTCCCGAAAGGCGCCCGCCCGCACCGCTGCAACGGAAACGGGCGGGCTTTCTTTTACTTATAGTAGGAAGCGACGAACGGCCGGATACGGTCGTGCGAAGCCTGAACCCGGAGCTGCAACTCGCGGGCGTAGGCGTCAAGGTCGTCGATACGCTTGCGGGCGACGCCCGTCTCCATGGCGGCCTTGGCCACGGCGGGCGTGATGCACGTCAGGATGCGCGGATCGAGCGGCTTGGGGATGATGTAGTCGAAGCCGTAAGAAAGGCTGTCCACATTGTAGGCCGCACAGACCTCGGCGGGGACGGGTTCCTTGGCGAGATCGGCCAGCGCGCGGGCAGCGGCGATCTTCATGGCCTCGTTGATCTCCGTGGCCTCCACATCGAGCGCGCCGCGGAAGATGTAGGGGAAGCCGGACACGTTGTTGATCTGGTTCGGGTAGTCGGAGCGGCCCGTCCCCATGATGCAGTCGGGCCGGGCGGCCTTGGCGTCCTCATAGGAGATTTCGGGATCGGGGTTGGCCATCGCGAAGAGGATGGGCTTGTCGGCCATGGAGCGGACCATGTCCTGCGAAACCAGATTCTTGGTGGAAAGCCCGAGGAAGAGGTCCGCGCCCTTCATACAGTCGGCCAGCGTGCCGAGGTCTTCCTCCTGCGCGAATTCCATCTTGTAGGGGGCGACACCCGCGCGTTTCTTGTGGATAAGGCCCTTGGAATCGAACATGCGGATGTTTTCCCGTTTGACGCCGAGCGCGCAGTAGAAACGCGAACAGGCCATGCCCGCCGCGCCCGCGCCCACGACCACCACGACCGCGTCCTCAATCCTGCGGCCCGTCAGCTCGCAGGCGTTGAGCAGCGCCGCGCCGGAAATGATGGCCGTGCCGTGCTGGTCGTCGTGGAAAACCGGGATGTTCATTTCCTTTTTCAGCGTCTCCTCGATGACGAAGCACTCGGGGGCCTTGATGTCCTCAAGGTTGATGCCGCCGAAGGTGGGCTCCATGGTCTTCACCGCCGCGATGAATTCCTCGGGGCTGCCCGTCTTCAGACAGAGATCAAAAACATCCACGTCCGCGAAATTCTTGAAGAGGACGCCCTTGCCCTCCATGACCGGCTTGGCCGCGTAGGGTCCGATGTTGCCGAGGCCGAGGACGGCGGTGCCGTCGGAAATGACGGCCACGAGGTTGGCGCGGCCCGTGTATTCGGACACCAGCGTCTGATCCTCCGCGATGGCCTTGCACGCCTCGGCCACGCCCGGCGAATAGGCGAGGGAGAGGTCTTTCTGGCTTTCGCAGCGCTTGGTCAGCACCACTTCCGTTTTCCCGTGACGGGGCGTTCTATGATATTCGAGGGCTTCTTCCCGCGTAAACAAGGCCATGTCGCATCATCCTTCTGAAAAAAGTTTGTATCATCACCTGTTGCCATCACCGGGGAACCATCCGGCCAAAGGCCCGAACCCTGCGCCTCCATCCCTCCGGCCTTCCGCAAGCGCTTCATGGCGATTCCGTACCTGTGGGAGAAACGGCGACGCCATTTCTCCCACATCGAGGGGGTTTGGGGGGCATCATGCCCCCCAAGCGGGTCAAGGGCGGCAAGCCCTTGCCGCCGGAGGCATCATCCCCTAGCTGTGGCAGTGCGAGCCGCAGCCCTTGAACTTTTCGTAGAGCGCCTTGGGCAGAATGCCCTTGACCGACTTGAGGGCCAGCATCCGGCGCATGATGCCGAGCTGATCCTGCAAGGGAATCTTCTTCGGGCAGACGTCTTCACAGCCGAGCAGCCCCATGCAGCCGAAAACGCCCTGATCGTTGCCGATCACGTCATAATACTCGTCTTCGGAACGATTGTCGCGCGGATCGATGTAGAAACGGGCCAGACGGTTGATGGTGGCCGCGCCGAGGAAGTCCTTGCGCATCCGGGCCGTGCCGCAGGCGGCGATGCAGCAGCCGCATTCGATGCAGCGGTCAAGCTCGAAAATCTGCTCGGCCAGCTCGTTTTCCATACGCTCCTCTTCGGCGGTCGGATCGAAGGCCTTGTCCTGCGAGTGCACCCACGCCTCGATTTTGCGGCCCACGTCGCGGAACCAGACGCCGGTGTCGACGGACAGGTCCCCGATCAGCCGGAAGATCGGCAGCGGATGCAGGACGATGTGATCGGGCAGGTCCTTCGTCTGCGTGTGGCAGGCGAGGCCGGGGCGACCGTTGATGACCATGCCGCAGGAACCGCAGATGCCGGCGCGACAGCAGAAGTCGAACTGGAGGCTCGGGTCCTGCTGCTCGCGGATGATGTTCAGCGCGATAAAGAGGGTCATCGAGCTGTATTCCTCCACGTAGAAGGACTGCATGTGCGGCACGGAGGCGGGATCAAGCGGATTGTACCGGAACACCTCAATATGCAATTTGCGACTCATTCTAACTCCCAATCAATGGAAAAAGATGTGTTGCCTTCTCCTTCCCCTTTTCCGGCAAGCGGAGACGCTCCGGGCGGGGAGAGGCCGGGGAGGAAAGCCTCCGTTGCGGGACGGCTTCCTCTTCCCCGGAATACGCCCTTACTTGCCGATGACTTCTTCCGCCTCTTCCTTGGTCTTGATCTTGTCGGCGGGAATCTCGGCGGGAATGATCTTGCCGCCGCCGTAGCCGCGTTCGCCCGGAGGCAGTTCAAACCACGGAGAGGCATCTTCGTAGGTGAGGGTGGGCAGGGAGTCGCCTTCCTTCCAGGTGGCGAGCGTCCGATTCAACCATTTGGCGTCGTTACGCTCGGGGTAATCTTCGCGGGTATGCGCGCCGCGGGATTCGGTGCGCTGGAGCGCGCCATAGGCGGTGCACAGGGCCAGCTTGAGCATGCCGGGCACGCGCAGGGCCATGGACAGCTCGGGCGTGAAGCCCTTCACGTTCCCGTGCAGGCCGATGTGCTTCGCGCGTTCGGAGAGTTCCAGCAACGCGTCGACGCCCTTCTGAAGGTCGCCTGCGTTACGGAAAATCCCCACGTCGTCCATCATGATGTCCTGCATGGCATTGCGGATTTCAAAGCAGTTTTCCTTGCCGTTGCGCCCGCTGACGATGTCGTCGATGGTCTTGGCAACGAGCTTGTGGGCGTCGTTGACGGCTTCCGTCTTGAACGAGCTTTCGGTGCCCTTGAGGTACTCGACGAGCTTGCTGCCGATGTAGCGGCCCGCGACCACGGTTTCGGCGAGCGAGTTGCCGCCAAGACGGTTGAAGCCGTGCAGGTCCCAGCAGGCCGCTTCACCCGCGGCGAACAGGCCCTTCAGACCGTAGGCGTGGCCGTCCTTGTTCGTGCGCACGCCGCCCATCGAATAGTGGTGGGTGGGACGCACGGGGATGAGCTGATGAATCGGGTTCACGCCGAGGAAGTGCGTGCAGATATCATAGATTTCACGCAGTTTCGTCGTGATGTGCTTTTCACCCAGATGCCGGATGTCCAACCACAGGTGGTCACCGTAGGGGCTCTTCACGCCGAAGCCCTTGCGCATGTGCTCGGTCATGCGACGGGATACCACGTCGCGGGAGGCAAGCTCGGCCTTTTCGGGCTCATAGTCGGGCATGAAACGGTATTCGTTCACGTCAAGGAGCGTCCCGCCGTCGCCGCGGCAACCTTCGGTCATCAGAATGTCCGTAGGCACGCTGCCGGTGGGGTGGAACTGGATGGCTTCCATGTTGCCGAGAGACACCACGCCCGTGTTGAGGGCGCATATCTGACCGCCGCCGTCGCAGATGACGGCGTTGGTGGTGGCGCGGTAAATGCGGCCATAGCCGCCCGTGGCGATGAGGGTCGCCTTGGCGACGTAGGCGACAAGCTCGCCGTCGCGCAGGGAACGGACAATCGCGCCCATGCAGCGCTCGCCGTCGTGGATCAGGGCTTCGGCCTGCATACGGTCATGGATTTCCACGCCGTACTGGAGGCATTTGCTGTCGAGGGTGTTGAGCACGGAACGGCCCGTACCGTCAGCCGTGTAGCAGGTGCGCCATTTCGCCGTGCCGCCGAAGGCGCGGGCGTGGATAAGGCCGTGCTTGGCGGCGTCCTCTTCGGCCTCGAAGGGCTTGCCGCCCTTATAATAGATGTGCTTGCCCGCGACGACGCGGTTCCACGGCACGCCCCAATGGGCCATTTCGCGCATGACGATGGGGGCGGTGTCGGCGAAGATGCGCGCCACTTCCTGATCGCAGCCCCAGTCCGAACCCTTCACGGTATCGGCAAAATGGATGTCGGGGCTGTCGCCCTTGGCCATCACCGCGTTGCCGAGGCCGGCCTGCATGCCGCCCTGCGCCGCAGAAGAGTGCGAACGGCGGGGAGGAACGACGGAAAGACAGATCGTGTGGAAGCCTTCCATAGCCGCGGCCAGCGCCACGCGCTCCCCGGCAAGCCCCGCACCAATACACAACACATCGGAATAAATCGTTCTCATATGACGCCCTCCCTTAGATAGCCAGCGTGGCGAAGCTGTAGTGGGTTGCCAGACTCAGCAGGGCCAGACCGATCACCAGATAGAGGGCGTACTTGCGCCACTGAAGACGGTTTTCGCGGGTCAGGATGCCGAACTTCACGCCGATGCGGTAGAGCCCGATGGCGATATGCAGGTCCACGGCGGCGAAAAGGAGCAGATAGAAGGGCACCATGCCGCCCTGAATGGCGGCGGCGCTTTTCTGCGCGGAAATAGGCAGGTTGGAGAGGATGTTGATCACGTGGGCGCTGGCCAGCACGAGAATGATGATCGCGGTGACCACCTGCACGAGCCACAGCCACGTGTCGAGGTGGTGCATCATGCGGGCCTGACGCCAGAATTCGCGCAATTCAACCGGGCTGAACGGCATTTTGCGGGCGGCGAGGATAAAGTGCAGCACGATGACGAGCAAAAGGATGGGGCCGCCTATCTGGGCAAGATAGGAGGTTTCAAGGAATCCGGCGATGCCGTTCATCAAATTCGGGCTGAGAATGACGCTCGAAACGAGCAACATGTGCATGAACACGAAGAGGCACAGCAAGACACCGGTGAGCATTTGCACAACATCGGTATATCCCGAAATATTGCTGCGCAATTTGACATGAGACGTAATGTTCGCTTGATCCATTTTTTGATCTCCTCCTCAATGATAAAAAAAAGAACCTGCCCTCTCTGTTTCTAAACCTTCCCAACTCCTTATTCCGACCGATGCTTTTATGCCCCACGCATTATCAGTCGTGTTTGAGGTTTTATGAACTTCCCTAGACTTCAGGTCAGTTTAAAGGATACTTTTTCATTTCTGTCAACCAAGCGTTATTTGTTCAATCGAACAGTTATGGCACTTTGTTCATAAAAGAATTTCTACGTTTATCACCGCTTACACCAAAACACCTTATTGGGAGCTACTTTTATTACAAACAAGTCATGATAATACATGACGTTTTTTGGAAATATTTTCTTCAAAAAAAGCCTTGCGCCCATCGCTCACGATCCGGGCCTCCCGAACGGACGGCCTCAACAATGCGTCACTCTTGATTTTCATTTCCCCGTTTCCCTCCCTTGACTGGGCGGATGATCACCCCTTTTTGCAAAGCGACCCGGCATCCCTTTCAGGGCGCAAGGCCGCCGGCATAAAAAAAGCCCCCCTCTCCGCAGAAAGGGGGGCTTGAAGAGGCGTCACCGCCTATTTCGCGCGCCAGGCGCCATGCTTATTACAGAAAGCGCGGGCAAAGACGACCTTGTCCGCCGGGACGGGGAATTCGGCTACGGGCGTGTCCCCGGCCTTGAAATACTTGCGCAGAACGGTGTCGTCCGCCGTGCGGATTTCGGCCCATTCGATGAGGTGATCGGCTTCCATGCCGTGCAGCTTGGAGCCCACGCTCACCTTGCAGCCGTTTTCGGTGGCTTCCACCACGGGCATGTGGGATTCGCGGGTGCCGACGGGCTCACGGTCGTCAAGCAGTTCCATCGTCTTGCCGCAGCAGATCATGGCGCTGACGCCGTCATGGACGATTTCGGTCACGGTGCCGCAGACGGGGCATTTGTAAAGCTGGTAACGGTACGTCATTGTTTCTTTCCTCCGAAAAAAAAGATAAGACGGTGAAAAAGCGAACCTTCATCGCGTGATTAACGTTATTAATTTCTACTACTATTTATAAAGTCTGTCCAGCAAAAAATGGAGAGCAAGAAGAAAGAAAAAGGGAAAAAGAAAGAGGGGAAGAGAGAAAAAGGAGGGGAGAGGCACATCCCCTCGCCCTCCGGCGCTTTCGCAGCGTGTCTGCGGGAAATACGACGAGGAAAACACACCGAAGGAAGGAAGGAAGGAAGGAAGGAAGGAAGGAAGGAGACCTCCCCGCCTCACCACGAAGAGGGCGGGACGGCGCGCAGAGAAACCGTCATAGACAAACCGCCATTCAGAAAAGGCCACAGGCAAAGAATACCGCCTTCAAGGATGCTGCCTTCAAGGAAAGCGCCAAAAAAAGAAAACCCCCGCCTTTTCAAGCGGGGGTGTGTTCACTCGTCACGCGCCAGCAGCAGCCAGACCTCTCCGGGGCCGTTCAGGTGTCCGGCGATGTACGCGGCCCGCGCGCCCTTGCCGCAGAAGAGATCGACCCGGCGTCCCTTGATCGCCTCCCCGGTATCCTGCGCGAGGCCAAGGCCGCACAGGGGCCGCGTCTTCAGCGGCTGGCCCGAGGCGGCGGGAGAAGCCGGATCGGGGAGGGGGACGTCAAAGGCGATGACCGCGCCGAGGGGGAAGGTCCGGCGATCCACGGCCAGCGTCACCATCGGGCTCAAGGGCGTGCCCATGCTGCCCACCGGCCCGGAGGCGACGCCGCCCGCGGGCGTTTCCGGCCCCTTGCGGAAAAAGATGTAGCGCTCGTTGCGCCGCAGCACGTCGTCGCGCAAAGCCGGATGCTCCCGCAGCCAGCGGCGGATGGACTGCATGCTCACCTCTCCCGGCGGGATGGCCCCCTGATCCTCCAGATAACGGCCAATGCTCACATAGGGCCTGCCGTTGGAGCCCGCGAAGCGTACGGCCATCTCCCGCCCGTCCTCGAAGCGCAGCCGCCCGGAACCCTGCACATGCAGAAAAAAGGCGTCCACGGGATCGGAAAGCCACGCCAGCTCAAGGCCCTTGCCGCGCAGGACGCCCGGCTTGCCGTCCAGCCCGTCGATGTCCGCCCTTGTATAATAAGGTATGGGCTCGCCCTTGCTCAAACGATAGGCGATGCGCTGGCCGATAAGTTCGGTCTGGAAGCGGCCCAGATTCAACTGTCGCAAATCCGGCGGCAGGCGGTAGAGCGGCGTCTCGTAGCCGGGCCGCCGCGTGCGGCTTGCCTTGACGACGGGCTCATAGTATCCCGAAAACGCCGCGCCTTCCCGCAGCCTGATCCAACGGAACTTCTCCGCCAGCAGGCCCGGTTCGGCGTCCAGACGAGGGAGCAGACTTTCCAGCCGTTCCAGCGTCCGCGCCACATCCCCCCACGTCACCGCAAGGTCGCCGTGGGCCACGGCCACCTGTCCGGCTTCGCGCCCGGCGATGTGGGCGCGGCTGGCCCGCAGAGCCGGGGCAAGTTCCGTCCACGAGCGCAGCCCCTGCCCCGCCCGATCCAAACCGGCGGCCAGGGCCGCAGCCCGCTCTTCGCTTTCCGGCACGAGCGTCTCGACCGGAACCTTGCGCTCCACAGGGGGCGAAGGAAGCGGCGCGGCGCACCCCGCCAAAAGGCTGAGGACCAAAGCCGCTGCCGGGCCCCAGCGCCCCGCACCGCGTTTTTGAGGAATTTTCAGCAAAGGATGCCGTTCATGCACGACTTTCCCACTCCCGATGTTTGGCTGGCCCACCGCGTCTCTTATGGGGAGACCGATACGATGGGCTACCTTTATTACGCGGAATATCTGCATCTTTTCGAGCGTTCCCGCAGCGAGTACATCCGCCGCATGGGAATGAGCTATGCGGAGGTCGAACGGCTCGGCATCATGCTCCCGGTCCGGGAAGCCCAATGCCGTTACCGCAAGCCCGCCCGCTATGACGATCTCGTCTACGTCCGCGCCGGGATAGCCGAAGTCGGACGCGCTTCGCTTACCTTTGTGTACAATGTGACTGACGCGGAACGCAAGACCCTCCTCGCCGAAGGCATGACCCAGCACGCCTGCGCCAACCGGGAAGGCCGCCCCGTGCGCCCGCCGGAATGGTTCCTGCGCCTCCTGCGCGGCGAAGGTGCGCCGCAGCCGGAATAACGCCCCGCACGGACGCACCCCCGCACCCTCCAAAACATCGAAGCCTCGCCCCTCCCAATCCATAAAGAGGGGCTCCTTTGCCGCGCAACATGCCGCGCGGCACGCTTCCCGCCCCACTAGCCCGCAGGTACGCCTCAGAAGTGAGGAACCCGATAGGCCGTCGTGAGCCGCCCCCGCGCCTGCAAGACGCCTTTTCGGGACATACGGGCACTTCATAAAAGGGGTACGCCCTCCGTGCCTACGAGGGCGCCGTCCCGAATGCGCCCCTAAAACTCCCTCTCCCTCCTGCCCGCCCTGCGCCGCCCTTTGGGAACGGCACAGGGCGTCTACGGGGCGTGTCTCTACGAGGGAGAACTTCCGGTCTCCTTCTAGCCGCCGCCTTTGCGGACCGTTCCACGCGGAGGCTGGACATCCTCAGAGCACGGGCCATAGCCGTGTACGGATTCGGGTTCGCCCCGCCCCAGAGGGGCTTGGAAAACGAGGACGGAAACCGCGCTTGATCCCGCCCTCTATACCCAAGGAACGCCGCTCCTGCACCTTCGGGCATGGAAAGGCGGACGGCACAAGGCGGCACTTTCACAAGCGCCCGTCTTTGACCGTGCCGATGCCGCTTTTTTGGTGGCAGGCCTGTTGTTTTCAGGAATCAGTCTTATTCTTAAGAAGACGTCAGAAAGCAACTCTAACTCACTGAGCGAACAAACAGCCGCTTTATGCCGCGTATCCCTTCCCTCTTTTGATTTCGTCTGATAGCATGTGAAAGTTCAACTTTGCATAGCCTCGGCAGGAAAACGTTTTTCCTTCCGTGGCGGCGGGATAGTCGGGGCTGCGGACGAAAGAAGGGCGCTCGGACCGCTTTTTTCCAGCCCTGTTGCCCTGTTAGAGTGGATATGTTAGATTTTTCCGCGTGAAGAAGGTCTACCGATCTTTGAACCACTATACTGCCGGGAGAACCATGGAAACAATCAATCTTGAAACCGCTCGCGACGAAGCCTTTCTTCGCGAGGTGGAAGCAGAAAGCGGCCAGAAAGTGACCGCCTGCTACCAGTGCGGCAACTGCACGGCCGGCTGCCCCTGCGGTCCCGAGTATGATCTGCAGGTCAGCCAGGTCATGCGCGCCGTCCAGCTCGGGAACAAAGAGATGGCGCTGTCCAGCCGTTCACTGTGGCTGTGCGTCTCGTGCTCGACCTGCACGTCGCGCTGCCCCAACGACATCGACGTGGCTAAGGTCATGGACGTGCTGCGGCACATGGCCTGGAGGGAAGGCAAGGCGAATTACGCCATGTCCTCCTTCTGGCAGTCCTTCCTGTCCACCGTCCGTCACTTCGGCCGCAGCTACGAGCTGGGCATCATGGCCATGTTCATGGCCCGCACCGGCCGCATCTTCACGGACGTGGACCTCGCGCCCCGCATCCTGCCCAAACAGAAGCTGCCCTTCAAACCCCACACCATCGTCGGCAAGGACGCTGTGGCCCGTATCTTCAAACGTTTTGACGAACAGCGCAGCGCCGAGGGGGACAAGTAAATGAAACTCGCCTATTACCCCGGCTGCTCGGGGCAGGGGACGTCCGCCGAATACGAACGTTCCACCCGCGCCGTCTGCCGCGCGCTTGAAATCGCCCTGAAGGAAATCCCGGACTGGAGCTGTTGCGGCTCCACGCCCGCGCACGCCTGCGATCACGTGCTTTCCGCCGCCCTGTCCGCGCGCAACCTCGCGCTGGCCGCGAAAGACGGCGCCGAGCGCGTGGGCACGCCCTGCCCGAGCTGCCTCGCCAACCTCAAGACCGCCAAGTACCGCATGAAGGACGAGGCGTTCCGCGGCAAGGTCGACGCCCTTCTCGACGAGCCCTGCCCCGAAGAGCTCCCCGACACCGTGTCCATCCTCCAGGTGCTCGTGGAGGACTACGGGCTCGAAGCCATCGCCGAAAAGGTCAAAAAGCCCCTCGAAGGCGTCAAGATCGCCTGTTATTACGGCTGTCTGATGAGCCGTCCTGCAGACATCATGCAGTTTGACAATGCCGAAAACCCGATGGCGATGGACAACATCATGACCGCCCTCGGAGCCGAAGTCGTTCCCTTCCCCCTGAAGACGGAATGCTGCGGCGCGGCCATGGGCATCCCCCGCCGCGACATCACCGCCCGTCTGACGGGCCGCATCCTCGAACGGGCGCAGGCCTTTGGCGCGGACGCCGTGGTCGTCGCCTGTCCCCTGTGTCACATGAACCTCGACCTGCGCCAGCGTCAGGCCGTGGGCGGGAGCATGAAAATGCCGGTCCTGTATTTCACGCAGCTCATGGGCCTGGCCCTCGGCCTGCCGCAGCAGGAACTCGGCTTTGAAAAACTCTGCGTCAGCCCCGACGCGCTTCTGCGGAAGATCGACGCCGCCGCTGCCGCCAAGGCCGCCGCGGCCAAGGCCAATGAAGCCACAGAGGAGGCCAAGGCATGAAAATAGGCGTTTTTATCTGCCACTGCGGGTCGAACATCGCCGGGACCGTCGATTGCGGCAAAGTCGCTGAAATCGCCCGGACCTACCCCGACGTGGCCTTCTCCACCGACACCATGTACACCTGCTCGGAACCCGGGCAGGAAGAGATCGTCGCCGCCATCAAGGAACATCACCTTGACGGCGTGGTCGTCGCCTCCTGTACGCCGCGTATGCACGAGCCCACCTTCCGCCGCACCGTGGAGCGCGCCGGGCTCAACAAATACATGTTCGAGATGGCCAACATCCGCGAACACGTCTCGTGGATCGGCAAGGACAAGGAGGCCAACACCAACAAGGCCGCGGAACTCGTGCGCATCGCCGTTGAAAAGCTGCGCCGCAACAATCCGCTCTTCTCCAAGTCCTTCGAGTCCACCAAGCGCGTGCTCGTCATCGGCGGCGGCGTGGCCGGCATTCAGGCCGCCCTCGACTGCGCCGACGCGGGCCTCGACGTGCTGCTCGTGGAACGCGAAAGCCACATCGGCGGCAAGATGGCGAAGCTCGACAAGACCTTCCCCACCGTCGACTGCTCGAGCTGCATCCTCGGCCCCAAGATGGTGGACGTGGCCCAGCATCCGAAAATCACGCTGATGGCCGCCTCCGAGGTCACCAACGTGGCCGGCTACGCCCTGGGCTCCTGGCCGAACGTGTGGGCCTGGAACTCCCGTTACCCTTCGGCCTACGGTTCTGGCTACACCCGCGTGGGCGACTGGGTGCAGTTCATGACCTACCCCGGTGCCTCGGTGGTCAACTGGTGCCGCGCCAACGCCTCGAACCACAGCTACATCACCCAGCACTGGAACTCCTACATGCCGCAGTTCAAGCGCTGCGTGGCCAGCTGGAACCCCTACTGGAAGGGCGCCAACGCCTACCACAACGGCGCGGCCACGGCCTGGATCATGGGACGTCCCTACGAGGTGAACGAGGCCATCAAGCCCGAGACCTTCATGCGTTCCGACGACGTGACGAGCGAGTACGGCTACGACGACCACACCGACACCACCGCCCAGGAGCAGTCCCTCGGCGCCAAGCTGAAGCTGTCGGGCACTACTACCGGCTACTACGAGGAAGAGGGGTCCGGCTACCGCTTCACCCTGCGCAACGAGGCCGCCAACGACAGCGTAAACACCGGCATCGCCTTCCGCATGCAGAAGGCTTACTTCGCCACCGAGTCCATTCCCTTCGTGGAGAAGATGGTGAAGGACCCCGACACCAAGCAGAATGTGAAGGCGGGGGAGTACGCGAACTTCACCACTGAATCAGTGGCCGTGTCCAAGGGACTCTTCGATGCGGTGGCCGGCGGTGCCTACGACGGCGGCGACAAGACCGGTATCGTGGACTTCAACCTGTACTTCCGCGCGTACGGCGCGACCGCTGACGACAAGCTGTCCATTCCCGGCGACGTGCTGATCGCCCTGGCCAGCGGGTCGGCCACCCGCTACGTGACCGATCCCGCCACCGGCGTGCGCACGAAGAACCCCGATGGCAGCTTTGCGACGGCGCCTCTGACCGACGAGTCGTGGATCGACGAGGGGGGTCCCGATGCCGCCCATGGCAACCGTTTCACGGCGTGGCGCAACGTCACCGTGACCGAGACCGCCGAGGACGGCACCGAGAGCACCACCACCGAGAAAAAGGTGGTGGCCTACCACGAAATCGGCCACGCCCTGGTGGCGGCCATGCAGAGCCACTCCGCCCCGGTGCAGAAGATCACCATCATCCCCCGCACCTCCGGCGCCCTGGGCTACACCATGCAGGTGGAGGCAGGCGACAAGGTGCTCATGACCAGGCAGGAGATAGAGAACAAGATAGCCACCTTCACCGGAGGCCGCGCCGCGGAGGAGATTGTCTTCGGGGAGATTACCACCGGGGCCTCCAACGACATCGAGCAGGCCACCAGGCTGGCCCGGGCCATGATCACCCGCTACGGCATGAGCGAGAAGTTCGACATGGTGGCCATGGAGACCGTCACCAACCAGTACCTGGGCGGGGACACGTCTCTAATGTGCTCCGCGGACACCCAGAAGGACATCGACAGACAGGTGGTGGAGCTGGTGAAGGGGCAGCATGAGAAGGCCAGGAAGATATTGACGGAAAACCGTGTAAAATTGGACGAACTGGCCGGGTTCCTCTATGAGAAGGAGACCATCACCGGGGAGGAGTTCATGGACATCCTGGGACGGAGAGGAAACGGAACACCGGAGCATCCAGGCAGCGGCGAACCTGGCCGCGGAGCGGATGGGGCGGACGCGTCTGGCAGAAAAGGCGCCCGCGCAAATGCCGGTGCAGCTCTTCGGGGAAAGGACGGTGCTGACAAATGAAGAAATATTCCGGATTCGTATGGATGGAGCTGGCCGTGGGGGCGCTGCTGATATTGCTGGGCATCTTCACCTTCCTGCGCCCCGGCAGCCTGCTGACGGGAATCGTGGCAATCTACGGCCTCATCGCGGTCATCACGGGAGTGGAAGATATCCTGATCTTCATCCGGCTGGAAAAATACACCGGCCTGGGGCCTTACGCATCCCTGATTTCCGGCATCCTGAGCGTGATGTGCGGCTGCATGCTCCTGCTATACCCGGGTGCGGGCAAGTGGATCATGTCCCTGCTGTTCCCCATCTGGTTCATGGCCCACTGCATCTCCCGGCTGGCCCATGCCTACATAATGCGGGCGGCAGGACGGAAATTCCTCTACTATTTTTCGCTTACCGTGAACATCGCAGGGGTGGTGCTGGGCTTTTTGATGTTCTTCAACCCCCTGCTCACCTTCATGACCATGCGGTTCATGGGATACGTGGTGGCCGTGTACCTGATTCTGCTGGGAATCGACAGCATCGCGGCAGCCCTGGGCAGGCGGGATTCCAGATAGGGCGGTTCAGGATAGGCCGGATAGGCCAGATGGATGAAAACGGATAGACTTTGCCGCAAGGGTATGCTATACTGAAAGCATCACGACAATATGTTCTTTTTCAACAGGAGGTAATATCATGCCTGGTATATCCAGCAGTACAGACGGCTTCAAATATCTGTGATTGTGTGAGGACAATGCCGGGATTGGAAGCAAGGAATACAAGGGTACTGTATTCAAGGCGGGTAAGGTTTACCTCTTGCCCGTCTTGAAATACTTTGCGTTGGTGCTGCCTTATTTCCAGTCCCCGAAAAGATAATATGGAAACGGGTGCAATCTGCATAGGTTCAAGCCGTATATAATCAGATATTGCTGCTATTATTTTGTCAATTACTTTTTCTTCCCGTTCATTAAGCGTCAGCAACAATAATTTTCCTATGCTGCACATCACCTTTTATTGTTAGTTTTGAGTTATTTGCACTAAAGCGATTTTTTCATTCAGTTAAAATTTATCTGCCAAAGCAGCCGCTTGATTGCACCCCTCTGTTTTATCAATATCTCCTACATTGACAACTGCGGGAACTAATACTGTTCCTACCATTTTCCAGTTTAACAATGCGGCAGAACGCTCTATCGGAACACGTACACCGTCAAAAACGGATTCATCATTTTCCTCACAACAGGAAATCAGCGCACATTCTTTACCCGATAGGTCAACCTTTGCATTGTAGAATGAAAACAGCTTATCTATTACTGCTTTAATTTGTGACGGGATAGAGTACCAGTAAACCGGGGTTGAGAATACTACTGCGTCTGCTTCCTGAATAGCCGGGGCAATGGTATTAAAATCGTCATTAAAGGAACAGGCTTTCCCTGTTTTGAAGCAAGTTTCGCAGGCACGACACCCGCCTACATTCATTGTTGCAATGTCAAACCGGGTTATTGTATGTCCTTTTTTTTCTGCCGCCTTGATAAAAGCCTCTGTCATGGCAAAGCTGTTTCCTTTTTTACGGGGACTGCCTGTGATTACAACTATTTTTTTGCTCATAAAATTATCCTCCTTTGATTGTGGGATTGACTTTTCCCATACAAGATATTATCATTATAGCAAGAATGAAACCAAAAGCAAGTACGCACATTTAAGTGCGATACTAACATAAAGGTTATAAACTATCAGAAAGGAAAGTGTAAAATGAGTGAAAGAATTATTTCAAATGAATGTTTCAGAAGTACAGGATTTAGCTATACGTTGTCATTGATTAACGGAAAATATAAAATGACCATATTATATGTTTTAGCAGAATTTGGCATTGTCCGATTTAATGAAATGAAAAAGTACATTGAAGCAATTTCCTACAAAACATTAAGTGCAACATTAAAAGAACTGGAAGCTGATAAACTAATTCATAGAAAAGAATATCCGCAAATACCGCCTAAGGTGGAATATAGTTTAACTGAACGTGGCAAATCACTAATTCCAATACTTAACGCAATATGTGATTGGGGAGAAGAAAACGCATTATGATATATAAAAAGAAACAGACTGAAACTGTTTGAGGTTTCGGTCTGTTTCTTAGGGACAGTGGATAAAGCTGTTTATTCACCCATACGAATATTTTTTACTGTTTTCTGTTCAAAAGTGAGGTCTGTATAAAACCTTGTCCCGCCGTTTCCAACAGGAGCTTGCGGCAACAGTCCTACTTTTACCGTTTCGCCAACAGGAAGATTAAAAAATCTCGTCATGTAAAATTTTTTGCCGTCAACAGAATAATGGAACGCAAAAGAGTTGCCACACCTGCATACTTGCAGCCAAACTTCATTACCGTTAATGTTGCACCCATTTGCATCGTCACATTCCCCGTTTCTTGCAACAACGCTAACAACAGCGTGCGTACCAAAATCAGTCATTTCAAAACACGACTTCGCCCAGTTTTTCATATCTTGCATTACCATAATGGAAGCGGAGTCATATGTATCTTTGAAATCATGGGACACTTTTACTCGCATAACGAAATCTCCGGCAATTTCAGTGTGGTAAAACGGAGCATTACATAAAGATTCCGGCGTAATTCCTTCTTCGCTAACCGCACCGTTATTAAAGAAAAAATCACTTTGCGCCGGGGCAAGCATTTCAATTTTGCTGTTTTCTGTTTTTATCTGTCCTTCATTGAGCCATTTGAAATCCATGCAAATATCCTCCTTTGAAAATAGATGTTAATGCAATGTTAAATTTTCTAAATTTATTTTAATTCCCCAAAGAACATATGTAAAGTACTCACTTTATTGTGCGATACTTACCTCTAAGTAAGATAGGAATGAGAATGTGGTCTGTCAATCATCATTCCTCGGCAGTTAATTTGATTATTCCCAAATCGTAAGGGATAAATAGATTGCCATTATTAAATTTTTGCCCGCTGTTGTATACATGAATTTACGGTTTTCTATATTACTAAAAAGATTTTTATTTACGTTGAGCTTTTAGTTTTCGATATTCCGTTGGAGTGATACCATAATGAATTTTGTATTGTTTACAAAAATATCCAATATTATTAAATCCTGTTGCATATGCAATTTCTACAAGTTTTAGATCTGTTGTTATGAGTAGTTCAGAAGCCTTTTTCAAACGGTACAAAATGAGATAACTAACAGGAGCCATTTTTAAGTATTTATGAAAAAAATTTAGCGCACTACTTTTACTTATCCCTGCGCTTTGTGCTATGTCCGACAATGCGATTTGCAAGGAATAATTTGTATGAATATATTGCATCATTACTTGTAATTTGATTTGTGACTGCGCAGAATGATCCTGCTGTTGATTCAAGTGGGTAGTATCAATATGTTCAAAGAAAACCACCCATAATTTTTGTAGTAGTGAGGAAGTTATAAGTTCTTTTGCACAAGCAGAATTTTGTTGAGTAAATATTTCTTGTAAAATATCAAGAATTTCTTTTTGCCACGGCAGAGCAGGACTAAAAATCTGATAGCTGATTGTAGATGAAATGATTGGCTGTACATATTGATTATAAATTCGAGTTTCTATTGGAGCAATAAAAGTAGGATAACAAACAAAATTCGGGATAACAGCATTATCTTCTGAATAAAATTCATGAAGCACTTTGGAATTGATGAAAACAGCATTGCCTTCCGACAGGGTAATCTGCTCTGTTCCAATACAAAAAGTAACTGTTCCGCTTTGCACATAAACAAATTCTATCTCTGTATGCCAGTGCCAATTCACACAATTAAAATCAAATAGAGCTAAATTGTCATAATAAAAACGAAAAGGATATTCTTTATCTCCGTGCTGAATGGTTTCCATTAAGTTCTCATCAGTAATAATCTTATTGTAATTCATTTCAGTCACTCCTTACATTTTGCGATATAGTGTAACAAAAAAGAGGATTTGTTTATTGAATTAAAGAGAAAAATGCCATATAGTATAACGAAATATAACACAAACCAATAAAAACCGCAAGGAGGTTAGTCATATGAAAAATAGAAGATGTGATATTACATGGAATGATTTTGGAAATATGCTGATATTTATAGCGTTACCGATTGCTGTTCAGAATTTGCTTACAACGACTGCAAGCATGATAGATACAATAATGATAGGCAGTCAAGGAGAACTGTCTGTTGCAGCGGTTGGAATATGTTCCCAAATTGGCTCATTGCTATTTAATTTGTATTGGGGGTTTGTTAGTGGAGCTGTTTTATTTTTGTCACAATACTGGGGAGCTGATGACCATAAAGGCTATAATCGTGTTGCAGGTTATACCCTAGTGTTTGCCGGGGGTGTTGGGTTGTTTTATGGCATACTGAATTTTGGAATCCCGAAATTCATTTTAGAGCTATATACAGACAAAGCAGATATTGTAAGTTTAGCAGTACCCTACATGAAGATTGTGGGATTATCTTATCCATTACAGGTTTTTGCTGCGGTTTTTAGTATTATGCTTAAATCAACAGAACGGGTAAAAGTGCCGCTTGCGTCATCGGTTATTTCTCTGTTAGTAAATTTTGGTGTGAATTTTACACTGATTTATGGGCGGTTTGGAATGCCCAAAATGGGAATTACCGGAGCTGCCATAGGAACATTGTTATCAAGTATTGTAAATGTGTTGATTTTATCCTGTTATCTGATAATAGAGCGCAGAGCCATGTCCCTACACATAAATGAAATATTTAATTTTGACATTCAGTTTACAAAAAATTATTTACGGAAATTATTTCCTGTTCTAATGAATGAAATATTTTACGGTATAGGGCAAATGCTTATTAACATTGTTATGGGACACCAAGATGAATCAGCTATTGCGGCAATGGCTGCCTTTCGGGTATGTGAGGGGTTTGTGTATGCTTTTTTTGGCGGTTTGTCAAATGCTACAAGTGTTGTTGTGGGAAATCAGATTGGTGCAGGCAGGCTTCTTAAAGGTTACAGTTATGCTCGGCGGTCAGCTTATGTATGTCCAGTTATAACATTTACAGTCGTTTTGCTTTGTTACATATTCCATAACCCTCTTTTTACATTGTTTGGTCTTGAAACGCAGGCGATTTTTTACGGTAAATATATGCTTTTGATCTTCCTGTTTTTTGGTACGATTAGGACAAGCTGTTATATTATGAATGAATCTTTTCGGGCAGGCGGGGAAACGGTATTTGGCTCAATATTTGAAATTGGTGGTCTGCTGTTTTTGACCGTTCCTGTTACATGGGTTGTTGGTATGGTTCTGAAACTCCCGTTTATTCTTGTGTTTGCATTTATATATACTGATGAATTATTGCGGTTATTTGTAATGACACCATACATGATGAAAGGTAAATGGATAAAGCCAATGACAGAACAGGGGCGTAAGAACTTAGAAGAATTTAGAAACATTATGAAACCGCACAAAAATAGAAAAGGACAATAAAGGAAGTAAAGGCTACGAACAGCAGCGGGAGAAGATACAGTTTGTGAGGGAGCAAAATATACTCATTGCATTCCGAAAAAACAACTTCCAAGCGTCCGCAAGGGCAGAAAAAGACACCGGGGAATGGCAGTATATCAATCATCATTTCCCGGTGCTTATCCACTGAATTTATAGCCGACACCTAACACGGTTTTTATGTAGGTCGGGTTTTTGCTGTCCGGCTCTATTTTCCTCCGCAGGTTATAAATCACGTTGACAACACTCGAATGGCAGCTATCGCTGTCCATGTTCCAAACAGTTTCAAATATCTGCTCTTGCGTGAGAACAATGCCGGGATTGGAAGCAAGAAATACAAGGGTACTGTATTCAAGGCGGGTAAGACTTACTTCCTCCCCGTCCATAAATACCCGGTGTTGGTTCTGTCTTATTTCCAGTCCCGGAAAAGATAACACGGAAGCGGGCGTAATCTCCATAGGTTCAAGCTGTATATAATCAGATATTGCCGCTATGATTTTATCAATAACCGTTTCTTCATGTTCATTCAGTGTCAGCAGTACCATTTTTCCTATGATACCACCCCCCTTAGCATTTTATCTTAGATTGTGTTTACTGCAAGCTGTTTCAAAACATTTCCTATATCATTGCCAATACAAACAGACTGTTTTCTGATTTCTGCCGGGATACAGGCTTCTGATAAATTGATACATACATAAGCAGCATTGGGATTGTTATATGTCATCTGCCAAAACGGATATTTAATAATTCCCGGCGTATTGCCGCCAACGCCTAATTCAAAATATAAAATTTTCAATCCCTTATGGCGATGTATAAAGTCTTGATACCTTTCTGCTGCTGTGTGCCAGCCGCTATCTTCAACAAAAGTATGGTCTGCCCGTAAATTCATTGACATAGGCGCGCCGCAGACAGGGCAATGCGGGATTAACCCGGACGGAATACACATATTTTCCTGTTCTTCAACCATTTTTTTAACAATGGCTTCATTGTCATAGGTCTTATCGTGACAGGGCTTTGAGCATTGCCATAATCCATAATCGCTCTGTGTATAAAACAGCCTGTGTTTGTCAAAGCCCGCCTTTTGAAAGCAATGGTCTACATTAGTTGTCAGTACAAAATAATCTTTGTCCTTTACCAAATTGTATAAATTATCGTAAACATTTTTAGGTGCATTTTGATAGCGGTTGATAAAAATGTATCGGCTCCAATACGACCAATATTCTTCCAACGTATCATATGGGTAAAAGCCTGCTGAATACATATCCTTAAAACCATATTTTTTAATATAATCCGGGAAGTTATCTTCAAAGCGTTTCCCGGAATAGGTAAATCCCGCAGAGGTAGACAGTCCTGCACCTGCGCCGATCACAACAGCGTCAGCGTTTTCCAGTATCATTTTAGTTTTTTGTATGTTATCCCAACAACTGCTTGTAGATTTGATAGTCGCTGTCCTTGAACACATTAAAAACCACCTCCAAACCATTCTGATTTTTTCTTTGATAGTCCTGCACTGTCTGAATTGCTATTGCAGCGGCTTTTTCATTGGGGAAATGAAACTCCCCCGTAGAAATGCAGCAAAAGGCAATGCTTTTCAACTGATAGGCTGCTGCAAGCTCTAAACAGGAACGGTAACAGCCCGATAGCAGGTCGCAGTCTTTCCCGGTAACGTCCCCATAGATAATCGGACCGACCGTATGGAGAACATAACGGCAGGGAAGATTATAGGCTTTTGTGATCTTTGCTTTTCCCGTTGGTTCTTCTGTTTTTTGTTTTTCCATGATACAGTAACATTCTAAACGGAGTTCAACTCCTGCGGCAGAATGGATTACATTGTCAATACACCCGTGGCATGGGACGAAACAGCCCAACATGGCACTGTTCGCCGCATTTACAATAGCGTCTACGGACAGGAGGGTAATATCGCCCTGCCATAAATAAATTCCTGGTTGTTCCAGTGAAATATCTGATAATGAAATAACGCCTTTTCGGGTACATTCTTCCTGTAAATATGCGTCATGCACTTCTAAAAATGCTTTTGAAGCTGTTTTCGGCGGGCGTATATTCATAAGGGAACGCAACAGACGCTTTCTTTCTGTGTCCTGTGCAGGAATATCTATTGCCCTCAATTCGCTGTTTTCATCTATCAGATAGTTAATCAGAAATTCAAGTCTTTCTGCCTGTGTCATAGTGTCCTCCTTTCCACTGCCTGCAAGGGGCATACTTCCATACATTTTCCGCAATGCAGACAATGTTCCTGTTTTATTTTTACGGGACAGACGGAAATATCAATGCAGTTTTGCGGGCAGGCATTAGCGCAGAGCGTACAGCCATTGCATTTATCCGTAACAAAAAAATATGCCATATGGTTTTCCATTCCACCAAATGAAAACTGTTCCCGGAAAATGGGTTTGCAGCTCAAATCAAAAAATTCTCCGCTGCCCTTGTAAATTTGGAATACGGTCAGTGCGGTACGGCTTTCCTTGTTGGGGTAAATGGTTTCCATGTAAGGATTTTTTTCAAATATTTCTGATAATCGTTTCTGTCCGATTTCTCGTACTTCTCCACGCAGGGTAATAGATTTACTGGATAAAGTATCAGTCCCTTTCATGCCCGTAAAGGAAATGAGAGGTTGATTTTTGAGCCGTTCATAAAAGGCTTTTCCCTTTGCGGTCAGAAAATAAAGCCCGTCCTTATCCGACAGCATTATATCAATCACGCAAGTAACTGGGAAATGGTTTTCATCAGTTGTGGCAAAGACAACAGAATGAATATCCTGTTGTACCATACGCAAATATTTTTCTGCACTCATATTTCCTCCTGTAAGAAGTCTCCTGTCTTTATGGGGCAGGGGACTTCATATTTGACTGAATGATAGTCTGTTCTACTTATTCTGCCACAACAGAAATTCTCTGCTGAATGTGGTTTCCGTTTAATGCTTCCTCTACCATGGCAGCCGCATAGTCGGCATAGCTGATTACGCTTTCTCCCTTAGAGTTCAGTGTCAGTTCCTCGCCGCCCCAAATGTATTTGCCGGTTCTTGCCCCGTCTGCCTGAAAATCTCCGGCAGGGCTGATATACGTCCATTTTACATCAGTTCTTGTACGGAGTTCGTCAAGCGATTTCCCCATATTGGCAGCAAGCGGCTTGAAAATT
>OFFP01000616.1_pt1 | contig 28589 bp, 25 predicted proteins | sample 1521431 | NCBI WGS metagenome assembly OFFP01 (sample SAMEA3504104, study PRJEB24116) | mouse gut metagenome | biome: mouse gut; feature: mouse-associated habitat; material: faeces | place: Denmark | collected 2011
GCCGCCTTGCCGATGAAAAATTATCCTGCGGAGTTTCATTGGATATAATGCGGTCGCTACACTACTTCCTTAAAATCTGAACTTCTCCTCAAAGTAAGCCTTCAGATCTTCGATCTTCACCCGCTCCTGCTCCATTGTATCACGGTCGCGCACGGTCACAGCGCCGTCTTCCTGGGAATCGAAATCATAGGTCACACAGAACGGCGTCCCGATCTCATCCTGGCGGCGGTAGCGTTTTCCGATGTTGCCCCTGTCGTCATACTCACAGTTAAAATATTTGGACAACTCCGCATATACCTTCTCTGCGCCCTCGTTCAGCTTCTTCGACAGCGGCAGGATCCCTACCTTCACCGGAGCCAGCGCCGGATGGAAATGCAGCACGGTCCGCATATCTCCGCCTTCCAGTTCTTCCTCGTCATATGCGCTGCACAGGAATGCCAATACCATACGGTCCGCGCCCAGGGAGGGCTCGATCACATAAGGGATATACTTTTCATTTTTTACATCGTCAAAATAGGTCAGATCCTGCTTGGACACTTCCATGTGCTGGGACAGGTCGTAATTGGTACGGTCCGCGATTCCCCACAGCTCTCCCCACCCGAACGGGAACAAAAATTCCACATCCGTAGTAGCCTTGCTGTAGAAGGAAAGTTCTTCCTGATCATGGTCGCGGTAGCGCACTTCATCCTCTTTGAGTCCAAGAGAACTAAGCCAATCCAGACAGAACTGCTTCCAGTATGCAAACCACTCCAGGTCTGTATCCGGCTCGCAGAAAAATTCCAGCTCCATCTGTTCAAATTCTCTGGTGCGGAAGGTAAAATTGCCCGGCGTGATCTCGTTCCGGAAGGACTTCCCGATCTGGGCGATGCCGAACGGGATCTTTTTCCTGGAGGTTCGCTGCACATTCTTAAAATTCACGAAAATCCCCTGGGCAGTTTCCGGCCGCAGATATACTGTATTCTTGGCATCCTCGGTCACACCCTGGAAAGTCTTGAACATCAGATTAAACTGGCGGATATCGGTAAAATTATGCTTTCCGCAGGTAGGACAAGGAATCTGGTGTTCCTGGATAAACGCAGTCATCTGCTCCTGAGTCCAGGCATCCACCGTTCCTTCCAGGGCGATCCCCTTTTCCTCACAGAAATCCTCGATCAGCTTATCCGCACGGAAACGCTCATGGCACTCTTTACAGTCCATCAGGGGATCGGAAAATCCGCCCAGATGTCCGGATGCCACCCAGGTCTGAGGATTCATCAATATCGCACAGTCTACGCCCACATTATAGGGGGATTCCTGAACAAACTTCTGCCACCATGCTTTTTTAACGTTATTCTTCAGTTCCACGCCAAGATTGCCGTAGTCCCATGTATTCGCCAGGCCTCCGTAGATCTCGGAACCGGGATATACGAAACCTCTCGACTTTGCAAGGGCCACAATCTTTTCCATCGTCTTTTCTACCATACTGTCTGTTCCTCACATTCTTTTTTTCATCACTTTTCACAACTGTAAAAAGATACCTTCACGGCCTGATCCTGTTTACAGTTTCTTAAACAATAGTCATTATACCGATTCAGCCAGGATTTGTAAAGATGGACCGTGATATAAATTTTGCTGCCGGGTTGCTGTTCACACCCTGACCGGGCGTTCACAGCAACGTCTGCAGAATTTCCAGTGATTTGAATTTCTTCTCCACATACACATCCAGATACCTCTCCATGACCCGTCCCAGCTCATCCAGCACCGCGTCGCTGACCACAAAGGTATAGAGCTTCTCAATCTTGCTGCTCTCTATATACTGCATGCTGTACAGGGTAGAAGTGTCCAGCCGCATAGCGTCCGCCACATCCTGCATGCACTCGCTGCACACCAGCCCGCCCTTTTTTACGCTGAACACAGCCGGGCGTTTTTCATCCCCGCAGGAAATGCATCGGAATACCTGGGGGCCTTCTCCGTTGATACACAGCGCCCGCAGTTCAAATATGTACCGGACCAGCCGGTTGGGAATCTTTTCGTTGGTCAGGGCACGCATAGTCTGATACAGAAGCTTTAACATTTCCCGCTCATCATTCGCTTCTTTTGTATAAAAATTAGCAAATTCGAGAAAATAGAAACCATAGTACGCACCCACCATATCTTCCCGAAGTTCCGCAAAATAATTGGAGATTTTCGCAGTTCTCACCGTATAGGAGGTGCGTCCCGCATACAACGTAAACTCGCCGAAGGAACAGGGGTTGACGGCACCCACCAGAGGGCTGTTCGGTTTTCTGGCCCCTCTGGCAAATGCGGCAACCTTGCCCTGTTCCTTCGTCAGGATCACCACCCGCCTGTCATATTCACCCACCGGTGCCGTAGAGAGCACCATGCCGGTTACCGTTATCTCATTCAAATTCCTCGCCCCTTGCGCAGGCAATGATACGTATCGGATCTGTGAAAAATCGGCCGGCTATCTTTGGCACCGTCCACGATACCCTGCATCCTCCTGCAAGGTAGCCGGCCGGTAAAACAGCCCCCATGTTCTTTCACGGCCAATTATTTTCACGGCTCCTTACGCCGTATCATCTTCCTCTCTGTACAGCGGAATGATGACCGAATCCTGCTCCTGCCTGATCTGCCTTTCACCGCCCGCCTGATTCTTGTTTTCCCCGTGTCCGTATAGTTCCATCTTATACTCCAGATAGTCACATACCCCGCCGGTTTTTGAAAATTGCTCCCAGTATCTCTTCTCCATCGGATCACCTCTTCATCTGTGTTATGATTTAGGTTTTCCGAATTTTGTCAGGTCTATACCTCGTAAAATCTGGCAGCACTATTTTCTCACACTCCCCTTGACAACTCTGTTTTCAGGGCCGCCGCCAATCATCTGCCTGGACTCCGGTCACATTTCCTCCTTCGTATACCCGAAATTTTTCATCAAAAAGTCACTGTCCCGCCAGTTTTTCTGCACCTTCACCCAGAGTTTCAGATTGGCTTTGCAGCCCAGCATTTTCTCGATCTCATACCGGGCCGTGCTTCCGATCTTTTTCAGCATGACGCCCTGCTTCCCGATGATGATCCCCTTATGGGAATCACGCTCGCAGATCACCGTTGCATCAATGTGCATGACCTTGTTCTGCATCTTCATCCGGTCGATGGCAACCGCGATGCCATGCGGAATCTCATCCTCCAGGCAGTGCAGCGCCTTCTCCCGGATCAGTTCTGCCACGATCTGCCGCTCAGGCTGGTCCGTAATCGTATCCTCGTCATAAAACTGCGGTCCGTAAGGAAGATACTGGAGGAGCACGCGGATCAGCTCTTCCGTGTTTTCCCCGCTCCTGGCAGAGACCGGGACGATCTCCGCGAAATCATATTCCTTCCGGTATGCGTCGATACATGTAAGGATTTCTTCCCTTTTTACCATATCGATCTTGTTGATCACAAGCACCACCGGGGTATTGATCTTTTTCAGCTGCTCCATGATATGCCGCTCCCCGGCGCCGATAAAGGTAGTCGGCTCCACCAGCCACAGGATTACGTCCACATCCTTCAACGTTTCTTCCGCAGCATTTACCATATATTCGCCCAGCTTGTTTTTGGCCTGGTGGATGCCGGGCGTATCCACGAATATAATCTGCCCCCGCGCAGCGTCCGTATAAACCGTACGGATACGGTTTCTTGTCGTCTGCGGTTTGTTGGAGGTAATCGCTATTTTTTGGCCAATCAGCTGGTTCATCAGTGTAGATTTTCCGACGTTCGGCCTGCCGATAATTGTTACGAAGCCTGATTTTATATTCTGTTCCATAGATTTTCCCTTCTTATCTGTGCCGCGCCGCACTGCGCTGCCGGTTAATAAAGCTGTTCCGTTTTGAAAAACAGTCCCTGCTGCTCCTTCATCTTTTCTTCGTTTCCAATAACGCAAAGATTCTGCTGGCTAAGCACCGCTTCTGTCAAATCCGCCAGTCTGCGGATATCATCGGCGTCCGCGCCGATCACTTCATCCCGTTCTTTCTGGATTTGCGCGTAACTAACGCCGCACAAATACGCCGTTACGGCGCGCAGCCCTTTTGCCGCGGGAGTAAGCGGGGTATCCATTTCGCTGACGGCGCCGATAATATATTTTGTCATATCCCGTTCCCCGGCGTCAAACCCGCGGATAAATTCCGGAATACCTTCATATACCGCATTTGTTTTCTCAAGATTGGGATCCCGGTATGATGAAAAGAACGCGTTCCCGTTGCGCAGGAAATTCCCGCCGCAGCCATAAGCGCCGCCTTCCACACGGACGTTCTGCCACAAATAATCATAGCTTAATATCACCCTTAAAATCCGAAGCGCCCCGGTAAAAGCAAACCCCGCCTGCCTGAAATTCCCCGCGCGGGAGACGTACTGTACCTTAGAAGCGTCCCAAAAGCCTTCGTTTTTGCGTTCGCATAAAATTTTTACGGCAGGAAGCTTATCCGGGACCGAAGGAAGCTTTTCTTTGAAGGCCATAAGCGCCGCAGGAACAGCCGCAAACCCCTCTTTGTCGCAGGTAACGCTGGCCAAAAGACCTTCGCGGGTAAATATCCGGGCTGCAAGCTCTTTTAATTTTTTGGAAAGAATTTCTTTCTTTTCTTCAAAATGCTCTTCATAATCCGCAACCACGCGGTAAAAATCAATCCCCATTGTCAAATCGCTTAAGCGCGCCGTCTCCGAAAAATACGACATAGCGCGGACAGCGGATACCGAATTGCCTTCCGCGGACAAGCTCATCTGCATCCTGGATTTGACTTCGGAAAGGATTTCTTTTAACCGTTTTTCATCCTCTAAATTTGATCGCAGCAGGATTTCTTCTATAAGCCCCATTGCCTGCGGAAGCTTATCGTATAATATTTTGGTACGCACCTCGTATTTGGCTTCGTATGCCTGCGTATCGGCTACGTTCGCATAAACGGAAATCAGAGACGCCATGCCGCCGGTTTCGAGGTTAATTTCATTTGCCAGATCCGCGTAATCGTACTGTTTTGTATCCACATACCCTAAAACAGCTTTTAAAATCCCAAGGAACGGCAGATCCTCTTTGGCTACCGAGCGGATATCAAACAGCAGGTTTAAGTATAAAATCCCGTTGGAAAACAACTCGGAAAACAAAATTTTTGTGCCGCAGGCGTCTTGTACGGACAATGGAAGGGGCGTCGCTTCTTTTTTCAAATCAGACCGCTTTAACATGGGGATTTTCTCCAAATCCTCTTTGGACGACGGCTCCTGCTGGTATTGCTTTAACTGCCGCGTCGCTTCTGAAAGCGACCGGATTTCCTCTGCGCTTAAGCTGTCTTTGTAAGCGGAAAGCTGTTCCTCAAGCGCTTTTTCATGCTTTGCGTTTAATCCGCGTTCCGGTTCAATTTTTACAACGGACACGTGCCGGCTGCCAAGCATATAGTCCCGGATCAGGTTTTCAAAATAATCCGTCTGCACCTGCTTACGCAAAAACCGGAACACCTCTAAAGTTTCCAGATGCAAAAACGGCTGCGTATCGTCATAGAGCCAGCTTTCCAACATCTGAAGGCCATAGATCAGCCCCTTGGGATAGGAGCCGAAATCAGATTCGCGGTATTTAAACTCTGCGCTGTTGATTCCGGCAAGCAGCGCTTTTTTGTTTAAGCCCCCATTGGCCTGCGCCTCTAATACGTTTCGGATCTGTTCTATAAAACGCTCTTCATCGGCGCCGTCGGCATTTTTGGCCACAATTGAAAACACAGGCTGATATATGCCGTTGTCGTAAGACCCCATAATATCCTTGCCAATCCCGGCGTCCAAAAGCGCTTTTTTCAGCGGCGCGCCCGGCGCGTTCAAAAGCGCGTAATCCAGAATTTCAAACGCCTGGTAAAGCTTTTTATCCAATGACGTCCCAATCGCCATATTATAAGAAAGATACGTATTCTGCCCTAACGGCTCATTGCTTGCCACCGGGTATTTTTTGCAGATCCGCCGCACGTCCCCAAGCGGTTTTTGCAGGCGAATCGCAGAATCCACTTCTATTTCTTCGTATTCGGACAGGTATTCCCGGTCAAGCCATTCTAACCGCTCCTCCACATCCATATTTCCATACAGATAAATATAGGAATTACAGGGATGATAATACTTCCTGTGGAAATCCAGGTATGCTTTATAATCCAGCTGCGGTATGTGCTCCGGATCCCCGCCGGATTCATTCCCGTAAGCCGTATCCGGAAACAGCGAATTGATAATTTCCCGGTCAAGCACGCCTTCCGGGGAGGAAAAGGCGCCTTTCATTTCATTGTAAACCACGCCGTTTAAAGTCAGCGGCGCCGTTTCATCCTCCAGTTCGTAATGCCATCCTTCCTGTTTGAAAATCTCTTCCCTTTTGTATATATTCGGATGCAGTACGGCATCCATATAAACGTCCATCAGATTTTTAAAATCCATATCATTGCAGCTTGCCACCGGATATACGGTTTTATCCGGGTAAGTCATGGCATTTAAAAAGGTATTCAGCGAGCCTTTTACCAGTTCTACAAAAGGATCCTTCGCCGGGAATTTCAAAGAGCCGCAAAGTACCGTATGTTCTACGATATGAGCCACTCCGGTACTGTCCTCCGGCGGTGTGCGGAACCCAATATAAAACACCTTATTTTCATCGTCATTCGACACGACGGCAATTCTTGCGCCGCTTTTTTTATGACGCAGAAGACATCCTGACGCATGAAAATCCGTCAGTTCTTTTTCCTGAAGTATTTCGTATTTCTCTAATAATTCCGGTTTCAATTCCAATCCCTCCATATGCCCGTTTTGCGGTATGCGCACAGCTTTGTTTCCCTGTACATATAAAAGAGGGTGTATGAAACACCCTCTTATGGTTATGCTTTCCAATATGCTACTTCTTTATGTAATAAGGAATCCGATTTAAGATAAACGGACTACATTTGCAGCCTGTGGCCCTTTTTCACCCTCAACCACTTCAAACTCAACTGCTTCCCCATCCTTTAATTCTTTGAATCCGTCCATTTGCAAAGCCGAATAATGGACGAAAACATCCTTACCATCCGCATCTGAAAGAAATCCATAACCCTTTGTGGCGTTAAACCATTTTACAGTACCCTGCCGCATAACGCTTCCTCCTAAAATTATACTTGTGGCTGACCCACAACGCATACACTAGCATAAATTACCAGCTTTGTCAACAAAAAATGCCGTCTTTTTATTCCATATACCGCTTTCTAAGCTGCCCGCAGGCGGCGTCGATATCGGAACCCATTTCTCGCCGGATTGTCACGTTTATCCCGCTTTTTTGGAGACAGCCGTAAAACGCCTGTACCGTCTCCCGATCCGGGCGCGCGAATCCCCGTTCCTTTACCGGATTAACCGGAATCAGGTTTACATGGCAGTTTTTTCCCGAAAGCAGGCGCGCCAAACCGGCGGCGTCTTCCATAGAATCGTTTATACCTGCAAACAGGGCATATTCAAACGTAATCCGCCGTCCGGTTTTTTCAAAATAATACTGACAGGCCGTCAAGATATCAAAAAGCCCGTACCTAAAGGCTATAGGCATCAGTTCCTCCCGCTTTTTTTGATCCGCCGCATGCAGCGACAGCGCCAGGGTAACCGACAGGTTTTCATTTGCCAGGTCTAATATCCTTGGCACGATCCCGCAGGTAGATACCGTTACATTCCTCTGGCTGATATGAAGCCCGTCCTCGCCGCACAAAAGCTCGATAAAGCGCAGAAGGTTATCGTAATTGTCCAAAGGCTCTCCTGTCCCCATTACAACCACATGGGAAATGCGCTCGTTTACATCCTGCGAAATCCGGTATACCTGTTCGAGCAGTTCTGACGGCAAAAGGTTCCGCTCCAAACCGTTTATAGCGGAAGCGCAGAACTTACATCCCATACGGCACCCCGCCTGGGAAGAAATACAGACGGAATTTCCCGTCTTATAGCGCATAAACACGCTTTCAATCAGGTTGCCGTCATCCAAACGGAATAAATATTTCCTGGTGCCGTCGGCCTTTGAAAGCTGCACATTCTCCTGTTTTAACGCGGTATACACGCATTCATTTTTTATGGTTTCCCGAAATGCGGCGGAAATGTCCGTCATTTCGTCTACGGACGCCGCAAGCTTCTTATGCATCCACAGAAAAAGCTGTTTTGCCCGAAACGGCTTCTGCCCGTATTCCGTTACGAAAGCCGTCAGTTCTTTTAAGTTCATTGATTTTAGTTCCGGTTTGTGCATTTCCATGATTCTCTCCTCTGGCATGCGGCCGCACAGCTTTTATGTACGGATAAGCTTTGCAATATAAAACCCGTCCATATCGCCTTCGTCCGGAAAAAACTGCCGTTCAAACACACACTGGAACGAAGGGTTTTGCTGTAAAAACCACTTTGTATTTTCTTCATTTTCCATGCGGTTTATCGTACAGGTGGAATAAAGCAGCACGCCCCCCGGCTTGACGCACAGGCAGGCGGCCGTTAATATCTCCCGCTGCAAAAGCGACAGCGCACGTTCTTTTTCCGGCGTCATACGGTAGCGGATCTCCGGCTTTTTTCTCAGCACGCCAAGGCCGGAACAAGGCAGGTCTGCAAACACAACGTCCGCCTTTTTTGCATCCGCGCCGTCCGCAATGCGCGCGTCCTTTTGTACGGCGCGGACATTGTCAAGGCCGCACCGGCTGATATTTTCCTCGATTAAACGCACCTTATACCCGGTCAGATCCCTTGCTTCCACAAGCCCTTTCCCCTGCATCAGTTCCGCCGCATGCAGGCTTTTCGAACCGGGAGCGGCACAGACGTCTATCACATAATCCCCGGGCTTTGGGGCCGCAATATGGGCCGCCAGCATGGAACTTACGTCCTGCACCGTAAATTTTCCTTCCAAAAATGCCGGGACAGCGGACAGGTAATCATAACCAGACAGATACATAGCGTAATCAAAATCCGGAAATTCCGGCAGGCAAACCGGCTCCGCCGTCATCCCGTCTTGTTCCAGTTCCTGTTTTAGTTCCCCGGCAGACGCGCGCATCCGGTTTGTCCGGATTGCAGTCCTTGCTTCCCGCAAAAAAGCCCCGGCAACCGACTTTGCTTTCTGACTGCCGTAATCCGCGCTCCACTGGCGGAGTATCCATACCGGAACCGAACAGCGTACCGCCCACGCTTCCAGCGAATCCCCGTCTTCACCGGGCCGGCCTAATACGTCCGGGTTTCGGCAGACGCTTCGCAGCACGCCGTTTACAAAGCCTTTTAAATTCCCAAAGCCTTTTTTGGCCGCCAGCTTTACGGCCTCGTTGCAGGCGGCGGAATCCGGCACCGTATCCATATATTTTATCTGGTATACGCCCATGCGCAGAATACAGCGGATAGCGGGCTTTAGTTTGTTTATCTTGACCGATGAAAACCTGCCGATTATTTCATCCAGTTCCAGCTGCCGTTCTAACGTCCCTTCGCAAAGCCTGGTCAAAAACGCGCGTTCGCTCTTGGCCAGGTACTGATGCTTGCCCAACACGCCAGACAGCGCAATATGGCTGTATTCCTCTTCTTTTTCCACGGCAAGCAAAACCTCAAACGCCAGATGCCGCAGGTTTATCCCGTCAGTTGTCATTTCTTCCCCCAAACAAAAGAACCAGGCGAAGAAGCTGCAAAATAGCCGCCGCCGCGCCGGCAACATACGTAAGCGCCGCCGCGCCAAGCACTTTTCTGGTCTGTTTTAACTCCCCGGAATTTAAAATCCCCGAAGTTTCCAGAATATTAAGCGCCCGCCCGGAAGCGTTAAATTCCACCGGAAGCGTTACCAGCTGGAATAAAACGGCAAATGAAAAACATATAATCCCGATTTGAATCAGCAGCGCCCCGGTACTGCTTGTAAAAAACATCCCGGCCAGAATCAAAGGCCAAGCAACGGCCGATCCAAAATTAGCGGCCGGGACAATCGCGCTTCGGATCGAAAGCGGCGCATAATTCTTCTGATGCTGGATCGCATGGCCGCATTCGTGCGCGGCTACGCCAACCGCAGATACCGAAGCGGAGCCGTAAACCGTGTCGGACAAATTCAGCGTTTTGTTCCGCGGATCGTAGTGATCCGTCAAACTGCCCGGCACATGCCGGATTATCACATCATAAATTCCCGCCATATGCAGGATCCGCTCCGCCGCCTGCGCGCCCGTCATGTTGCTCATACTGCGGCAGCGGGAATATTTGCGGAACGTCCCCTTGACCCGGGCAGACGCAAACAAAGAAACAAGCGCCCCGATAATGACCAGAACATAAGTCGGATCCCACCATCCATAATAACCGTATCCCATATCAGTTCCTCCTTATCTATGACAGCCGCATGCCGGCCGCAGCCTTATAGCCCCGCAAAAACGCTTCCGTATCCATCCTTTTTTTGCCTTCTAACTGTACTTCCAGCAAAGAAAGTATCCCGTCTGCCGTCTGCACCCGCAGTTCCTTTCCGGTAACTTCGGTTATTTTGCCCGCGTCTTTTGGACTGCCTCCCGGTTCCGCTTTTGCACGCCATATTTTCAGCGTTTTTCCGTTGATATGCGTAAAAGCGCTCGGCCAGGGATTTAATCCCCGCACCAAACGTTCTATGGCCCGGGCGGGCTGCTGCCAGTCAATCTGTCCCATCTCTTTTCGGATCATGCCCACATGCGTCGCTTTTGATGCATCCTGCGGTGTATAAACAGCCGAACCTTCCTCTATCAGGCGCATCGTATGCACGCAGAGCTTCGCCCCGGCCTGCGCCAGGCGCAAAAACAGGCTTCCTCCCGTCTCATCCTCCGAAAGCCGCACCTCTTCCCGCTCGATCATATCCCCGGTATCCAGGCCTTCGTCCATACGCATCGTCGTCACCCCGGATACGGCGTCCCCGTTGATTACGGCCCACTGGATGGGCGCGGCGCCCCTGTATTTGGGCAGCAGCGAAGCATGTACGTTTACGCAGCCAAACCTGGGAATCTGTAAAAGTTCTTTTGGCAGAATCTGGCCAAACGCCGCCACAATGATAATATCCGGCGCATATTCCTTTATATGGCCGATACATTCCGCATCCCGAACGCGTTTCGGCTGGTATACCGTAAGGCCGTGCGACAGCGCGCATTCCTTAACCGGGGGAGGCGTAAGGACATTTCCCCTGCCCTTAGGCTTATCCGGCTGCGTTACGACAAGCGCCGCCTCATGTCCCGCAGACAGTATTTCCTCAAGCGTTGCGACCGCAAAATCCGGCGTCCCCATAAAAACCACACGCATAGTTATTCTTCCTCCTCATCGGTCACATCATAAATATCCCCTTCTACAAATTCCGTATACACATGGCCGTCAAGATGATCGATTTCATGGCAGATTGCCCGCGCCAAAAGTTCCGTAGCATCCACCTCAAACTCCTTCATATCTTCATCATATGCCCGTGCAACCACATGGTTTGGCCTTGTCACCTGCCCCGCTTTGCCGGGAAGGCTTAAGCACCCTTCCCCTGCGGTCTGCGTCCCGTCCGAGGCAAGTATGCGCGGGTTAATCATCACAAGCGGCCCGTCGCCGATATCAATCGTCACAACCCGCTTTAAAATTCCAACCTGCGGAGCCGCAAGCCCCACCCCGTTTGCTTCATACATTGTTTCCAGCATATCCGATATCAGCGTGGAAATTTTGGGGGTAACCTCCTTAACTTCCCTGCATGGTTTGCCAAGTGCCGGGTCTCCTAACATCCTTATCGTCCGAAGCGCCATAATTCCTCCTCACCGTGCCGCTTTTTGCGCACTGTACTTTCTTTATTTATATTCCCAGCGCTTTTGCCAAATAGCCAAGCGCAGATGCGCGCAGAAGCTTTTTTATGCCCAAAAGCTCGTCTTCCGCCGCAATGCCCGCATCCGCCAGCAGGGACTGCGCGCGCAAAGCCGTCGAATATTCAAACGGCAGCGTAATCAGCCTCAGCAGCAATGCAAATAAAAAACACAAAATTCCAAAATTAACCAGTATCCAGTTTTTGCCAAACAAATAGCCGATAACAATCAGCGGCCATGCCAATATCGGAAAAAACTCTGCCAGCGGAACGGCCGTCCGCTGAAATTTATACATGCCCCTGCCTTTTTGGCGGGGAACCAGATGCGCGCAGGTATGCGCCGCCACGCCGGCCGCGCCAACCGAACGGTAAGCAAACACAGCGTCCGACAACTGTATTTTCTTTTCGGCTTCATTATAGGCGTCCGTCTTGTTGCCGGGTTTATGGCATACCGGTATTCCCCGGTTGCCCATTTTCTCCAGAATGCGCGCCGCCGCCTGTTCGCCGGTAATTCCGGCCGCGTTGTCCCGGCAAAAATACCTGCGGTATGTAACGTTGGCATAAATGGCCAAAATCAGGCATACAGACGCTCCAAGCGCAAACGCGCCGTAAAAGATTAGCCACCATCCATAGTGCCCAATATATTCGTTTATCATTCCAAACCCCCTTACATCCCATTCATCGGATTAAAATCAAATGCAATGCTTATCTGCTGTTTTTCTGCAGAAACGGCGAACTGTTCCACTTTATCTTTGATCGCTACCAAAACGTCATACGCTTCATGTTTCAGATAAATCACCTTGCGGTACAAATCATTCACTTTGGCCACGGTAGCGTCTGCCGGGCCGATAATCCTAAGCCCGGGCGCCCTTATCCGGTGCAGCCAGCCCGATACGCGCCCTGCGGCGTCCGCCGCCGCATCCTGGCTGGCAGACGAAATGGCCAGCAGAGCCATATGCGCCGCCGGCGGATATTTCAGCAGCGTGCGCATGGAAATTTCTTCTTTATAAAAAGCCTCATAATCCTGCATCTTAGCCGCCCGGATACTGTAATGCGACGGGTTGTATGTCTGGATTACCACCTCGCCGGGCTCGCATCCCCGCCCTGCGCGGCCCGCCGCCTGCGTCAAAAGCTGAAACGTCCGTTCCGCCGCCCGGTAATCCGACGCATACAAAGATAAATCAGCCGCAAGGATACCCACTAGCGTAACGTTTGGAAAATCATGCCCTTTTACAATCATCTGCGTCCCGATTAAAATATCCGCTTCCTGGTTGGCAAACGCGGACAGGATCTTTTCATAGCCGTCCTTGCCTCTGGTCGTATCCAAATCCATGCGCAGCGCCCTCGCAGACGGAAACCGCTTTTTCACAATTTCTTCTATCCGCTGCGTCCCTGCTTTAAAGCCGCTGATATAAACCGAACCGCACTCGGGGCATTTTGGGGGAGCCGCCTTAGAGTATCCGCAGTAATGGCACACAAGCTTTCCGGGCAAAGCCGGCTCCCCCGCTCTTTTGGCAGCCTTATGCAGGCTTAACGACACGTCGCAGTGCGGGCATTTTATGACGTGCCCGCAGGCGCGGCAGGATACAAACCCGGACATCCCCCTGCGGTTTAAAAACAACAGAACCTGCTGCTTTTTGGCCAGGCGCATTTCGATCAGGTTCTGCAGTTTTACGCTTAAAACCGAACGGTTCCCGCTTTTTAATTCTTCGCGCAAATCAACCACATGACAGACAGGCAGCGGCTGCCTTGCGGCCCGCATTTTCATTTCAAGCAATCTGTAATCGCCCGAAAGCGCTTTATAGTAACTCTCTACAGACGGCGTGGCCGATCCGAGTACCACAGAAGCGGAGCAAAGCTTCGCGCGTGCAATAGCCGTTTCCCTGGCATGATATTTCGGCAGCGTTTCGCTTTTATAGCTGCCCTCATGCTCCTCGTCTATAATAATCAGACCCAGATTGGAAAACGGGGTAAACAGAGCCGACCTCGGCCCTATCATAATGTCTATTTCACCGTTTTTGGCACGCAGGAACTGATCGTAGCGTTCTCCGGCGGATAATCTTGAGTTCATTACGGATACCCGGCTGCCGAACCGCCCGTAAAAACGCATTACCGTCTGGTAGGTCAGCGCAATTTCCGGTATCAGCATAATCGCCTGCCTGCCTGCGGACAAAACTTCCGCAATCAGTTCCATATAGACCTCCGTCTTGCCGCTGCCCGTCACGCCATGCAAAAGATACGTCCCGCAATTCCCGTTTTGCATATCAAAACGCACAGCCTCCACCGCCTTCTCCTGCTCCCCGTTCATCCTAATCCTGCTTACGCCCGCCTTTGCATAGGCAATCGGATTGCGGTAATCCGTTTCTTTTTCCACCTTTAAAATCTGCCGTTCTTCCAAAGCCCGTATGACAGCCGGGGAAATATTCAGCTTCTGCGTAACCACCTCATACGAAAGCGACGGATACAAAAGCAGTTCCTTTAACAGCCTTGCCCTGGCCGTATTGTGTTTTTGCACAAAAACGTCAAGCTGCCGCGCCGCCGCTTCCCGTTCCATTACCAGTTTTAACGTACGCTTTTCCCTCTGTTTTGTTTTGTGCTTCACAGGAATCACGGTTTTTAACGCCTGGTTCATCGTACCGCCGTAATTTGTCCGCATAAAAGCCGCTAAAGCGATAAGCTGCGCCTCAATGGCGACGGCGTCCGTTACGACGGAGCCGATGTCCTTGATCCGGCCGACGTCAAACTCCGCCCGATCGGTTACTTCTACGACAAATCCCCGAATCCTGCGGTTCCCGTTCCCGAACGGAACCTCCACCTGTACGCCCGGGTAAATCTGCGCGCACAGTTTTTCCGGTATCCGGTACTGAAACGTACGATCCAGTTTTTCATGGGAAATATCTATAATTACATTGGCATAAAATGCCATCCTACCACCTGCTCTTTTGCCTTACACCGCCATACCCAGCTCCCGTAAAACCTCCGCAATTAAAACCCTTTCGTCCATCGGATGTTTCACTCCCCGGATCTCCTGGTAATCCTCATGCCCTTTCCCGGCCAGCACAATAACGTCTCCCGGCCTTCCATGTGAAATCACATACCGGATTGCCTCCTTGCGGTCAATTATTTCCACATACTTCCCGTCTGTTTTTGAAATACCGGACTTAATATCGTCTATAATTGCCTGCGGCTCTTCAAATCTGGGGTTATCCGACGTAATCACCGTAAGATCCGAAAGGCTGCCGGAAACCTCCCCCATTTCAAAACGCCTGGCCCTTGCGCGGTTGCCGCCGCACCCAAACAGGCAGACCAGACGGCCCGGATTATATTCCCGCAGCGTAACCAGCAGGCTCTTTAAACTCATGGCATTGTGCGCATAATCTATCATCAGCGTAAATTCGTCGGAAACCTTTACCATTTCAATCCGGCCTTTGGTCTTCGCTTTTAAAAGCGCCTGCTTCATAATATCCGTACCGACGCCAAAATGGCTGCAAATGGCAACGGCCGCCAGGGAATTATACACGCTGAACCTGCCCGGCACATCCACTTCCACTGAAAAATCCATCCGGCCGGACACCCTGTATGAAACTCCCAGGCATCCCGGCTTTGTCACAAGTTTCATATCCGACGCGCAAAAATCCGCCTCTTTTGAAAACCCAAACGTCTCCGCCCGGCAGCTGTGGTTTTGAAGCATATCCCGGTAATGCTTATCATCCGCATTGAGTATCCCAATCCGGCACTGGCCAAAAAGAAGGCTTTTACACGTTAAGTACTCTTCAAAGGAAGCATGTTCGTTTGGCCCGATATGATCCGGTTCTATGTTCGTAAAAATTCCCATTTCAAACGTAAAGCCCGCTGTCCGGCGCATCATAAGCCCCTGGGAAGAAACTTCCATTACACAGCAGGCGCAGCCCGCGTCAAGCATCCTGCTAAAATACTGTTGGATAAGATAAGATTCCGGCGTCGTATTTGCAGACGGGATGGTTTCATCCCCAATGACCGTTTCAATGGTGCCGATCAGACCCGTTTTTAAGCCGGCGCCTTCCAGAATGGATTTTACCATATAAGTCGTTGTGGTTTTTCCCTTCGTCCCGGTAATTCCGATTACCTTAAGCTTTTTGGCCGGATGATCAAAATACGCCGCCGACAAAACGGCCAGCGCATAACGGGTATCTTTTGTCCTGATAACCGTAACCCCTTCCGGAGCCAAAACATCCTCGGACACAACGACAGCCGCCGCGCCGGCCCCAATCACCTCCGGCAGAAAACTATGCCCGTCCGAAACCGCCCCTTTTAAGCACACAAACAAACATCCGGGCGACGCTTTCCTGGAATCGTAAACCAGTTCCGTAATCCTCATCTGCACATTGCCCTGCATACGCTTGTAATCAAGCCCTTCCAGCAATTGTTTTAAATCTCTCATGCTATGCCCCTTTTCTTTTGCCGGATATCTATTAAAATATCCGGTGAAATTGCACTCGTATTATTATATGATAGAATGAAGCATTTTACAAGTATGTAATCTCCCGCCTTTGCATATTCTGCTACAAACAGGAAACATGCAATTTCTTTGAACCTTTTTCATTGTTATTACCATTACTAAGTGAAGGGCAATCATAAGACGTCTTATCAAGGTGAACCATATGACAAAAACAGAACTGGAAAACTGCATACATGACTACGGAAAAGAAATTTATTCTTTCTGCAGAAGCATTACATTTCATTTACAGGATGCCGACGATTTATTTCAGGATACCTTTTTAAAAGCTATGGAACTTATCAGCGACATTGACTATGAAAAGAACCCGAAAAGCTACCTGCTTTCCGTCGCATACGGGCTGTGGAAAAACAAAAAAAGGAAACACGCGTGGCGAAACCGCATTGCCGCTGTGTTTTCCCTGACGGAGGAACTGGATTTTGACAGTTTTCATACGCCGCCTGATTCTCTGGAACAGGAATTTTTAAAAAAAGAAGAATCCGATTTGGTGCGCCGTGCGGTATCCCGGCTCCCGGAAAAATATAAGTTCCCGATTCTTCTCTTTTATATGGAGGATTTACCCATAGCGCAGATTGCTTATATTTTGAAAATACCCGTCGGAACTGTAAAGAGCCGCCTGCACCAGGCAAGAAAATTATTAGAAAAAGAACTGGAGGCTGTTTTAGATGAAAAACATACATGACATATTAAATCAGGCCCTTGCTCCAGAGAACGAGCCAAGCGATTGGCTGATCCAGAACATTCTCGCACAATCTAAGGAGGTAACGCCTATGAAAACAACGCATAACAGAAGATTTGCAACTGCCGCGCTCTCGTGCGCTCTCGTGCTTGGCATCGGTTCTCTAACCGTTTACGCCGCATGGAACTACCTAAAACCCGCCCAGGTCGCCGAACAAATCGGGGAAGACGCCCTAAGGGATGCATTTTCCGGGGAAAACGCCATTTATATGAATGAAACGCAAAGCTGCGGGGGATATGACGTAACGCTGTTAGGCATTACAAGCGGCAAAAGCCTGACCGAATACAAATATTGGGCCAACGATCACAGCGTAACTTCCGGATACAGCGAAGACTCTATGCCAAAAGAATGGAAAGACGGGCTTATCGAGCAAAACGACAGGACCTATGTCGTCTTTGCCATAAAAAACGAAAGCCAGACGCCATCCTGCGGCTTTGACGGTTTTTCGATTTTTCCGGTAGTAGAGGGATACGATTATGAAACCTATTCCGGTATGTTTGAAAATGCAAGCGGCGGGCATCAAACGGAACAGGACGGCGTTTTATACTTTATGTACGAATGCAACAATTTAGAAAAGTATGCCGATCACGCCGTTTACATGTGTATTTCCGACGACTCTCCCGCTTTCAGCGAATACTCTTATATTTATGACAATGCATCCGGCACGCTTGCCAGAAATGAGGAATACGAAGGGCTGAACGCGTTATTTTCCCTGCCTTTGGACGCTTCCAAAGCCGATCCGGACGCAGCGAAAGAAGAGGTAAAAGAATATGAAGCACGTCAGAAAAGACTTGCGGAAGAACCGGGGAAGCCGTTTGCGGAATGGATTCAAAAAGCTTACGATTTTGTGGAACAAATTACGCCGGAAAACATTGACGCGTATGCAACGCCGATTACGGAGGAAGGCGCTACCCTGACCTTTGCCCCGGACAACCAGGGAAGAGTGGATATCAGCTATATGTTCCAGGGCAACGGTTCCCGCATCTATATCCGGCCGGAAGAATTGTTTGAAGACGGAAAAACGCAGGCCGTTTCTTCGACCGGCGCGTCCAGCGAAAGCCTCTCTTCCATTCTGGTGGAACATTTCACCTTAAATGAAGACGGAACCGTAACCTTACAGTTATACAGGGCAAATTTTCCGGACTAAAAAAAGAGGGCTTACGCCCTCTTTTTTAATTCCTGGCAGCCTGAAATTCTTCTTCGCTGCCGTAAATCCCTATCTTATCCTCGGCATCGTTTAACACGATACATATACATGTCTTTCCCGGATTTAACTCCAGTTCGTTCCCGTCCGCGTCGTAATAGGTTCCGACGCCGTCTTCCACTTCTTTGACCCAGGTAATGTCGATGGCTTTGCCGTTTGAAATATATTTTCCGGTTCCTCCGTATGACGCGGTTTTTACATCCAGATATTTCCCGTCCGGCTCTACTTTATAATCGCAGACCTGGAAAATCACGTTTTTAAACGCAAGCTGCTCGCTGTTGTTGCCGTCTACATGAGCCGCTTTGTACTGATATCTCTCATACAGCCCGGTTTCTTCATTATAGACAAACCAGGGCTTGTTTACCAGATAGCCGGGTTCCACGACAGCCGCGTCCGTCCCGTTTTCAAGCGTACGCCCTTCCGGCACAAAGCTGAATTTGTTTTTGTATGCAGGAGCGTGTTCGGTCCTATAGCCCCTCTTTTCAATTCCGGCTATTACGCTTTCGCCGTTGATATAGGCATTGTGCGGGGACTTCCTGGTTTTGTCACGGTAAAATGTGACGTTTTCCAAATCGCCGTCAAGGCCGTTTAAGTCGTCTAAGCTTTTTAACATTTCTGTCGCGTAGATAGCCTGTCCGTAATGTACATAGATGGCTTCAAATTCATTGGACAGATACGCATAATAATGACGGCAGCTGCGGACTGACATAACAGTCGGAAGATTTGCATAATCCTGATAAAGCGTCATCAGCCTGGTCAGCCCTCCTTCTGCCGGGGCTTCAATTATCACATCCGCCGCGGACGTACCGTACTGAGGCATAGCGTCCGTCGTGTTGCCTATCATGCATGAAACCGGCCTTTGGGCTGCAAGCGCCTCGTCCATCGGCTCCCCGGTAAGCGGATTGACGCTTCCGGTTATAACGGGTTCTGTTTCCGTTTCGGCCGGTATTTCCAATTCGGTTTCTTTTGGCTCCGTGTCAATCACCGCTTCCGTTTCCGGCTCCGTAATATCTTTTTCTTTTTTTCCGCACCCGGAAAATATCATGCAGCAGACCGCCGCAAAAAGAATGGCTTTTTTCATGTGTTTCATCTTTTTCCTCCTGTCATCTTAAAATACCCATCGCATTTAAGATTTGTTCTTGTTTTTTTTCCATACATGCAGCGTCTTCCGGATTTATGTGGTCATAACCCAGCAAATGCAGCACACTATGTACCACTAAAAATGCAAATTCCCGCTTTTCACTATGCCCGTACTCGTTTGCCTGCTCAAAAACTTTCGGGACGCTGATTACAATATCGCCCAGCATCGCTTCCCCGCTGTCCGGATCGAAATTATCCTCCGGGCTTTTTGCCAGGCAGGAAAAATCCCCGGCTTTGGAAAGGGAAAGCAGCGGAAACGACAAAACATCCGTGGGCTTGTCTATCTGCCGAAAACGGCTGTTGATCTCTTGTATGGACGCATTGTCGGTTAATGTCAGGCTGACCTGCGCTTCGTACGGAAACTTCTCGTAATCCAAAACATAGGATACCGCGTCCTTCGCCAGTTTGCGGCAGTCAAAGTCAAACTGCACCGTTGTCTCTTCTTCCAGCTGTATTGTCATATTCTGTCTCCTCACATACCAGAAATTCCCTGACTTTTAAAAACTGATTCATGCTAAGCCCGGACTCGTCATAAATCCCCGTCCCGGACAATTCGTTTAACGTCTGGTAAATAACCATATCCTGATTCCAGTCCGTAGAAAGATTCTGCCGGTTTAGCATTTCTATTTTATTGATACAGCAGTCTACCATATGGACAATAGCGGACTCTCTGGTGGACGGCAGCTTTTTTTCTCCGTTGTATTCGGCCAGGATTTCAATGACCGCTTCCGGAAAACAGCCTTCCTGCGCCAGCCGCACGCCGTTTTCCACAACAGGATCCCCTTCCAGAAGCCCCAGGCGGTAATAAAACCCGGCCGCGGACGCAACCGGCTCGTTGGCGCCGATTAAAGCCGCGCACTTTGCGCAGATGGTAGCCGCCCGGACAGCGCGTATATATTCTACCCTGGAATAACGCTTAATATCTACCACATAAGGATAATCTTCATCAATAATTTTTTCGTATACGCCGATATCGTCCTGATTTTTCCTGTCATATACCCGATCCGCCAGAAGCATATACAGTAATACGGCGGCTGCTCCAAGAACAAAGTTTGTAAAAATCAGGCTCATATTGCCCTTCCAGTAGGTAAGGTAATCAAACAGAGTCGGTATACAGACCGATACGGACAGCAAAAGGACGCAGCCCCAGGGGCGCATTTCCTTTTCACGCATTGTCTTTGCAAGCTGCGCCCCAATCAGAATCTGAACGCAGAAAGAAGCAAACGCGAAAAAATTGGCTCCTTTGGCAATACACAGCAGCATGCATAAAAAAACGTTCAGGGTGATTGCAATCTCCGCGTTTGATACCATTGCCAAAAACAATGCCGCCGCTGCCGCCGGATAAAAAAATTCCGGCACGAAGCTAAAGGCAAACACCGCAGCGCATAAAATGCCGTACCAGTCCGCTATCCTGCCGTAATGATCCGCGCGGCTGCTTCCAAGCTTTGCGTCAAGCCGGCTGCTCTCAAGCATGTACAATACCACCGACAAAAATACAACGTCCGTAATGATATAAATAACAGCCCCCTCAAGCCCAGAGCGTCCCATGGCAGCCAAAAGCAGCGACAGTAAAACCGTCAGCGTGACAATAATTGAATAGTGTTTTACACGTTTTGTGGGCATTTTTTGTTTCATTGCTTTCTACCTGCCTGTCTGATTTTCTTTTTTTCCTGCAGGTTTTCGTAATCTTCATACGCCTTGACAATTTTTTGTACAAGCGGATGGCGCACCACGTCGCTGCCCGTCAGTTCACAGATTCCGATATCCTCTACCCTGCGAAGCACTTTTAACGCAACGTCGAGGCCGGACTTTGCTCCGGGCGGCAGATCTTTTTGCGTCGCGTCTCCGGTAACGACTACCTTTGACCCAAACCCAATCCTGGTCAGAAACATTTTCATCTGGGCCGGCGTGGTATTCTGCGCCTCGTCCAGAATAATAAATGCGTTGTCAAGCGTACGCCCACGCATATAGGCAAGCGGCGCCACCTCAATCAGCCCTTTTTCCGTATTGCGTGCAAAGCTTTCCGCTCCCATAATCTGATAAAGCGCGTCATAAAGCGGCCTTAGATACGGATCGATTTTGCTCTGCAAATCTCCCGGCAAAAAGCCTAACTTCTCACCCGCTTCTATAGCCGGACGGGTCAGGATTATCCGCGCCACATCCTCGTTTTTAAAAGCCGTAACCGCCATTGCAATCGCAAGGTACGTTTTCCCGGTTCCTGCCGGCCCGCATCCAAAAACAATCATCTTTGACCGAATCGCATCCACGTACTTCTTCTGGCCCAATGTCTTTGGCTTAACCGGCTTTCCCTGGATCGTATGGCAGATGCAGTCCCGGTCGATTTCCACAATCGCCTCCGTATTATCTTCCATTGCAAGGGAAATTGCATAATTGACGTTTTGTTCCGTAATGGCGTTTCCCCTTCTGGATAACTCAAGAAGCTGCCCGAACACATTGGAAGCATTGCGGATACCGCCGCCGCTGCCAATCAGCCGGACAGAATCATTGCGCGCCACAACCGTTACATGGAACGCTTTTTCAATTTTTTTTATATAACTGTCAAACTGCCCGAATACATTTGCCATGTGCTCCGGCGGAATGTTTAAATTCAATTCAGTCAGACTCATCCTCCGTCAGCCTTTCATCCGTAGATATTTTCTTTGGTTCGGCAGGTTCGTACCTGCCGATTTTTTCAACCGCAGTAATCACGCCATAGACTTTGCACTGGTTGCCTGCAAATTCTATCATAACATTTTTATCTGTGATTTCAATACCTTTTTCCTCTAATTTTTGCAAAAACTGCGAAATATTTTGTCCCGCCTTCTTTTTGGCCTCTTCTTTTGTCAGCGTTACCTTTTCATATCCGCACGCATAATACGTGGTTTTTTCCAGAATTACCGGAATATAATAGTCCTTTGCAAGCGCAAGCTGCCGGCTTTCCGTGTAAGAAATAAAAGAAGCGTCTTTTTGAAACGCCGAAGGAAACTTCAGCTGGTAAGAAAACAGGCTTAAGCTGTAACTGCTTTTTCCTTCCCCGACGCGCACCTTGTGATTGTACTGCATCGGAAAGCTGTCCTGGTAAGTATATGTGGTCTGTCCGTAAATATCCGCGTCAGAAGGCACAAACACATAATTTACAATCTCATTGCTGTCATTGTAAATATCCAGCTGGCTGCTGACCAATATATCCCCTTCTTTTACCTCACTGCCGGCTTTCACAAGCGGCGTGCCTTTTCTGGTGATAATGGACGTAACCGTCGCGTCCTTATCCGCAACGATATGGTACGCCCCGTCCAGCCGCTTTGTATTTTCTTCCATTTCCTTTTTTGCAATCAGGTTCTCCTGTATATCGATCGTCATTTTGGCCCCGCTCAAACGCACGGACGCCCAGATCACGTCCTCGTAATCCGTCCGAAGCGCCTCCTCAAGCGCATCACAGTCAATCCCGCTTTTTTTACTGCCAAACGAAGCGTTTTTCTCCTCCAGAAAAGCCAGGATGGCGTCGTCCGTAATCAGGGAATTTCCGTTGATGTCAATCAGCCATACAAACGTCGTCAGATACATCAAGAACCCGACGCCCAGAAAAATCCCGGCAAAATAAAGCTTCCTTTTCCGGTAACGGTACAAAAAAAACGGGAAGCCAACCCGGTTTCGGATCGTAACCCTTGTCTTTGTTTTTTTCAGCAGCGGTTTTAACCTGCGGTAGCCTGCTATACTAATATGAAATTCGTAGCATCCGTCCTGATTTTTCAAATCCCAGATCAGGATATTGTGGTTGCTGCACAGATTTAAAAAACGTTCGGGGGAATACCCGCTTAATCGCACCAGTAAAAAACCACGGAAAAATTTAATCATCGAAAGGAACATGGCTGTCTCCTAATCTTCGTACAATACGGAGTCAATCCGTCCGGTTATTTTCATTTCTTCGTTGGTGTAATAGCTGATGTGCAGGTTTTTCCCGCGTATGATAAGCCTGCAGGTTTTCGCCTGAAGGCTTATATGGTTTTGGGTATATTCTAAAATTCCCCTGTAATTTTCAATTAACAACTCCTGGCGGCCGGTAATGGAAACCAAAACGGCGCCATACATCAGATCTTTGGGAAGCTCTAAAGATTCCACAAAGCCTTCTTTCCATTTTCCCAAGTTTAATTTGCCCATGGTTATCTATATGTAAGAAGACGGCGGATTATTCTTATTTGGGAACGCCGTCTACGATCCGTTTTATCATGGGAACGGGTTTTGTCTTTTCGTCCGTAATCTGATATGCTTTTTGCACCTGCCTTACGGCGGATTTCCCCTTTGTTTCGCTGTTGGCGTAAACGACTGCGAGCGGTTCCCCTTTTTTTGCGTAATCGCCTCTCTTCTTTTTTAGATAAACGCCGACGGACAAATCAATCGGACTATCTTTTGTTTCGCGTCCCCCGCCCAGCCTCATACAAGCCGCTCCGACGCCGTGGGCGTCGACGCTTTTTATGTAACCCTCTCTGGGAGCGCATACGCTAAGCGCGTAAGAAGTTTTGGGAAATTTTTCCGTATCCCAGACATAAGACGCATCGCCGTCCTGCGCCGCGATAAAATCTGCAAATTTTTGTTTTGCGGCGCCGGACGCGATGCATTTCTGCATCATGTGCAAAGCCTCCGATTCATTGGAAGAAACCCCGGCAAGCGTCAAAATTTTGCTGCCGAGCGCATATACCACTTCCATAAAATCTTTGGGGCCGTTGCCGGAAAGCGCGTCTATGGCTTCCACCACTTCCAGAGTGTTTCCTACGGCATTGCCTAACGGCTGATCCATATCCGTAACGACAGCGGCCGTTTTTTTGCGCGCCATAATACCGATGCGCACCATAGTTTCCGCCAGCTTCTGCGCTTCACTCAGGGTTTTCATAAATGCGCCGGAACCGGTTTTAACATCTAATACGATAATATCGCTGCCAGACGCCAATTTTTTGCTCATAATACTGCCGGCAATCAAAGACATCTGGTCTACGGTTGCAGTTACGTCCCGCAGGGCGTAAAGCTTTTTGTCGGCGGGTACTAAATTGGCAGTCTGGGAAACTACCGCAAGCTTTAAGGAATTGACGTTTTTTATAAAAGTTTCTTCGTCAAGCGCCGCCGTAAAGCCGGGGAAGCATTCCAGCTTATCGATTGTACCGCCCGTAAACCCAAGGCCGCGCCCGGACATTTTTGCCATTGGGACGCCAAGGCAGGCAATCACGGGGGCAAGGGTAAGCGTCGTCTTATCGCCGACGCCTCCCGTACTGTGTTTGTCCGCCGTAATCCCCTCTATCTGCGACAAATCCAAACTGTCGCCGCTGTCACGCATAGCAAGGGTAAGCTCTAAGGTTTCTTCGTCGTCCAGCCCGACAAAACAGATTGCCATCGCCATAGCGGACATCTGATAATCCGGAATGCTCCCATCCGTATATCCCGAAATCATAAATTTGATTTCATCTGTAGCAAGTTCTTCTCCGCGCTTCTTTTTTAAAATCAGATCGTACATCCGCATAGGCTTTAATCCTGTTCTACGATTTCTTTGTAAAATTCGTAATAGTCGCTTCTTTTTTCTTTGGTAAACATAATAGCGCTCCTGGGATGGCGGTTTAAAACCCCGGTCATTAAGTACTGCAGATCGTAACCCCAGACTACGCCTTCTTCCCGCAGCTTTTTGATATGCTTGTCTATGAATTTAAATACCGGGGCTATTTTGTATTTGGGGTTGCGTAAGAACCCTAAAAGCAGTTCCATCGCACAATTGCCCGCGCCGCGCCCCATACCGGCATAAGTTCCGTCGAGCCAGTCTACGCCATCCCCGACGGCTTCTATCGTATTGGCAAAAGCAAGCTGCTGATTATTATGGGCGTGGATGCCAACCTTCTTGTTGTATTTTGCAGCAAAGTTCATATAGGTATCCGCAATACGCGCAATCTGCTCGGGATAGAGCGCGCCATAGCTGTCTACGATATAAAACACATCAACCGGAGTCTGCCCCAAAATATCAAGCGCTACGGCAAGGTTTGTTTCCTGCGTATTGGAAATCGCCATAATGTTGCAGCTTACTTCGTAGCCTTTATTTGCAGCGTCTTCGATCATATGCGCGGCCGTGGGGATGGTATTCAAATAGGTCGCCACGCGGATCAAATCGACGGGGCTGTCAGCCCGGTCCACGATATCGGTTTTGTAATCGCAGCGTCCCACATCCGCCATAACCGCAATCTTTAAGTCTGTGTCATTATCTCCTACAATAGCGCGGATATCTTCGTCTTTACAGAATTTCCATTTGCCGTATTTGCTCTCTTCAAACATTTCCCGGGAAGCTTTATAGCCAAATTCCATATAATCAACGCCTGCCTTGATATTTGCACGGTAGAGATCTCTTACAAATTCGTCTGTAAAATAAAAATCGTTGACCAGGCCGCCGTCCCGCAGAGTAGCGTCCACGACGCGGACATCGGAACGGTAGTCCATTAATTTGGATAATTCTTTCATATAATTGGTCTCCTGTCTGTTGTTATTTGATTGGATCCCGTTTATTATACGATACGGCAGAGTGTGCGTCAATGTGATTTCGCAACGGCTTATTTGAATTGTTTTTTAAATGCCCGTTTCCGGATTGTAGGTATGCCATCCGTGTATTTCGCAGTAAGGCACTGTCTTTCTGTACCACTCTTTGTACGCTTCCTCATATGCTTCCGGCACATATACATGACAGTAATTCGGAAGCTTTTCAAGTCCTTCTTCATTTGGATCGGACACTTCCGGCGGAACGCTGCCTGTAAAATAGACGTTACGGGCACGCAGCACATCAAAGCCCGGCGCTGTCACATATTTCAGGCCGCTCGGATAAACCACCTTTTCCAGAAAACCGTTTCGGAATATATCGCAATTGACCAGGCTGATATCCGGTGTCAGCTTTGTCACCAATTCGGATATCCGCAGTTCCCTTTTTTCATCCGCAATGGCAACCGCAAGGCTATTATCCGACTTCTTATAAATACACTGTCCGTCCCGTCCAAAAACCAGGTTGTTTTCCGATACCACTACATCCTTGATATTCATGTTATCCCCCCATGGATCCATGCTAAATGCCGCTTTCTCCATTTTGATAACGGAAGCCGGGATATGGATCGCAGGAGACATGGAACTGCCGAACGCATAGGATGTAATCCTTTTTACCCCGTCCGGGACTTTAAACTCCCTGCCCGCTGTCACCGCAAAAACCAAATCCCTGTTTTTTTTGCGGATTAAGCAGTTTCCTCTGACCTCGAACTTTTTGTTCTTTTTGGACAATCTGATATCCCTTAAGGACGGGCAGCCCCATAACGATGAATTTTCAAACGACTCCATCTGCTCCGGCAGAATAACGGTTTTTAATTTGCTGCATCCGTAAAAAGTATATTCTTCGATTTTTTTCACCTTTTTGGGAAGTTTAATCGTCGTCACCGAATTTAACCCGCTAAAGGCAGCCTGATCGATAACTTTTACCGTATCCGGAATCTGAATGGATTTCAGGGACGAAACGAAAGGAATGCCTTTGCCGTCCCAATTATTCCACGGCTCGACATATGTGTCGAATAACGTAGCGTACGCTTCGTCATCCTCCTCGCTGCCAAGTTCCGGACGTCCAAGCCTGGTAACCTTCTTACCCTGAATCGTCTTCGGAATGGAAAGGGTCCTGCTTTTCTTACTCTTAATTTTGATTTTGTAAATCCAGGCTTCTTTTCCGTTTTTGGAAGGGTGGATGTAATATGTAAACGCCCCTTTCGCCTGCACTTCTTTTTTTCCTGTATCCCATGCTCCTTTTTTTGCCGCGGCCTTTGTATCTGCAGCAGTCATGATCAGCATTGTAAACAATACTACACAAAATACGGTCATCCATCTTTTTTTCATAATTTGTTCCTCCTCCTCTGAAAATCTTCCAATACTCTTTTTACTGTACAATTACAGTAGCATATTTTTACTGTTTTGTGTTTTATTTGGCACACGAGGTATCCATATAGGCACGGAAAGCCATGGTAATCATTACCATCTGCCGGGAAGCAGAAAATGCCAGCAGGATCCGCCTGCTGGCACAAAAAGTTATACTTTGTCAATTATCTGGCTGACAGACAACAAAATATTTTCATCCGCTCATTCCATTTATTTTACAGACGCCTGTTTACGGATTATAGGTATGCCATCCGTACAACTGGGCGTAATTGTTATGTTTTTTATACCATTTTTTATATGCTTTCTCATATTTTTTCGGTACATATACATGGCAGTTAGACGGAAGTTCTATAAAAAATTCGTCATTCGTATCGACTACTTTCGGCGGGACGCTGCCTGTAAAATAGACGTTACGGGCATCAATCTCGCCAAATCCCGGCACGATCACACGTTTCAGGCTGCTTGGATAAACCAGCTTTTCCAGACTCTTTTCGCTTGTATTGCAATTTACCATGTTGATATCCGGCGTCAGTTTCTTCACCCGTTCGGATATCCGCAGTTCCCCTTTTTTGTCCGGGATAGCAACGGTAAGGCTTTTATCCGATTTCTTATAAATGCACTGCCCGTCCCGTGCGTATACCGGGTTCTTATTCGATATGGTGACATCCTTAATTTTGGCATTCTCCCAAAAGCCATAAATATTAAACGCCTTTCCCTCAATTTTGGCAACGGAAGACGGGATATGGATCTCGGAACACGAAGCGTTTCTGAACGCATAAGGTGTAATCGTTTTTACCCCGTTTGGGATTGAAAACTTTTTGCCGGTTGCCGCCGCAATTATTAAAGCCTTATTCTTTTTGCGGATTAAGCAGTTTTTCTTGACCTCAAACTGTTTGTTCTTTTTGGATAATTTGATGTTTTTTAAGGCGGGGCATGTCATCAGTGATGAATTTTCAAACAACTCCAATTGCTCCGGCAGGACGATGGTTTCTAATTTATCGCATCCGTAAAATGTAAAATCTTCGATCTTTTTTACTTTTTTGGGAAGCTGAATCGTTTTTACCGAATCCAGGCCGGCAAATGCAGCCCGATCAATGACTTCTACCGTATCCGGGATCTGGATGGATTTCAACTTCCCTGCCGCAGCATAAGCGCCGTTGCCGTCCCACACCCACTTGTGCCATGGCTCGATATATGTGCCGAATAATGTAGCGTACGCTTCATCAAGTTCCTCTTCCACACTGCCGCGTTCCGGGCGGCCAAGCCTGGTAACTTTTTTACCCAGGATGGTATCCGGGATAGAAAGATCCCTTCCTTTCTTTCCCGGAATCTCAATTTT
>OFFP01000618.1_pt1 | contig 28522 bp, 24 predicted proteins | sample 1521431 | NCBI WGS metagenome assembly OFFP01 (sample SAMEA3504104, study PRJEB24116) | mouse gut metagenome | biome: mouse gut; feature: mouse-associated habitat; material: faeces | place: Denmark | collected 2011
CTCACCGGAGAGGATACGGAAGAGTACGCGGCCAGGGTGACGGAATTCCTGAAGGAGGCTTGCGGCTGCGGCATGGAGGAAATGCCCTACAGAAACGCCTGCTGCAGCCAGATGTCGGAGAACGCCCTGCAAAAAGCTGCCCTCTACCGGGAAGAAGCTGTTGCGTTAAAAGCGGTTCATTATTATAATAGTGTTATTGCGGAAAACGCGATACAGAAAAAGCGGAACATCCGGCTGCTGCTGGAGGGCTGACGCTCCTTCGGAGTCCTGATTCGGTCTTGATTCGGATTGCGTGGGAGCTCTTCCCTGATGAAAGCAGACACAGGGCATTCACAGGCTGCCGGAGTCCGCGATGAAAACCGGAGGGACAACAATGGAACAGAAGTATCACGTATTGGTGGTCGAAGACGACAAGGAGATTCGGGAGGGCATCGAAATCTACCTGAGGAATCAGGGATATGAGGTATATGAGGCCGCCAACGGCGCGGAGGGCCTGAAGGTAGTGGAGCGGGAGGAGATACACCTTGCCATCGTGGACATCATGATGCCCGTGATGGACGGGGTCACCATGCTGATGAAGCTGCGCTCAAAGGAATATGAGTTCCCCGTCATCATGCTCTCCGCCAAGTCCGAAGAGGTAGACAAGATTATGGGCCTGAACATGGGGGCGGACGACTACGTGACCAAGCCCTTCACGCCGTTGGAGCTCCTGGCCAGGGTCAATTCCCATCTGCGCAGGTATTCCAAGTACCTGTCCGCCCTGAAGGAGGACGGGAACAAAGACCATATCTATACCATAGGCGGCCTGGAGCTGAACGAGGACACAGTGGAGGTGAGCGTGGACGGGGAGCCTGTGAAGCTGACGCCCATGGAATTCAAAATCGTGCAGCTCCTGATCAAGAACCCTGGCAGGGTCTTCTCCGCGGACGAGATTTATGAGCGCATCTGGAACGAGAAGGCCGTGAACACGGACACCATCATGGTACATGTGCGCAACATCCGGGAGAAAATCGAAATCGACCCGAAGAATCCCAAGTATCTGAAGGTAGTGTGGGGCGTGGGCTACAAAATCGACAGACAGTAAGCCGCCTGCGGGAGCGGGGTAGGCGGATGGCAGGAATTTTTCAGGCGTGGACGATGATGGCTGGTTGCCGGACAAAGCATGGAGCATGCGGAGAACGGACGTTTGGTTGATGGGGCAAAGATAGCAGGAGGGCGCTATGGGATTGTTTAGACAGAAAAAGAAGCAGACGGAACCGGCGGAGCAGCCATACACGGCTTCCGGAAATGACGGCAGAAAGCGCAGAGGCCTGAAGAGGCTGCGCCACGATGCGCCCTGGATTTACAGGGGGATTCTGGTAAGCCTGGCCTTTGCGGTGGTATTCAGCTGCTTCTATGGCATCTTCCGCTCCAGGGCGGAGAAATTCGAGAAAAATCCCCTGGAGACCGCAGACAACATCGCCTGGCTCTACCAGAACTGCTATCTGCTGTACCGCGACCTGTGCAATGCCCGGAGCGAGGAGTTCCTGGACTATACGGACATCTATCTGGAGACGGAGGAGGGGCATCTGTGGCTTCTGGACAGGGAGCGGAGACAGGAGTACAGGGATCTGCTGGACCTGCTGGCGGATATGGCGCAGGATGGGTACGACGCCCGGGAGGAGCTGACGGGGATATCCATGCAGGAGGCCATCCTGGAAGGTTATCTGAACCGGGAGGAGCTGCAGGCCTATATACAGGAGGGCATTCTGGACGAAAAGGAGCTGGAGGCTTACACGGGCGGCCAGGAGGTTTACGACATTGGCCGGACAGACTCCCATGAACTGGAATACGAAATGCAGATGCTGGAGGAATACTTCGGCGTTCTGGAGACGAATTTCGCGGACCTGAACAGTTGCTACGACTATATCATCGAGGACCATGCCACGGGGAAATATGTGACGAACATGTCCGTGGACGACAGGAACAGAAGCACTGAGGCCCAGTATTTCCAGCTCAGCTTCCGCTTCGACGACGCAGGGTATGTGACCATCGGGGACGATATCTGCGGCAAGGACGCGAGCCAGATCAGAAAGCTGGCCAATGAGGCTGTCAGGGCGAATTTCATCCAGGGCCAGCTGGCCGAGGCCATGGATACCTTCGGCAGATACGGGCGGATGAAGGGGCCCGCGGGCTGTACAGTGACTTACGCCATTTCCACAGAGGAATGGGAGGCCAGAAAGGAGAAGTCCCAGGGCCTGTACGTGGGCAGGCTGGTCAACGGATTGGCCTATGACACGGAAGTCCAATTCTATGCCACGTCCAGCTATCACAACTTTTCCGCCGATGCTTATTACAGCTTCGGCCTGGGGGAAATTCTGGGTCTTTGCATAGCAGGGCTGGCGCTGCTGGGGATGTTCCTGCCCATGCCGGGGACCGGAAAGCCCTGGATGGAGGAGAAGGCCTGCGCGGTCTCGCTGGAATTCCTTGTCTGTGTGGGATTCTGCCTGATGGCCAGCGGCAGTGCGATTCTCTCCGTAATCGTCTATGTGGCCAGCGGCAGGGCAGGGGGGGCGTTTATGGAGTATCTGGGCCTGAGCCTGACCAGCGCCAAGGTACTGGCCATGGCGCTGAATATAGCGGCGCTCACCCTGTATGCGTTCTGCTGCTGGTATGCGGGCATCTGCGCCAGGGCTTTGCGGGAGCTGGGCCTGTGGAGATATATCAGACAGCGGAGCATGATATACCGTTTCTTCCCGTTCATAAAAGGAAAGGTGGTGGGGGCTTATGAGGCGGTGGCGCATATGGATCTGACGAAGGACGCAAACTGGACGATTGTCAAGCTGCTGATTGCCAACGCAGTGATCCTGCTCCTGATAAGCAGCCTCTGGGTAGGCGGTTTCCCGGTGGTGGTGGTCTACTCCGTTCTGCTGTACATCATCCTGCGGCGATATGTGAGCCAGCTGCAGAAGCGCTACCGGATATTGCTGAAGGCTGTGGACGAGATCGCGGAGGGGAACCTGAACGTGTCCATTCCCGAGGACTTGGGCATCTTCGAGCCCTTCCGGGAGCAGGTGTTCAAAATCCAGGATGGGCTGCAGAAGGCTGTGGACACGGAGGTGAAGAGCCAGCGGATGAAGGTGGAGCTGGTGACGAACATGTCCCACGATTTAAAGACGCCGCTGACTGCAATCATCACCTACATCAACCTGCTGAAGGAGAAGGACATTACCCCGGAACAGCGGGAAGAGTACCTGAACACGCTGGAGCGGAAGTCCCTGAGGCTCAAGAGCCTGATAGAGGATCTGTTCGAGTTCAGCAAGGCCAGCTCCCAGAACATCACGCTGAACATCATGGACCTGGACATCATGAACTTGCTGAAGCAGGTGGCATTCGAGATGTCGGATAAGCTGGGGGAGGCAGGGCTGGACGTGCGGATGAACCTGACGGAGGAGAAGGTGATACTGCCTCTTGACAGCCAGAAGACCTACCGCATCTATGAGAACCTCTTCGGCAACATTGCGAAATACGCCCTGCCGGGCACCAGGGTCTATGTGAACGGCTTCCGCATAGGGGACACGGTCATCATCACCTTGAAGAACATCTCCGCCCAGGAGATAACGGTGGATTCCTCGGAGCTGACGGAACGGTTCGTGCGGGGGGACGCCTCCCGGAACACGGAGGGCAGCGGCCTGGGCCTTGCCATCGCCAAGAGCTTCATGGAGCTCCAGGGCGGGGAGCTGACGCTGGAGGTGGACGGGGATCTGTTCAAGGCCACCACCACCTGGCATATGCCCCAGGCAGACGCTTTATCCCAAGGCGCACCCGAATATCCTGAGAGGGCAATTTAGGGTAGTCCCAGAAAGAGAATAGAGTAAGTTCAAATGACCTTGATTGCGAATCGGATTTTCGAGATGCGCTTGTACAATTTCTATCTGTCTGATGCGAGGATGCAGGAGCTGGATATCCACAAGGCGTCCCTGGAGGATAGAAGCCAGTTTATGGCAGATGGGCATCTGGATATGCGGCCCATTATCAACGGCACCGGGAATTATACTGCATAACGCTGAATGCTGCCTAATGTAATCATGCGAATGAACCAGTCAGCGTTATGCAGTCTGGTTTCACGGCAAGTGAAATCGTTAAGCAGTATGCTATATCGAAGCCAGGACCAGAAGTCTGAGGAGGACAGATGTAATCGTGGATTACCGGGGGGGCGATATGTCATAGAGATGAAAATATGGCATGGAGCGGAATACAACCGCCGCGGAGAAGAGCAGCTTTTGGGATATCTGGAGGATTACCAATTGAAAAGAGGCTATATGCTGAGCTTTAATTTCAACCAGAAGAAGCAGATTGGCATCCGGGAAGTTCGACTGGGTGATAAAGTTCTGATAGAAGCCATAGTGTAGATATACAATTAGGTCGATTCCCCACGGCGGGCCGAAAAGGTATTGCCGTGGGGATTTCTGTTCATGAGAACCGTCTAAAAATAAACCAATCAATCTCTAAGAAAAATCCATTTTTTCTAAAAAAGCATCATGCTATACTAAATGCAGATATACTGCAGACCGCCAGGATTTACAGAGGTGTCCCCGGGAAAATACCTGGCTGGCGGTCTGCAGTCGGGTCGCACTGCAAATTTAACCGGTGCGCAGTATAATTGAGGGGTGCAATATGTCTTTTCACATAACATTTCACAAGATGAGCATCCGGAATCAGATGAAGACTATCGTGATTTTGATGCTGGCCCTGTTCGTCCTGGTATGCGCCCTGATCAGCGTATCCATAAGGGCGCTGATACGCAGGAGCGAGGACGAGCATATGCAGGTAGCCACCCAGCGGCTGATTGACCAGATGGATCTGATGTACGGTAAAATGGAGAATTTCTGTATCAACATCGGCGAGGACGATGCGATACAGGCGCTTCTGGCAAGCGACTATGCCCAGATGTCCCCGCTGCGCCGCCCCGCCATGGAATGCCTGGCCAGACACAAGGTTTTGGAGTCTACTATAGAGGATATCTCTCTGGTCAATGACAAAATCCACTATTCCAATGTGCTGCGCGGAGAGGATTTGGACAGGATACGGGCGATGGTGAACGGAAGGCCTTTTCGGTGGATTGGCTTCTGCAGCCACAGCTTCACCAGTGAAGCCGAGAAGCCGGACATGATGGTGTATGCGGGGGATGTCATCGTCGGGACGCAGAACCTGGGGACCATTGTCATATCGCTGAATGCCGCGGATTTCCTGGCGGAGAACGACGGCGAGGAAAACCAGATGTACTTCCTCACTGACAGGGAGGGCGTTCTGTTCTCCATCGATCAGTCGGCGGAGGAGGTCTATGAGGTGTATCGGCTCTGGCAGGAAGGGGATTATCTGGAGCACCTTGCAGAGGGCGGACATTATGACATCCGCAGCTATTACTTTGAGGACATGGACTGCTACCTGGTGGGAGCGCTGGATGTGCGGGACATGGGCAGGGGCATGATGCAGATACAGCTTCTGATCTGGGGCTGCGTGATGGCGGCAGGGGTGTTCTGTGCCATGTTTTTCCTCCTGGTGTCCAGGGGAGTGGTGAGACCCCTGCACCAGTTCCACGCCACGATTCGGCAGATCAGGCAGTCCAGCCAGAGAGGGCTGGAGACGGATCTGAACCTGAGGGGATGTTCGGAAATCGAGGAGCTTGGACATGAGTTTTCCGGCATGTTGGAGGACATAGAGAGCCTGAACCGGAAAATCTTCCAGTCCGCTACGGATTTGTATGAGCTGAAGGTACAGAAGCAGGAGGCGGAGCTGGCGTATCTGCGCAGCCAGGTGGATCCCCATTTCCTGTACAATACCCTGGAGGTCATCCGAAAGATGGCCCTGGAGAAGGACGCGCCGGAGATTGCCCAGATGACTCTGGACATGGGCCATATCTTCCGCTACAGCGCCAAGGGCGAGGACGAGGTAACCCTGGAGGAGGAAATCTCCATTATCAAGTCCTATAGCCGGATCCAGCAGATGCGCTTCGAGGGGAAGATTTCCGTGTATTATTTCGTTTCTGAAGACGTGTTGGAGCTGAAGGTGATGAAGATGCTGCTGCAGCCCATTGTGGAGAATTCCATCTTCCACGGGCTGGAGCCCAAGAGCGGCAAGGGCAGCCTCTACATTGGGGCCAGGGTGGAGGAGGACGATCTGATCATAACGGTAAAGGACGATGGTGTGGGCATCGGGGAGGCGGAGCTGGCAGAGCTGCAGGGCATGCTGCGGGAGAAGAGCGCGGACACCAGGAAGCATGTGGGGACGCTGAACACCAACGCCAGGATTCGGCTCCAGTACGGGGAGCGATACGGTGTCCAGATAGAGAGCCTGCCGGAGGACGGCACCACGGTCACCCTCCGGCTGCCTGCAAAAGAGTGAAAAGAGCGTGAGAAGAATTTGTGAGTATTTGAAAGGAGAGGGATGGCAGATGTTCCGGGTATTGATAGCAGATGATGAAAATTCCGTAATACAATCTCTGGTGGGCTCCGTGCCCTGGGTTGAGCTTGGTCTGGTGGTGGCAGCCACGGCATCTGACGGCAGTGAGGCGCTGAGGCTGGCCCAGAAGGAGCAGGTGGACGTGGCGATCATTGATATCCGCATGCCTGGGATCAACGGCCTGGAGCTCTGCGAACAGCTGCGCAGGCGGAACGAAAAGATGCAGCTTATCATCGCCAGCGGCTACGCGGAGTTCGCCTATGCGGAGAAGGCCATCCAGTACGGCGTCATCGGATACTGCTTAAAGCCCCTGGACTATACCCAGATGACCCGGTTTTTGCGCAAGGCGGTGCAGAACCTGAACCGGGACAGGCATATCGGGGACTGGGAGGATTTGGTGGACTTGCTGGAAAGACGCAACGCATCGGAAATTAGAGAATGCCTTTCGGGCCTTGGGTTCACCCAGGAGAGCTGCTTTCTTGCAGCCTCTGTAGGGGAGCGGAAGATGGAGGCGCTGGAGCAGGCGGGGGTCTGCCTGCGGCTGGGCTGGCGGCAGTGGGGCTATATCATGAAGACAGACCGGGTATCGGAGCTGGCGGAGGCTCTGGAGGAGATTCCCGGGTGGTTTGGAATCGGGTATCTGGAGCAGGCGGTATCCGGCGGCGAAATCTACGACGGGCTGGAGGAGTGCAACAGGCAGCTCCTGGAGATGAAGCGGGAATGTGAAAACTATACCTTGATGGACGAAGTCCGCTCGTCCCGCAGCGGCAGGGAAAACGACGGAAGAACGCTGGAGGACGGCATTCGGAATGAGAACAGCCGGCCTGCGGAAGAGGAGGCAGGTTATCAGGTCGTGGAGAGTGTATCCCATGTTGTTCTGAAATTGATGAATGTATTCGGCGAACTGGAGCGTTACCTGGAGGAATGCCAGGATCCTAAGAAGCGGGAGGAGGTTCTGGATTTCTATTTTCAGGTCCGGGATTTTTTGAATATTTATGATATTCTGGATGAAAATTATACGGTTTATACAGAACTGGAACGGAAGGGAAGGTTTAAACTGAAGCTGCTCTGCGTCAATCCTGCGGCAAACCTGCAGAAGTATCTGGAACAGGGGAACAGCACCGTATTTTTTTCTGCCACACTGCTGCCCATCCATTATTATAAAAAGCTGCTGAGTGCAGCAGATGATGATTATGCGGTTTATGCAGAATCAACCTTTCCGGCGGAAAACAGGCTGCTCCTTCTCGGGACTGACGTCAGCACCAGATATACCATGCGGGGGGAAGAAATGTACCGCAGGATCGCGCGGTATATTCTGGAGACGATCCGGGCGAAAAGGGGCAATTACATGATTTTTTTCCCGTCCTACCGTTTCATGGAGGATGTGTATGAAGCGTTTCGGGGCGAAGCGGCGGAGGAGGACGACATCGAATGTGTCCTGCAGTCCCAGTACATGGGGGAGGAGGCGAGGGAGATCTTCCTGGAGACCTTTGAGGAGGAACGGGACAACTCCCTGGCCGGTTTCTGCGTGATGGGCGGGATTTTTTCGGAGGGGATCGACCTGACCAAAGACCGCCTGATCGGAGCCGTGATCGTAGGGACGGGACTGCCGCAGGTCTGTAACGACCGGGAAATCCTTCGTTCCTATTTTGACAGCAGGAAGCTGTCAGGCTTTGACTATGCCTATCTGTATCCGGGCATGAATAAGGTCCTGCAGTCTGCCGGGCGCGTGATCCGTACAGAGGAGGACCGGGGAGTGATCCTTCTGCTGGATGAGAGGTTTTTGGGAGCGCAGTATCAGGGCACATTTCCAAGAGAATGGAGTGGTATACAAACCTGCAGATTAGGTGATCTGAAAGAGAAACTAAATCATTTCTGGGGAAACGGAAGGATTTAGCCGAAATACCATATTTTTCTTAACTTTTCAGGCATTGGGCCGATATAACTAACAGAGGATAATAATTGGTTTTCCTAATGAAAAGAAAAGGAGGAAATGAAGTGAAAATCGGTGACAATTATCAAAATATCCAGAACAATTATGCTTATGTTAATGCAAATAATGTAGCGGCAGCTTCTAAGGTTGCTGCAGAGAAGAAGGATGGATCAGCAGATGCAGCGGCAGTTGGTGCGGCAGCTCCGAACACAGACCGTGCAGAATTTAGCGCTGATACAAGAGTTACGAGTAAGATGAGTGCTTCCGAGAGATCTGCTCTGGTAGAAAGCCTGAAGTCAGATCTGGACAACCAGATGTCACGCTTCACCAATATGATGATGCAGACATTCAACAAGCAGGGAATCACAGGTCTTACTGCAGGCAGCGACGCGTTCTGGCGCCAGATCGCAAGCGGTAACTTTACTGTAGATGCTCAGACGAAGGCGGAAGCTCAGCAGGCGATTTCCGAAGACGGTTACTGGGGAGTAAAGCAGACTTCACAGAGAATCTTCGATATGGCGAAGGCACTTGCAGGAGATGATCCCGCTAAGATGAAAAAGATGCAGGATGCAGTAGAAAAAGGTTTCGAGCAGGCAACAGCTTCCTGGGGCAAGGCTCTTCCGGGTATTTGCGATGATACACACAGCGCGATTAATGGAATGTTTGAAGAATATTATAAGAACGCAGGTGTGGAGAAGTAATACATACGAAAAGAGAAGGCATCGTAAAAGATTGATCAGAGAGGAATGGAGAAACAACACTCCATTCCTTTCTTTTGTGGAGAACTTCCCTCATGATTCTGAAAAATCAGAGTATATGCCGAAATCCGTCAACATTTTTTTGTCTTTGATAAAAAATTCCCAACAGAGTCCAATTTCTACTTTGATATATTCCGTGTTTTTGTTTTTAACTTATATAAATGTCACAATATTTGTCTTATTCTGACAGTAAAATAAAGATAATATGACAGATATAATCAATTCGTTTTTGTATAATTATACTAAACTGTAACAAATAACAATCAGGTATGTAATAGGTGATGAAATGCCTGAAAATTATTTTGGGGAATAGTATACTTGGCCAAGTATGTTATGATTTTCTAAAATTATTGACTAATCCGGTTTGCAGAGTATTGATATACCTGATCAAAGATGTTGCAGAAATAACAGGCAATCGGAGTATGGATCCGGTTAATAGGGAACCTGTTGTTTAACATAAGGAGGAAGGAAAGAAATGAGTACAAATGTACAGGATATGCCATTGTATCGAAAATCAACATACCGAAAGGTTATGCTTCTGACAGCCATTCTTTTGCTTGGCGTTTTGGATCAGGCACCGGCTGTTGTCAATTCAACAATTCCCGCTATGAAAGAGGCATTTATCGGCCATTCTCTGGCATTGATTGAGTCAATTACGACGATTGTAAATATGTTTGTAACAGTGTTCGTACTTGTCAGCGGATTTCTTGTAAACAAGATTGGTCAGAAGCAGACAGCTTTGCTTGGAATTGCAATAGCTTCTGTCTCTTCTATTGTACCAGTGTTTTCAGAAAATTTTTATTTGGTTCTTGCGTCACGTGCGGTGCTGGGGGTTGGTATTGGTCTCTCAAATGCTCTGGCAGCAAGCCTTTTAACGGCTTTTTTTGAGGGAAATGAATTGGCCAAATATATGGGGTGGAGAACAGCGGCCGGAGGGGTTGGTACGTCCCTGATGACTATGGCAGCCGGACAACTTTTGAAAATTAGCTGGCATTATTCTTATCTGGTTTATATTTTATTTATCCCAACCTTGCTGCTGTTTATCTTTTTTGTTCCGCAACCGGAAAAATATGGTGTACATGTCCAGAAGCAGGCTGCCACGACTGCGTCCAAAGGGGACAAGATGAAGGATTCAGAAAGCAGTGGAAATAAATATGCCGGGCTTAAGACAGTTTTGGCACTGGCTGTGTTATTTTTCTTCTTCCTGACCGGTGCTACGATTTTCGGTGTAAAACTGGCACAGCTTTTTGTAGAAAAGAATATCGGGACAGCTTCCCAGGCAAGCACAATATCCAGTATTTTTACATTATCCCAGATGTTTGGAGGTATGCTGTTTGGATATTGTTATAAAAAATTTGGGGTGAAAATGCTTCCGGTTACGATTCTTTTACGAGGACTTCCTTTAGTGGGTATTTCTTTGGCGGGCAGTCAGGTTGTCATTGGACTTATGGCCGTAGTTTTTGGACTGGCAGGAGGTATGACGGTTTCACTCATCTTTATGACTGTAAGCACAGTAGTAACACCGAAAAATGCGACGCTGTTTAATGCTATTCCGATGGTTGGCTCTAATCTCGGAGCTTTCTGCGCACCGTTTATTGCAAGGTATATGGGAGATACGTCCGCAGCAGCTATGATGAATGCGGGCTGGATGTATGTAATCATGGCAGTGATTATCGTAGTTATTCTTACAGTATCAACAAAGAAAATCCAATAAAATGTGTACAGGCGAAAGATTGACAATGGAACTTGCAGATGAATTTCTAAAAAGCAAAAATGAAAGGAGAGAGTCTTATATGTTTGTAACAAAAAATAGCAGAATCTATAAGGATGGGAAGCCCTTTTTCTATATGGCGGATACCTGCTGGAGCGCTTTTACAAATATCAGTATGGAAAACTGGAAATATTATGTCAATTACCGTCACAATCAGGGATTTAATTGCGTGCAGATCAATGTGCTTAAGCAGTGGGATTCCAGCGGGGATGAGCTGAATTTGTATCCATTCCCGATAAAAAAGGATGGGGAGGAAAGAGGCGCTCATTTTGAATTTGATTATTCCGTGATCAATAAAGAATATTTTGATGCAGCAGAAGAAAAATTAAAAGTACTTCAGGAGTATAAGATGACACCGGTTTTGGTTCTTTTATGGGGAAATTATGTTCCAGGTACATGGGAGTCCAGGTTTACAAATAATAATTTATTCCCTTATGAGGAATTAGAGGCATATGTGTCTTATGTAACGAAAAGGTTTAAGAAATATGAACCAATATATTTTGTGAGCGGAGATTCCGATTTCCCGACAGAGGAGACAGTAAGATATTACAAAAAAGTGCTTGAAACAGCCAGGGCAAATGATCCGGATGCAATCTATACGTTCCACATTAACGGAGAAAGCATGGAGATACCGGAAGAGCTTGTAAATGAGGCGGATTTCTTCATCTATCAATCAGGGCATTTCCGTCCGGGACAGCATTTTGCCTACGATATTCCCCAGGCAATGTTAGAAAAAGGATATAAGAAACCGATGATTAACACGGAACCATGCTATGAACAGATTGCGGCGCCGGGGCAAATACGGTTCACAAAGCGGGATGTAAGAAGAACTGCATGGCAGTCTGTGCTTTCAGGGGCATCTGCAGGAGTGACTTACGGAGCGCATGGAGTGTGGAGCTGGCATCATTTCGGAGAAAGTTTCGATTCATTTATTAAAAAAGGCGCAGGATTTTCTCTTCCATATGACTGGCATGAAGCGCTCCATTTTCCGGGAGCAAATGATATGACCTATCTGAAACATACATTCTGTTCTTTATTTCCGGAAGGCTGTGTCGCAGATTCAGTCATACTGAATGACATGAAGGAAATCAGATGTGCGCATGATGACAGCAAGTATGTAGTTTATCTTCCCACGAGTGTAGAACTTGAGGTATCGCCGTTGGGACTGAATTGGAATAACTGTATTGCGGAAGTGATTGATCTTCAGACAAAGGATATCTATAAAGCTATATGGAAAGAGGAAAAAAGGCTTAATTTGATTCCGTGTTATGAGGATGCCTTGGTTGTACTGAAAAAAGAGGATCATTGATTTCGAAAAGGAGTTCTTAGATATGAGACATTTTAAGGAAAAGATCGGCACAAATGGAGCAGAGGCAATTTTTTATCTTCAGGAACCAAATTCAGAGATTGATATGGGCAGAAAGTTTCCTGTATTGATTACTGTGCCGGGAGGAGCCTATATGTGGACTTCATACAGGGAAGGAGAACCGATTGCGGCAGAATATTTTGCAAAAGGTTTTTCAACAGTGGTAGTTAATTATGCAACAGAGGGACGGGCATTTTTTAAAGAAAATACACATCCGGGGCAGATTCCTAATTCCGTATTTCCTAATCCTCTGACAGAACTGGCCATGGTTCTTGGAATAATAAGAAGCCGTGCGGAGGATTGGTCTATAAATCCTAATAAAATCGTGATAGCGGGGTTCTCAGCAGGAGGAAACCTTGCAGGGCAGCTTTCCGTGTATTGGAATGAACAATGGCTCTCGGAAAAAACAGGTTATCCCTGTGAGATGATGAAACCGAATGCTGTGATTCTGGCTTATCCGAAGCTGGACAGTACTATTTATTCAGAAAAGTCACAGATTGACGGATGGGTAAACAGAGCCATGCTGGGGAATGATGTGACAGAGGAGAGACTTCGGGCGGTTTCACCTGTTTTTCATGTAAATGAGCAAGTTCCGCCAACATTTCTCTGGCATACAACAGAGGATACTTTTGTTCCGGTGGAAAATTCTTTGGAGTATAGTATTGAACTGAAAAAGAAGCAAGTTCCGTTTGAACTTCATATTTATCAGAAAGGCGAACATGGCTTTGCATTGAGTGATATCAGGACGGATTCTATGCCGGATCACAGTCAGGTGAATGAGCAAGGTGCTACCTGGGTGATGCTGTCTGTGGGGTGGATGAAGCAGATAGGAATTCTATAGAAATTTGAAATTAGATAGAAAAGAAAAAGGAGAATGTATATGATGACACAGTGCCATAATCCATATTTGCCGTTGTACGAACATATCCCGGATGGAGAACCGTATGTGTTTGACGGCAGGCTGTATATTTTTGGAAGCCATGATATGGAAAACGGAAAAGAGTTTTGTGAATTGGATTATGCAGTGTGGTCTGCACCGACAGATGACCTTTCAGATTGGCGGTACGATGGGATTATCTACAGAAAAGAACAGGATCCGTTTAACAAGGACTGTATTCCTCTCTATGCGCCAGATGTCGTGCAGGGAAAAGATGGCAGATATTACCTGTATTATTGCGTAAAATTTCAGGACGCTATCCATGTAGCTGTATGTGACACACCGGCCGGGAAGTATGAATTTTATGGAAGAGTGCAGTATGGAGACGGAACAGTCATGGCGGAGAATCAACCGTATGACCCCTCTGTAATCTGTACGGAAGAAGGGATTTTTCTCTATTTTGGTTTCGCGCCGTGTATGATCAATATCCCACGCTACAAAAATCAGGATTTGCGCGGAGGAAGCGTGCTTCAATTGCAAAGTGATATGCTTACAGTTAAGAAAGGGCCTGAGGTTGTTATTCCAAGCCTGAATTATGGAAAAGGGACTTCTTTTGAAGGGAATGAATATTTTGAAGGGCCGTCTGTCCGGAAAATAAACAATAGATATTATTTGATTTATTCGTCTGTCAATACACATCAGCTGTGCTATGCAATCAGTGACCAGCCTATGCGGGGATTTGTCTTTGGCGGTGTTATTGTAAGTAACGGAGATGTAGGATATCAGGGCAGAAAAGAGGAAGATAAGCTGATGTCCGTAGGAAATAACCATGGCGGGCTGGTCCGGGTAAAAGATCAGTGGTATATATTTTATCATCGTCATACTTTCTTGAACCAGTATAATCGCCAGGGCTGTGCGGAACGAATTTACTTTCGAGAGGACGGCAGTATACCGCAGGTATCCATTACTACAAGCGGGATGAACCCAACACCTTTATCCGGAAATGCATCCTATCCGGCAGTGTATTGCTGCAATCTGACAAACGGTCATATGGGAGCTCTTTCTTCCATGGGACGGACAAATAAGGAAGTAGATTTTCCGTATTTAACCTGTGAAAGTGAAGAGCGATATATAACAAATATCAAGAAGGGAACTTTAATTGGTTACAAATATATCAATCTGAAAGAAACCCGAAGGATTGAAGTGATCTATAAAACAGATATAGAAGGGATACTGGAAATCCATACAAAAATGGATGGGGAGAAATATGCCGAGATTGTACTGGAGCCATCAGCAGGATGGAAGTGTGCAGAGACGGTTACCAGATTCAGCGATGAGAAGGAACTATATCTGATATATAAAGGAAGCGGGAGGCTTTCACTTCTGACAATTCAATTAAAAAATACATAACGGTAATGAAAAACTCCTGATATTGAGGTATAATATCAGGAGTTTAATAGTGTGCCCGGGGGCGCACGTTCTAAAGGGTGAATGGATTACCGGGAACCCTTGCACCGACAACATGAAAAGCCTAATGGAAGCCACGGATGAAATAGTGGACAGATTCGGATACCCATCCAGGACTGCCCACTATCTAAAAGTACGTGTAAACTATTGAACCGCGTAGTACCGAACGGTACGCTGCGTGGTGTGGAAGGGGAGAGGCAAATCTCCCCTATCCGATCATGGAGGAAACCATATGAGTTATTCCATATATGAGTATATCAGTATTGACCAGCCGTTTATGGTCAATGCATTTGTTACATCAATTCAGAGAAGTACATATCATTGGCATAGTGAATATGAGATGCTGGGAATAATTAAGGGCAGTGTGGAGGTAAAAGTAAGGTCAGAATCTGAAATACTCAGAAAAGGTGAACTGCTGTTGATCAATCCGAACGTATTCCATGCCATAAAATGTCTGGAAGAAGAAGAAAACCTGTGTATGGTTATACAAATGCATCCTGACCTGTTTCGGGAAGAAGAGGGAAGTAATTATGATATTCGTTTTTATTTGGACAGCACGAAAGAGGAAATCCCTGCTTGTGGCTTCCGGCATTTTTTCCTAAGAATGGCTCAGGTAGTATATGAGACGGTTGCAGAGGATAAATATGCAAAATTACGTGCCAGGGCGCAAGCTTGCTGTCTGATCGTCGATTTGCTGGAATACGTGGTTCATGATCTTCATTTCTGTGAGTCAAAATCGCAGGATTCTAAGGAACTGGTTATTGAAATCATTCACTTTATTGAAGGGAATCTGACAGAAGAGAATATAGTAGAACTTATCTGTAAAAAATTTGGCATCAGCCGGAAAACGTTGGATAGGAATTTAAAAATGGTCGTAGGTGTGACGGCAAAAGAAATCATAGAAAATCTCCGTGTGGAAAAGGCGCGGGATCTGCTTAAAAACTCTAATAAGAATATGAACTATATATTAGATGTTTGTGGATTTGGCTCAGAAAAAACATTCTATCGCGTGTTTAAAAATGAAACCGGAATGACTCCAAATGAATTTCGTAAAAAAGGCCAGATAGAATTTTATAATGATACTTTAAAAGACTACTTGAATTTTGATAAGATAGAAGCAATAGAAATTTTGAAAGAAGTGATTGAGAATCAGGAAAGAGATACAAAATTGGAAAAAGGAAAGAATGCAATACGATGAGGCGGCGAAAAAAATAATAGAAGGATTATCACTGGAAGAGAAGATATCCCTGATGAGCGGAGGGGCCTTGCAGGAAGACGTGAGAAAATCTATTCGGAAGAGGCGGACCTTTCATTATAATGAAGTGCCATACCGTGCGGGCGGAATTAAGAAAAAGGGAATTCCTTCACTGGACTTTGTGGACGGAACACGCGGCGTTGTATGCGGGAGGGGAGAAAATACATGTTTTCCAGTTTCTGTCATGCGCGGGGCAACATTTGATCCGGAGCTGGAAGAGCGAATCGGGGAAGCACTAGCAAAGGAAACAATTGCATGCGGAGGAAATCTTTTCGGGGGAATCTGTGTGAATCTCCCCTATCATCCGGGATGGGGACGATCCCAGGAATCATATGGGGAGGATTCTTGCCTTTTGGGAGAAATGGGGTCTGCTCTGATCAGGGGGCTCCGAAAGTATGGAGTGATGGCATGTGTAAAACATTTTGCATTTAATTCTATGGAAAATGCCAGATTCAAAGTTTCGGTTACTTGTGATAAAAGGACAGAGAGAGAAGTATTTCTTCCGCATTTTAAGAAATGTATAGATGCGGGGGCAGATGCTGTGATGACGGCATATAACAGTTATAGAAACGTTTCCTGTGGACATCATGATTACCTGTTGAACCAAGTTCTAAAAGGGGAATGGGGGTTTGATGGATTTGTAATGAGTGATTTTTTATGGGGAATCCAGGATACGGAAGCAGCGATAAATGGCGGACTTGATTTGGAAATGCCTGCCGCAAAATATTATGGAGAAAGCCTGGTAAGAGCTGTAAAAGAAGGAAAGGTGTCCATAGACAGGATCAATGAAGCTGCACGTCGGATCGTTCGGACACTGCTTGTATCAGAGGACAGAAGAAAGCGGATACCTGTGCGGAAAGTGAATCGTGGTGTTCATATTTCTCTTGCATTACAGTGTGCCAGGGAAGGGATAACTCTTCTTAAAAATGAGAAGGGGATCCTGCCGATTCATAAAAAAATAAAAAAAAGGATTGTTGTTTTGGGAGAATTGGCAGATCAGGAAAATATCGGGGATCATGGTTCCAGTCAGGTATATCCTCCTTATGTGGTCACACCTTTGCAGGGGATTACAAGAATGGCGGAAGGGACGGAACTGATCTATTATGCAGGTGGGAGTACACAGCATTGCAGGAGGCTTGCTGAGGAAGCGGACGTAGTGATCGTGGTTGCGGGAAATGATTATCATGATGAAGGAGAGCATGTCTCAGTAGATTTGGAAAAAGAGCCATACCAAAAGATAGGTGGTGACAGAGTTCAGGGACTCGGTTTAAACGAAAGGGATAAGCGAATTATCGAGGCAGCAGGTTCTGTTGGGACAGATACAGTTGTAGTACTGATTTGCGGTGGAATGATTACTGTAAAGGATTGGGAGGATAAGTCGGGTGCGATTTTGGTGGCATATTATCCAGGTATGGAAGGAGGAACGGCACTGGGAGAAGTCCTGTTTGGAAAAGTAAATCCAGGAGGGAAACTTCCATTTGTGATTCCTGAAAAGGAGGAAGATCTTCCGGAAGTAGAGTGGAATGCTTCGCAGGTCAGATACCAGTATTATTATGGATATACATTGCTGAATAAGACAGGTAAAAAAGCATTATATCCATTTGGATTTGGTCTCTCCTATACTCGTTTTTATACTTCTGACGCAAAGGCATGGATGGAACATGATAAAATCTATGCTTCCATATCCGTTCATAATATCGGCTCCCGGAACGGAGACGAGGTCATACAAATGTATGTAGGTATTCCAAATTCTTGTGTGGAACGTCCGGAATATGTACTGAAATCATTTCAAAGAGTACACATTCCAAGAAAGACAAAAGTCACGGTGACATTGTTTTGCGACATGAATGATATGGCGTATTATGAAGAAGAAAAAAATACATTTATAACGGAAACTATTGGATGGCAGGTTTATATTGGGAACAGCAGTGCGCGGGAAGATCTGCATGAAATAAAACTTGATGTCGGGAATATATGTGATTTTCTGCGCTAAACGATGTACGACATCGTGTAAACAGTAGCTGAAATAGGCCAGTGCAAAAATAGCATTGGCCTATATAGCTCAGTTGTTATTCAATTGCGATATACTTCGGCTGTTCTTCAATTGCCTTCGGTACTTCCTTCGGAATACTCAGCCGGAGAATACCGTCAGAGAACGCTGCCTTGATGTCCTCCTGGGTCAATTCCTTGCCCACATAGAAACTGCGGTTGCAGGAGCCGGTATAGCGCTCCTTGCGGATGCATTTTCCCTTGGAATCGTGTTCTTCCTTCGTCTCATTTCTCGAAGCAGTAATGGTGAGATATCCGTCCTTCAGATCAGCCTTGATATCTTCCTTCTTATATCCCGGAAGCTCCATCTCTACCAGGTAGTCGGCATTATTTTCATGGATATCTGTCTTCATGATCTGTGATGAGGCATTTTCAAAAGGTCTCTCGAAAAATGGATCGTTGAAAAAGTTGTCAATAAAATTTCTGCTTGATAGTAACATATATTATCCCTCCATGTGTGATTTGAAAAAATATTGTTATCTTTGTTCTATAAGAACTATAGCACAAATTATTAGCACTGTCAACTGGCGAGTGCTAATAATTTGTGAATAATTTGTGAAGATCTATACCTTATCGGATGAAGTCCGTCCGCCCTGCAGCGGCATGAATTGCGGGATGCCCTTTGGGTATACAAAAACGATTTCGCATTCAGGATTCCCATATCCAAGGACTTTTATACGGAATCATTTTTGCGATAGAACTTGCCCGGGACGGCCATTATGCGTTATACTTAAAAGGAACAAGACAAAAAATGTTATGCAGCAGAATGGAGAAGAATGTGAAGGACAAATTGACGAAAAGCGATGTAAAGAAGATTGAAGAGGAGATAGAGCACCGGAAACTCGTTGTAAGAAAGGCAGCCATCGAGGCGGTCAAGGAAGCCAGGGCGCACGGTGATCTGAGTGAGAACTTTGAGTATCATGCGGCCAAGAAGGACAAGAATCAGAATGAGAGCAGGATCCGTTACCTGGAGCGGATGCTGAAAAATGCGGTGATCGTAGATGACAGTTCCAAAGAGGATGAGGTAGGGATTAACAACACGGTAGAGCTCTATATCGAGGAAGATGATGTGACAGAAGTTTACAGGCTGGTTACATCCATTCGGGGCAGTTCCCTGAACGGGCTGATCAGTATTGAGTCGCCGCTTGGAAAAGCGATCATCGGCCATAAGGAGAATGACAGGGTATATATCAGGGTCAATGATGACTATGGATATTATGCCGTGATCAAAAAAATAGAGAATACGCAGGAAGAAGAAGGGGATCATATACGCAGTTTTTAAATAGAAGTTATGTGAGACTTAAAAGCGGATTGACAGCAGATAGAAATATAGAAAAAGAGGCTTTCGGGATAAAAAAACAGATCTGACAGACGCATGATAAACTGCCGGAGAATGACTGTATTCACACGATATCGTATGTGCACATGTCATTTTCCGGCAGCTCCTTTTTTATTCTATAAGGTGCGCCCAGCTGCGAATTTTCCTATAGAATAAAAACCCTCCGGGGGATGCGCACTTTTTTAATTCTGTCCTTGAATATCTGATAACACAGACTTTCAAGGGCAGCAATGAGTATACAATACTGAATGTACGTGCAGCAAGTGCACAACGCCGTGTGAATAATAACCTTATACGGTCTGTTTTGTAAACATATTAAAATATTCCTGTGCTTTTTGGAGAGACACATCCAGTTTCTTTTGGAGACGTTCTAAAATATCATTTTCAGACATTCCAAATTCATATCCAGTCTCAATAATCTCTTCAGCCTTGCCCTCAGCTTTTCCTTCAGCTTTTCCTTCGGCCTTGCCTTCAGCCTTGCCTTTAGATTCATTTTCCTTCGCAATTGTATCGAATAAAGTACACATCTGCCCGTCTCCTTTCTGAAATGCATTATAATCTATTTTAGTGTCCGTAGCCCCTGCAATTGCCATAACTACGGATTTATTCGTTTGGTGTTCTTCACTGTATTGTATGGCTTTTTTCCTTGCTTCATTCCTGGGAAGCTGCTGATCCAGAATGATTTCCATAAGTTTGAAAAAATCAACATTATCTACGTTATGAAGTATTAAATCGTTTCTCCCGGCCTCGACTAAAATCATTTTATAATCATTTACATATGCAGCAAATTCTTTTGGGATCTGGAGCATTTCATGCAAAGTTACAGCTCCGTCCCACGGCTTTTCGGAATAATAGACCACTATCGTCACTACAGGGGAAAATCTGTCAGTCTGCTTCATTCTTGACAGATATTCATCTGAAGCCATGCCTTGTGATGACGTATACTTTGCAGCGTTGTCATCATACTGTTTTTTGTAGGTACCGTAATCATAGCCCATAACCCGCAGAGGCATTGCATAATGGATGTGTTTCTGAGATTCCTTTCCCAGCATTACAAATTCGATCCAATTTTCCGAAGAGCGTTTTCTTATTTTGATATTATCCCTGGATGCCTCGATTGACTCCGCATAGTCCTTATGTTCTAAAATGGAAGACTCCTCCGAATCAATATCCTCTAATTCTTCTGGTTTGATGATCTGCTGCCCCTGGAATAACGCGGCATTAAAAAGGTCTGCAAACCGATCATTGTCACGCCAGTAATTTTTTAATACTGTATCTGGCTTTAATGTTTGTGATTTTCTCGCCATAATTCGATACCTTTCGTTTATTATCTAAAGTATACTATTCCATGTTTTAGATTGCAACAGTAAAAAATGTTACACTTTGCTGCTAAGTTACGTTTTCGGGACAGCCTCTTAAAATTTTCTGACGCAGGCGCAGGAGTTCCAGATCATCTGGAATCAGCGGTGATAATTGCGACGCGATAGAAAATGCCTCTGTGTACTGGCCGTTATCCAGCATATTCTGCAGGGTTTCTTTCATCTGCCCTGCAAGCATTTGAAATTCTTTTTCTGCATTTGCTGCGGGAGCCGCTGATGCCGCAGTCATCTGCCGGATAAGTTCGTGGACAGCGCCTGTCATTCCAGGATAATATTTCAATGCAGAACGAAATTTGCGGACTGCATCTGGAAATTCTTTTTTATGAAAATGTTCTAATCCCTCAGATGCGAAAATAGCAAAACGGCAGTCCCAGGGCAGAAGGCAGCGGTCTTTTTCACAGAAAAGCTCTTCCCGGTATAGTCCGTGATAGAACTGCAGGACAGATTGACAATATCGGAGTAAAGCTATTCTCAGAGCGTCACCAGAAAAAAATCCCTGTATGAGTTCTTTTTCACCAATCAGCTTGGAGAGCCACAGGCCGAATGCCGGGAAAGTTTTTGCATACCGTTCTGCCATAGCCTTTACTTTTGAAAGATCCTGGAGCGAAATACCGTCAACAATCCGTACAGCACACACTTTCCAGACCTCTATATCCAACAGTTCCAGAAAAGGCGACAAGTCCATTTCAGAAAGCAGCGCTTCCTTTAATATTTTTTCTTTTAAATAGAGTGAATCGGTTTCAGACATACATTGTATAAAAATGTGCTGCCTGGCTTCGTCTGTATTTCCACCGTCCATCCGCAATGCTTTTTGGTACAGCAGATAGGGTGCGTCATAAGAAAGTGTTTCTATAAGTTTCCAAAAAAGTCCGCCATATTTTTCTTTCCACTGATCTAATATCCCGTAATATTGCTGCATCCAATATTCCTCATCCCAAGGGAGAAGTTTTGAAAAATATGACGCTTTTCCGATATCGCCGAGCTGCAGAGCTGCTTCAGCGCAGCGCATCCGTCCAAGGTACAGTTTGTGCGGATTCTTTATCCTGCTTTCATTTGCGCCGCCGTACCCCTGCTCCGACCATAATCTGGGATTGCTGTCCATGTGTAGCAGTGTTTTTTCAAATCGCATACCATATTCCAATATTTTTTCATAATCCTGAGTTCCCATATATAGGGCGATCAGCTTATCGTAAAAGCTTAATCGGACCAGCTCACAGGGAGCTTCTTTTTCTAATATGGATGTGATTTCCTGGATTGCCTGCTCTCTATCCCTTTTTGCATATATGATATCTCCCAGATATATCTGAAACCAGTTCCTTTCATACTTCTCCATCCGCATCATATATGCTTTTCGGCAGTATTTTTCTGCTTTTTCCCAGTCATGCTCTGTGCAGTATTCCTGAACAAGCTGAATATAGTTCTTGATATAATTGGGATTTTCCTGTATATCTTCAAGCAGTAATGAAACATTACGGGCGGTTTTTTCTGTATAGGCTTTACTCTCTGACACATATCCATAGTGATGGACATAGGTATTAAAATACTTACAGGGATCCAGGCGCGGCGTCAGTTCTTCATGGATAGGGTTTATAAAATGGATTCCGGGAGTGCTTGCCGCCATACGGAATGCATGGAAATCGGAATGGCTGATTCCGTCCCATCCAAGGTAATTACGTTGAATATAACATGCAGCTCCATATCTTTTGTATTCGCCGTTCAGAAAAAAATCACATATTTCTGCGGTATCATCAAACCATTCATCGTCATCTATATATAAAAACCATTCTCCCCGCGCCTCTCTGAGTCCTGCGTTTCGTGCAGCAGAAAAATCATTGCACCATTTGAATGGAATAAGATGATCCGTATACTGTGAAGCAATTTGCCGGACACGCTCATCGGTTCCGGTCAATACAATAATCAATTCACTGGGAATCCGCATCAGCAAAGGGCGCAAGGAATCCAGGCAGCGCTCCAGTGATGCCGCACGGTCAGAAGCAAGTAACGAGATACTAAGCTGTATATCCATGGTTTCAGGTCTCCTTTTTCATCTGGGTATCATTCACTTGCATTCCAATAGCGCAGAATAAATGTAAATGATATACTAGGGATTTAACAGGAATCGTTCTTTTCAGCGACTAAAATTTATAGTTCTGTTCATAAACAGAAAGGAGTCAATCCAATGGACTGGCTCCTCTTGAAATTATGTCTTTGCCGGATGTAGTTTGTTCGTCCATCCCTCAGGCAAAATACTGTATAGCAGACTTTAGATATATTGCTGAATATTATTGTAATAACTGAAGAACTCCCTGCGGAACCTGGTTTGCCTGCGCAAGCATTGCCTGTGAAGCCTGAACCAGAATGTTATTCTTGGTGTAAGCCATCATTTCCTTCGCCATATCTACATCGCGGATACGTGACTCAGCAGCAGTAATATTTTCATTCTGTACATTCAGATTGTTGATCGTATGTTCCAAACGATTCTGCAAAGCACCAAAGTCAGAACGCAGAGATGAGATGTTATCAATCGCATCATTGATTTTTGCGATTGCAGCTTTTGCAAGAGCGGATGTTGTAATCTTTGCATCATTATCCAGATTGATAGTTGTACCGGTTCCATCTGCTTTCGCTATGTTTGTCGCAGACATAGAAGCAAGCGTAACTTTAATCTGATTTTGTCCTGATCCGGTTTCTCCTACATGCAGAACGACCGGAGTCGGGGCAGCTCCACCTTTTCCTGTGAACAATGTGATTCCGTTGAAGTTAGCAGTCTGGCCAATTCTAGTGATTTCTGCCTTTAACGCATTTACCTCTTTCTGCATCTCAGCACGGTTAGCAGTAGAATATGTTCCGTTGGCAGACTGTGTAGCCAGCTCAACCATACGATTCAGCATGGAGTGAACTTCTGTCAGAGCGCCTTCTGCTGTCTGTACAAGAGAAACACCGTCGTTCGCATTCTTCTGAGCAGTCTCAAGACCTGTGATCTGAGCACGCATCTTTTCGGAAATAGCCAATCCTGCTGCGTCATCGCCTGCACGGTTGATCTTGTAACCAGATGATAATTTCTCCAGGTTCTTTCCTACAGAAGAGTTGTTGTTTGTTAAATTTCTGTGTGCATTTAATGCAGTAATATTATGTTGGATTCTCATAGTATTTCCTCCTTGAATGATTACCGGGAAATTCCTTTTTCCCGTCTGATTAATTTTTATTTTGGTTATGCAAGAAGAGTCGGGAAGTGAAATAAATATAGCTTATGGAACATGCCGGCGAACTGTCCAATAAAGTACACCTTACTAAACGGACACCCATCAGAACCAACAATGTCTATTAGTAAAATCGTTAACCAGATGAAAAGTTATACTGCATATCATATTTGGGAAAGATATCCAAACTATCTTATAAAGCAATTCTGGAAAGAGCGTACCTTTTGGACAGACGGATATTTTGCGTGTATAAATACTTGTGCCTGTTTTTTGATTTCCATGTTCCCATGACGCAAGTATAACACAAACTGCCACTTTTGGCTACCTTAACACACCGTCTAAAGCCAGTGGGATTGCGGTAGCCTTTTTTCAATCATATTATAAGCTTGACTCTTCTGAAAAGCAACGAAACACTGTGAGCTCCCAGTCAGGATTTGCACAATAGGGTCGAGTAGCCATACCCCTTACGGGGTATGGCATTCTTCTATGAAACACTTTTCCACTGTTCTTCCGTCACTGTGTACGGCAGTGGTTTCTCTATAAAATATTGCCTTGCGCAGCCGCCTTCCCCCTGACGACATTACCCGCCAGCCTTAGTACTATGCAGCTGTCCGACTGCCTATATGACTTCATCTTCCTCCGTTAATTGTCCGATATACCGTTCCACTTTTGTGTTTACGGATCATATAGGCTCTCCCACAGTTGATACAATGTCATTGTACAGCATGGCTGACTCCCAACGCCGCTGTGCCATGTACCCTCTCACCTTTACGATGATACGTGAATGAAACCAGATAAGGATAAAATCAAAAGTTTAATGGAAGGAGATAATTTATACGCAGGAAAAGAAACAAATGTTTTGGATGCCCAAAAAGAAAAAAACAAATAACAATCCGTTCAAGCGCGGCAGAATATCTCACCTATGTTGCTTCGGTAGGTGGAGAAGAAAGCAGCACCACGCCAAATATAACGAATCCACGCTTATATGATACTACATAAAAAGGTACTTGATAAAAGCAATGAGGCGCAAAAATCATAGGCGTTTTTCTCATTCCGCTTTTTTCCGCCAGCTTTCCCGCTACACTGCGCAAAGAAAGCTGGTAATAATAAAAACGCTCGCAAAACAAAGAGTAATTTGAAACCGGGAGAACCGCCCGGAGAAAGCAGTCAGAAAAGGGGGGGCCTACTGCATAGGTAACCGCAAATACGGATACGATTCCACTGGCTTTGGCAAGTGAAATATGAAAAGCGTCCGACAGTTCCGGAAGAATCCCAATGACAAATTCAAAACATTTCTGTCTTTTTGCAGCAGCCGGATCAGATGAAGCGGTTGATTACTTCACAGCTTCCGATTTGTACCCGGCTTGAAGCAGATGCACGAAGAAACGTACTTTGCCATATGATGTTTGGCCAGATGCCGTTTCAGATCCGGAAAGGGAGATAATTTTGAAATTGCAATGATGCGAAATTGACAATAGAAAGCTTTCATATCTCGGTCAGCAAAAAGGCATTTTTTGACTGGATGGAAAAGGGGACGGAAACCCTACCGAAAAGCAGCTTTCTTCTTGAAATCCTTTTTTCACGCTGTCCAGATGGTACAGATCTTCCGGTTTTCTCCCGCATCTTCATCTTTGATTTCTCCTTCACTCTTGGATTGTCTTTCCTGCCGCAAAATGCATTCGCCGGCAGATCCCGCCCGATACAGTCTCACAAATGCACCGTTGTATACTCGTGACGAACCGCCGGCAGAAATTTTTGCAGCAGGTCATCCATCTTCATGCGAATGCTGGACGTATTGATACAGGGATGGCAGCCCACATATTCCTCCCGGATTACATCCTCGTCTATCAGAAGCATTACCTGATTACCGCGGTCGTTCATCAGCCCCATCACGCTGGCAGAACCGGCCGTGGTTCCAAGGTATTTTTCCATAAATTCCTCTGGCGCGAAGGAAAGCCGTGAGCTGTTGATCTGATGCGAAAGATCCCTTGTCTTGAATTTTTTGTCCCCCAGGATCATCAGCAGATAGAATTTTGTTTTCTGCGCATTGCATAGAAAAAGGTTTTTGCAGATTGCGGCAGGTTCCAATACGCGGTCAATGGCCGCACATGCTTCCATGGTAAATGCGGCCTCATGGTCCACTCTGTCATACCCGATCTGCAGAGAATCCAGCAGGTCGTATACCGCCCTCTCCGTTTCCTTCCTGTCCTCCCAGTCTGCAGGACGGCCTTTTTGTAAAATCAATTCTGTTTTCATGGTTCCTCCTAGTTTTTGATCTGTCAGCTTACGAGCAGCCGATGTATTTTGCTGCTCCTGCCAAAATGTATTTCCTGATTCGTCAGTCGTTTTTATAGAGTGCGTAAAAATCTGAATCCAGGTTATCCATCATCTGGGTAAACTATGCCTTCGCGTCGTCAAGCGCCCTGTTGTAGATGATCGGCGCCATGTTCTGCTCGAATAATTCCAGCATCTGCATCTGCTCGATCATTCCGATCTCTTCGCCCCGCACATCCAGATAAAATGCATACCTGTCCTGCAGACAATGATGGCATGGAGTGAGGCTTACCTCTGCCCGGATTATAAAAATCCATATAAAACGTGAAATAGCGCAGGAAGACGGCGGCGGGGCGGGTCTGCCGCTTATACCGAAGGGGGCTGCTTGATTCCCATGAGACCCGCCTGCATATGGGATGTCCATATAGCCGTACCTGCTTTTTGCCGTTTCTAAAGCTCCAGACTGTTTTCTTTCAGCAGAAAATCATAGACGCTCATTGTTGTGATCCCCTCTTCATCTCTCGTAATATTTACAACATCCTTCACAACAATGATCTTTTTAAAAGAGTCTTTGACCTGGACAAGAGATGCCTTTTCTTGAAGCTGCTTTTCTTCTGTCGGCATACCGAATGCAGATTGGATATAATAACGCCTGCTTCCCAGATTTGCGACAAAGTCAATTTCCAGCCGAATCCTTTCGCTTTTTCCGTCCGCGCTGTTTTTTCGTTTTTCTACAACACCGACATCCACTGAGTAGCCTCTTTTACGCAGTTCATTGTAGATAATATTTTCCATTAAATGCGTTTCCTCGATCTGCCGGAACCCCAATCTGGCATTTCTGAGCCCTACATCTTCAAAATAATATTTTAATGGTGTGCCAATGTATTTTCTGCCTTTTACATTATAACGATTTGCTTTACTTATAATAAATGCATCTTCCAGATATTCTATATACTGCCTGATTGTATTCAGACTGATATTGGACTGAATCGAACTTTTAAACGTGGCTTCGATCTTTGGCGGATTGGTAAGTGAACCGACCGCGGAGGCCAGAATATTGGTCAGATCCTCCAGTTCCTGCGTTTTTTCAATCTGATGCCTCTCAATGATATCCTTTAAATAGGTCTCCTGAAAAAGGTTCGTCAGATAATGGATCTTCTGCTCTTCTGTCTTCATTGTTACCGTAAGAGGAAGCCCTCCATAAACAACGTACTCTGCCCATCCATGATATATATCCCCATCAAAAGCTTCCATAAATTCCTTGAATGTCAGTGGATAAATATGAACCTCATCACCTCTGCCCCTAAACTCTGTAATCACATCCTTTGACAAAAATTTAGAGTTGCTCCCCGTAACATAGATATCTGCATTTTGGATATGGAGCAATGAGTTCAGCACTTCTTCAAATTCGTCCAGCATCTGTACTTCATCCAGCATGATATAATACTGCCCATAGTCTTTAATCATTGACTCTATATAATCTAATATCACATCGGGGTCGCGATATTTTCTATTTTTTCTTTGGTCCAGTTCAATCTCAATCATGTGCGACTCGGGGACGCCCTGCTCCAACAGATACTTTTTAAATATTTTAAAAAGCAGATAAGATTTTCCGCATCTCCTGATACCTGTAATCACCTTTATCATACCATTATGCATCCGATTGACCAGGTCGTTTAGATATTTCTCTCGCTTTATTTCCATGGAGCCCTCCTTTATTGAATATTTTTGACACATTTACCATTTTTATTCAACATTATTATAATCCGGACTCCTTTAAAAAGCAATCCAGCCCTCGCCAAAGGCGACTTAAAATGGGCTGGATACTGTTACTGGAGCACCCAAAATGGTGTGAACAGTAACGATAAAATTTTGTTTTCTGCGTATTACTTAGAAATCTTGATCCCCATGAGACCCGCCTGCATATAGGACATCCATACCAGTTCCGCCGCTGAAAAACCGCATTTTCTCATCAGATCAAGATGCGCCTCCACGGTAATCGGAAAATACTCCGTCCCGTATCTTTTCATATGCCCTTCGGCTTCCTACTCATCTTTTCCGTTCCTGATCGGGTATTGTTTCCATCGGGTGAACTACCCATTGTCTAAAGCCAATGGGCTTTCTGCTTCATAGACCTCGTATACCCATAGGGCACTTACCTACTATCTCCACAGGCGTTAATTCGGGCTGAACCGTCCCTATTTGTATTTTATTATCTTATGCTATCTGCCGTAATCCTTCTGCTAAAATATATTCCAACTGTACGGTTGGAATATTTTTCGCAGCATTGATATCTCTGTCATGCTTTGCTTTTTTATTGTTTTGGGATTTTCATGCCTTTCCCCATCTGATGTAATACATAAATCTTTTATGCCTAAATCTAAACCTATATTTTTGCCTGTTTGCGGCAGTT
>OFFP01000619.1_pt1 | contig 28489 bp, 23 predicted proteins | sample 1521431 | NCBI WGS metagenome assembly OFFP01 (sample SAMEA3504104, study PRJEB24116) | mouse gut metagenome | biome: mouse gut; feature: mouse-associated habitat; material: faeces | place: Denmark | collected 2011
CATCCGCTACAATCCCGCCACGGCTGCCGAGGTGCAGGAACAGAACCGCATCCTCCAGGAGAACAGCAAGATTCCCCTGATCATCGCCTGCAACACGGAGAACGGAGGGGACGGCGCCTGTGTGGACGGCACCGCCATCGGCAGCCAGACCAAGATAGGCGCCACCCGGAATGTGCAGTACGCCTACCACCTGGGCCATATGTCCAACAAAGAAGCCGCGGCGATCGGCTGCAACCTCTCTTTTGCCCCGGTCAGCGACATCCTGTACAACTGGGAGAATCCGGTCATCGGCCTGAGGACATACGGGAACGATGCGGACAGGGTCATGGAGATGACGAAGGCCTACATGGACGGGGCCCATGCCAATCCCGGCTTTTGCTGTGCCGCCAAGCATTTCCCCGGAGACGGGCTGGATTTCCGTGACCAGCATGTGGCCAACAGCGTGAATGATTTCAGCTGTGAGCAGTGGGACGCCACTTTCGGCAAAGTGTACCGGAACCTGATCGACAACGGCCTGGAGGCCATCATGGCGGGGCACATCATGCAGCCCGCTTACACAAGGCATTTCAACCCGGGGATAGCCGACGACGATATCATGCCAGCCACGCTGTCCCCGGAGCTGATAGGCGGCCTGCTCCGCGGGAAGCTGGGCTTCAACGGCATGGTGCTCACGGACGCTTCCCACATGGTGGGCCTGACCTGCCGCATGAAGCGCAGCGACATGCTTCCGGCAGCAATTGCCGCAGGCGTGGATATGTTCTTGTTCTTTAATGAGATGGAGGAAGATTTCGCCAGCATGAAGCAGGGGTATTTGGACGGACGGATCACGGAAGAACGCCTGGATGACGCGCTTCGCCGTATTCTTGCCCTGAAAGCGCACATGGGGCTTCATAAAAAGGCAAAAAATGAATTGATGATGCCAAAAGAGCAGATAAAGAGCATTATCGGCTGCGACGCTCACGTTGCGATGCAAAAAGAAATATCGCAAAAGGCGCTCACGCTGGTGAAATACAAGGACAAGGATGTGCTGCCGATGACGCCGGAGCGTTATAAGCGGATTATGATCGTATATGTAAAAGGATTGTCTGCCCCGGGGCTGGCTTCTTTGCTAGGAAAAGGCAAGGAGACGCCAGCAGAGCGGCTGCGGGACAAGCTGATAGAAAAAGGATTTGACGCTTTTATTTATGAAAGTCCCATCGACGACATGGTGAAAAAAATAGAAGCAGGGGAGAAGGCAGACATCAATCTTTATTTTGCAGAAAAAACGCCGATCAAGGAATTTCGTGAAAATCAAGATCTTATCATCACGCTGGTGGATATTGCAGGAGGATTTCAGCCTGTGGCGCGTCCTGCATTTGGGATGACCAAAGGCGGCGGGGAGATTCCATGGTATGTCTTTGAACTTCCGGTTCTTGTCATCAGCACGCAATACCCTTATGTGCTGGCAGACATACCGCAGGCGAGAACGTATATTAATGCTTACGACAGTAAGCCAGCAACCTTGGATGTGCTGGTTGAGAAGCTAATGTCTGGGGAGAAGGCTTTTGTGGGAACAGATCCAATCGGCGCATTCTGCGGCTTATTTGATACGCATATATAAGGAGGCAAGGAAAACGACATGGAAATGACATTCCGCTGGTACGGAGAAGGCAATGACAGCATCACTCCGGAGATGATTAAGCAGATTCCGGGAGTGACAGGGCTTGTCTGGGCGCTGCATGACAAGCAGGCAGGAGAGATTTGGGAAGAACAGGAGATAGAGCAAGTGCGCCGCCGCATCGAGGGCGCTGGATTTCATATGGACGTGGTAGAAAGCGTCAATGTGCATGATGATATTAAAATAGGGCTTCCTTCCAGAGATCAATATATCGAAAACTATAAGGCGACGCTGCGCAACTTGGCAAAATTCGGGGTCAAGGTAGTCACCTATAATTTTATGCCGATTTTTGACTGGACGAGGACAGATTTGTTTCATCCGCTAGAGGACGGTTCCACCGCCTTGTTTTATGAGAAGAATAAGATCCAGGACGATTATAAAGAGATGGCGGATTACATCTTAAAGAATCTGCATGGCATGACATTCCCAGGCTGGGAGCCCGAGCGGATGGCGAAGCTGGATCAGCTTTTTGAGGCTTATAAGACTGTGACAAAGGAAAAATTGTGGGAAAATCTCAAATATTTTCTAGAGGCGCTTATGCCAGTTTGCCATGAGACAGGAATCAAAATGGCGATTCACCAGGACGATCCGCCTTGGGATATTTTCGGACTGCCGCGCCTGCTTTGTGATAAAGATTCGATTGGAAAGCTGCTGCGCATGGTGGATGACGAGCACAATTGCCTTTGCCTTTGTTCTGGCTCACTGGGAGCAAACCAAAGGAACAATGTGTCAGAGATTGTCCGTGCGCATTGTGACCGCATTGCCTTTGCGCATATTCGCAACGTGCGCCATTATCCAAACGGCGATTTTACCGAGGCCTCCCATAGGGATTGCGACGGCGATACGGGCATTCTTGAAATCATGAAAGCGTATCATGACTGCGGATATACAGGTTATGTGCGCCCAGACCATGGACGTCACATCTGGGGAGAGACGTGCAGGCCAGGTTATGGGCTTTATGACCGCGCCATGGGAATCATGTATCTGTGGGGCTGCTGGGATATGCTGGAAAAGCTGGAAGGAAAGGCGGACAAGAGTACGAAATGAGACAATTCATGGATCAGGATTTCCTGCTGTCCACAGACACGGCAAGGAGATTGTATTATGAGGCAGCCAAGCCGCTGCCGATTATTGACTATCACTGCCACATCAATCCGCAAGATATAGCGCAAGACCGCAAGTTTGATAATCTGACGCAGTTGTGGCTGGGAGGCGATCATTATAAATGGCGGGTGATGCGCGCTGCGGGCGTGCCCGAGGAGCAAGTAACCGGGCGCGCAGATGACCGGGAGAAATTCCGCGCTTTTGCCAAGACGATGCCTCAGCTGATCGGAAATCCAATTTATCACTGGAGCCATCTGGAACTGCAGCGTGCTTTTGGGATTACAAGACAGCTCGCTTTGGAGACGGCGGACGATATTTTTGATCAGTGCAGAGAGAAACTAAAAGATTGTTCCGCAAGGAAATTTCTAAAGCAGTTTGACGTCAAGGCATTGTGTACCACGGACGATCCGGCGGACGATTTGAAGTGGCATGAGATCATTGCCAAAGATCAGGCCATGGAGGCGAAAGTTTTTCCGGCATTCCGCCCAGATCAGAGTATCAATATTGATAAGCCAGGGTTTGCGGCATACATCAAAAGGTTATCTGAAGTGTGCGGATTTGCGATTCAATGTGTGGAAGATGTGAGAAAGGCTCTTTATCAGAGAATGGATTATTTTGAGGCTCATGGATGCTTGTGTGCAGATCACGGGCTGGATTATTGCATGTATCAAGCCCCAGACTTAAAGCAGGCGCAGCAAGCTTTTACAGCGGCAATGCGGGGAGAATTTCCCGAGAAATCAAAGGCGGACGCTTATAAGACGTTTGTTACCATTTCATGTGCTAAAAGATATGCAGAGCTTGATTGGGTGATGCAGCTTCATTTTGGATGTCTGCGCAATAATAATAAGCCTCAGTTTGCAGTCCTTGGCCCGGATACGGGATATGACGCAGTGAATAGTCGCTCAGGAGTCGAAAATCTGGCGCCTCTGTTGAATGCATTTGCGGAACATGGCAAACTTCCCAAGATGATTTTATATTCTCTAAACCCTTCAGACAATACGGCGATTGCCACTATCATGGCATGTTTTCAGGGAGGCGGAGTACCAGGCAGAATCCAGCAGGGAAGCGCATGGTGGTTTAATGACAGCAGGCCAGGGATGCGTGCCCAGCTTACGGAGCTTGCTGCCAATGGGGTGCTTGGCAGGTTTGTGGGGATGCTCACCGATTCTAGGTCTTTTTTAAGCTACACCAGGCATGAATATTTCCGCCGGGTGCTCTGCGAGCTGATTGGAGAATGGGTCGAGAGCGGGCAATATCCTGATGACAGGGCGCAGCTTGAGCGGATGGTAAAAGACTTGTGCTATTATAATACCAGGGAATTCTTTGGTTTTCAGGTGTAGGGCGTGTGAGGAGCGTTTTTTCACGGAATGTTCATACAAAATTTAAGCTTCGTTTAAAGTTTCACGATTATACTGGGCGCAGATGATAAACAGTGTATGAAGAAAGGAAATCGAAGCTTATGAAAAGAAAATATGTGGCGTTGTTGCTTAGCGGGGCTTTGGGGCTGTCGTTATTTAATGGATGCGGGAATAAAGAGCTAGGGGAAAGTTTAGAAACTTTGGCAGCAGGAGAGCAAAACACAGATGCGGTGTATGGCGAGGTCAGTCAAATGTCGGAAAACGCCGTTAGTATAAAAGTAGGAAATAGAAAGAAAATGGAACAGCCCGATGGGGAAGCGCCAGAAAAGCCAGACCAGGATGACTTGACAGATCAAAAAGCAAACGGAAGACAAATGCCGCAGGCAGAGTCAGGGGAATTGCGTTCTATCTTGGATTTGACAGGGGAAGAGCAAGAGATCCCATTGACAAAGGAAACGTTATTTCAACGTCAGGATATGAGGGGAGGTCCAGGCGGAATCGAGAATGGAGCGACAGACGATCCTGGAACGACAGAAGAAATCAGCAGCTCTGACATTGTGAAAGGAGATGTGATCATGGTGACATTTGCAGACGATGGAAGTGCAAAAACGGTTACAGTGATATCCCCGATGGGAGGCAGCAGGGATTTTGGCGGGCGAGAAAATGATGGCTCTATGCCTAATGATGTTCCAGATAACAAACAGCAAGGAAATGAAACGATCTAGTGTACTGACATGTTGATATTTAACAAAATTACGCAGGATATTTGTCTTTCTGCAAGGCAGATTTTCGACGGCGTAGCGGTGGCTACGGCTAGAAAATCTAGCGCAGCAGATGGGCAAATAGGCAAGTAAGTTTGTCTATTTATCAGCATGTCAGCACACTAGGGAGAAATGCAAACATATAGTTTTGAGGAAGAACAGGAGGATTGAATTTTGAAGAGTGCAGCAGGCAATTGGAAACGTTTGTGGAAGAAGAAAAAAGCAGTGCTGCTTTTTGGGTTGGCAGCAGGGGCGGGATTGATTTCTTTTGGGATCTATTCCGTGAAAGGTACGCCTGCAAAGGGAAGCCAAAGGCAGGAGATCACCTTTCAGGAAACGCAGGCAAAGATAGGAAGCATTTCCAATACGATCGTGGGAACAGGGAATTTAGAGCTGGCAGAAGGCGAGACCGTGGGCATTCCTTCTGGGCTTGTCGTGGAGGAAGTCAAGGTGGAGGCAGGAGACCAAGTTTCGAAAGGTGACGTTCTCGCCGTACTGGATCAGTCTTCCGTGCTTTGCGCCATGGAAAATGTTCAAAAAGAGATCGAGGACTTGGATGAAATGATTGACGAGAGTAGCGGCGAGGAGGAGGTGCAGTCAGTAAAATCAAAGGTAGAAGGCAGGATCAAGAAAATATATGTTCAGCAAGGAGAGGAGATTTCTGAATGCATGGTGGAACAAGGCGCGCTGATGCTGATATCCCTCGACGGATATCTGGCAATTGACATTTCCACAGATACAGAGCTTGCAAAGGGGGACGCTGTTAATGTGATTCGTTCAGATGGAACTAGCAAGGAGGGGACCGTGGAAACTGTCTCAGATGGAACAGTTACAGTGCTTTGCTCAGACAGCGGCATTGGAATGGGGGAAGAAGTGACTGCTGCAGACACCCAGGGCAATGTTTTGGGAACTGGGAGCACTTACATACATAGGCAGCTTGCGGTCACACAAGCAACAGGCGTTGTGGAAGATATCTGCGTATCGGAGGATGAGAAAATATACAGTGGAACCACGCTTTTTACTGTAGAAGAGGAACAGAGCCTGGAATATCAGGAACAAATCGCAGAGCGGCAGGAATTAACAGAAACGCTTCAGAAATTGCTTGTATTATCTAAGAGCGGGACTATTACGGCACAAACGGATGGGATTGTTCAATCGGTAAATATCTCTGCTGAAAACAGTCAAAGCGCAAGTCAGTCTGGAAATCTGCAGATATCGAAGAATTCTGTTTCAGTGGTGGCAAGTGCGCCCGAGCTTTCCGAGGAACGGGCGGAGAAAGCTTTGGCATTCGAACTTGCATCTTCTGGCGCTTCTGACAAAAATATGCTTGTGCTCGAAATCCCTGAGACAGGGAAAAAGCCTCAAAAGCAGATTGAGACAGAAGATGGGAGCTATCAAGGGACGATTTCCTGGAAGCCAGAAGACGAAGCATTTGCACCAGAGACTTCTTATCAGGCAAAGATTAGCCTTTTGGCAGGCGAGGGATATTGTTTTACCGAGGACAGCGTCAGACAGATCCAGTCTGGCGTCCTTGCAGGCGTAACGGTGTCGGAGGATGGAAAACTGCTCGATTTCCAGATCACCTATCCTGCTACTGGCGCAGAAGATGAAAAAGAGGAACATAATCCTGAGGAAGACACAAAAAAAGAGCAAAATCCCCAGGATGACAGGGATGCAGAGGAAGAGTTAGATCGTCAGGAAGAAACAGAAAATAGAGCAGATGACAAAATATCGCAGCAGCAGCCTGCAAATGGAGCTGAAAATAAAACGGAAACTGATGAAAGAGCGGCATCAGGCATCTTCAATGATGCAGGAGCAGGGAATGGATCGAATCTGACTGCGGATGCTTCCAAAGCCATACAAAGCAGAACGGTAGCTACCGTTGACTCCGGCAGTGCAGCAGGAAGTTCCGGGTCAGGCGAAAGTGAGGAGCAAGAGGCGTCTGGCAGCAGCGAAGTAGCGGCTTTTACGCTGGCAGCATCAGACACCATGGTTTTAGCCGTAAATGTTGACGAATTGGATATTAACTCTGTAGACTTAGGGCAGGAGGCAAAAATCACACTGGACGCCATAGAGGGGGAAGAGTTTTCAGGCACGGTGACTAAGATTGGAAGTTCTGCAAGCAGTTCCGCAGGCGTGGCAAAATATACGGTCAAAATTACGATTCCGAAAGATCAGAGGATGAGAGAGGGCATGAATGCTTCCGCGGTCGTGACCATTGAAAATAAGGAAAACGTAGTGACAATTCCAGTAAACGCCCTTCAGGAACGTGGGAATCGTGTCTTTGTGTATACGGAATCTGATGGTGAAGGAAAGCTTTCAGGAGAACGGGAAGTGACTACCGGGTTATCTGACGGTGATACCGTGGAAATCACGGAAGGCTTGTCCGAGGGAGACAAGATATATTATCAGAAGACTGGCAACTTATCCCAGCAGGGATTTGGAGGCATGGGCGCAGGTTTCAGAGACGGCATGGGCGAGATGCCAGGAGGAGGTCCCGGAGGCGCCATGGGAGAAATGCCAGATGGCGATTTCAAACAAGGGAATCCCAACAGAGGCGCTTTTGACAGGAACGAATAGGAGATGGAATATGATTCAATTACAGCAAGTTTCAAAAATTTATGAGATGGGAACGGACAGGGTCTATGCCTTGGACCATGCCGACATGGAAATTAAAGAAGGGGAATTTGTCAGCATTGTAGGACCTTCTGGAAGCGGCAAATCTACGATGATGAATATTATCGGCTGTCTTGACACGGCGGACGAGGGAGCCTATATTTTGGATGGAATCTCTGTTGAGCGCTATTCTGAAAAAGAGCTTGCAAAGATTCGCAATCAAAAGATCGGATTTATTTTTCAGAATTTCAATCTGTTGCCCCGGCTTACGGCAGAGGAAAACGTGGAGCTTCCGCTGATTTATCAAAAGTTGTCTGGAAAGGAACGAAAGCGCAGAGTGCGCAGGGCACTGGAACAAGTAGAGCTTGCTCACCGCATGGGGCATCGCCCGGCAGAACTTTCCGGCGGACAGCAGCAGAGAGTGGCTATTGCGCGCGCTTTGGTGACGGAGCCGTCATTGTTTCTTGCGGATGAACCTACGGGGAATCTGGATTCTAGGACGGGACAGGAAATTATGACATTGTTCCATGCTCTTCACCAGGCAGGACATACGATCGTCCTGATTACGCACGACGATCAGGTGGCAAAGGAAGCAGAGCGCAAGATACATATTCGGGATGGAAAGGTCAGGGAGGTGGAAGCGTGATCATTCAAACTGGAAAAATGGCGTGGAATGCGGTTTGCGGCAATAAGCTGAGGACATTTCTGACCATGCTTGGCATTATCATTGGCGTAGCGTCTTTGATTGTCCTAGTATCGATAGCCGACGGGGCGGGCAATTCTGTGTCTAATCAGATTTCTGAAATGGGAAGCGATTATCTGAGCGTGCGCATTAGCGATGATAAAGAGAATCCTCTGAAGCTGTCAGAATTTACAGACTTGCTCGATCAAGAAGAATTTCTCTCCTTTGCGCCGATCGGCCGCACTAGCGTTACTGCAAAAAGCGGTTATACTAGCAGTTCCATAAACGTATATGGAACCAGCGGGGGGTATTTTGACATTATGGATATGGAATTATATTCTGGCAGATTCTTGAAACAGACGGATCTTGAGAATCATTCGCATGTGCTTGTGATTTCTTATGAAACTGCTGTGGAATATTTTGGACGGGCAGATGCGGCGGGGGAAATTCTGACATTGGACGGCAGGCAGTTTCAGATCGTCGGCGTGCTTTCTGAGGACTGCGTCTCTCCTTTTTCAGCAATGCAGGTCGCAAACAGCGAAGAGAGTTCTGAGACCGTGGTGCTAGAGGGCTATATTCCTTATTCTTCCTTGAGCAAGATTGCCGATCATGTGCCAGAAATCAATCAATTTTACGTGTCCTCTGAAAATGAAGATTCCATGGAGCAGGCACAACAGAAATTAGAAGAAATTCTTTTCAAGCGATTTGGGAATGATGAGGATGCATATGCGATCCAAAATCAGTCAGAGGTAATGGAAGCCATGGCCGAGGTAGATCACACAATGTCGCTTCTGCTGGGAGGAATTGCGGCGATATCCCTCCTGGTGGGAGGAATCGGGATCATGAATATTATGCTGGTATCTGTCACTGAGCGTACCAAAGAAATCGGCATTCGCAAGGCGATTGGGGCAGGACAGGGAAGCATTATGGCGCAGTTTTTGCTGGAAGCGCTGATTGTCAGCCTTGCGGGGTGTCTGGCTGGAATCGGGTGTTCCTGGTGTGCATTGAAATTGATCGCAACCGTTATGGGGCAGGCGTTTAGCGTATCTATGGATCATAACGTGGCGCTGCTTTCCGTGCTGTTTTCGGCAGTGATCGGCATTGCGTTTGGAATTTATCCGGCAAATAAGGCTGCAAAGAAGAAGCCTATTGACGCACTGCGCTATTCAGGATAACTATGGCGGATGGAAAGACAGAGATCATGGTAACTTTCTTATGAGAAATAGAAAAATGTGTTTGCCTGCACCCCGCTGCATCTGTTAAAAAAATCAACTTTTATCTTTTTTGAAAGTGTTTAACAGAATGTATGTAGCAATCAGTAGGAGGACCGTAAAGCAAAGTATCATATACATGGTTGACGTGCTTACTTGATTGTCAAAAAAATACAGATTGCAATCAAGAGAATCTCTTATTTCTGCAATGATCTCTGTTGGGATGCCTTGATTTTGCATTTTGGCAAGAACGCCTTGCATAGCGTGATTGCGAATAAGCGAAGTACCGTAAGTTCCTGGTAAAAATGAAATTGTTTTCTGTAGTCCTTCTCCAAATGACGAGATCGGCATATATGCGCCGCAAATAAAACCGTATCCTGAACTAATAATGGTACCTACTGCTGAAATCTGTCCTTGTGTTGATAAGAAAAAGTTGATCACTGAAGATAGAGCTGTTCCAAACAAAACAAGCAGTAAAATGTCAAAGAATAAAAGGAATATGTCTGTTAGCGACATATGCCATCCAACGATAGCCACATAAATTAAACAAATGCCCGTTGCAACGAAGCAAATGATAAGCGTTGAAAGCAAAGTTGCAAAATAATAACCCATAGAAAGCGTTGAGGCTTTTACAGGAGATATTTTGAAATCTTTTATAGTACCGTTAGCCTTGTCTTGTACCATTAAAAAATTGGAACAAAAAGCAACTGTCACGCATGAAACGGCTAGAATCGAAGATATAAGCTGACCGCCCACAAGCCCTTCTATGATGCTTTCAGAAAGCTTCAATGCGTCAGGCAGGTTAGAGGTAAAACTATCACGGTACACATTGCCAAGAAAAGTCGCATAAAGTACAAGTAAAATAATAGGCGTGATCAGAGAGGTTAGAAACATTCCCTTATCTTTGAAAAACAGTTTGACATTTCTTTTTATAAGCATGAACAAGATACTCATTTTTCTACACCTCCTATCAGCGTTTTACCCGTGACCGCAAGAAATACATCGTCCATTTTCCCTTTCGTTATTTCATAATCATGGAACAATTGGGGATGTTTCACAATAAGATCGGTTGCAGCCCTTGTGTTTGGAACAAAAAGACGATAACCGTTTCTGATCTGCTCGTACGTTACGCCAAGAGCCTTGATCATATCTTCCGTTACGCCATAGAGGGTGATGTAATCTCCCGTATAAGTATTTTTGAGTTCGAGCGGCGTGCCTTTTGCGGATATCTCACCACCATCGATAATCACGATATAGTCGGCTTCTGCAGCTTCTTCCATATAATGTGTAGTTAGAAACACGGTCATCTTTTCATCCTTACGAAAATTGGATATGACGTTCCAAAGCGTTTTACGAGTTTGTGGGTCAAGTCCTGTTGTAGGCTCGTCAAGAATAAGGATTTTGGGCATATGAAACAATGCGCGGGCAATATCGATTCTTCTGCGCTGCCCTCCCGATAATTTAGCGACGGTACGTTTGACGAAATCCTCAAAATCAAGTATTTTTGCGAGTTCTGCAAGTCTTTTTTTGAATTCCATACCAGTAATGCCGTATAAAGCGGCGCGGCTTTCCAAATTATCGTAAACGGAGAGTGCGGAATCGAGAACAGAAGATTGGAACACTACGCCAAGTTCACGCTTCACAAAATCGATGTCCTTATCTAAGTCGTGTCCGTCAATTAAAATGTGACCGCTGTCTTTTGACAGTTGTCCGCACATTATATTTATAGTAGTGGATTTTCCTGCGCCATTGATACCAAGAAAAGCGAATAACTCTCCCTCTTTGACTCGAAAACTTAAATCTTGAACAGCTTTCACTTTTCCAAAGTTTTTGCTAAGGTGATCGATTTGGATCATATTGCTCATTTAATTTCCTCCTGTATAGCGGTGCTTTAATCCTTCATAGGCGTCAGTCAATGTCCTGCTTATAAACGCTATATCCCAATTCAAGTAGGAAGTGGCTATCATAGTGGCAATGCCATGAACAAAAATCCACATTTCTAAGTGAAAGAGGAATGCTTGATCTTCGCTTATCGCAAGATTTTTCATTATCATTTTCAAAAGAGGGCGTATCTGATCTCGATTTTCTTCGATATTTTCTTTTGTCCGGTCACGCATAAAAAGTATTTTAAACAATTCTTTTTCTTCTTTCGCAAATTGAATATATGCCATGCCACTTGCTTTATATGGAGGATATTTTTTATCAGCTATGCCTCTTTGTATATAAGACTGATAAAGCATATTCGCTGAATTTATAACCTCGCTTTGCAATTCCTCCATATTGTGAAATAATCCAAAAATAGGTTTCGCAGATGAGCCAAGTTTTGCGGCCACGCCTCTAGCGGTCAAACCGCTGATCCCATGTTCTTTTGTCAAAGTTAAAGCAGCAGCGATAATCTGTTCTCTTGTGAATTTGTATTTTGGCGGCATTCCTTTACCTCCATTTTGAATCTGATGTTGCGCAACTTATGTTTCCTATTATACCTATGTTTTCTGATTTGTCAAGAGAACATTTTTTGAGTTTCCAAATTTTTTATAATGGCCGATATTATAATGCCAAAAGGGAGCTGTCGCACGGATGTACTTGCCTGTTTAAAAGGTTTACATTGCAAAGCAATGAAAACAATATGCACAAATATTATCTTGGGAAGCTAGCTTCCCAGAATAATTTTGTGCATTCTGTCTTTGCCGCATGAGCGGCAAGAACTTTTAAACAGGCAAGTACATCCGTGCGAAAGCCCCCTTTTGGCGCTTTGAATTGCAAAATTTGGAAACTAAAAAACGTTTTTATTAGAGTTTCCGTATATTCTATCTAAGCTGCATTCTGCAACAGTCCCATCCCTAATCATAAGAAGTATGCCTTAAATGAAGACATTATGATTACCTGTTTTAAGACATGCGTTTTTGATAGTTCTGTTCTAGGCGGCTGAGCAGGCTGTAAAGCCCCCAGGCAACAAGACATAAAATCACAATCGACATAATCACCCAGTCTAGTTTAAACACTTGGCTTCCATAGATGATCAGGTAGCCAAGCCCCTGCCTGGAAGAAATAAATTCTCCGATGATCACTCCGACCAAGCATAAGCCGATATTTACTTTCATAATCGAAAAGAAAGACGGGATGCTGGCAGGGAGCACCACTTTGGCGAGAATATGATATTTTGTTCCACCCAAAGTCCGAATGAGCTTGATCTTTTCAGGATCCACCGACTGAAAGCTGGTGTAAAGGTTCAAAATTGACCCAAAAACTGCCACGGACATGCCAGTGATGATAATGGTGTTGTAATTGGCGCCCAGCCATACAATCAAAAGGGGCGCTAAGGCAGATTTGGGCAGGCTGTTTAAAATTACCAGATAAGGTTCCATGGTTTCTGAAATCTTTTTGTTAAACCATAATATAATTGTTACAGTTACAGCCAGAATTAAAGCTAGTGCAAAACTAGCGACTGTTTCAAACAGCGTAACGCCGATATGAATGAACAGGGAATGGTCCAAAGCCATATTGTAAGCGCATAAGAGTACCCGGGAGGGACTGCTGAAGAAGAAGGAATCAATCCATCCAAGCCTTGCGGCTCCTTCCCACAGTCCGAAGAAACACAGGAAAATGAAAAAACGGCTGACGGCCACGGTACGCCTGTGCCTCTTTTGAGTAAGCAGAAACTTCTGCTGCGCAAGAGAAATCTCACTCATCATGATTCAACTCCTTCCATATTTTATTAAAATAATCTTTAAATTCCGGTAAATTCCTTCGTTCCAAGGGACTGACATTTTCCGGGAAGTCAATATTTATAACGCATTTGATCGTTGCCGGGCGTTTGCTCAAAATCAGGACTTTGCTGCCAAGGCTTACTGCTTCTGATAAATCATGTGTGACTAAGATCGCTGTCTTCTGTTCTTTTTTTATAATAGAGCCGATATCGTCGCCCACAGTTAGCCTTGTCTGATAGTCCAGGGCAGAAAATGGCTCGTCTAAAAGCAGTAATTCCGGTTCCAGCGCAAGGGTGCGGATTAAGGCGGCACGCTGTCTCATTCCTCCGGAAAGTTGGGAGGGCCTTGCGTTCTTAAACTTGTAAAGGCCATAGGTCTTGAGCATGTCATATATCTTATCCTTGGCGGCAGGCGTTAATTTTTTCTGAATTTCCAGTCCCAACAGGACATTTTTTTCAATGGTGCGCCATTCAAACAGATGGTCGTGCTGCAGCATATAGCCAATGGTCCCGCTGGCCTTTTGATATAATTTTTGCCCATAAAGCAAAATAGAACCGTGTTCCGGTTCTATCAAGCCTGCCAACAGGGAAAGGAGGGTGGATTTGCCGCATCCGCTAGGACCGACAATCGCTAAAAAGTCACCCTTGTGAACCGTAAAATTTATATTGGACAACGCTGGGGTTTCTCCCTGCATGGTATGATAGGAATAGCCCACATGGTTGATTTCCATCAATTTTTCCATAAGGTGCTCCTTATTCTCACTTATTATATTGTATGTGCAAAACGGGCGGATGGTGCAATTTGGCTGCAGCGGCGTGTTGACACATCTGGTATATATTTATATAATGTGCCCGTATCATGAACAAGTGGCTTGCAGATCGAGGATATGAATGAAGCTGCTTTCTCTGCATTCAGATATTTTAATATTTTTCTGACCACAAGCGGTATAGAATTTAGAAGAAAAAGGGCTGTCGCATTAAGAAATGAAGATACAGGATTTGGTATGTTCTGAGAGAGGGAGTTACCATATTTTGTATGACATTTCTTTCATGTGCCAGTCCTGCTTTTATATCTTATGAAAACAGAAAATAGAAAAGGAGCTGGGAGGATGAACAGGCATATAACGGAAAAAGATTTTAATATATATGCAATATGTTATAAAGTTACAGTTAAGAAACCGTCCATAAAAAAGGCGGTAAGCAATTCCAAACAGAACGTGAAAGTCGTCGTCAATAAGGTGCCAGGGGCAAAAGGCTATAAATTGTTGTATACGACAGATAAAAAATTCAAAAAGGGAATAAAAACTGTCAGTATAGGCAAAACCAGCGTGACCCTTGCAAAGTTAAAAAATGGAAAAACATATTATGTGAAAGTATGCGCATATGAGAAAGATTCCAAAAGAGACAATGTTTATGGTCCTTATAGTAAAGTAAAACAGGTAAAGACCAGAAACAAGTGATGAGAGTGTCTTAAACGCCGAGCAAGATGGCAGAATTACAAAAAGAGAAACGGAATGAATCTGTGTCACGAAATATTGGAGGCTATATTGAAACAGAAAAATAGCTGTATGAAAGAAATGATTGAAAAAGTGGTGATATTGAGTAATGTGATAAATTGTAATATTGGAATGGCATATAGAGAAATTTTTGCAAAAATCTTTTAGAAGAAATCATGCTGTGTTACATAGGGACATGTTGATTGGGGGCTTGGATTTGAACGACTATGATGTATTGGCATGGATTGCAGAAGTGGTTTTCTATAGAGGGATAAATTAGGGGACGGCGTCAATGTTGCAAAATCAGAAGGGAGAAAACGCAATTGGGCAAGATATTGGTTTACCATGGAAGGGATGAGGAAGTAGTATTTCCAGAAATAAGAAAAACTCGTTATACGAAAGATTTTTCATGGGGATTTTATTGCGCAAATGATTATATGAAAGCGTACAGATGGGCAGATAGAAAGTCGAGACAAGGAATCATGAATGTATATTCTTATTTTGGAAAATAAAGAGTTATAAATATTAAAGTTTGTTTACCAACGTATTAGGAGGAAAGTATAGAACAGGCTTTGATGGATGTGTCTTCTTCCTTTATCAGTGATGAAATTTCCGATTTTAATTCAAATATTTATTATAGCAATCCAGATTATTTAAAGTGGTCTTATCTGGAAAGGGAGTTGCTGGACTAAGAGAGTGTCAAAAGGAGCATTCCATATGGCTGTATTTTTGCTTGAAGCAGTATGTTTTACATGATATAATAAAAAATAATGTTATTTCCATTTTTTAGAAAAATTTAAAAAAATAGAATAATGTCAGAAAAAATGAGAGGAGGGAACCATGAGAAAAACTTGTATTGCCAATGGCGGTATGCATGGTGGCGCAAACAATGTCGTAATCATAAAATTTGGACATTGTATTTGCCAGACATGATGCGAACGGCATTGAATGCTATGGAACATCTTTCAGGAGATGAATTATTACAAGGATTACTGGGGGTTTAATTTGACAGATATCGTAAGAAGATAAAAGGGCTGTCGCAGATGCTTTCGGGGCATGGCGCAACGTTTGCAGGCTATTTTTCTCAATCTTGCACATATCTGACAACGATGCGCCTCATCGCCTCAAGACCGGGCTGGATTCTTGTGGCGGATGATTTCATGAAGTAAGATAGGCAATGCATAAAGTAAGGCATGCTCTGTCCAGCTTGCTGTGCAGTAATTAAATAGAATTAGATTCAAAAAACAGGTAGCTTTTAAGCTACAACGAAATATTGGAGGTTATTATGAAAAAGTGCAAAAAGTTGTTATCATTTATTTTGGCTATTGTTATGGCGTTTGGTGGCATTGCCATGTCCGCAACCACTGTAAAGGCGGATTCTGGAGTTGATACAATTCGGCTGCCCCTAGACGATATCTTTGCTTCAGGTACAATTGCAACGGAAGGCGCCGCTAATTTTTACGAAGTAAAACTTCCTTCGGACGGCTGGCTTACAGTCACATATCAGGGCTGGGATATCGAGGACGCTTATTACAGCATATCTAATGAGGATATGACTAGGGAATATCACAAAAATGAGGTATTTAATTCGTCAAACATTTCCCCAAAGACTTCTGCCCGAACATTGGCATTAGAAGCAGGAAACTATACGGTCAAAGTATGGGGCTATGGAAAACATATCGGAAATTACAAAATTAAGGCATCTTTTATATCTGCTCAAAATAACGAAAGCTCAAACAATAACGAATTTTCAACAGCACAGAAACTAAATAAAAATCAAAAAGTCACAGGTTTTTTGTCAGAGGATGATACTGTGGATTTTTATAGGATTGATCTGGAGAAGAAGCAAACGATACAGATCATTTATACCGCCCGCATTGAGGATTCCAATTTTCAGATTTGGGACAAAGACAATATAGAACTCCATAAAACTAACATATTTAATGCAAGTGAGACTCAGCCGAAAACATATCTATACGAGGTCACACTGGCGCCGGGAACTTATTATGTGCAGATTTATCCTTATGGTTATGACCGTGGGCGTTATACGCTGCAATGGAAAGAGAAGATCATGACAAAGTCTCTTTCCATTTCCTCAAATAAGCCAAACAGCGTAGTATCTGGAACCAAGGTGAAATTGTCTGTGAAATTCAATCCCGCCAACACGACAGTAAAAACATGTGAATGGAGATCAAGCAATTCTTCTATTGCAGAGATTAATAGCAAGGGAAACGTCATGACAAGGCGTCCCGGCATTGTAAAATTCACTGTGACGGCAATGGATGGCAGTAATAAGTTTAAGGCATACACCCTGATTGTAAAACCAAAAAAAGTGCCAAGGCCCAAATTGTCTATATCCAGTTATTATAGTAAGAGACTATATGTCAATTTCAATACCCAATATGGTTCCGATGGTTATCAGATACAATATGCGACAGATAAAAATTTTAGAGGCGCAAAAACGAAAAACGTCGCATCATCATCGGTTACGTTAAACAATTTAAAGAGAAATAAGAAATACTATGTGCGTGTACGGGCTTATGTCAAAAAAGGGAAAACAATATATCCCGGTTTATGGAGCAGCGTGGCGTCAAAAACAGTAAAATAGATCATTTGTCTTTCTGCTGTGAGAGTTTCAACTGCTTTATAGAATTTTAAATTATCACGGAGGGGCTGCCGCAAAATAGCTGTTATATACAGGATATGATATTCATACCACAAGAATCATCTGTATATAAACTGCATTTTGTGACAGTCCTTTTTCCATATTTCGATGGAAGAGTTATGCTTGTCTATTGATATTTTTTGATAAAAATGTTAGAATGTGCCAAATATGCCGCAAGACAAGGGCAGGATGGAGGAAGACATGAAATTTATCAAAAAGGCAGGCTTTATCATAGCATTGATGATTCTTTCACTTATCGTTTGCAACGAGATAAACAGCGGGGAATTGCGAAAGTCCGTGGGAAAGGCAATCATTGGCAAAAACCTTGTCAGGTGGAACGTGGAGCGCTATAATATTGATTCCGCAAAGAGCGAGCAGGTTTTTGATGGCGTCAAAGAGGACGAAGAGGCCCTCGCTCTTGTGAACGAGGTTTTGGCGTTGGAAGACGTTTTGCAGATGGCGGCGGGAAGCGTTCTTGAAAATTCCAAGCTGAGTCAGGAACTGATAGAGAAGCTTTTTTACAGTGAATTGCCAGATTCGCATTTGCAGCAGCGGATCATGGGCATCTCTTATCAGGAAAATGACACGATTGCCCTCGAAGAGCTGAGGTATCTGCGGGTGCTCCATATGGGATTTGACGGAGAGACTCATATCGGTGAGCTTTTAGTAAATCAGTCTATTGCTGAGGATATTCTAGAAATTATGTCAGAATTATATAAAAATGCATACCCCATTGAGAAAATGATTCTGGTGGACGAATATGACGCGGAGGATGAATTGTCCATGAGTGATAACAATACCTCGGCATTTAATTACCGTCAGATTGCAGGCAGCAGCCGAATGTCCAAACATAGCCTGGGTCTTGCTATAGATATTAATCCTAAATTTAATCCTTATGTCAAGAACCTTGAAAATGGGGAGATTGTGATTAGTCCTGCAAATGCAACGGAATATGCAGACCGTGGCAAGACATTTGCATATAAGATTGACGAGCACGATTTATGTTACCTGCTATTTACAGAACATGGCTTTAACTGGGGCGGGAACTGGAATTCTGTCAAAGATTACCAGCATTTTGAGATGCCATAATTGATTCAGTTTGAAATAGTTGTGCTGATGTAAAAAAAGAGGTATAATAAGCTCCGACATAAAAGCGACAGAATAAAAAGTGATAGAAATGGAGAAGACTTATGCAGATTTATTTGCCGACCAATGTATACAGTGAAACAGACTGCGTGATGAACCACAGGAAGGAATTGGCGGCTCTGGGAAGCAGGGCGCTGCTTGTGACAGGGAAACATTCTTCACGGATCAACGGGGCATTGGAGGATGTTCAAAAAGCCCTGCAGGAGGAGCGGACATCGTATGTCGTATTTGATGAGATTGAGGAAAATCCTTCGATTGAGACGGTGATCAAAGCGAGGACCTTAGGCGTGCAAGAACAGGTGGATTTCGTGGTGGGAATTGGCGGCGGTTCCCCGATGGATGCGGCAAAAGCCATTGCCCTAATGATCGCAAATCCAACAGAAATCCAGGAGCTGCTCTATCAAAAACGGGAGCTGCCTGCGCTTCCATTGGCTGAGATTCCTACGACTGCAGGAACGGGATCAGAGGTGACTCCCTACGCAATCCTCACCATCCATGCCCGCAAGACGAAGCAGAGTATCAGTCATAAAATATATCCCAGCCTTGCCCTGATCGACAGTCGTTATTTAAAAACGGCGAGCTTGAATACGCTGCTTGACACAGCGGTAGATGCGCTGGCTCATTTGATAGAGAGCTACTTGAATGCCAATGCCAATGTATATAACCGCATGTATTCAGAGAAAGGATTGTCATTATTTGCAGAAATCAAGGATGATTTGACGCAGTGCAGGCGGCAGGGCAAAGAGCCGGTGTTGTCTCTTTCTGACACGGTGTTTGGCAGTCTGATGCAGATAGCGGCTATTGCGGGCATGGCGATTGCCCATACAGGGACTTCCCTTCCCCATGGCTTGAGCTATCCGGTTACTTACGAAATGCATGTGCCGCATGGCAAGGCGGTGGGAATCTTTCTGCCAGGGTTTCTTGCCTGCTATCAAAATAAGGAAGAAGTGGAGATGCTGCTGAAGCGTATGGGATTTGCGACAGTCGAAGATTTCACCGAATATTTGCAAGAACTTCTTGGAAAATTGGAGATTCCAGATCATCTGTGGGATGAAGATGTGAAGTCTATGTTGGAAAATCAGGAAAAATTAAAGAATTATCCGTTTCCCATAGACCAGCAAGCCTTGTATGCTTTTCGCAGATAGAGGAATAGCTTGATGAAGAGAAATTATCAGAAAGAGTTAGAAAAGATCATAGAAAAGCAGCAGCAACTGCATATAGTGCCAAAGCTGCTGCTGCATAGTTGTTGCGCACCCTGCAGCAGCTATGTATTGGAATATTTGTCTCAGCATTATCAAATTACAGTGTTTTACTATAATCCCAATATTTATCCGGCGGAGGAATATGGAAAGCGGGCAAAGGAACAAAGGTGCTTTATCCAGCGTTTTTCACAATCTTGTCTTGCGGACAAGGAAAAGGCGTTTCATGCGATTGATTTTTGTGAAGGCAGGTTTGAACAAGAGCGTTTTTACGAAATTTCCAAAGGGTTAGAGCACCTGTCAGAGGGAGGAGAGAGATGTTTTCGATGTTATGAGCTGCGCCTGAAAGAGGCGGCGAAATATGCATTGGAACTGGGAATGGATTACTTTACGACGACGCTTTCCATCAGTCCCCTTAAAAATGCTGACAAGCTCAATGAGATTGGGGAAAAACTGTCGCAGGAATATGGGATTTCGTATCTCTGTTCTGATTTTAAAAAGAAGAATGGTTATAAACGTTCGGTAGAGCTTTCGAAAGAATACGAGATGTACCGTCAAGATTATTGCGGATGCGTGTTTTCCAAACAAGAGCGGGAACGCAAAAGTCTGCAACAGGCACAAGTCATGGTTTAAGGGTTTCAAAGGAGGAAAAAATGGCACAGTTATGGGGCGGACGCTTTACAAAGGAGACAGATCAGTTAGTCTATCATTTTAATGCGTCCATATCATTTGATAAAAAATTCTATCGGCAGGATATGGAGGGCAGCATCGCTCATGTAAAGATGCTGGGAAAGCAGGGGATTTTAACAGAGCAGGAAACGGAAAGCCTGGTGGCGGCAGTGAACCAGATTCTTCAAGAAGTGGAGTCTGGCGCCCTAGAGATTTCTCATGAATATGAAGATATTCACAGCTTTGTGGAAGCCACCCTGATTGATCGGTTGGGAGACGCGGGGAAGAAGCTACACACAGGAAGAAGCCGCAATGACCAGGTGGCGCTAGATATGCGTCTGTATACCAGACAGGAAATCTTAGCGACAGATGAGCTGTTACAAGAACTATTAAATACAATTTTAATAATTATGGAAGATAATGTCAATACTTTCATGCCAGGATTTACGCACTTGCAGAAAGCGCAGCCTGTCACGCTGGCGCACCATATGGGCGCTTATTTTGAAATGTTCAAACGTGACCGTCTGCGGATGCAGGATATTTACAAGAGAATGAATTATTGCCCTTTGGGTTCCGGCGCTTTAGCAGGTACGACGTATGACCTGGACCGCTATTATACGGCGCAGCTTCTAGGATTTGAGGGACCGACGCTAAACAGCATGGACGGAGTGTCTGACCGGGATTATCTGATTGAATATTTGTCGGCGCTCTCTACGGTGATGATGCATTTAAGCCGTTTTTCAGAAGAGATTATTATATGGAACAGCAATGAATATCAGTTTGTAGAGATTGACGACGCCTACAGTACGGGGAGCAGCATTATGCCCCAGAAAAAGAATCCTGACATAGCAGAGCTTGTCCGGGGCAAGACCGGACGAGTGTATGGAGCGCTGATGTCATTGCTGACCACCATGAAAGGAATACCGCTTGCATATAACAAGGACATGCAGGAGGATAAGGAGCTGGCGTTTGACGCCATAGATACGGTAAAAGGATGCCTGGCTTTATTTGAGGGAATGTTGTCGACCATGAAGTTTAACAGAGAAAAGATGGAGGCGAGTGCCAAAAACGGTTTTACCAATGCTACCGACGCAGCGGATTATCTGGTGAATCATGGCGTGCCGTTCCGTGACGCCCATGGAATCGTAGGACAAATGGTATTACATTGCATTGAGAAAGGGATTGCCATTGATGATATGTCCCTTGAAGAGCTAAAAGCGATCAGTCCAGTGTTTGAAGAAGATATTTTTGGAGCGGTTTCTATGGAAACTTGCGTGGAGAAGCGTCTCACAGTCGGAGCCCCGGGACAGGAGGCGATGAAAAAGGTCATTGCCTTAGAAAAACAATATCTATCACAGGATTGGAAGACTGAAATACCCGATTGGGAACATAAGCTGCTGGGATAATTTATACATCTTACACAGATTTAAAGTGGATGCCCTGCTAAATTTGTAACATATTGGGTCTTGCATTTTACGGAGAAATATATTAGTATATCATACGAAAAACAATTGTACGCCCAGAACGGACAAAAAGACTAGAGCTCCCGAATGCAAGAAAAGGGAGGGCAAGGAGAAAAAGATGAGTCAGAAATTAAGAGCAGGAATTCTTGGTGGAACTGGTATGGTAGGACAGCGGTTTATCGCATTGTTAGAAAATCATCCTTGGTTTGAAGTTACTACCATTGCGGCAAGTCCGCGTTCCGCAGGTAAGAGATATGAGGAGGCAGTGGGAGACCGGTGGAAAATGGACACTCCGATGCCAGAAGCAGTAAAAGATCTTGTGGTAATGAATGTCAATGAAGTGGAGGCAGTGGCTTCCCAGGTAGATTTCGTATTCAGTGCCGTTGATATGTCAAAGGAAGAAATCAAAGCGATCGAGGAGGCATATGCCAGGACGGAGACGCCGGTGGTCTCCAATAATAGCGCGCATCGCTGGACGCCAGATGTACCAATGGTCGTGCCGGAAATTAATGCGGACCATATGAAGGTGATAGAGTTTCAGAAAAAGCGTTTGGGGACGGAAAGAGGATTTGTGGCAGTGAAGCCAAATTGCTCGATTCAGTCTTATGCCCCCGTTTTGACAGCATGGATGGAATTTGAGCCTTACGAGGTAGTGGCAACCACTTATCAGGCGATCTCAGGGGCGGGCAAGACGTTTCAGGATTGGCCGGAGATGATCGGGAATATCATTCCCTATATTGGCGGAGAGGAAGAAAAATCTGAGAAAGAGCCTTTGCGCATCTGGGGAGAAGTCAAAAACGGCGTAATTGAGCCGGCTGTTTCTCCTCTGATAACTTGCCAGTGTATTCGGGTTCCGGTGTTAAATGGTCATACAGCGGCAGTGTTTGTGAAGTTTCGTAAAAAGCCTTCCAAAGAAGAATTAATTCAAAAGCTGGTTGAGTTCAGCGGCGTTCCGCAGCAATTGCAGCTTCCAAGCGCGCCGAAGCAGTTTATACAAGAGGAGAATCGCCCGCAGGTGACAGAAGATGTAAATTATGAAAACGGCATGGGCGTCAGCGTGGGCCGCCTGAGAGAAGATACAGTATACGATTGGAAATTTGTCGGACTCTCACACAATACGGTCCGTGGAGCAGCAGGAGGCGCAGTGCTGTGTGCAGAGCTCCTTAAGGCACAGGGATATATTATAGAGAAATAACAAGAGATAAGAATGGATGAGGCTGGCTCTGGCGCTTCATGTGGTTATATTTAAAGATTAACCAGATGGAGTGTTGGGAGACAGCCTTAAAATATGATTTTCAGTGATAGCAAGAACCATGATTGTCATCATTACAGAGAGATGATGTAGCCGTATTTCTTGATCCACGAATAGTGAGGAAAGATGATTGTGAATACTCGATTTGCGTACTAAAATACGCAAAAATATTGATATTTGTACCTGGGTATGTTAAGATGGAGAAAAAAAGGGAGGGCAGGCTTGTGGATCAAATATCAGTTAAAAAACGGGTGCATCGTTTGATACAGCTTTTCCTCAAAATAGCTTCACAACTATTGAACAAAAAGTTAAATCGTGATACTATGAAATAAAAGATTATTACATCAGATGAGAAAGGAAATGCGGCTATGACGGGAAGAAAATCGCAGTTGCAGTATATTGAGCAGTCATATAGTCAAAGCGGAAATCAGATTCTGGTTCTGTATGGGCGCAGAGACAACCAAGCCAGAGAGCTAGTACAGGAGTTCTGCCAAAATAAGAAATTCTTCTATTACTATGCGCCAGAAGTTTCAGCTAAGGCGCAAAAGGCGAGGATGGGACGCGAGATCGCAGAACATTACAAGATTTCTTTGTCAGACCAGAATTATGATACTTATTTTAAACGAGTCAAAAGTGGAGACGCCAGCAAACTGGTTTTGGTAGTGGAAGAATTTCAGCATATTTTAAAAAAGGATCTCGAATTCTTAAATAGCGTGATAAAGTTAAAGAACAAAAAGCTCTATCCTGGTCCAGTGTTGATTCTGCTTTGTTCCAGCGATATCCCCTGGATCGAACAAGAACTGCCCCAGATTTTGGGGAAAGCAGAAAAAAAGATTGCTGGGATTCTAAAGTTGGAAGAGCTGCGGTTTGGGGATGTGGCAGTAAGCTTTCCGGACTATGACCTGAGTCAGAAAGTGGAAGTATACGGCGTGTTGGGCGGCGTGCCAGAGTATTTTCACCATTGGGATCCCAGGGGCGACTGCAGACACAATATCTGCATGGAGATATTATCGCCACAAGGGTATTTTCATAATAAGGCAGAAACATTGATCCGCAGCCAGCTTCGAGAACTTACAGTCTATGACACGATTTTAGAAGCTATGGCAAGCGGTAAGCGGAAACTAAACGAGCTGTATCAGGAGACGGGATTTTCCAGGGCAAAGATTAGCGTCTATTTAAAGAACCTGATGGCGTTTGACGTGGTGGAAAAAGTGTCATCTTTTGAGACAGGAGGATGGGAAAACGCACAGAAAGGCTTATATCAAATAAAAGATACATTTATTAATTTTTGGTTTAAGTTTGTCTATCCTCACTTGTCTGATTTGTATCAGATTTCTCCAGAGCAGTTCTATGACCAATATATTGCGGCGGAAATGCAGGATTATCTCAATCGTTATTTTGTTAAAGTATGTATGGAATATCTTGAGGATTTGAATAACGCCCAAAAGCTCCCGCTGGAGATTCATAAAATGGGCACATGGGTAGGCAAAAAAGGAAATATCGATATCATAGCTCAAAACAGCGTCAGAGAAAATCTGATCTGTCTTTGTAACTGGTCACATCCTGAGATGACCTTTGAAATGTGCCAGAAGCTTTTTGCCAGCATGGAGCAGGCAAAAGTTTCTGCAAATTTTTATTATCTGTTTTCAGCAAGAGGATTTGAGGAGAAGCTGGTGAAAATGGTATCAGAGGAGAAACGTATCCTGTTGGTGGATATGAATCAGGCAATTTAAAGAAAGCAGGATATAATTTATGGCGAAAGCTTTATATATTTCGGAAAAACCAAGCGTTGCAAGGGAATTTGCAAAGGCATTAAATATGGATTTTAAAAATCAGGACGGCTATATGGAAGCGCCGCAAGCCGTGGTTACTTGGTGCGTAGGGCATTTGGTGACCATGAGTTATCCAGAGGTTTATGATCAAAAGTATAAAAAATGGAGTCTTGCAACGCTTCCTTTCTTGCCAGAAAAATTTAAGTATGAAGTAATTTCTGGAGTGAAGAAGCAATATAAGATTGTGGCAGGGTTGCTAAACCGCAGGGACGTGGAACGGATTTACGTGTGCACGGACTCTGGGCGAGAAGGGGAATATATCTATCGCCTGGTGGAACGTCAGGCAAACGTAAAAGGCAAAGAGCGCAGAAGAGTATGGATTGATTCGCAGACAGAAGAGGAAATCCTTCGGGGGATTCGGGAAGCAAAAGATTTGTCAGAATATGATAATCTCTGTGAATCTGCATATCTGAGAGCAAAAGAAGATTATTTAATGGGCATTAACTTTTCCAGGCTGTTGTCTTTGAAATATGGCAATGCGATTTCAAATTTCCTGGGAACCAAATATACAGTGATTAGCGTGGGGCGTGTGATGACCTGCGTCCAGGGCATGGTGGTGCGCCGGGAACGGGAAATCCGGGAATTTGTAAAGACGCCTTTTTACCGGGTGGTCAGTACGCTGGACATTCGGGGAACAGCCATTGAAGGCGAATGGCGGGCGGTGGAAGGCTCCGGTTATTTTCAGTCGCCCAAACTGTATAAAGAAAACGGATTTAAAGAAAAGAAAGAGGCAGAACAGTTAATTGCAGATTTAATTTCTGCATCCGGAGCAAAAGAGCAGCATTCGGAAAATTCTCATGCAGAAGCTGAGGCAGCAGCATCCGTTTTTTCTCTGGAGAAGAAAAAGGAAAACAGGCATCCGCCGCTTCTTTATAACCTGGCGGAACTGCAGAACGACTGCTCCAGATTCTTTAAAATCAGCCCGGACCAGACCCTTAAGGTGGTACAGGAACTGTACGAAAAGAAACTGGTTACTTACCCCAGAACAGACGCCCGTGTGCTGTCCTCTGCGGTGGCCAGGGAAATACAGAAAAATATCGGGGGTTTAAAGGCTGTCCCTTCCGTAAAGGAATTCGCAGAAGAAATCCTGAACCAGGGCAGTTATAAAAAGATAGTAAAAAGCCGTTATGTCAATGATAAACAGATTACGGACCACTATGCCATTATACCCACAGGTCAGGGGTTTTCAGCAATCCGCAGCCTGAACAAAACATCTTTGCACGTGTACGAAATCATTGTGCGGCGGTTTCTTGGCATTTTCTTTCCCCCGGCAGTCTACCAGAAAATCAGTCTGGTAACTTCCATGGACAGGGAAGGAAGTCCAAAGGGGACGGAAAAATTCTTTGCTTCTTTTAAAGTGCTGGCAGAGCCGGGATATCTGAAAGTCATGGAATATTCATTCCGAAAAAAGAAAGAAGATAAGCAGCCGGAAGAAAAGGGCGCAGAGGGGGACAGCGTGGGAGATACTGCCTGTGATCTTCCCTTTATGGAACTTCTGTCTTCCCTGAAAAAGGGAATGGAACTTCCGGTAAAATCTCTGGATATCAAAGAAGGGGAGACCTCCCCTCCCAAACGCTACAATTCCGGTTCCATGATCCTGGCCATGGAAAATGCAGGCCAGCTGATTGAAGACGAGGAACTCCGGGCCCAGATAAAAGGGAGCGGCATCGGCACCAGCGCCACCAGGGCTGAAATTCTGAAAAAACTGGTGAACAACAAATATCTTGCGCTGAACAAAAAGAGTCAGATTATTACGCCCACGCTGTTGGGAGAAATGATATACGACGTGGTAAATGCATCTATCCGCTCTTTGTTAAATCCGGAATTAACAGCCAGCTGGGAAAAGGGGCTCACCTATGTGGCGGAAGGAAGCATTACGCCTCAGGAATACATGGAAAAACTGGAGCATTTTATCCGAAGCCGGACCAGCGGCGTACTGGGCCTGAATAACCAGTATGCTCTGCGGGAATATTTTCAGTATGCTTCGGCTTTTTATAAATCATCTGAGAAATCATCAGAAAAGCCATCGGCCCAAAAAGGAGGAAAAAAGAAAAATGGAAACATGTAAAATCAGCAGTCTTTATAACCTGTCAGAAACCCTGGCGGCAGAATTATTTCAGGGTCTTACTTATCCCTGGGAGGCGCTGCCGAAAATCAGCGCGTTTATCTGCAGGCTGGGTGAATCTCTGGACCCGGAAAAATATGAGCGGCGGGGGGAACAGATCTGGATTGCCAGAAATGCAAAGGTTGCCCCCACAGCCAGTATCAACGGGCCGGCTATTATTGACGAGGAGGCGGAAGTCCGTCATTGTGCCTTTATCCGCGGAAATGCCATTGTGGGAAAAGGAGCTGTTGTGGGCAATTCCACAGAGCTGAAAAATGTGGTATTATTCAATAAAGTACAGGTGCCTCATTATAATTATGTGGGAGATTCCATTCTGGGCTATAAATCTCATATGGGCGCAGGTTCCATTACTTCCAATGTGAAATCAGACAAAACCCTGGTGGTGGTGAAAGACAGAGGGCAGGAAATGACCACGGGCTTAAAAAAATTCGGAGCCATGCTGGGAGACGAAGTGGAAGTAGGCTGCAACAGCGTACTGAATCCTGGGACCGTGGTAGGAAGAAACAGCAATATCTATCCCCTTTCCATGGTAAGAGGCGTGGTACCTGCAAAATCCATTTACAAACAGAAAAATGATATTGTGGAAAAACAGAATGAAGTATAGTTGACAAAAAGCGCCATATGTACTATTGTATTATACAAGTAATACAGAGCAACATATGGTGTTTTACGGACAGGTTTTTCGGATTATGAAAAACAACTGTCCGGAATATCAAAAAGGAGAGTGGGTTATGTTAGAAATTCAGGATCTGACGAAAAAATACGGACATTATCTGGCGGTAGACCACGTGAGCTTTACGGTACCCAGTGGAAAAGTGGGAATTTTGCTGGGGCCTAACGGAGCAGGAAAATCTACGATTATCAAAAGCATTGCCGGGCTTTTGCGTTATCAGGGCGGTGTTGGAATTAATCAGATGCCGGCAAGGACTCTGGAGGCCAAACGGATTTTTGGCTATGTACCGGAACTGCCGGCCATGTTTGACGCACTGACGGTACGGGAGCACATTGAATATGTGCGGAGAGCGTACGATTCCCCTGTTACTGAGGAAGAAATTGAACACCTTCTGGTTCGGTTTGAACTGGAGGATAAACAGGATAAGCTGGGAAACGAGCTGTCCAAAGGTATGATGCAGAAGGTAAGTATCTGCTGTGCCCTTGCTGTAAAGCCCAGAGTAATCCTTCTGGATGAGCCCATGGTGGGCCTTGACCCGGCGGCGATCAAGGAACTGAAAGAAGTGGTGCTGGAACTGAAAGAGCAGGGAGTTACCATTTTAATCAGTACCCATATGCTGGAAATGGTGAAGGAACTGTGGGATGTGATGTTTATTATGGAAAAAGGGAAAATTGTCGGAACCTTTACCAGAGAACAGGCAGAAGATACGGACATCGAAGAACTGTTCTTCCAGATTACGGGAGGCGGTGAATCATAATGAAAGGTCTGATATATCTTTATAAAAGAACCATTATCAATCGAATCAGAAAGGCACTGAAACGTCCGGTTACTTATTTTATGGCGGTATTTATTCTGCTCTATCTTTTCATGATTT
>OFFP01000620.1_pt1 | contig 28446 bp, 27 predicted proteins | sample 1521431 | NCBI WGS metagenome assembly OFFP01 (sample SAMEA3504104, study PRJEB24116) | mouse gut metagenome | biome: mouse gut; feature: mouse-associated habitat; material: faeces | place: Denmark | collected 2011
GAATAACGGAATGCTCCACCGGACGTATCAGGTTTTCGAACTGGCCCCCTTCGTAATATTTAAAAAAGCTGCTGCTTTATGTCGGCGTTGACTACTACGGCTTTGACGGAGACGCAGATACCGTCAGAGAGTTTTTGGAAGCTTCCGATTTCCCCAGGCTTTCCTATCTGGGCATAGCAGACAGTGAACTACAGGACGAGATGGCCGAGGTTGTGCTAAACTGCAAATACATCCGGCAAATCCATACGCTTGACCTTTCATGCGGGACGCTCACAGACAAAGGCGGCGCGCTCCTTTTAGAAACGCTCCCTGCGCTTCCCAATATTAAAAAGCTGGATATCCACTACCATTACCTCACCGACGGCATGATGCAAAACATAGCGCAGCTTCCGATTGAAACCGATACCTCGGAGCAATGCGAGGCCGAAGAAGACGACGGCGATATCTTTAGGATCGCCATGCTGACCGAGTGAGCCGGGCCGTTTTACTCGGCGTTTCGGACACCAGAAGAACCGATTATTTTAAGAGGGCGGCAAACGAAACCGGGCTGTCCCTCTTTTTTCTGGACTGGAACGGCTGGGACGGGCAGATGAAGCAATTTTCAAATGAAACCGTCGCAATGAAAATCGATCCGCCCCGCTGGGACAGCCCGTATCTGAAGGAACTGGACAAACTGGCGGCCGATTACAGGCGCCGGCTTTCCGGACTGGCGCAGGCGGCAGACGCATATCCAATCCGTTTTCTAAACCATCCGTCCGCCATAGCCGCCCTGTTGGACAAGCTGGCATGCAAAGAAACCCTGCTGTGCGCCGGGCTTCCCGTTACCATGCCGTTCGCGGTAACCCCGCCGCATGGTCATGCCGCCGGAGAACCGCCCGCGCAGCCTTTCGGCTCCGCCGCGGGCTGCGCCACAATCGGACACGCCGCGGATCTTCTCTGCGCCATGCAGGAACGCGGCGTCTGCCAGGTCTTTGTAAAACCGGTCAACGGCTCGGGCGCAGCGGGCGTATCGGCATTCCGCGTCCAGCCCGGCAGCGGGCGGATGGCGCTTTACACCTGCGCCGCACTGCATCCGGCAAAGGGGCTTTTTAATACCAAACGCCTGCGCTGCTTTACGGACCGGGCGCAGATTTTGCCCCTGTTAGACAGTCTGCTGCAGACCCGGTGCATCGTAGAACGCTGGTACGCAAAAGCTTCTCATCAGGGCTGTTCGTTTGACCTGCGCGCCGTCGTGCAGGACGGCCGTATTGATTATCTTTTGGCCAGGCTCTCCAAAGGGCCGATTACCAACCTGCAGTTAAATAACCGCCCCCTGCCCTTTTCCGCGCTCGGGCTTCCCGCCTCCGTGCAGGAAGAAATCACAGCGCTCTGCCAAAAAGCAATGGGGCTTTTTCCCGGGCTTCGCAGCGCCGGAATCGATATTTTACTGGAAAAAGAAAGCTTAACGCCCCGGATCATTGAAATGAACGGGCAGGGAGACTTAATCTACCAGGACATTTTTAACGAAAATACCATTTACCGCCGACAGGCCGAACTTTTAAAAAGAATGGGGGAACCATAACATGAACGATCACAGCAGCGAAGTGCCTCTGCGCCTGTTTGCTTCCACAAAGCAGCCAAAGGCCCCTTCCGTCGATATGACAAAAGTCGTAGGAACCTGCGATATCCTTCTGGTTTGCCTGGACACCCTGCGCTACGACGTAGCGGTGCGGGAAGAAGCAGCCGGGACAACCCCGGTTTTAAACCAATACGGCGCCTGGGAAAAATGCCAGGCGCCGGGCAATTTTACCCTGCCGTCCCATCACGCCATGTTCGCGGGCTTTCTGCCCTGCCGGTACGACGCCAAAACCGTCGCCGACCGGGAACTGCTCTTTTTCCCGTCCTCCGTCGGGCTTGGAAAAAAAGTCCCGGACAACGCATACGGATTTTCGGGAAGCACCATAATGGAAGGGCTTTCCCGCGACGGCTACGACACCTGGTGCGTCGGCGGCGTGGCTTTTTTTGACAAGCGTTCCGAGCTTGGCAGCGTATTCCCGGGCTATTTTAACAAAAGCTACTGGAACCCCTCTTTTGCCTGCCCGGTCAAAGACAGCGCCAAAAACCAGGTGGATTTCCTGCTAAAGAAACTGGAAACAGCCAATCCGGCAGAAAAAATTTTCCTCTACTTAAACATCGACGCCATCCACTATCCCAATTATTTTTATCTGGAGGGCGCCTCCCATGACAGTATTGAAAGCCATGCGGCGGCCCTGCGCTACACGGACGCACAGCTTGGACGCCTGTTTTTAGGCTGGAAAGAAAAACGGGGCGATACGTTTGTCATCTGCTGTTCCGATCACGGAACCTGTTACGGCGAGGACGGCTGCCAGTTCCACGGCATCAACCATCCCATTGTCAACACCGTCCCCTACAAACATTTTTTCCTGTAAAAAAGAGGCGTAAACCTATGAATCCTTACATCCAATATATGTACAGCTATCCGCATAAAACGGCGTACCGCCCGTTAGAACCAATCCGCCTGCAGGACTACGCCCGTTATTTGTCCGGCAAAAACCACGGGCTTTATCTGCATATCCCGTTCTGCCAGTCCAAATGCGGCTACTGCAACCTCTTTTCGGTCACCGGCCAGTCAACGGAAGCCTTTGCGCTCTACCTGGACGCCGTAACGCGTCAGGCCGAACAGTACCGGGCGATATTCTCCGATATCCGGCCGGAATTTTCGGATATCACCATCGGAGGCGGCACGCCGCTGCTTCTGCCCGCAGAACAGCTTAAGCGGATGTTCCTTGTGCTAGAAACCTGCTTCCGATACGAAACAGGCCGAACGCTTACCATCGAAACCGCGCCGAACCAAACTTCCCGGGAAAAACTGCAAATCCTGCAGCAGGCGCGCGTCACAAGAATCAGCATGGGAATCCAGAGTTTTTCGGATCGGGAGTTAAAAACCCTAGGAAGGCGGCACGACGCCAAAACGGCAAGAAAAGCCCTCGACCTCCTGAAATCCTGCCGGTTCCCCTGTATCAACGCAGACTTTATATACGGGATCCCGGGACAAAGCACCGAAAGCCTGCTTGCTTCCCTAAAAGAAGCGGTCCGCTTTGCTCCCGATGAAATCTTTTTATACCCGCTGTACTTACACCGCGGGGCATGGCTGGCCGGCGTATCCTCTGACCTTCCAAAGCCGGACGAAACTTACCGCCAGTACCTGGAGGCTTCCGCCTGCTTAAAAAGCGAAGGCTACCGGCAGGATTCCATGCGCCGTTTCGTAAAAGCACGTCCGACAGGCAGCCCGCGTGCCTTTTCGGAATGCGGGTTCGGCACGTCGCTTGCGCTTGGGTGCGGCGGGCGCAGCTACCTGGGAAACCTGCATTTCTGCACGCCATACGCCGTTACCGCGCCCGAATGCCTGCGCCAGCTAAACGCCTTTATGCATACCGAAGATTTTTCCGCCGTCACACACGGCGTCCTGTTATCCGAAGAAGAACAGAAACGGCGCTACATCATCCGCCACCTGTTCCTTGCTCCCGGCCTTCCGCTTGGCCGCTACCAAAAACACTTCGGCACAGACGCCAGGCAGGAATTCCCGCTGCTTACCGAATGGCTGCAAAAAGGATACGCCCGCAAAACGGAAGCAAACGCAGACGAATTTCTCACCCTGTCCGAAAACGGCATCGGCCTGTCCGACTATTTGGGCCCGCAGCTTATCTCCGCACCGATACTGGAAAAAATGAAAGAATGGGAGGCCATCCATGACCGGAAACACACTCATATACCGGGGCAGCCTAAAAAGCTGTAACTACCGCTGCTCTTACTGCCCGTTTTCCAAACGCCGCACCTCCGCAAGAGAACTGGAACAAGACCGCGCGCAGTGGTTCTCTTTCCTACAATCCTTTCCCGGGCAAGCCGCCGCGTCCGGCATCCGCGCGCTGCTTATCGCCCCCTACGGCGAAGCCCTGATCCACCCCTGGTACTGGGAAGGGCTTGCGCACATAAGCGCCTGCCAAAACATCGACGCCGTCGGCGCGCAGACCAACCTGAGCTTCCCCTTAGAGTCTTCCCTCTCCCGCTTCACCGAACACGGCGGCATCCAAAAAAAGCTTCGCCTCTGGGCCACCTTCCACCCCGAAATGACCACAGCCGAAGCCTTCGCCAATCAATGCAGACGGCTTTTTGCCGCAGGCATATCCCTCTGCGCCGGAGCGGTAGGCGTCCCGAAACACAAAAACCTGATACAGACGCTGCGCCGGATACTCCCCGCAGAAATCTACCTCTGGATCAACAAAATGGACGGCCTTGGCCGCCCCTACACAGACGAAGAACAATCCGCCTTCCTGCAAATCGATCCGTACTTCCTGCGCGAACTTGCCCCCGTCCCCTCCGACAAAGCCCAATGCGCCGGACGGCTCTTTCTGGAAGGAAACGGTTCCACGCGCACCTGCAACATCAGCCCGCCGCTCCCTGCCCGCTCCAAAATCCCGGACATCCCCGTCCCGCTCCCGGAGCCGTCATGCAGCCGCAGGCTCTGCTCCTGCTACTTAGCCTACGGCGGACGAGACAACTTCCTGAACCGAATCTTATTCGGCCCATATCCGCTGTTCCGCATTCCGCGCCGCCCCAAAGCCGTCTTCCTCGACATCGAAGGAACTCTGCTTGTGCAGCAAAAACCGGGCAGGCCGGCCCAAATCCCAAAAAACATACTGGCCGGCATCAAAGCCCTTTCCTTAGAAAACATCCCCCTGTATTTCGCCACCACGCTCCCCCTGCGGGAAGCCTGCAAACGGTGCCGCCCGGTATGGGATTTATTTTCCGGCGGAATTTTTGCCGGCGGAGCGCATATCGTCCAAAACACCCAAAACCGGGAACTCTATTACTACCTGGATCAAACAGACCTTTCCAAACTTTCCGCCCTGGAACAAAACCTTCACTTCTGCACCTTAACATACGCCCACCAGGGCAGGCCCTACAAAATCACCCTTCACCGCGCCCGGCACAATCCCTGGCGCCCAGAAGAAATACAGGCCCTGGAACAAACCATACCGTGGCTGCGCAGCCCAAACATACGTTACTTTACCGAACAAAACTGCCTGCAAATCCTTTCCGCAAAAGCAGACAAAGCAGCCGGCGTACGTACCGTCTGCAGCTGGCTGAACATCTCCCCCCGTGAAGCCGCCGCCGCAGGAGACTCCCCGGAAGATGCCGGAATGCTCAAACTATGCCGCGAACCGCCATATCATCATTTATCCACATAAAAACAGGCGGACAGAAGGCGCCGCCTGCTTCCCCGCCCCCTTATCTTCCTTACAAATGAAACGTCAGCACATACAACTGAGCATCCTCCAAATAATAAACCGAAGAAATATTCTCACAATACTCCGCAATATGCTGTTCCATGATAAAATACTCCAACGCCTGCCGGAACAGTTCCCCATTTGCAAATTTCACCGCCATGCTGCCTCCCCCACTGCTCCAGGTATCCGTCAAAAGCGCCCCGACTGCCTGCGGATCCCACTGCTCAAAATAGCGGTTTTCCCGGATAAAATAACTATTCTGCACACTATTGCATTCCGGAAGTAAAAAACTGTTTTCAAACCGGTGCGTCCTGGAAATTTCCTCCGACGTAACTGCAAGGTAATTATAATTCACATATTTCTCCATCTCCTCAGAGCTGTCAAGATATCTGGAATTTCCCCAAGTCGTGTCCATATAATAATACTCCCCGTCCAGCTTCACCAGATTCCACGCATGCGATTCCCCATTGGCGTTCCCGTTCACAATCGCGCTTTCAATCCCCAACAGACGAAGCAAATACTGCGTCCCGCACGCATACCCCTGGCAGACGGTAGCGCGGTTCAAAAACGTACTGATAATATTCTGGTTATTTTCCGAAGAAGCGTCATAATCCACATTCTGCACCAGTATCTCAAATACATACTTTGCCTTTTCATAGTCCGAATCCGTAATGGAAATTCCCGCCAAAAGTTCCTGCGCCGACGCGTCAATCTGCTGTTGGATACGTTCCCGCTCCTCATAATCCATCGTATATTTCGGCGTAAAATCCATACCTATCAGTTCGCCGCCCCTGGTATACTGCGTATATACATAGCCGGACATCCAAAACAGACCGCCATTGTCCGCACAGACTGCCTTATACGCCTCTTCCAGTACGTCCACATCCGTCGTCGGAAGCTCTGCTTTCTCCCCGTGTTCCAAAATCGTACGCAGCACCGTCTGGTACACCGGTTTAATCTTATCATCCAGTGTCCGGTAAGCATAATAAGCCGCATATTCCCCGTCTTCTGCCTCTAATTGGGGCGCAGCTTCTGTTTCGCCGCTTATAGTGACAGGCTTTGCCTGTTCCGTATCCTCTGGTTTTTGCGGCTGCACAAACTCCCCCGTATCCTCCTCGTCCTGCTTTAACTTTGTTTCATCCTGCTTTAGCGCCTCAGTAAGCAAATCCCCAAACTGTTCTTTTAATGCGCATCCCTGCAGCATCCATATACATCCCAAAACGAAAAAAAGCGCTGTCCGTTTTCTGTTTTTTCTATTCTCCACAATATCCTCCGTTTTCCCGCTGACACTCAACGCTGCCTATCCGCTTATTTTACTATACTTTTTGGACTTTTCCCATATCTTATGTTAAAATACACATATAATTCAAATTTTTTATAATTGAGGTGTTCTATTTGATCGCATTACAGCTTACCGATGTCAAAACATTTATGAACCAGCTTTTATGCAGCGATACCTTTGATCATTTCCTGCTGCCGGAAGCTTCCGTCACCAAAGACGCCGCTTTTACCATAGACGGGCGCATCCACCCTTCCTATTATTCCAAAGAAGAACTGGAAGAATCCGGCCTGTGCGGACAGGATATCCTCCCCTATGCCATGCTGCGCCCCACCTGCTACCAGCTGATCCGCGGCAGGCGCACGCCGGTTTCTTTTAAATTTGTCCTGACGCTCTCGCCTGCAAATACGGCAAACGTCCTTTCCCGTTCCGAAAGCAGCTTCACTTTAAGCGATATCAAAGGATTCTATATAAACCTGACGTACCAAAACGGGCAGCTTACCCTGACAACCGGCATTTCCTATGCCATTTTCTCCGCCGAACGCACTTTAGAACACGAATGGGATCGGCTTGTGCAAAAATTTCTGACAAAACATTCCATATCTTACGAGGAACTTTAAACTTTTGCTTTACTTTTCAAAAGACATATGCTATACTTGCGCCATGTGCAAAGAAGCATAATTTTTAAATTTTTTTGGAGGTACAGACATGAACAAAGGTACAGTAAAATGGTTTAATAACCAGAAAGGCTATGGCTTCATCTCTGATGAAAGCGGCAACGACGTATTCGTTCATTACTCCGGACTCAACATGGACGGCTTCAAATCATTAGATGAAGGCGCTTCCGTTGAATTTGAAGTAGTGGATGGGGCAAAAGGTCCTCAAGCTACCAATGTAACCGTAGTAAAATAATTTTACTACCTATTAATCAGCTACTTTTCAACGTACCTTTTTCATAATGTTTTATAGTTCTAGTATTTATGGATAAAGATGGTGGAACAGGAAAATGATTAAGCATAATAGCCTGTTGGGACAGCAGCTGTTTCGGAAACAAGCTATACTCCGGGCAACTGTTATGCAGGATACACACAACGAAAAAGCGGGCGGAAAGCTGACAAAACGGCTTTCCGCCCTGTTTTTTATTTGCCTTTTCTGCCAAAAACTGCCAGAAGCAGGCTGCCGCACAGGATACATACGTCCGACAGATTAAATACAATCCGGCGCGCAAAATTCCATCTGGCCGGAATGCTTACATAGTCTACCACGTGTTTCCGTTTCAGGCGGTCATAAAAATTACTGGCTCCTCCACCAAGAATCAGCCCGAGGGCAGCCTTTAGCCCAATCCTGCCCCTTTTCGGAAGCAGCGCCGCAAAGCAGGCTGCCGACACAGAGAGCAGTACGCCCTGTACAGCCGTTACAAACGCGGGTTTTCCCGCTCCTATGCCAAATGCCGCTCCCCGGTTGTAATGCCTGCGCAGCAAAAGCCTGCCGCTAAACGCTTCCCTTGGAACGTCAAACTCTTCTTTCTTTTCCACATAATGCTTTATTATCCCGTCTGCGCCAAAAACGGCAAACGGAATAGCCAAAATGACCTTCTTACCAAAATTTCCCATGTCTTTTATCCTCCGTCTTTATGACTTCCTGTTATGTTTGTATATCTGATAGATATAGTAACCGATATTGGCCAATATGCCGCAAAATAAAACCAAACTGTATGCCGCGTTTAACTGGACGCCAAACGCGTCCGCCGCAGACGGGATCCATATGCCTAAGATAACAAGCAGCTTGCTGTTTCGCACCATACGAACCGCATAAACGCGTACGTTCCCTTTTAACGGCTCGCTGCCGGCTCCGTTTAAGAGTTCCGGAAATATCTGCAGAGCCGTCATGCCTGCATACAATAAAAGCGGAGGGAGCAAATGATACAGCATTGTCACCGCGCTGGTTTCATATACATATGCGTAATAAACCTGCAGTCCCAAAAACAGCAGCGCCAATACCGCCGTTACCGCTTCCGTTACGATTTCCCAAAATTTTATTTCATTTCCCTTCATATCATTTTGCCCCTTTTTGCCCCGTCCACATCCTCCGGGCGCTCCGGACGTTACCGTTCACACCCATGGCGTTTACAGTAACGAATCCGCCTATTGAAAGCTGCCTTACGGCAAGAGGCCGGATTCCGGCCCCATTACTGTATTGGCCTGTGGCCGTGCAGCGCAGTGCACGGCCCAGGAGTGAACAGTAGCCTCCGGATAACGGTATTATAACACATTTGCTTTTTACTCTTCAAGATTTACTTCCAATATGCTATACTCATCATACAATCCAAACGGGAGGAGGCAACATCCAAATATGTACATTCAATTAAACGGACAAGTTATCTACTACGAAAAACACGGAGAAGGTTCCCCTGTCATTTTAGTGCACGGGAATAAAGAAACACATCGGATATTTCAAGTTTTGGTTCCGGAACTTTCCAAAAAACATACCGTCTACGCCTTAGACAGCCGCGGGCACGGTTTTAGTTCCGCCGTAAATGAATACCATTATTCCGACATGGCGGAGGACGTCGCCGCTTTTGTCCACGCGCTTGAGTTGGTCCGCCCCGCCTATTACGGCTTTAGCGACGGCGGTATTATCGGCCTGATTGCCGCTTCCCGGTATCCGGCTATGTTTTCCGCACTTGCCGTAAGCGGGGCAAACCTGACCCCCTCAGGATTTAAATTCTTTCCCCGGCTTTCGATATGGTTTCAGTCTTTGGCAGACAAAGACCCGCTCGTCCGCCTGATGCAAAAAGAACCTCATATTACAAAAGCAGATCTTGCACGGATTACCGTTCCCACCCTGGTTTTGGCCGGGGAAAAAGACATGGTTAAAAAAAGCGAGACAAAGCGGATTGCCGCGTCTGTCCTGGACGCTTCTCTGCAGATTTTACCGGGCGAGACGCACGCAAGCTATGTAGTCAAAAGCCCCAAACTTTTTCCCCTGCTGGACGAATTTTTTTCCGCACATTGTTATTGAAAAAAATCGCGGGTGTGCTACAATAATTTACAGCAGTTTTCACCGGCTGCCAAAAGATTCCAACAAATATAAAGGAGCTGTTAAATATGGGAACAATGATTATTCCTAAGGATTACCATTCCGCACTCAACCTGCACGATACGCAGATCGCGATCAAAACGGTGAAGGATTTCTTCCAAAACCTGTTATCCACGCGTTTGCAGCTTTCCCGCGTATCCGCCCCGCTTTTTGTCGATCCGGCTTCCGGGCTCAACGACAACCTAAACGGCGTGGAACGCCCCGTTTCCTTCGATATCAAAGAACAAAACGGCAGGCAGGCCGAGGTGGTCCATTCCCTTGCCAAATGGAAGCGTTATGCCCTGGGCAAGTACGGCTTTGCCGCAGGCGAGGGCATCTATACGGATATGAATGCCATCCGGCGTGACGAGGATACCGACAACATACACTCTATTTTCGTAGACCAGTGGGACTGGGAAAAAGTAATCCGAAAAGAAGACCGCACTATGGATTTTTTGCAGGACACCGTACGCACCGTCTACCAATGCCTGCGTAAAACCGAAAAATATATGTCCATCCAATATGATTATATTGAAGAAATTCTGCCGCATGACATCTTTTTTATTACTACGGGAGAACTGGAACAAATGTATCCGGATTCTTCTCCAAAGGAACGCGAGTACATCATTACCAAAGAAAAAGGCGCCGTATGCATTATGCAGATTGGAGATGTTTTGGAAAACGGCAAGCCCCATGACGGGCGCGCCCCGGATTATGACGACTGGGCTTTGAATGCAGATATTGTCGTTTATTATCCGGTTTTGGATATCGCCCTGGAATTATCCTCCATGGGCGTACGCGTAGACAAAACCGCCTTGCTGTCCCAGTTAAGCAAAGCAGGCTGCACGGAACGGGCGGAACTGCCGTTCCAGAAAGCGGTTATCGACGGCGCTCTTCCGTTTACCATCGGCGGCGGGATCGGACAGTCCCGAATCTGCATGTTTTTCCTGCGGAAAGCGCATATCGGCGAAGTGCAGTCTTCCCTGTGGCCTAAAGATATGTGCCTGGAATGCGAAAAAAACGGCATTGCACTTCTGTAAACAAACGGATTAAGGAGGTTTTTTATGTGTAGAACAGCAATTTTTATGGCGGACGGCTGTGAAGAAATCGAAGGGCTTACCGTTGTCGATATCTTACGCCGCGCCGGCCTTACCATTGATATGGTTTCCATTACCGGTTCCGCTTCTGTTACCGGTTCCCACGGCATTACGTTCCAGGCGGATCTGACTTTTGAACAGGCAGATTTGGACGGCTATGACGCCGTCGTGCTTCCGGGCGGGATGCCCGGGACCTTAAATTTAGGCGCGCACGACGGCGTCCAATCGGCAATTTGTTCCTTTGCAGAATCCGGAAAACTTGTCGCCGCTATCTGCGCCGCCCCTTCCGTTCTCGGCGCCGCCGGGATTTTAAAAGGCAAACGCGCTACCTGCCATCCCGGCTTTGAGGAGAAGCTTTCAGGAGCCGAATTTTTGGAAGAAACCGTCGTAACGGATCAAAATGTCATTACCAGCCGCGGTATGGGCACTGCAATTGATTTTGCCCTTGCTATAGTGGAATACCAAAAAGGAAGCGACGCAGTTGCCGATTTGAAGCAAAAACTCGTTTACCGATAGGAGCCGCCATGGAAATTGAACGCAAATATCTAATCAAACGCCTGCCGCCGGACTATGCTTCGTACCCGCACCGGGAAATCGAACAGGGATACCTGTCCACTTCCCCGGTCGTACGCATCCGCAAATCCGGCGAGGATTATATTCTGACCTACAAAGGCGGGGGACTTATGGTACGTGAAGAATACAACCTGCCTCTGGATAAAAAATCCTACGAGCACCTCCGCCCCAAGGCAGACGGCATACTGATCCGCAAGGTGCGCTATAATATTCCGTACCAGGAAACGTACACGATTGAACTGGACATATTTTTGGACAGCTTAGCTCCGCTTATACTGGCGGAAGTGGAATTTCCTACCGAAGAGGAAGCAAACCGCTTTGTCCCGCCGGACTGGTTCGCAGAAGACGTCACGTTTACCAAACAATACCATAACAGCGTATTAAGCCAGGCAAAACAAATGCCGTAACAGACAAATGAGGCTGTCGCATTAAGAAATACAACAACAAGATATGGTATCATTCGTACTTGCAAAATATTGTATCTTGTATGTTTACTTCTGAATGCGACAGCCCTTTTGCTATCCTATAAAGTTTTGGAATTTACCGGAACCTGCTGTTTTCAAACCTCTGCATGGTACGCACGCTGCTTAAAAGCTGTGTATACCGGTTCGTAAGGCTTCCATCGGGAATTACCAGATCAAGCGCGGCGGCAAAATCATCTATCAGGCGGTCTGTGATGGAATGTTCCAGCGACTTCAAAATCTGAAGCTTCTCTTCTAATGTATCCGCATCCAAAAACCGCAGCAACGCCGGATCCGCCTGCAACTCGCTGTTTTCGTCACAACGAACGCACACCGCCTTATCTTCCGCCCGGCCGGCGGAGCCGCTTTGCATCCGCATATCCAAAGGATCCTGACCAAAACGGTACCCCTGCCCCGCATCCGGATATTCCACATGTTCCATTTTATCCATAAAGAGCGCAAGCGGCTTTACATAGCAGGCAAAGGAACCGTAAAGCGCCTGGTAAACCACCATCTGCTCTCCTGTTTCGGAATGCGCCGCCACACATATAATCTGGTACAATTTCCCCTTAAAATGCATATACCGCTCTCCCGGCTTTGGTATATGTCTGTCCATATCAATCACTTCCCTTTCCGTTTCTTTCGTTACTGTTCACACCCATGGCGTTCACAGTAACTTTCTTCTCTATCATGGTACCACAACTTTCCCAAAAAATATAGACAAAAAAGCAAAGGAACCCTATAATAAGACGAAAAGGAAGTGAAAATAAATTTTATGTTTCCCAAATTATACAAACGTTTTTCCGGAATGCAGATGATCGCCGGAGGATTTTTTCTGATCATACTGGCCGGTACGCTGCTTTTGATGCTGCCGTTTGCTACAAAATCCGGTGAACACACCTCATTTTTAACCGCGCTGTTTACTTCTGCCAGCGCCACTTGCGTAACGGGCCTGATTGTCGCAGATACTTTTACGCACTGGACGCTTTTCGGGCAGATTGTGCTTCTGGTTTTGATCCAGATAGGCGGGCTTGGGTTTATTACCATCGGCATCACGGTATCCATGCTTTTGCGCCGCAAAATCGGCTTAAGGGAACGCGGACTGATACAGGAAAGCTTTAACGTAATAGAACTGCGCGGTATGGTCCGCCTGACTAAGCGGGTGATTACAGGCACGCTTTTTTTTGAAGGAGCCGGGGCCTGTATCCTTGCCGCCTGTTTTATTCCGGACATGGGGCTGGCACAGGGATTTTATTACGGGATGTTCCACTCTGTCTCCGCCTTCTGCAATGCCGGGTTTGATTTAATGGGGCGCTACGAGGCGTTTTCTTCCCTGACTTCTTACTACAGCCATCCGGTTGTCGTCATTACCATTGTTCTCCTTATCGTAATCGGCGGCATCGGCTTTATTGTGTGGAGCGATCTGTACGACCACGGCCTGCATTTTCGTAAGTATTCCCTACATACGAAAATCGTGCTCACCTCCACGCTGGCCCTGATTTTGGGCAGTACGCTCGTATTCTACTGCCTCGAACAAAACCGCTTGTTTGCGGAAATGGATTTCACCGGCAAGCTGCTTAGTTCCCTGTTCTGCGCCGTTACGCCCAGAACCGCCGGATTTAACACGACAGACGTAGGCTCCCTTTCCGACGCAGGCAAGCTTTTTACGGTAGTGCTTATGTTTATCGGCGGCGCGCCCGGTTCTACGGCGGGCGGCGTAAAGGTGACAAGTATTGTCGTATTGTTTGTATACATCAAAGCAAACCTGACGCGCACAGTAGGCTACAATATATTCGGCCGGCGCCTGGAGGATGAAGCGCTGCGCAAAGCCGCCGCCGTCTTCTGCACCAACTTAACGCTTGCCATGACGGCTGTCATCATATTGTGCGGTATTTCGGATTTGAACGGCATAGACGTACTGGTGGAAGTTTTTTCGGCTATCAGCACGGTAGGTATGTCGGCCGGCCTTACGACAAAGCTGAATACGCCGTCTCTGCTTATCGTCATTCTTCTGATGTATCTGGGCCGCGTCGGAAGCCTTTCCTTCGCTATGTCCTTTACGGACAAGAAGAAAATTGCCCATGTTATGCAGCCCTCGGAAAAAATAAATATCGGATAGCACAGAAAGGATACCGCTATGAAATCTATTTTAATGATCGGAATGGGTCACTTCGGTACGCATTTATGCATGAATCTGTCCCGCCTGGACAACGAAATCATGATTGTGGACAAATGCGAAGAACGCCTGGAGGATCTGCTTCCCTATGTTACCAGCGCCAAAATCGGCGACTGCACCAATGTCAAAGTATTGGAAAGCCTCGGCGTTTCCAACTTTGATTTATGTATCGTAAGCATTGGCAGTAATTTTCAGAGCAGCCTTGAGATTACAAGCCTGTTAAAGGATCTGGGCGCAAAGCATATTTTAAGCAAGGCAAACCGTGATATTCACGCCAAATTCCTGCAGCGCAACGGGGCGGACGAAGTTATTTTCCCGGATCGGGACGTTGCCGCCAAACTGGCGGTACGTTTAAGCGCAGACAATGTATTTGACTATATCAACCTCGCAGACGGCTATTCTATTTACGAAATTGCCCCGCGCCGGGAATGGGTTGGCAAAAGCGTGCTTGACCTTAATTTCCGCGCCAGATATCATTTAAGCATTATTGGGGTGAAATACGGCGACCATACGCGCATTCTGCCCGGAGCGGACTATACGTTTAAAGCGGATGAACACCTGATGATCATCGGTCTGCAAAAGGATATTGAAAAAATCCTGTGCCGGCGGTAGTGCACGCCGTTTTATCCGTTTCCCCGCCACGTCCGCACCTTGCGGACAGCGCCTTATCCGCCCGTTTTACGAAAGGATTGTAATATGAAACTTACCACACTCTGTTATATCGAACAAAAAGGATGCTATCTGATGCTCCACCGCATCAAAAAAGCGCATGACGTCAACCGCGACAAATGGATCGGCGTCGGCGGCAAATTCAAAGACGACGAAACGCCTGAAGAATGCCTGCTTCGGGAAGTCCGGGAAGAAACGGGGCTTACGCTTTTAAATTACCGTTTCCGGGGCATTTTAACATTTATTGCCGACGGATGGGAAAGCGAATATATCCATCTGTTTACGGCAGACAAATTCGAAGGAACGCTTACCGACTGCAGAGAGGGACATCTGGAATGGGTTCCAAAAGACCGCATAGAACAGCTTCCCATCTGGGAAGGGGATAAAATATTCCTCCGCCTGCTGCTAAAAGATTCCGGTTTTTTTTCGCTGAAACTGTCATACCAGGGGGATACGTTAACGAATTCCGTTTTGATCCAATATTAAACGCATTCCAAAAAAGCGGTTTCCAAAAGCATTTTTCAAACATGCTTTGGAAACCGCTTATCTTATCTATTTATTTCTTTTTGACCGTTACTTGCTTCACCGAACTTGCCGGACTGTAAAGCTTTCCTTTTTTCACAACTACCTTGTAAAAATTCTTACCCTTCTTTGCTTTCTTATCCACATAAGCAGTCTTCTTTGCAGATAATGTTTTTACCTTGGTATATTTGCCGTTTTTCTTTCGGGCACGCAAAATCGTATAATTCTTCGCCCCTTTTACCTGCTTGAAACTGATTTGCACGCCGTTATTTACAGCTTTTACTTTCAGCCCTGACACTGTTTTGGGAAGCGTAACGCCTGCTCCTGCGCTCTGCGCGCTGTTTGTGTAGGATGCATTTGCAGATACTGCCGTTACCGTATACGTCAGCTTCTTTGCGGCGGGCGCTTTTTCGTCTACGTAAGAAGTATTTGTAACAGATGCAATTTTACGTGCGGCCTTGTTTCCTTCTTTGCGGTAAATGTCATAAGAAGACGCGTTTAAAGATGCCTGGAACGTAATTTTTACTCCTGTCACCGTACTCTTTGCCGTTACGCCTGCCGGGGCGCTTAATGCGGTAACTACCGGCAGTTCTTCCTTATGATCCGGCGGCGTCGGAACCGGAGCCTGCCCCAAATCAACCGTAACGCTGCATGCAGCTGTTTTTGCCCCGTCCACAGACGTTGCGGTAATCACCGCGTTTCCATTTGCCACGCCTTTTACCAGGCCGTAGCTGTCTACCTGTGCAACCGCCGTATTGGAACTGGTAAACGCCACCTGCTTGTTTGCCGCGTTCACCGGCAGAACGGTTGCAACTAAAACATCATAATTCTTATCTTTAGTCAGTTTCATTTCCATTTTATTTAATTTGACGCTTTCTACTGCCACCGGTTTTGCGTCTGCATTTGTATTCTGGATTACAAACTTGTCAATGACAGGCCCGCCTTTGGAATCCGCGGCAAATACCAATTCCCCGTTTCCGGCAGCCGTTACGCGAACTGTAAAATCTACGGTATGGAACGTCGTCGCCCCTTCCTCTCCGTATACATCCACAGAGCCGCTTTCCACATTTGTGCCGCCCCAGTTAAATGCATTCGGATTACCGCTTTCCTGCGTCCTTCCGCTAAGATATGTCGCTGTAACCTTATACGTCCCTTCATTTGCAGCATAGAACGGAAGCCTGATTTTATTTCCGTTTTCAAACCAGTCGACCACCGTAGCGTCATTTTTCTTTGCAATCCGGACATATTGCTCCGGATTCACCACGCCGGATGCGTCCAGGATAAACTTTTCCGCCTCAATCTCTTTCCTTTGATTGTAGGAAACCGGCAGTTCATAAGGATCCTCCGCCGTATAGCCTTCCCTTGCCGACAGATTGTTTTTCGCCTTAAACGCCGCCATTGCCGCTGTTTTCAAAACCTGTTCGGAAGCGATGCCGCTGTTGATATATGCTTCGAGTTCCGCTACGGCAGTCTCAAAAGCTTCCCTGCCTTCTTTTGAATACTGATCCAGATCTATGTTTTTGCATTCATCCAGGATATCTTTCGGGTTGACGTTATAAAGAACGATATGCATAACAGAATCCACTCCGATAGAAGCCGTATCCGATGCTAATAATGTAAAATAAAAATCCTTTCCGTCCACAATCCTGTCATCGTGCTCAGGTATGCCGTTTTTGTCATAGGCTTTTAACGTGACTTTCTTCGACGTTTCTCCTTCTGCAAATTTTACGCTCCCCTGCACATGCTGGTAATTGACTCCCTGCTCGGCTCCGGATGACTCTGTAATATAAGAGATCTCCGCTTCTCCCATGGAACCGGCCTTACGGACGATTTCCACTTCCATCGTATCGCCATAAAACAGCGTACCGTCGGAAATCTTCATTTCAAAAATTCCCGTACCGTCCGCATAATTCGCCCCCGCAAGGCCAATCGCGTTCTGTGTACAGACAATTTCCACGGTATGGCTGCCGTACTCCAATTCCGGCGTAGTATACAGCAGCTGCCCCATCGCCCTGGTTGCAGAGTAAGTATTCGCGGAACCAACCTTTTCACCGTCAATTAAAATGTCCATTGTGCCATGGTTCGGATCTTTTGTACCCATAATCCATGCCTGTGTCCCGGTAAATGTAAAAGAAGCCCTTCCATTCTTCTCTGCGTTTGACCATGCGGACGCATTGTTATTTTCCATCGTCCAGGAACTGTCCAGTACAAAGTCTGCAACCGGTATAAGCGCCAGATTGCTCGGAAGCCTTACCGATGTGCCTGCCTCTTCTGTTTCAAAGCCTTCCGTTGCCTTAAACACGCCTATGTTATTAATCATAGGGGTAGAATATGCGGAAAGGATATTGATACGCACGGCACTCCCTTCTACCGGGCTTCTCCTGCACAAACGTTTTGCAGAAACCGTCTTACCTTCCCCAAACAGTTCCCATCTCCCGCTTGCGTCTTTATATTCCACTGAAAACGAAGAGATTGTCTGGCCTTTTTGTATGTATTCTTCAATTGAAACAACGTCAAACCTTTTGATTCCTCCCAGATTGATTTGGATGCTTCCCGTTGTTTCTCCCTCCTCGGGCGCCCAGTAGGTTTCGTCATAGACTTTATTCTCCGGAATCGTATCTACAACGTTATCCGGCGAAAACTCTTTTGCATTTTTCCATACGGAACTTGCGGATACCGTTACGCCTTCCGCTTTGGCCAAATCTTCATCAAACGTATTTCTGATATTTTCTCCCAATTCTAAAAACCGGTTCTTCTGCGCCTCGCTGATGGCGCCTGTTTTATTTGGAGAAAGATTTAACAGAAAGGTCGCTCCGCGCCCCACCGACTCAAAATACATCTTTGCCAGTCTTTCTTCGGATTTTAAAGTATTTTCATTTGCGCCGTCCGTCCAGAACCATCCGCTTAATATCCTTGCGTCCACTTCCGGGACAGACCACTGATCCCCGTCCGGTTTTCCTTCAATTGCTCCTTCCGGCCTTGGATACAACGTCTGATCTTCGTAACTCTTTCCTCTTATTAATTTTGCCCAGGTCGTATTCGACGCTTTTCCTTCCTCATTTCCAATCCAGTGGATTCCGCCTGTAGCGGCAAGCGCCTTGTCTTCCTCGCCGTTGATTCCGTTTACAGCCGCATGCGTCCCGAACACCTGGCAATTGGGATTATGCTCCCGAATCTCGGTTAAAATACCTTTCCAGTCAAACGTCTGCCTGTTTGATGCGCTGCCCTGGGCGCCGTCCATCCACCACTCAACAAAGCGGTCGGATCTCCTGTCCGGGTTATTATTCCCGTATTTATATTCTCCGTTTGGTTTTTTGGCCGTACAGATTTCTTTGATCTGATCAATATAAAGCTTGTTGTAATCTGTATACCCTTTTGAATTTGCCCTGTGATTATTGTCGCCAAAACAGCCGTATTTATCTTCGTGAATATCCCATGGGGACAAATAGCATCCCATATCCAGATTATACTTTGTACACGCGTCCGATAATTCTTCCAGAATATCTCCGTCGTAGCCTGCCGTAACCACATTGTATGTCGTAGTCGTCTCACTGTTCCAGAGGCATAGCCCGTCATGATGCTTCGCCGTTAAAATCAGACGGCTAAACCCCGCGTCTTTTACGCTTTTCACCAGCCCTTCCGCATCAAAGCCGGATTTTAAATGAAAAATCTCACTTGGCTCTTTTGTCCCGTAATTTTCACCCCATTCTACATTATTAAATGTATTTGGCCCAAAATGACAAAATGCAGCCAGACCGGCCTTCATATAATGAAGCTGTTCGTCATTGGGCAGGGCGCCCCAGCTGTCCGGCCCTTCTACCTGCCTGCCGCTTAACTGGCTGTCCGTTACCATAGTCCCGGCAGCTTTTACAGACTTATCCGGATTTCCCGCCATACCAAACGGCTGTAAAACCATTGACGCAGATAATAAAAGCGCTGTCCATAATTTCCATTTTTTCATAAAATGCTTCTCTCCTTCCAGAAATACCATAGTTCTATTTGTGCATTCTGATTGCCTGTTTCATACTCTGACAATCACATTACATAACAAATTATATGGCTGTTACTAGAAAAAAGCAAGTTTTTTTGTGCAATTTGTATTATTTCTTGTAACAGTTCCGCATTCCGGCTTCACTGTTACGATTTCTTTCTCCGAATCCGGTGCAGCTGCGGCCTTAATGTAATATCCGTCACTACCGCCCCTTCCCGCATGCTTAACACAAACTCCACCGCCTGCGCCGCTTCCTCCGGCAAAAGATACGCTTCCTCCTCCTCCCCTTCCAGAAAATCCGCATTCCGGTACAGATTGGTCTTGGTCATATCCGGATAAATGGCAACTGCCTTTACCCCGTATTTCCTGGCCTCTTCAAACAGGCTGTGCGTAAAATTTGAAAGTCCCGCTTTCGTAGCCCCGTACGCGCACCCGTGCGGATTTGCAGCAGACGCCGTCACAGAAGCAATATTGATAATATACCCGGCGTTTTTTTTAAGCTGGCGCAAAAGCTGCTGCGTCAAAATCATCGGCGCTTCCAGATTTGTCCTGACCATCTGCTGTATTTTTTTGGGGTTTAATTCCTCATGCAGGCCGTAATACGCCGTGCCGGCATTGTTTACCAATACTCGGACTCTCTGATCCGCAGAAATCTGCTTTACGGCCTGCAAAAGCTTTTGGGTATCCGTTACGTCGCAGGCAACCGGATGAAAGGCCCGCTCTGTCAGCCCGGACGTAAGGAATACATCCGTGCCGAACTCCCGCCCAAAACCATAGACCTCATAGCCAAGCGTACAAAGCGTCCGGCTTACCGAAAGCCCGATACCACTAGACGCCCCCGTTACAATTGCCGTATCCATCTTTTACTCCCCCTTCCAAAAAAACAGCTTTTCGCCGGAAAGATACTCCGTCAGCCTTCCGGCCAAAAACCCTTCCATTTTATCCGAAAGTTCCTTCGGATACTGATATACGCCGCCGATATTCTGGTACGGAAACTGCGCCACGGCAGATTTTGGCTCCTGCCGTCGCATCTTTTTTAAATAATCCTGCGGCACGCGAAATGAACCGATGCTGGCGTCTTTGACGAGCCCTGCAGGAATCTGGTCAAAAATCTGCGTTACCATTTCACCATACTGCGCTTCCCATCCCGGCACATAAATCATCGGATCAAAGCACAGGCGAATGGAACATCCCCTTTGCGCCGCTTCTTTTACACAGGCAATCCGCTGCGCCAAAGACGGCGTCCCATGCTCATACGCGTCTATCACCGCCTGCGGCGATACGGTAAACGCAAAAATCACGCCAAAACCGGGGCTGATCTGTTTAAAATAGGCTCTATCTGCCGATTTTGTCCGTATTTCCATATAAAAATCCCGCTTACCTTCCGCAAAACGCACCCACTCCGACGCATACCCGGCGACGGGTTCAAGCGCCAGCAAGTCCGTATCGTACGACACGCAAAGATAAACGGGATGCCTGGCAAGCATCCTTTCGGTTTCCTCAAAAAAATCTTCAATATTTACAAATAAAACCACATTTCCAGACGGATACATCCCTTTGAGATAACAGTATTCGCACCCGTAAATACAGTTCATGATACATGACGTATAATAAAAATTCGCATTCCCAAAATCCTGACAGACAGGCGCGCCCGGATAAATCAAAGTTCCCTGCTTCTTTGCCAAAATCAGCTTCCGCGAACATCCCTGGCGTACCGCATCCTGTCCCTTACGGCAAAAAACATCCTTATAATGCGTTATTTCAATTATTTCCGCATCCATAAAACGCTTTAAAATCCGCTTTACGCGCGGATGATCCATAACCGCTTTTTCTACATAAATATGAGAAAAGAACGGATTATAATAATCGTGCCTGAAACTCTTCAAAACAGCGCTTCCCCTCTTTTTTTGTCCTGCAGGGCAGCTTTCCTTCCCGGTACAAATCCCGGACAGCCGCCCGATAATCTACTCCTGCCAGTTCACAATAACGGATATGCTGCTTTACCGCCAAGGCCATAGAAACCGAACAGTGCATATCGCCGCACAGCTTTTGGGCTTCCTCCTCGTCCCGGAATACGCCCGTATCCCCTTCCGTACGCCCTATCGCCAGGAGCCTTCCGGCAAAATCCGTAAAATCGCCCATATGCAAAGCGCAAAGTTCTTTTATACGCTTTGGCGTAACCGCGCCCGCGTCCCCGTTATCCGACACAATCTTTAAAAACGCCATCTTATGCGGCGCAAAAAAATAACTGCCCGCCTGGTAAACGGCGGACGCTTCCATATCGTATAAAAAGTCGCCGGCTCCCGCCGGCATACCTGACCGAAACGGCTTTGCCCCGGTCAAAAGCCCCGCTTCTTTTAAACCGTGCCGGTAGAGCATATCCGGATAAAACGTCCTTCCGGTCGCCGTTTCGGTAATTTTATGGCAGAGGAACAATTCCCCCATGCAGTCCTTCCCATCTAAAATCCCCGCGCATATCCCCACGTTTAGCAAAAAATCCTGTTTCCCCGGCGCAAAAGCCGTACAGACGCCGCTTACGGCCGCAGCCGCGCTTATCATGCCGCAACCGGTAACGGTAAGGCGGATAGACGCTTCTTCGCTGTAAAACACCTGAAACCGTAAAACCGCAGTATCTTTTTTTAAACGGTAATGTGAAATCCATGCGTCCGCCTCATAATACGTGGCGGTAAAAATATACAGCATACCACCGGCATCCTTTCTGAGCCGCCCGTTTTTGAAAGCATGTAAGCCTTATCCATCGAGCGCGCTTTTCGCTTCTTTTATCTTCTCTAAATCCGTACGGTAAACTTCAAATTCCGAAAGCCCCGGCAGGCCCATATGCACCTTATCGTTGCGGTAAACCATTTCGCTGCCAAGCGTTTTCTTGCCGGACATATGAAAACTCGCCGCATTTATTTCCTCCGAAAGCGCGCGGATTACCGCCGCGTCCACGCCTCCTCCGACTAAAATTTCAATCCGGCCGTCCGCTTTTAAAATCAAATCGTTTAAGAGCCCTTTCCCTTTTACGCAGGTTTCCGACTGCCCGGATGTTAAAATCGTATCCGCCCCCAGTAAAACCGCTTCTTCCAAAGCCCGAAACGGATCTTTGCATACGTCAAACGCCCGGTGCAGCGTCAGGCGCATCCCGGACGCTTCCTGCCTAAGCCGCTTCATCCGTTCCTTATCCAGGTTCCCGTCCGGCAAAAGGCATCCGGCCACAACCCCGTCCGCACCCAGACTGCGAAACAGGCCGATATCCTCCTCTATGGCCAAAAATTCCGCATCCGTATACAAAAAATCCCCAAACCGCGGCCGGATTAAAACGTGCAGCGCAATATCGCAGGCCTTCCGGATTTGCCGAAACATACTTACGCCCGGCGTCGTCCCTCCAATGACCAGATTCGAACATACCTCCAGGCGATCCGCGCCGCCCTTTGCCGCAATAACCGCAGATTCCACGGAATCCACGCAGACTTCTAATATACGCTTCATTCTGTCCTCCTCCTTTTTCTGATTTCATCGAAACGCCGTCTTAATATTCTTCTTCTATTTTCTCCTCAATATCCTCCACCGGCTTTTTTAACCCTTCTATTACAATTCCGTTTTTCTGTGCATAATCCCACAAAGCCGCATGGATGGCTTCTTCCGCAAGCAGCGAGCAGTGCGCCTTAACCGGCGGCAGGCCGTCTAACGCTTCCATAACCGCTTTATTCGTAACCGACAGCGCCTGTTTGACCGTTTTTCCCTTTACAAGCTCCGTCGCCATACTGCTTGTCGCCACGGCCGCCCCGCAGCCAAAGGTTTTAAACTTCGCGTCCCGTATGACGCCCTGATCGTCTATATCAAAATAAATCCGCATAATGTCGCCGCATTTTGCATTCCCGACTGTCCCGACCCCGCTCGGATTTTGAAGTTCGCCGACATTCCTGGGATTGTTAAAATGATCCATTACTTTTTCACTGTACATAGTTTACCTCTTTCTCCTGCATCCAGGCGTTTTTTTACTGGTTTTTTATAAAATCTTCATACAACGGGGACATGTCGCGCAGCCTGGCGATGATTTTCTTCAATTCATCCACCACATAGTCAATCTCTTCCTCCGTCGTATCCTCGGACAGTGTAAGCCGCAGGGAGCCGTGCGCAATCTCATGCGGCAGCCCGATTGCCAGCAGCACATGCGACGGATCCAGCGCGCCCGAGGTACAGGCCGATCCGCTCGAAGCGCATATCCCCAGCTGATCCAGCAAAATCAGCATAGATTCGCCTTCTATAAACCGGAAGCAGAAATTCGCATTGTTCGGAAGCCTGTCCGTCCTGCTGCCGTTTAACCTCGCGTACGGAATTTCCGCAAGCGTCCGCCGAATCAGATGATCCCGCAGCTTTTCCTGCGCCGCGGCTCTTTGCGCAAGCGTCTCCCGCGCAAGCTGCGCGGCTTTGCCAAACCCGACAATTCCGGGCACATTTAAGGTTCCGGCCCTCCGCCTGCGCTCCTGCGCGCCTCCATGGATAAAAGAACGGATTTTTACGCCTTTGCGGATATACAAAATACCGGTTCCCTTCGGCCCGTTTAACTTGTGCCCGCTTGCGGAAAGCATGTCGATATTCATTTCGTCCACATGAACCGGAATATGCCCGTATGCCTGTACGGCGTCGGTATGAAACAAAACGCCCGCGTCCCGTGCGATTTTCCCGATTTTTTCAACCGGCTGGACTGTACCGATTTCATTGTTGGCAGCCATTACGGATATCAGAATGGTATCCGGCCGGATAGCCGCTTTTAATTCTTCCAGGGAAACCCTGCCGTCTTCATCCACGCCAAGATAAGTCACTTCAAATCCCTGCTTCTGCAGATATTCGCAGGTATGCAAAACGGCATGGTGCTCGACCCGGCTGGTAATAATATGCTTCCCTTTCGACGCATAGGCTTGCGCCGCCGCCTTTATGGCCCAGTTATCGGACTCGCTCCCGCCGCCTGTAAAATAAATTTCCTCCGGCTTTGCGCCGATTAACGCCGCCGCCTGATCCCTGGCCTTGTCTACCGCGTCTGTCGCCTCGCCCGCAAAGCGGTACAGCGCCGAAGGATTTGCGTACGCCTCGCCAAAATACGGCAGCATCTCCTCTAATACGACTTTCTTTACCGGGGTTGTGGCGGCATTATCTAAATAAATCAATCTGTCCATTACAGTTCCTTTCCAAAATATAAAATCACGGATACAATCGGACTGTGAAATCCCATTTTATCCTATTGATATAGTAGGTTTTATGCAAATTTATTATAACGCCCTGCCCGGCCATTGTCAATAGTCTTTCCACTTTTTCATTGCAAATCCGCCTTTTTACATGTATACTGATATCGAATATCTTTCTATAGGAGGAACGCATCATGAAACACAAAATGACTCTTTCTTACATATCCGCCGTTTTGTTTCTGGTCTTATTCCTGGCCTGGCCTGACGCCGCTGGGGCAAAGCAGGCGGATAGCACGGTTATCTCGTCCGGCAAATGCGGCGCCCAGATGGAATATGTCCTTTATGAGAACGGGCTTTTTTCCATAAGCGGCACCGGTTCCATGTACGGTTACAATCCACCCGGGAACAGCTATTCCCCCTGGAATGCGCACCGCCAGAAAATCAAGCGCGTCGAAATCGGCGTCGGAGCGACAAGCATAGGCAGTTACGCATTCTGGGACTGCCACAACCTGACAGACGTTTCCATACCGCCAAGTGTGACGCGCATTGATTCCGGCGCTTTTTTATCCTGCCTAAATTTAACCGGCATTACGCTGCCAAAAGCTTTGGCGTCGATTGGGGACGAAGCCTTTTTGGACAGCGGCCTTTGCGAAATCACCATTCCGGACAGCGTTACCGCAATCGGGGAACAGGCTTTTGCCAGCTGCGACAACTTAAATGACATCCCCGGCGTTGATTCAAACCTAAAATGGACGATTTCCAAAGACACCGGCCTGTTTTTGATACGCGGAGAAGGAACTATGAAGTCCTGGAATCCGGAAACCAACCGGTACGCCCCATGGAACGGCTACAAATCCCTCGTTAAATCTATCCGGATAGAGCCGGGTATTACAAGCATCGGCGCCTACGCGTTCTGGTACATTCAGAACCTGGAAACCGTAACGCTTCCGGAAGGCATTACCAGTATCGGGACAGGCGCGTTTAATTCCAGCGCCATGAAAACGATACAAATTCCGTCTTCCGTAACTGCAATCGGGGACGAAGCCTTTTACTTCTCAGGCCTTACTTCCATTGATTTGCCCGGCGTGACCACAATCGGCAGAAAAGCTTTTTCAAAGTGCCCGCTCCAGTCGGTTTCATTTTCTCCGAACCTTTTAAAAATCGGCTCGCAGGCGTTTTATCAGTGCGGCAATTTAACGTCTCTTCGTATTCCGGATACCGTTACCGCAATCGACGATTCCGCGTTTGAAGGATGCGCGCGGCTGACTTCTGTCAATATCCCGGACGGCGTAACCCAAATTTCAGGCTCCCTGTTTAAGGACTGCACGAGCCTTACTTCCGTCAATATCCCAACCAACGTCGCCGCAATCGGAATCGGCGCGTTCCGAAACTGCAGCAGCCTGGTTTCCGTCAATATTCCGTCCCGCATCACACGGATTCCGGATCATGCGTTCCGCGGATGCAGTTCGCTGACGGGGATTTCTTTGCCGGACGCCGTTACCGCAATTGACAGCTATGCGTTTGCCGGATGCGGCAGCCTTTCTTCTGTCAGCCTTCCGGACGGCGTGGCCGCAATCGGAGCCAATGCGTTTTTTGAATGCGGCAGCCTTTCCTCCATCCGGATTCCGGCGTCCGTCGTTACGATTGATAACAATGCGTTCCGGGCATGTTCTCTTTTAACTTCCGCCGCGCTTTCGGCGAACACAACACGCCTGGGCGACTATGCCTTTTACGACTGTCCGGCCTTCCGGGAACTTACTATCCCGAACCCCGTCTGCCAAATCGGAACCGCGATAGTTTCCGTTGACAGCATTACCGTGTACGGCTGCAGCAAATCCACGGCTTATGATTATGCGGATTTGTACGGTTATACCTTTCACTCCATCGGAAAGCCTTCCATTTCTTACTGGACGCCGACCTTATCCTACAGGCGCGCTTCCTACACCGGAGAAGCGCTTTGCCCTGTCGTTACGGTCGGTTCTTTAAAAGAAAATACAGATTACACCGTCGCTTACGCAGATAACACAAACGCCGGGACAGCGCGTGTCATCATAACCGGAATCGGCGAATTTACGGGAACCCTGGAAGATTCGTTTACCATTCTTCCGATTTCCTTTGGATCCATCAACCCTGTGACGGAATACTCCTCTGCCGAATATACCGGAACGCCGCTTGAGCCTTCCGTTACAATGGGCAGCTTAAAACCCGGCACGGATTATACGGTTTCCTATAAAAACAACAACCGGACGGGAACCGCCACGGTCACCGTAACCGGGATCGGCAATTACACCGGGATAAAAACAACCACGTTTACCATTACCCCAAAAAATATTTCCGGCATGCAGGGCAGGCTGGAATATGAAACGGCTGAATATACCGGCTCCCCCCTGAATCCGGCGGTTACCATAGGAAGCCTGGTTTTTGGAACCGACTATTCCTGTAACTATGCCAACAATACGGTTCCCGGCACAGCCACCGTTACCGTAACCGGAAAGGGCAACTGCACCGGAACTATGACCCTTACCTTTACCATTACGCCGCAGTCCTTAGCGGGCAAAAAAGTTACGCTTCCGGATACTTTTAATTATACCTATAACGGAAGCGCAAAAGAGCCCTCTCCTTACATTTCGGGATTAAGAAAGGGCAGCGATTATACGGTTTCTTATGAGAATAATATCAATGCCGGCCAGGCGGCGGCCGTACTTACGGGAACCGGCAATTATACCGGAACCATACGGGTTTCGTTTACCATTCACCGCGCATATTTTTCTTCTGCCATGTTTTCGCTGCCAGACAGTGCGCAAACCTACGACGGCACGCCCAAAGAACCTGCCGTCCGGTCGGAGCTTACGGAAAATGTGGACTTTACCGTTTCCTATTCCAATAATACCGCAGTCGGAACGGCCACGGTAAACATAACCGGAATCGGCAACTATGACGGAACCGCATCCAAAACCTTCCGTATTTTGCCAAAATCTTTAAAAGGTATGGCGATTTCGCTTGCACAAACCGGCTTAACCTATGACGGCGCCCCCAAATGCCCGGCTGTTTCCATAGACGGGCTGGCCGAAGGAACGGATTTTCGCGTCGTTTATGCAGATAATACCAATGCCGGAACCGCGTCGGTTTCCGTGATCGGGCTTGGGAATTATACGGATACGGAAACAACTTCCTTCCCGATTGCACCGCAGCCCATCTCCGGAAAAACGGCTGTCCTTTCACAAAACTCCTATGTGTACAACGGGAAACCCAAATGCCCGGACGTCCATATAGACGGCATGGTTTTAAACCGCGATTTTACCGTAGCCTACCAGAACAATATCAACGCAGGAACCGCATCCGTTCTTGTTACCGGAATCAAGAACTACCAGGGCGTCCTGACGCTTACGTTTACCATTACCAAAAGCTCAGGCGGTTCGGACGATAAACCCAATCCGCCCCACACGCAGGATCCGCCTGTCAACAATAATCCGAAAGACCCCAAACCGTCCGACGGCGCAAGTCCTTCCGGACTGGCCCAAGGCCAGATCGTTACGATTTCCGGCGGCATTTATAAACTCAAATCCGACAACACGTTGGAATACCGCCAGGCCGCAGACAAAAAGGCGTCCTCCGTTTCGGTTCCCGACACCGTTACGTACCAGGGAATCCAGTACAAGATAACCTCCGTTGCGGCAAATGCCTTGAAAAACTATAAAAAAGTAAAAAGCATTACGCTTGGCAAGAATATCGTGCGCATTGAAAACAATGCGTTTAACGGCTGCAAAGCGCTTACATCATTTTCATGTATGTCCGCCAAACTCTCCTACATTGGCAAAGGCGCGTTTTCCGGCGACAAAAAGTTATCTTCCATACGGTTCAAAACGACAAAACTCAAAAAGAACAACGTAGGCGCAAACGCCTTTCGGAATATCAAAAAGAACTGCGTTTTCAGAGTTCCGGGAAAGAAACTCAGCGTTTATAAATCTATATTCAAAGCATTCTTGTTAAAGAAATCCTAAGAAACAGATAAATGAGGACATGCTGTGTCTTTTCCTGTTAGATAATTGCCTGGCAGGCCCTGACAAGGCTGACTTAGTCCTTCAGGGCACAAGCAAATGCTGATTTTTTTAGTTGCCCATTA
>OFFP01000629.1_pt1 | contig 28199 bp, 20 predicted proteins | sample 1521431 | NCBI WGS metagenome assembly OFFP01 (sample SAMEA3504104, study PRJEB24116) | mouse gut metagenome | biome: mouse gut; feature: mouse-associated habitat; material: faeces | place: Denmark | collected 2011
AAATGGAATCCAATGTGCTCTAAGAAAGTAAACATAAATTTAAGCGTCAAAGCTGGGTTAAAAAGGTTGAACTTGAGGAAAGGATGAAAGATATGATAGTATATAATATAGAGAGCTTTCTATTTATTGTTTGAGCCTAAAAGGTAAGAGGGAGATATTTATGATTGCGATTAAAGATTTAAGCCAGTATGCAAAAGACCGTTGGGGATTATATGGAGGATTATCTGGTTCAAAATACGGTATACTGATTGATGGTGTCCGTTGGATGGTGAAATTTCCGGAGAATACCAAGCATTTCCCCGGGAGAGAAAAACGGAATCATCATATACCTTCTTATACTTCAAGCCCGGTCAGCGAGTATATAGGTTCAAAGATTTATGAATCTCTTGGCATACCTGTACATGAGACGATGTTGGGTTATCGGGACGGAAAGATTGTGGTAGCCTGTAGAGACTTCGACCCATATCGGGCTATGATTGATTATGGAAAAATCAAGAATGCTGTTACTGAAAATGATGCGAATTTAACAGGAAGCAGTGACCGTCACGGGGAGGTATTGGAAGATGTCCTGACTGTAATGGAAACTTCGGACATTCTGAAAGACATGCCGAATGTAAAAGAACGATTTTGGGATATGTTTGTCATAGATGCATTTATACGGAATAATGACCGGAATAATGGGAATTGGGGAGTATTTATCAATGGTGACGGAACCGTTTCGCTGGCGCCGGTATTTGATAATGGCAATGCATTATTTAATAAGAGGAATCCTTCCGTCGCAGGGCGTAGATTATATAATGAAGCGGATATTGTCCAAGATACATTGGAGACGGGGGTTTCATTTTTTACAGATCAAAAAGGAAAACATCTGCATCCCTTCTTGTATATAGAAAGTATGAAGAACAAAGAATGCAATGCGGCAGTTCTTCGTTTTGCAGAAAGAGTAGACATGGGAAAAGTCAGGAAGATAGTAGATGATATTCCTGAAACGGCATATGGTATTGAGGTTATAACTTCTGTACAGAAGGAATACTATAAAAAAATGTTTGAAATCATATGTGAGAGAAGTATTTTGCCGACGGCTGAAAAAATTAAGGCCATATACTCTGCGTAAAGTCAGAAGAATCGAAGGGGTTATTGATTTTCAATTTTCCGGAAATACTATTCTAATGAATAACAGGAAAGGAAGAAAAGACAATGCCAAACAGATTAAAAGACGAAAAATCACCGTACCTTTTCCAACACAAGGATAATCCGGTAGACTGGTATCCATGGTGCGACGAAGCCTTCCAAAAAGCCAGGACAGAGGATAAGCCCATTTTTCTCAGCATCGGTTATTCTACCTGCCACTGGTGCCATGTGATGGCACATGAATCCTTTGAGGATAAAGCCATTGCAAAGCTTCTGAATCAAGGATTTATATGCATCAAAGTAGACCGGGAGGAACGGCCGGATATTGACGCTGTGTATATGTCCGTCTGCCAGGCCGTTACAGGACAAGGAGGCTGGCCGCTCACGATTATTATGACGCCGGAGCAGAAGCCTTTCTTTGCTGGTACGTATTTCCCCAAAGAGCGGTATTATGGCCGTCCGGGGCTTATGGACATCTTAAATGAAGTCCTAAAGTTATGGAAGACCAGACGGCAGGATCTTCTTAGGGACAGCGAAGAGATTACGGCGATGATCAATAAAAATTCTGCGCCCCAAGGCAGCGGCTCTGGCGGTGGATTCCCCGACAAAGAGATATTCAAGAAGGCGTACCGTATCTTTGCAAAACAGTTCGATCCGGTATGGGGAGGTTTTGGCGGCGCACCTAAGTTCCCGTCGCCCCATAATCTGCTGTTCTTAATGCGGTATGCAAAGGAGGAGCAGGAACGGGACGCACTTCACATGGCAGAAACCACCTTAAACGCTATGGCAAAGGGAGGAATCCACGACCATATCGGCGGCGGATTCTCACGCTATTCTACGGATGGGCAATGGCTTATCCCACATTTTGAGAAAATGCTGTATGATAATGCGTTGCTAATCCTTGCTTATCTGGAAGCGTATCAGGTCACGGAAAAAGAGACGTATAGAGATATAGTACAGCATACGGCAGATTATATCCTGCGGGAACTGACGGATGAAGAAGGCGGATTTTACTGTGGGCAGGATGCGGACAGCGAAGGCGTAGAGGGGAAATATTATGTGTTTACCCCGGATGAAGTCATGTCTGTATTGGGAGAGGCTGACGGGAAAGAATTCTGCCGTCTTTATGGGATTACGGAAGAGGGGAATTTTGAGGGCAGGAGCATTCCCAACCGGATTCATCATGACCAGACAGAAGAAAATGATAAAGTAAATGATAAGGAAAAGTTATATCAGTACCGCCTGAACCGGACGACACTTCATAAAGATGATAAAATTCTGCTTTCTTGGAATGCATGGACAATACTTGCGCTTGCCCGGGCAGGGGCCGTGCTGAAAGAGGAGCGGTATCTGGAAGCGGCAAGAAAAGCCCGGGAGTTTATAGAAGCACACATGACCGGGGAGGATGGGAGGCCATACTTGCGTTTCCGCGACGGGGAGGCGGCCAATCAGGGGCAGTTGGAGGATTATGCGGTCTATACCCTTGCATTGCTTGAGTTATACCGGACTGATTTTCAGGTGGAATACCTTTTCTGTGCAATACAGAGGGCAAGGCAGATGATTCATTTTTTTGAAGATGAAAAAGCAGGAGGATATTTCATGAATGCTTCGGATGCAGTGCAGTTAATCGCACGGCCCAAAGAAATGTATGACGGGGCAATGCCTTCCGGTAATTCTGCGGCGGCAATGGCGCTTCAAAAGCTGGCGGCATTGACCGGGGATGTATACTGGCAGGATGCGGCAAGGAGACAGATAGGGTATTGCGCGGGGGAGATCTATGAGTATCCCGCAGGATATAGTTTTGCGCTTTTGGCAATGGCCGATGCGGTCTATCCCCATCGGGAATTAGTATGTACCGTAAGCGGAGGAATGTCGGAGAAATTGCGAAGGCAGATTGACGATTTGCCAATATACGGAATTGAGATTTTGGTCAAAACAAAGGAAAATGCAGACGATTTGGCAAAATGTGTACCGTTTACGGCAGAATACCCGCTGCCACAGGAGGGCGTGATGTATTATCTGTGCGAGAACGGAGTCTGCCAGACGCCGGTTAGGGAGTTAAGCTTCGAGGAGAAAGAATAGGTTGCAAAAGTTCGGTGATTCGATAGAAGAGATATTTGATAAGGGACTTCTGTTTTTGATTCCATTTTATATTTTTTCTCATGAGAAGCGGTTTGAGGAATATGAGAGAGATGAAACGAAATTAGAATTATTAAAACCAACCTTGAAGAGTCCAACTAGAATACATTGCGGTAAAATATAAGTCTGTTATGAAAGGGGTAAAATCTGTTATGGGCGGAAAGGTATTAGAAAAAGTAGGATGCAAACCGCAGGAAGCTGCGGATACATTAAAAATGTTTGGAATGTAATTGGCAGGTTTTGCATATAGTGGAAAGAGGCAGGGGAATCCCTGCCTCTTTCCGTTTTTACTGTTTATGCAGGATACATACGCCAATAGATTTTGTTTTGTATCGACAAAATTCGAGACTTCGATTATAATAAAAATAGTTCGTTGGTGCAAAGGAGAAGGAAAATGGCGCTGAATAAATCCAGCCTGTTGATTCGGGATTATGAAAATATCCGCCATATATTACGCGATATCTATATTTTTGGATGCTTTTCGAGGGATGACTTTATTGAGAAGAAAGGTATCAGCGGCAGAAAGTATGATAAGGAACAGCAGAGGATCCGCGCATATCTGCCAAAGAAATTCATAAAAGAGAGGCGTGTAGATAAGAGAGTCCAGCTCTATTGTTCTTATAACATGACGGATGGCGCAAGAAATTATCTGGAGGATACCTATCGGAACAAATCTTTTACGGCGCTTGATATCATGGCTTTTTTCTTTATCCAGCAATTGTTGGGCAGGAACGTAGAGATGTCGGCGGCGGAAATTTTACATTCTCTCCCGGTAATGAATCCAGATGCCATTTTTACTAAGGATAACTTGAGGAGCAAATTAGATGAGTTGGCCGAGAAGGGATATATTAACTGCAGGAAGCAAGGGCGGAGGGTTCTTTTTCGTCTGGGCGACGATATATGGAGGGATTTTGACAATGATGAGCTTTTGGATCTATGCACTTATTTGGAGTTTATGAAAAATGTATCTCCATTGGAAATGCCCTATTACTTCCTCCATCAAAAGCTTTGCCTGTACCTCTACAGTAATCGGGGAATCGATGCGGACGAGACCGGACTTTTTCATTTTAAGCATAACCATCTGTTCAATGTATTAGACAATGATATTCTGCTTGCAATTATGAAGGCTAAAGAGAAAAATACTTTGGTAGATATGACTATCTGCGGCAATGATAAAAAATGTCTGGCAATTCCGATTGAACTGATCCATGACAGTGTTTACGGACGGCAGTATCTATACTGTTACGACGTCAATAGCCAGATAGACAGTGTCATCCGGATAGACCGTATCAGCAGCGTGAAGCAAGGCAGGAAGCAAAGCACTTCCGAGAAAGAGACGGCAGAAAAGTATAAGGGATTCTCGGATGAGTGCTGGTGTACGTCTGGCGCTGTTACGGAGTTGTCTGAGATTGTCATAGAATTTCGTTTTGATGAAGAGAAGGAACGCTATATCTTGGACCGGCTGTGTTGTGAAGGGCATGGCGGAGAGGTCGTCAAGAAAGATGCCGGAATTTATGAGTTCAGGCTGAAACTCAGGGATCCGGATGAGATGATTCCGTGGATTAGAAGTTTCGGGGAGCGTGCCAGAGTAATATCGAGCGGTGCGAAGAAAACGGAATTAAAGATAGCAGAAGATTGGAAGAAGGCGTTAGAAAAATATGATTCTCTTTGATGAGACAGAAAATAAATATTATGAATTCATGGCCAGGATTTTGGCTGGAGGCGGGCGGTGCAAAAAGCAGGATATAGTGGAACGGCTTTACAAGGAACTTCCGGGCGAGCCGGATTTTGAAGTCACAGAGGCATTGTTTGCCGCAGACGAAGGCGAGGGCCTGATATTTACATATGACGGCGGGCAGATAAAAGCCGTGGTGGAAGAAGATTTCCCCATAAGATTATCTTTGATTGAAAAACAGGCTGCCAAAACGCTAGTATCCAATCCATATATACAGCATTTTCTCACCAGGGCTACGGTGGATAAATTAAAAAAGGCTACGGAAGGAATTGTAAAAGAGTGGGATCCTGCGGATATCACAATTAAAAATCTGTTCTCCCGCGGGGCTTCTGGGGACGGCCGTAGTTTTGAGAACTATATTTCAATGATTGCCAGAGCTATTAAGGATAGAAAGGCGATTCGGTACGATAATATCCGGCCGGGACGTGTGGAGATATTTTCTGCAAAGGCATTTCCGGTAAAAATCGAATTTTCTATTGTAAACGATAAGTTCAGGATCTGTGCGTATGAGCCTGTTGAGCGCCGGTTTATCAAGATGAATCTGGATACGATGCAGAATCTGGAAGTAACAGAAGAAACAGCAGATATAGAACTGCGTGAAGAATATAAGGAATTCTTGAAAATCAATACGAAAAAAGTAGTTTTGGATGTTGAACCTGTGGATCATGTGATCGAGAGGTGTTTTCGCGTGTTTTCATATTATGACAGAAAAGCGAGATACGATAAGGAGAAGAATAAATATCGGCTGGAGATATCCTATCTGAAAGCCGACGAAAAAGAGGTGATCAAAAATATTCTGTCTATGGGGCCATACGTGATCGTTATGGAGCCGCGCGTTATTCAGAAGGAAGTATACGGAAGAATTGCTGAGGCGAATAAATTGTATGGAGCGAATCAGGCTCCATAGCAAGTTCGCATAGTTTTTTTATCGAAGGATTGGAATTGATAGTATAAAATTGAGAGAACTTAAAGAGGAGGCATGACATGGGATTAAAAGATGTTGTGATTAAGGAAGCCAGACCTTTGCCGGTGCTGTTGTTAGTAGATAACAGTGGAAGCATGGCAAATGAAAAAATAAATACGGTCAATGTAGCATTGAAGGAAATGATAGCAGAATTCTCTGCAATTAAAAATGCTAAGGGGAAGATCAGTATCGGCATTATTTCTTTTGGAAATAAGGTTGAAGTAGTCCAACCGATTGATAAGATTGAAAATATAACGGTTCCAGAGTTTCAGGCAGCAGGAAAAACATGGATGGGGCAGGCGATTGATAAAGCGGTAGATATGTTAGAAGATAGAGAGCAGGTTCCTGAAAGAGCATATGCCCCGACAATCATCTTGCTTAGTGACGGGCTTCCGACCGATTGCCCGGTGAAGGCGGATCGGGCCAATTATGACTTTTCACAGTGGAAACCGCTGCAGAGACTGCATTCGAGTAAGCGATTGAAGAGATGCCCGAAATTAGCATTGGGAATCGGTGAAGGAACAGATTATAGGATGCTGAATGCTTTTATCAATAACCCGGATATTCCGGTAATAAAGGCAAATAATCTGTCTACGATAACAAAATTTTTCCAATGGGTGACCTATTCGATTAGTAAAAGATCGGTGAGCAGCAACCCGAATGAACCGCTCATAGAGGATCCTGCCCAGATGTTCTCTGAGGATGAAGTATCCCATCTGATTGAGTTGGCAGACCAATTAAGGTGGTGAGTCTTATGGAGCTTCAAAAACTTATCTTGGAATTTAAAGATTATAAAATCCATGTGGGCGGCCTGTCTAAAAAAGGCGTTGATAAGAAGATTAATCAGGACACGTTCAGGATCGGCGCTGATACCGAAAAAGAATTGGCATATATTATTGTAGCGGATGGACTTGGCTCCTGCCGGCACTCAGAGCAGGGAGCAGAAAAAATAGCCGATATATTAGAAGAGTGGCTTTGGGAGAAACTCTCAGGGTATGCATTCCTTTCCGACAATGTGGCGAATATTCTGGCAAAAAGAATGGTAGAATCCTGGCATGAATCCTATGGGATAGAGAAGAGCAACGATTTTGATACTACGGTACATCTGGCTGCCTTTTATAAAGGAAGCCTTATTTTTGGCGGTATTGGAGATGGAATGGTTCTGGTCAGCTATGATGATCTTGTATGTAAGGATCATGTCGCTTCCCAGGACTTGTTCGGTAATGTGACGGATTCCATGTGTTCGCTGAATGCGGAGGAACTGTTGGATTTTGAGATTGTTCCGGAGAAAGCCTATCATGAAAAGGCAATTGTGATCATTTCAACAGATGGCATATCGGACGATCTCATTCCTGAAAAGAAACTTACGCTTCCGGGATATTTTCAGAAAGTGCTGAAGGAAAAGGGAATCGATGAGTTACAGGGAGAACTCAAAGAGTGGTTAGATGATTGGAAGACGGACGGCCACAGTGATGATAAAACAATCTGCTATCTGACGATAGAGAAAGAAGGACGGTATGAGTAGAGAAGCAGACTTAATCGGAAAGGTGATCAGAGATGCCGACGGAAGAACATACCATATTACAGCGGTTCTGAATAAAGGCGGCCAGGGCGTTGTTTATAAGACGGCGGAAGATTTCCTCGTTAAGATCAATACTTCTGTTGACCGCGAGCAATACCGCGAACGGTACAGATGGCTGAGCAGACGGGGAGCGCGGCTCCCCAAAGAGACCAGAATTGCTTTCCCGATGGTCATTCTGGAAGAGCCGTATGTTGGATATGTGATGAAAGAAGCAAAAGGACATGTTTCTTTGAATGACTATGTTGAAAAGCCAGAGGAGATAGAAGATCTCTGGGATTGGTATTTTAATGCCACGGGCGGGCTTACCAAACGTCTCCAAATAGGATATCTGCTGGCGAAAAGCCTGAGGTATCTCCACATTAATGGTTATGCATATGTAGACATATCCCCAAATAATATCCTTGTTTCGCGTGAACGAAACAGCCTGGCGATCATTGATTCCGACAATATTACATCCGGCGCATACAGGCCGCTGATCGATGGAACCAGCCTGTATATGGCGCCGGAGATCGGGAATAAGCGCGCTGTTGCAAGTACTGTGACGGATACCTATTCCTATGCGGTACTGCTCTTTAAGATGTTGACCACATGCCATCCGTTTATCGGAGACGATGCGGAAGACGCCGACCCTGAGTGGGTGCAAGAATCTGTGGATACGGGGAAATTAGCTTATATCGGAGATACGGATTCTGACGAGAATAAGAATTCTAATTTTGAGAATACGAAAATATTTCTTACCGATGAATTAAAGGAATTGTTCAGGAGAACATTCGTGGATGGGAAACTGGAAAGTTCCAGAAGGCCGACTTTGATGGAATTCATGAAAGCGTGTACACATGCCAGGAATATTGTGATTCAGTGCGACCAGACTGGATGCGACGCGGAGTATTACTATACAGGCGAGGGATGTACCTGCCCTATGTGCGATGAGCCGGCAAAGAAAATATATCTGTTGGTAAGCGGAAATATGGTGACTTCCGGTGGAAAAATATTGATTCCGCCGGAGCATGAGCAGGACATGAAATCTTTGGGGACGTATTCCGATATAGTAGACAGGATGGCCATTACGAAAGGGATGAAATACATCAACAGGAAGTTCTTTGATGAGGAGATTCCGTTTGATTCAGACGACGCTCTGGCAGCAGTTGGACGGACCCAGGACGGCAGGCTTGCGCTCCTGAACCTGTCAAATCATAAAATCATATTGAATGATTCGACAATGTTTAATGAAAGGACAGTCCCTCCGTATAAAGAAGGCTCGGCAAAGCCGTTCATAATAGATAAAGATAATGCGGTTCCTGTGGGGGCTTATTATATGTTCTTTGGCAAGAATATAGATATTACTACGGAAAATGGGTCGATTGATGTGGCGCAGATAGAGAGGTACTATGGAACCACATCGATCAGTAAATTTATCCAGATCAAGGTCATACAGGAGGATTAGCGGATGGACAGTAAAAAGATTAAGTTCGCCAAGGAGTTTTGCTTTCATGCCATATTAGAGGATGCAGGGAAACGCATCAGGCAAGGGCTGTTGGACTATCAGATCCTACAGGACGATCTGTTGATAAAGCTTCCCGACGACGGCTTTGTGAGAGTTGGTATTGCCGCAGAAAAAGCGCGTGTGTTAGAAGAGCTGCATACTACTTATAATAGGGCGTTGCTGCGTGCCGATAAGGCGGAGGGGGATTATATTTATATCACATTGCTTGAGTTTTCAGGCATGAATGTTTATGATGACGAGAATCCTATGAGGATTATCGTAGATCAGGCAATAGATGCGGACCTTAGGGTAAATAATATTGATCCGGAAAAGGCTGTGAATGAGATCCGAAAGCAGCTTATTGTAGAGGAAAACGGCAGGTATGCGTTTGCATATTCTACAAACAATAAAGCGAAAAAATTGGAGATGATCGGCGATAGATATTCTTTTGCCATTACACGAACGCATCAGCAGTATCTCCATATCACGCAGATACGTAAGAGGAGCAACAGGGACAGGATTGATTTCCCGGTCATGCTGCTAAGCGGGGTGATAGAGATCTCGGATGAACTTACTGACCGAGCGCTCCTGACTGCCAAGTCGGACGAACAATATAACAAACTTGTCAGGTCTGATACAAAATTCATTGATCTATGGAACATCTATAACGAATTAGAACTTGAGAGTGTCAAGCGGCAGGCCATTGAGCTGGGATACCTGAAATATAAGAGTTTCCGTTATGCCAACGGTATGATTTTGTTTTCTTTAGAAGGCGGATATACACGGCGGGAGTTTTGTGTTGACAATATGTTCTATGTGGCGATAGCTAATATTGATGAAGAACGTCCTATGGAATACGAGTTTCGGAATGCTGTGATTATTGGGACGGACATAGACTATAGCTGTGTCAATACCACGATATTTAAGATTAAGGAAGAAATGGATACCACAAGGGCTATTCCGTCAAGAGGGTATTTGCTTCCGAGTATTTTCGGATCTGAAATACAGAATAAACGTAGAAAACGGGCGCAGCAGAATATTTTGTCGAATAAATGTCAGCTCTTCGGCTTAAAGAGTATTATCCAGGCAGGAGAATTGGTGGGAGCGGTTCAGAGAAAGAGAGCGCCTGTATCCAGCCGCCTTGAGAAAGAAATATTTGGGGATAAAGAACACCATTTTACGGAAAAGCAGAAACTTGCCATAGACGCTGCGATCAACACGCCAGATATCGCTGTCATTCAAGGCCCTCCCGGAACCGGAAAAACGACGGTTATTAAGGCTATTGTAAAAAGGTTAGATGAATTATGGGCAGCCAGAGTCAAGATATTGATTACATCCACCCAGCATGACGCGGTAGATAATGCGGTGGAAGAAATCAACTATGGCGGCGTACCGGTCAATCGTGTGTCTGTCAGGAGAGGAAAAGAAGACGAAAATTTGTTGATTTATGAATGGATTGACCAGATGATAGAATCTTGTGAAACCTGGTTAGGAACCAGAGAAGATAATTTCAGGAATGTTGTCCGCGGGATTTTTGAAAAACTTGTGAGGATCGAAGAGACCGATGATCTGACGAAGAAATATACGCTGTTGGAGGAATGTTATCAGCAGATGCAGCCATTGAATCTGAGCGCAGAATTGAGCTGTCATTATACCAGAGTGTTGGCTGAACTCTATGCTAAAATCAATGCCGCGGCTTTACAGGATGAGAATCCGCTGCCGTCTCTGATAAGAGGGCAAAGGTTAAGTATAGAAGCGTATCTGGATGACGGCAGGCTCCAGCTTAAAAAGTTGGAACGGTTTTTGAAGTTTGAAAGTGAATTAGAATATGAGATTCCCTCTTATTGGAAAAAGCTGATGGGAGCGTCCGAAGATTGTCCTGAGCTTGAAGGTTATCTGCGGATGCTTAGGGATGACTGCGATAAGCTTGAAGACATGTGCCCGGAGATGGGGGATGTGGCTGACGAGCTGATACAGAAGGATATAAAAGAGCTTATTGGGGCTTTGCGGTCAGAAATCGTATCCCGGGGCGATGACAGCAAGACTGCCCTTACGAATCTGATATGGGAATTTAAGCAGGAACTTACGAACAGCATTAATGTAGAGAAACTGATACAGGCGTATTCAAGGATCAATGCAGCTACATGCCAACAGGCGGCAAACCCACATTTAAGCAAATCCATGGGAGGATTTGATGAAGAGTATGATTTTGTTATCGTGGATGAAGCGGCCCGGTCGAATCCGCTTGACTTGCTTATACCAATGTCTATGGGCAAGAAGATCATCCTGGTGGGAGACCATAGGCAGCTGCCCCATATGGTGGAGCGTGACATCGTAAAAGCTGTTGCAAAAAAATCAAATGATAAGAATGTTGAGGAAGTCCTTGAAGAATCTTTATTTATGAGACTGAATGCCAAAGTATCGAATATAGATAAACAATACGGGATCTCAAGGACAGCTATGTTAAGCGAGCAATATCGGATGCATCCGGATATCTGCGACCTGGTCAATATTTTCTATGACGGCAAGCTTGAAACTATGTGCAGGAGAGAGGACCGGGAACACGGACTGGGCCTATATGGAGGGAAAGCGCTTGTATGGCTCGATATGCCGCTATCTGAAGAGTTCCCTGCGGAAGTAAAGCATCAAAGCGTCAGCAGGCCGTGCGAGGTGGAGCGGATCCGGCAGGAGCTGAGCCTGATCCTTGCAAAGAATGACACGTATAAGATCGGTATTATAACCTTCTACAGTGCGCAGGCACATTTACTGAACGATATGGTCCGCAGTGGCTTCCCGGGAGAGTTGCATAGGATTCGTGTGGGAACCGTGGATGCATTTCAGGGAAAAGAATTTGATGTTGTCCTGCTTTCGGTGGTCCGGTCAAATCAGGAAACGGAACAGAGCAAAAGAGTAGGATTCCTTGCCAATGATAATCGCCTCTGTGTTGCATTTAGCCGTGCTAAGAGGCTTTTGATTGCGGTAGGCGATTCAAAGACAGTCGCTTTTGACGGAGAGAAAGAGTATGTGAGGGCTCTCCATGAAATGTACAAGAAGTGCCAATAAAGAGGAGTGTGGTTGAATATGTCCAAAATGTATGATTTTGGAACGGATACAAGCAATGTCAGCGCCAATGAAAGAAGGGCATTCGCCTGGCCGACGGCAGTGTGGTCATGCTATATACCGGAAAGTGAGGCGCAAAGTCTGAATATCCTTGAGCATCTGCTTCTCCGGCTTGTGCAGAAAGGGATTAAGGAACCGAAACAGGCGCTTTGCGAACAGATAGGGTTTAATAAGGAATTGGTGGATGCTGCGATAGAAAAATGCAGGAATGAGGATTATTTTGACCGAAGGCATAAGGAACTGACGCTTTCGGGAAATGGCAAAGCAGTTCTGGGCAAGATTGAGAATCCTTACGAAGCAGATCTGGAGACATCCCAGAAATGCAAAAAAATATATATGATACAGGATCTTGTGACTAAGAGTGTCGTTCCTGTGTTCGATATAGAGAAGCTGCCGGAATTTTATGTGGAGGATGAAAGTGCAATAGAAGTCCATTATAAGGATTTTTCGGGGAAAAAGCCCAAAAGTGCATCCATTAAGACTGCTTTACGTTATTGGGCAAAACTTTGTTATAATCGAAGACACGGAATTGAGTCAGGTACGAATGCTATCGATGTTTCCCAGAAGCCGTCTGCTTCGCTTTTTGAGGATGGATTGGACAGGGAACAGGAAGTGAACTGGGACCAGATCAAAGAAGACGGAAGCCTTGAGGAAAACGGAAATGAAGAGGAAGAAATAAGTACGCTGGCAGACAAGGTAGAGGAAGAAAAGCAGAAAAAGTCTATGGAGGATGTTCTGAAGATTACGATTCTTGATGATTCCCCGGACATATACTATGCCAGAGGTTTTCTTGCGATAAACCGAAATGCACCGGATGAAGCAATTGTGGTATCTCCGTTCGGCGCCAGATTTGACGACTGGTTCCGTACGGCCATTAACAGGCTGCGCATCTGCGACGAAGCTTTTGAAGGCGAAATCCAGTCATTTCTGCGGACGAAAAGAGCTGAGCTGAAAGACAGCATCGCGTTTGGGAACGATTTGGATATTGCGTTATTTGATGAATTCCCGTTCATATGTAATGATTCGGAATATAAGGCGGTGAAGACAACAATCATGCGCCTTACAGTAAGTAAGAACAGATTCCTGAAAGGCGAGGATGATACGATTAATTTTGCCCAGGCGCTGCGGACTGCATATGAAGCGAGCATCCGTCTTATCGTGAAAAAGAATCCGTATCTTTTTGAGGCGCGGAAACTCGAATATGAGGATTACAGACATGCTCTTGAGATGCTGGTGAATTCGTATTCGTTTCTGGAGGACGATGTCTTTAGTGAGTATTCTAGCCGGGCCATGCACAGAAATATGACCTGCACGGCCGAGAACGACGGTTATGCTACTGCATTCTTTGCTTTGTTTTTGATGGATGCCTGGAAAAACAGGGATGGAAAATCTATGGATCTGCTGCGGAATCTTCCGGACTTGCCGATTCGGCTGAAGGCGCTTACATCGCGTTTACGGCGTGAGGGAAAGTATAATAAGACGGGTGAAGGGACGGCCGCATCCCATGGCGGAGATGCGATTGCCGAATTGATTTTTACAAAGGAAAAGGTATTGGAACGGTACGGGGAATTTGAAAAGCTGTTCAGGGCTTTTTATAACAGGTTCATGGAGGTGGGATAAATGTCAAAAAGAAAAAGAAATGTTCCTGGCGGTCAGACGAATAACAGCCAGAAATCTAAAGAGGACAGAATTGATGATTTATTGAAAGATGAAAAAGAAAGAAGGAAGGCAGAACTCCTTTCTGACGAAAAAGTGGCAGCGAAGTTGGCAGAGCTTGAACAGCAGATTGCGGATAACAAGGAAAAGTTTGAAACAAGGAAGGCAGAGCTTGAGGAGGAATATAAGGGTAAAGAAGCTGCACTTCTGAGCAGGGTTGAAAAGCAGAAGAAGAACCTTAATACCCGTGCAGTTGAATTAGGTGAGCAGAAGGCTTTACAGGAGGCAAGGGAGAAGAGATTGTCGGATGTGGAAGCGCAGGTTAAAGAACGGTGTGAAGCGGCAGCCGCTGAAGAGGTCTTACGTATTAAGGCAGATGAACGGTCAATAAGAGAGCAGGAAATGACGGCTCTGTATGCGGAATGGAACAGGGAAAAGTCAAGGCAGAAAATGGAATTGGAGGAATATGTAAAAAGCCAGCGTCAGAAGGCGGACGAAGAACTTGAAATGGCACATGCTAAGAGAGTCAAAGCAGAGGAGCAGAAGCTTGATAAGCTTCATGAGGCAGACGCTTTGATTGAAACGAAATGGGAGGAGCTGACTAAGGGCTATGAAGACAAAATGGCGGAATATATGCAGAAAAAGCTGGAATTTGACCGTAAGCTCCAGGAACTGGAAGACCAACAGGCGGACTTGGATGCCGATTCCGAATATGTCCGGGAACTGAAGGATAAGTATAACCAGTATTCCGAAAAAGAGGTATTGAAGCTCCAACAGCAGATCGGCCATTATGAGGTACAGGTCGAAGCGCTTATGTCGAGGATCAAGGAACTGACAGATAAGACGGCTCATATGCAAGTAAGTCTGCTGGATGGGGATGGCCATTCGCTGGCAGCCCGTATAGAAGAGTTGGAAGGACAATTGCAAGAGGCGGCCAGGAGGAATGATGAACTGGCAAATATGCCGTCTGAGCAGGAAATAGACAGGCTTCGGGCGAATAGCAGGGAGCTTGAGACAGTGAGGGACATGCTGGATGATGAAAAGCAAAAGCGGCATGAGGCAGAAGCAAAAATCAGCGCATATGCGATGAGCGCCCGTGAACTGGAGAACTCCCGGGTGGTGGCTGCCGCGCTGGAATCTTTGAACGATCAGCTGCAGAAGAAGCTTAAGTATATCAGCGACCAGTACAAATCCACACAGGAAAGTAAGTTCAAGGTCCTCCTTGATATTGATAAGGAAGTGGCTGCCCAGGGAATCTATAATCCGAAAGGATTTGGCGGGACATTAGAAAAATTGTGCGATTATGTCAGAAAATACGGAGCTGCAAAGAAGAAATTATACTATTCGCTCGATACAATCCGGGTGTTCTTTGCATCGCTGGCAGCATCCGAACGTGCATCCAGGCTGCTGATCCTCCAGGGATTGAGCGGAACCGGGAAATCAAGCCTTCCAAGAATGGTGGCAGAAGCTCTCGGTGTAGAATGTAAGTTGGTCCCTGTACAGCCGTCATGGAGAGACAACAGGGAGCTTTTGGGATATGACAATGATTTTACGAACAGATTTAAAGAAACAGAATTTACCAAATTCCTGTATGAAGCCTCTGCGGTGCCGAACAGGAATAAAGTATATTTTATTGTGTTGGATGAGATGAACCTTGCAAGGATCGAGTATTATTTTGCGGATTTTTTATCTGTCCTGGAAAAGCCTGATCAGGCAGAATGGATCGTGCCTCTTGTGTCAGGATATTCAGAAGCGGACGAAGAGCAGAGGCCAAAGTATCTGGATTATTCCAATGAGGCTGCCAACGTTTGCGTCACAAATAATATCTGGTTCGTCGGAACGGCAAATAATGATGATTCTACTTCGTTGATTACCGATAAAGTATACGACAGGGCGCAGGTGCTTGATATGGACAGCCGCGAGGAAGGGTTTGGCGTAAAGGGAAGGACCGCGGCGCAGGTTACTATGGATGTGGAAGAACTTCTGACATTGTTCGAGAATGCAAAGGCGGAGAAAAAAGGATGTCTGGATGAATCTGACAGGAATGGGATCAGTATGGTCGATGAGTATCTGAAAGAAATGGATATTACGTTCGGAAACCGGATCATGAGCCAGATGGACGATTTTGTCCCTGTATATGTGGCATGCGGCGGAACAAAAGAAGAAGCCATCGATTATCTGTTGTCCCATAAAATTTTGAGGAAACTGGACGAGCGTTATGAACCATATCTGCTCACAAAGTTGGAGGATCTCAAGCAGGGACTGAACGAACTTTATGGCGATGGTAAGTTTGCCCAGAGTATCAAGAAGATTGATAAACTGCGTGAGAAAATAGCAGGGTGATGAGTATGCAGATATTTGTAGAGAATATGGCCGGGAGTGCAGAACTGCCGGCCAGGCAGGATAAGCGCGCTCTGTCTCTGTACAACAACAGGCTGCGGATCTGCCTTTTAGAAAAAGAATCTGTAAAACTTGAGTGTGACGGTCATGAGGAATGCTATTGGGAACCTGGAGATTATACATTCCCCATTAATTGGGACCGGACAAATCGGTGCGCGGTCAGCGTAAGGACGGAGGAAGCCTTTTTTAAGTATCATTTTCAGTTGGAGAATACAGCATTATCTTCGGATGAGAATATCATGAACCTGTTCAGGTTCGTAGGCCAGCTTGAAGAGAATTTCCGTATGGGACAGGAATACAAGGTGGAAGAGCTGTTCCGTGCAATTAAAGAGGACAAAGTACCGCTGATCATCGAGAAGGCTCCATATAGCGGATATGATGACAGATCTCTTTTAAGGGAAATTGCAGAGACTGTTCCTATGGTTATGGATATTTGTTCGCATCCCAAGCAGAGCCTTCGTACGGAGGAAGCAGTGCTGGATGTGAATCTGGTCAAGCGTATCAATTCCAGGACCATGGACCACCTTGCGTCCCATTCTGAACACTGGAAGGCAAGGACGTTGAATGGGCTGATCCCGAACCGGCTGAGGGCAGATATTTTTGAGGATGAGGTTAATATCTACGAGAATCTTTTCTTCCGGATGGCAGTGGACGATGTGCTAAAGTATATACATCGGCAGGCAGTCAGCATAGAAAAGACGATCCAGCAGAATGATTATGCAATTGACTGGAATGCTTACGGTGAAATGCTGTACGATTATAAGCGTATGAAGATTTTCAGGCAGCTGTTGCCGGATTACGACGTCAGCCAGAGACAGGAAGAGAACAATGCACTTCGGGCGCTGCTCAGTCAGTGGGAAAAACTGGAAAGGAGTTTTTCTACGGCGGAAGCGTCACAGTTCTACAGGAGCATTGATAAGAAGAAGCATATAAGCCGAAATATTCAGCCCACCAATATTTTGAAGAAGGACTCGCGCTATAATGCGCTTTACAGATTATGGTGCGAGATACACAGGCAGATCGTCAAGGAGCGGCAGGCGTTCAATGGAATAGAAGGCGTAGAAAATATAAGCCTGTCCAATTGCTATTCCATGTATGTTGCGGTTTTGCTCCTATATGCGTTCAGGCTTCTTGAGTGCGAGACCGGAGAGGAATCCGTATTCCGATTGCATACCGATGGGGCGTTTGAGGCAAATGCCGTCTTTTATTCCGATGCCATGGATTATATGGTAGAAACCGGGAACAATGCGTACGGGACACTGGAAATAAAGATTACTTATATTGAGAAGGTGCGTTATGACTATGTACTGCCGCAGGAAGTCATGCCTTATATCAAGGAAATTGAAAAGAAGGTTCCAGAACAGGCGGCGCTCGACTGCCAGAAAGGCGTCATGACATTTTTCGCCATGCCGTCGGCAGAAGAGCAGCGCAGCCTTAAAAATCTGTTCCACATTAACCAGGCAGCCCAAAAGGGGATGAAAAGCAGTGAGCGTGAGGCCAAAAAACAGGCGGATAAGGTGTGGAGGCCGAAGCTTGAGGAATTGTTCGCATCCGATAAAATCCAGGATGCACGGAGTGAAACCTTGCTTGTCATGCCTCAGTTCGCTGTTGTTGAGGATTCGGAACATGGGGTGGATAAATTCACGCAGTCAGTATTGGATTGTGCTGATACGGCCACTGTTTTTACATTTCCCATCGATCTTGACGAGTATAGAAAGAATGTAAAATCGGAAAAATTGATTCATCGCCTTCTGAACTATGGCGAGAAATATTCGGAGGAAGATGCCCGGCGATGGGGAAATTACCGAACCGGAATTATTCCCGTAGGACAGGCTGATATTAATTCTGCCCAGAGGCTTATGAAGCTTATTTCCATACATTCGTCACGTCTGCAGATCAAGTGGCATAAACAGAGGCGTATATGTCCGGTCTGCGGGTCGGATGATTGCATAGAGGGAAATGGAGATAATTGGAAATGTAAAAATCCGGAATGCGGAGTACTCTTTGGAATGACAAGACATGCGGATGGCTGTAAATCCAGTTATGAGTGGACCCGGCCTGTGGTGGAGATTAAGAAGAAGGATGTGGAAGCTGACAGCTACATGGATTTTTTGTTGAGAAAGGAAACCATATTTGACAGGCTGGCAATCACAGACTTTGATTTTGAAGAGCAGATTGACGGGACTGTCAAGTACATTCCTGTCTGTCCCAAGTGTGGGAAGAGAAAGAGGTTATTGAGGGAATAATGATATGTACACGACAGAGCCGAAGAGCCATGCGGTGCGGGCATGGCTCTGTTTTGTGACACGATTCCCTCCTTGCAAGTCAACTGTAATTCTGCACCGTAAGGGAATGATTTTTTTTCATCAGCTTAAAATCTTCTTTTGAAAACATCAGCAGCTCCATCAATTCCTCCCTGTCCCCGATCTTAGTCCGGGATATTATGGTCTTGAACGTAACCGGCAGCATGGTATAGTTAGAAAGCCCGGTGACAAGGCCAAGCTGCCGGTCCGGATTTACCAGATTATTCACGCAGGAAATCATAGCATGCTCTGATTCCATTATCTGGTTGCGGAGCATATAGGTTCCGATAAAACCTTCGGAAATATACTCGCCGGTGTACAGCCCGCCGCATTCGCCGGGATTGTCCATATCCTTCACTTCATTGAATAGCTGCACCCGGTAGGCGTTAGGCTGCTCTAAGTCCGGATACCGCTCAATCACGCTTCGGACGATTACCTTGCACGCACTATTATAGGTATACATATACAGCGTTTCGGCGAAAGAGGAATAATTATTTTCCTCTTGGGAAATATCAGCGGCCTCACCAAGGAGTAAGGACGGTGAAATGTCGAATATATGCGCAAGCTCAATAAAGGTGGGCATATCAAGGGAAATATTGCCTTTTTCATATTTGGAAATCGTAGATATGCTCTTATGAAGCTGCTCTGAAAGGTCTTTTAACGTCATATTGTATGCAGTTCTATATTTTTTCAAGTTGTTCCCAATGATTTCATCAATATTCATAACAATTTTCTTTCTTAATAATCAATTATTTTGTAAATCTTGCACAATAATAGATGGTGTGAAGAAAATACGGTTACAAGCTGTGTTTTTTTGATTTGTTTAATAATATCACGTAATAACTTTTCGTGTCAAGAAAACAGGGAGCATTTGCCCGTGAAGGCATTCTGGGATAAAATGCGTACAAGGATATTTACAAATTAAAAAGGAGGAGAATAAAAAGTGAAAGTAGAGGAGAGGCTGTTAAAGTATATCGCAGTAAAGACGCCTTGCGATGAAGACAAGGAAACCGTTCCTACATCGGACTGCCAGTTTGATCTGGCTAAGATTCTCGTGGAGGAATTAAAGGAGCTGGGAGTCAGCAATGCAAAGCTTGACGACAAATGCTTTGTCTATGGAATCCTCCCGGCGACGCCAGGGTATGAGGACAAAAAGAAGATCGGCTTCATCGCGCATATGGACACGGTTCCGGAGTTTTGCGACGGAGAAATCAAGCCAATCTGTACGCCCAATTACAACGGGGAAGACATGGCGCTGGGAACAAGCGGAAGGATACTCAGCACGAAAGATTTCCCGCATCTGAAAGCATGTAAGGGGCGTACCCTGATTACGTCGGACGGAAATACCATTCTCGGTGTGGACGATAAGGCAGGAATTGCCGAGATTATGCAGATGATCGAGATCCTGCGGGATGAAAAGATTCCTCACGGGCAAATCAGCGTTGCATTTACGCCAGACGAGGAGTGCGGAAGCGGCGCGGCTCATTTTGATCTGGAAAAATTTGGCGCAGATGTGGCGTATACACTGGATGGGGACGGAGAAGGCGAGATTCAGTATCAGAATTTCAATGCCTGTGAGGCAAAGTTCGAGATTCAGGGCAAGAATGTGCATCCGGGTTCTGCGAAGGATGTCATGATTAATGCAGTCCTGATTGCGGCAGATATCAATAACATGCTCCCGAGATACGAAATCCCCAGATGTACACAGGGGTATGAGGGATTTTACCATCTTCTGAGCATCCACGGGGACGAGGGGCATGCCGTCTCAGAATATATTATCCGTGACCACGACGCAGGCAGCTTTGAGGCGAGAAGGAGTACGCTGCGTCATATCGAGAAGAATTTGAATGAAATCTGGGGCGAGGGTACGGTAAAACTAACCCTGAAAGACGAGTACCAGAATATGGAAGGCATTATCAAAGAGCATATGTATCTGATTGAACATGCGCGGAAGGCTTGCGAGGCGGCAAACGTTCCGGAGGATATTTCCCCTATCCGCGGAGGTACGGACGGCTGTAAGCTTTCCTTCCGGGGACTTCCCTGTCCGAATCTGGGCACGGGCGGACATGGCTACCATGGCCCGATGGAGCATGCCACTGTGGAGGGCATGGAGGCGGCTGTGAGAGTCGTAGTTGAATTGGTGAAAATATTTGCAAATGAATAGAGAGGTAATGTGAAATGGAAGAAAAGAAGAAGAAAAAACTGTCGTTCCCGACAGCCCTTACGGTGTTGTTCATCGTGTTGATTTTTGCGGCGATCCTTACGGCAATCGTTCCGGCAGGACTATATTCCAAGCTGACTTATAATGCCCAGAGCGATATGTTCGAGGTTACGACGCCGGACGGAGAGATTGAGGAGATGGAACCAACCCAAGAGTCTTTGGATGAGCTGGGCGTCACCGGTAATCTGGATAAATTTCTGGATGGAAGTATCAGCAAGCCGATTGCGGTTCCGGGAACCTATGAGAAGGTGGAGCAGACTCCCCAGGGGATTTTCGAGATTCTGCTTGCGCCAATCAGCGGTGTTTATGATACCATCGATATTATCCTGTTCGTCTTCGTGCTTGGCGGATGTATCGGCGTCCTGAATTATATGGGCGCGTTCAATGCGGCGATTGCGGTTCTGTCAAAGGTGACGAAAGGGAAAGAATATATTTTAATTATTTTGATTACGATTATCATTGCGGCAGGAGGTACGACATTCGGCCTTGCGGAGGAAACAATCGCGCTGTACCCGATTCTTGTGCCGGTGTTCCTTGCGGCAGGATATGACGTTATGGTCTGTATCGCAGCGATTTATATGGGCTCTTCTATCGGAACCATGTTCCCGACGATTAATCCGTTTTCCGTGGGAAATGCTTCTAATGCGGCAGGTATCAGCCTTGCGGAAGGGATGGGAATCCGTTTCGTTGCGCTGGCTTTAGGCGTGCTTATTACGTTGGTCTACATTTTGCGTTATGCGAAAATGGTGAAAGCTGACCCTACGAAGTCGATTTGTTACGATCAGTATGAGTACCATATGCAGAAGTTTGGGCATCAGGGAGATGTGCCGGAATTTACCGGAAAGATGAAGCTGTCTCTTGCCGTGTTCGGAGCGTCCTTTGCCGTGCTGGTTTGGGGGCTTGTTTCCCAGGGATGGTGGTTCGACAATATGACGGCGCTGTTCCTTGCATGCGCGATTCTGCTGGCGTTTACCTCCGGGATCGGCGAGAAGAATTTTATGGATCAGTTCATCGGCGGCGCGGCTGATTTGATGAGTGTTGCGCTGGTTGTAGGTGTTGCCCGCGGAATTAATATTATTCTGGAAAATGGTATGGTCTCCGACACGATCCTTGAGTATTTCTCAGGAGCAATCAGCGGAATGAACCCGATTATTTTCATTATTTTGATGATGCTTGTGTTCATCGTGCTTGGTTTCTTTATCTCATCTTCTTCCGGGCTTGCGGTTCTGTCTGTGCCGATTATGGCCCCGCTGGCAGATACGGTAGGCGTGTCAAGGGCAGCGATTGTTTCGGCTTATGCGTATGGGCTTGGATTGATTTCCTTTATCACGCCTACGGGGCTGGTGCTTGCATCGCTGGCGATGGTGGACGTTACTTATGATAAATGGCTGAAATTTATTATGCCGCTTATGGGCATTACGGCTGGATTCAGTGCGATTATGCTTGTAATCCAGTTATTTGTATAGGTATAGAGGTGAAACGATGGATTTTAAAGCGAAGATTAAGGAAGACCGGGAAAGCCTGGTAGAGGATATCAAAAGGCTTGTATCGATTAACAGTGTGGAAGGGGCGCCGAAGGAAGGGATGCCCTTCGGGGAGGGAGCCGCGAAAGCTCTGAATTGTTTCCTTTCTATGGCGGAGGAAATGGGATTTGTGGTTCAGAATTTTGACAATTATGCCGGGCATGTGGATTTCGGCGAAGGTGAGGAAGTCGTGGGTATTCTGGGGCATATGGATGTTGTGCCTTGCGGGGACGGCTGGGTCCGCGACCCGTTTTGCCCGGAAGTAATTGACGGAAAGCTCTATGGGCGGGGCGTACTGGATAACAAGGGGCCTATGGCGGTCTGCCTCCATGCCCTCAAGATTTTGAAGGATATGGGCGTACCGCTGAAAAAGAAGGTTCGTTTGATTATAGGCGCCAATGAGGAAACGGATTGGAAATGCATGGACTACTATTTCAATACGAAGAAAGTTGCCCCGCCCCAGATTTCATTTACCCCGGACGCAGAATTCCCGTTGACTCACGCGGAGAAGGGCGTGTTCCAGTATCAGCTCGTGACGGACGTGAAGGAGGATGTTGTGCTGGCAGGAGGGAACGCCTATAATTCGGTTGCGGAGTCGGCTTATGTACTTCTGCCGGAAGAGATGAAGGACAGGGCAGAGGCTTTGGCGAAGGAGTGGAGCAGCGCCACGGGATGCCGCTATGAGATCGGTGTGGAGAACGGGAAACTCAAGCTTGAGGCGTTTGGGTTTGCCGCCCACGCCGCCCATCCGGAAAAGGGAGTGAATGCTGTCACGGGGATTATGAAGGCTGTGCATGATTTGGGGCTTCATGATGAACTGGGCGAGATTGCGGACTTTTATATGGAAAAGATTGGTGACAATCTTTGCGGCGAGAAGCTGGGAGTCGGGCTTGAGGATGAAGTTTCCGGAAAGCTTAGCTTTAATGTGGGGAAAGCGGAGGTGTCGGACGGGAAGTTTATTCTTTCGATTGACAACCGCGTGCCTGTGACTTTCAAATGTGAGGATGCGCAGAAGCTTGTGGAAGAAGGGCTTACAGGGACGAGGTTCCGGTTCGAGAATCCGCAGATTACGGAGTCTATCTATGTGCCTAAGGATAGTTTCCTCGTGGAAACGTTGATGGAGGTGTATAAGGATGTGACGAAGGATGTAGATGCCGTGCCGCAGGTGGATGGCGCGTGTTCTTATGCACGGGCGCTTGATAACTGTGTTGCGTTCGGGGCGCTCCTGCCGGGACAGCCGGATTTGATGCACCAGAAGAATGAGTATTTGGAGCTTGACAGGCTGGATACATGGATGCGGATTTATCTGGATGCGATTTACAGGCTGGCAAGATAGTGCAAAGCATAGTGGTTCGGAAACATGCAAGATAGCATAAGGCAGGCTATTTGGCGGAGAGAGTGCAGGAATAGGATATTTTATTCTATATTTCTGGCGCTCTCTTTCGTTTCAGAGGAGCGGGAAGTAGCTTTATAGAGAAGAACATCCCGATACCATATGGTCATAATATCGAAATAATCGTTGATTTCCAGTTTGTAATTGCCGATATGTTTTACCGCTTCCATCATTTCGTACAGGTCTATTTCCCGAACCCGTTTTAAAAGCTGGAGGGCGGCATTTTTTATCTCGTTAAAATCTTCTGATTCTGCAAGCTGAATGGCCTTCCCCACATTCCCCTGGGCAAAAGCGGTGCAGATGTCGGCTTTGTAATCCGGCAGTTCGTACTTTTCCATAAGAAAGGCACGGATTTTCCTATCCGGAACCACTTTCAGATTCAGAGTAATACAGCGTGACTGAATGGTGGGTAGAAAAGAGGCCGTATTGGTGGTCAGAAGCAGGATGATACCGTAAGCAGGGGGCTCTTCGATGGTTTTCAGCAGAGCATTCTGGGCCTGCAGATTCATTTTTTCCGCTTCATCCACAATGTATATTTTATAGGGAGAAGCATAAGGCTTTACGGAAATATCGCTGTTAATCTGCCTGCGGATATCGTCTACGGAAATGGTATTGGGCTTTTCGTGCTGCAGATAAATAATATCCGGCTGGCTGCCGGAAAGAGCCTGTTTGCAGGAATGACATTCCATGCATCCTTCCCCGGTGTGTTTTTCACATTGCAGAGCCATGGCAAAACTTTTCGCCAGAGCCATTTTCCCGGATTTGTCCGGTCCATGGAAAATCCAGGCATGGGAAACTTTGTCTTTGGAAATTACATTCTGCAAATGTTCTATAATCTGTTCATGTCCGATGATACTTGAAAAGCCTGCCATAAAAATTCCTCATTTCGGTTGAAGGTTAATGTATCAAAATGTATATGCTCTGTTCTTCTTCTGTGGGTTTTCGTCAGGTGGAAATGTCCAGAAGCAGACCGCGGATTTCTCCCACTTTGCTTAAAATGGCAAGATGGTCTTTTTCGTCTTTTACCAGTTCGCTGGCAAGGTCATCCAGATTTTTGTCCACCAGCTTGACAATTCCGTAAACCCGGTGTCTGCCCCGGCGGTCCAGAAAGTTTTCTCTGGAAAATTTGTGGGAACGGTTTACCACTTCATTCAGGAAATCTTTGACCAGTTCCCTGTATTTTTTCATATCCCGGATATCCATGTGTTCGGAGAGCTTTTCTCCCTGAGCGGTAATATCACTCATGAGACCGTTCAGTTTTTCCTGCAGTTCTGCTTCCTCCACCTGGCTTGCCAGGGTAAATTTAAAGCTGCCGTCGCCTTTTTCCACCGGCTGCGAAGGTTCTGCCGGCTGAACAGCAGTGACAGAATCTACTTTGAGTGCCATGGAATCACCTGCCTTTCTGTGTTGTATTATAATATATTATCGGTTTTTTCTCTGTAGTTGTAAAGTGAAAAATATTTCTTTTGGGGCTCAGGATGAAGTAACTTTATCCATATTTGCCTTTATAAAGGAAATGATGTTTTCTGTACAGATTTCCAGATCGTGATTGGAAAAGGAAAGAGTGATTCCGGCTTTCTGCAGATTTTCCTGGGAAAAGTCTTTTTCATCAGCCAGAAACCGGCGGCACAGTTCTGTGTATCCGGGCACTGTCTGGAGACGTTCCCGGTTCAGGGCCCGTTGAAGGCGTTCTCCGTCTTCCAGTTCAATATAAATGGGAACCAGAGTATCCGGGCCGAAATATGACCGGAGTTTTTTAAAAGATTCCAGTGTGCCGATCAGCAGATAGTTATGGCGCTCCAGATGAATCTGGTGGTCGTTTACCGTAAAATATTTCCAGATACCGTGCACGGTTTCATAGGAGCGAAGTTCAATGATTTTTCCCTGGCGTTCCAGCTCCTGCCGCTGTGATTCTGTCCGAAAATAATATTCCACGCCTTCTGTCTCTCCATCCCGCATGGGCCTTGTGGTGTAAGGCACAAGAGTCTGCAGGGGGAGAGAGGGGTCTGACAGAATACGTTTGTACAAAGTATCTTTCCCGCATGAGCTTTTTCCCATTAAGCAAAATATTTTTCCCATGGCTGTCCTCTGATTTTGATTACTGAGATAAATTTGTGCTGCAGATACAGTATAGTATATTCCGTTGAAAAATGCAAAAGAAATCAGCGCCTGCAGGGGCAGAACAGCAGAATGGCTTCTGCTACAGTTTCACCACCCGTATGTTTTCATTTTTCATATCTGTTGGTCCGGTAATGGAAAGTCCCTGTTTCCGGCACTGGGAAATGGTGGAAAGGAGCTTTCCGGTGAGAATTTCTCCGGGAGCCACCAGAGGGATTCCGGGGGGATACAGATAAATATATTCCTGTCTTTGACAGTTTTAAAATGATACAACTGCAGAAACCCCAGAGTTTTCGGGGGATTCTGCAGTTTTCTTACTTGGCGACTTATGTAGCGTCGAAGTTATTTTTTTGTAAAAGCTATGATCGATTTTAGTTTGCGTGTGGGGATAATCTCAGCATCGGTCCTGAATCCAAATACATCGTGCAGATGGTCTGTCAGCGGTGTTCTTGTATACTCGGGGACATAGCCTTCTCCGGCTATCTTCAACAACTTATAGTCGCGTAACGTTTGAATGATCCGGTTTGCAGTAAAACCGCTCCCAAGTTTCTTTTCGAGAAGTCTGTAGATCAGCAGTGCAAGATAGCATGTGAGGAAATGGGCCCGGATTCTGTCCTCACGTGATACATATACTGGTCTTGATAAAAAATCCGTCTTCATTATTCTGAAGGATTCCTCGATTTTCCAACGGCCTTCACTTATGGAAAGGATATCCTCAACGCTGTCATCTGTAAGGTTGGTGCATACTGCGTAGAATCCATCATAAGCAGTTTCCTTTCTGACAGCTTCCTCATCCATTTCATACAGCTTCTTTTTGGCGATTTCTCCATCCTTTGTAATGGCAGTTACTTTTACGAAACGTGCCGGGTCGTTAGGGTTTTTCCTCTGTTTCTTAACCTTCTTAAGACTGACCATTTTTTCAGCGCGTTCAAGCTGTGCCTGACGCACATTCCGCTGATAGACAGCGTAGGATGGTGAATAAGTGATGATCATAAGCTGTCCAAGGACAGAGCTGCCATCGTGTATGCGTTCTTTATAATAGATTTCATCCGTATGATCATCTGGGTGCTGCATTATCTCCCGGATGTTTTTTACGGCTTTCCCGTCAGAAAGGCGGCGCCAGTTTGTATCATCCATAGCCGAAATGCGTTCTTCCTCCTTCAGCATTTTCAGTGACTGCGTAACGATGAACCCTCTGTTGCTGACATCATTGAATTTTCTGTTCGCCTCGCAGCCAAGCCCGGCATCTGTACAGACCACAAATTTTTCAAACCCGAAATCCTGGAGCAGTTTCGTCTCTGAGGGCATTAAGGACGGCTGCTCGTTGGCTGCGCCATCAAAGAGACTGAATGAGATCGGTATGCCGTCCCCGTCCATGAAGAGACCCATCTGCACGATGGGATTGGGTCTGTTCTCTTTGCTTTTGCCGTATTTGCGGAGTTCATCCGCCTGCTCGGTTTCAAAGTAGAAGTTGCTGCAATCGTAGTAAAGGACACGGTTGTTCCTTGGGGATATGAAGTTGGAGTTTTTATAGACTTCAGCCTGTATATAATCCATTTCCCGGGCGAGAACGCTTAACCCACGATAAATGTCATGTTCTTCGTAGGAAGGTTTTTCAAGAAAAGAACCTGCAACTTCGTAGGAAGCTCTTTTGCTGTTTGGTTCAAGGATGCGCGCATAGACCAGGTCTGCGGTGATCGCATTCAGATCAAACTTATATCGGTGACGCTTTGCAATGTTCCTAAAAATGTTTTTCATCTTCATGGAGCAATAAATATCCTGGAGAAACAGATATCCGGCACGAAAAGACCTGCGTTCTCCCAGGGCAATTGGTTTTGAAGGGGATAATGGGAGCAGAATCGGAGCGGATGATCCATTAAGGCTGTCAACCTTCTTTTTTGCCCATGCAATGACTTCCTCACGGGAAAGTCCCAGTGATTTCATAAGTTCATCGACCCTTCCCAGTTTTTCAACGTTTTGTGTAATAACTTTTTTGTCACTGAGCCGAATAGATTTTTCGATATAAAGCCTTTCAATACCATTGTCATTTTTAATCCTCAAGCGCATAAACGTCACCTCCATAGGTATTATAGCACAGTAACGCTACATACGCTACATAAAAATGCATTAAATTTGACAAAAAAAAGAAGGCTTAAAGCCCTGTGTATACTGGAGTTGAGCGAAATAGAGTTGTAAAGAAACTGTCAAAGACCCGTGTATCGGAAGTTCCATGGTTTGGGAACGGGAGGGTACAGGCTTTTCAGAGATATGAGGGAAAGAAGCGGGAGTCGGCGGAGAGTTCGGACGGACTGAAGGGAAAAAGGGCCGCATAAGGCCCGGTGGACATTGACAAAAGCATATATTTTGTATATAATTTAGTACAATCCATGTATACAAAGTGCAACCCAAGTACAAAACTATAAGACAGCCC
>OFFP01000634.1_pt1 | contig 28062 bp, 18 predicted proteins | sample 1521431 | NCBI WGS metagenome assembly OFFP01 (sample SAMEA3504104, study PRJEB24116) | mouse gut metagenome | biome: mouse gut; feature: mouse-associated habitat; material: faeces | place: Denmark | collected 2011
TTCGCCAAATGGATGCTGACGCATCCGCTTGGCTCATTGCCCGCGGGAATCAAATAAGGCCTCCCGTACTTATTTACGGCTGCGTCGGCGGCTGTACACGACTTCCGTTTCCGTGCCTCCTATGATACGCCAAGAATACATACAATAAAAATACCCCTCATGTCCGCAGGCGGGTGAAGGGTATTTTCCATACATTTCGGTTTTCGCTTTTATTTCTCTTTAAACGTGGAGCAGACCGTCCCCTGACAGTCGCAGGCGCCGCAGCCCTTGATATCCACATGGTCGGCATGACATTTGTAATTGGAATTGTAGACGCATTTCACCGCTTCACAGTCAATGCTGATGGTCCTGCTGGGATGGGAAACGGCGCTTTTAAAGGAATCCATTCCCTCCCTCTGCTGCCGGAAACTCTCGCAGCAGGTGCCGTCACAGCTGCAGGCGTGGTGTCCGCCCACCATAATGTCTCCCTTACAGCACAGATGCTGATCATTGTAGGTACAGTTTTCTACCGCACATTTTAAATCCGCCATATTTGCCTCCTTCTGCGCCGCTTACCGGAACAGCCATGCCCGACATATCCCACCGACAGCATTCTGCCGGATAAAAGTGCCTGTAAACCCGGCCGACAGCTCCTGACCGGCATGACCCTCTGACAAATCTGCCCAAAACGGCGCTGAAAAGGCAGATTCGGACAGGTAAAATACATGCCTGTCCGAATTAGTATGCCTCATCCCGGAAATCCTATTCCGGAAATTTTTATTTTCTTTGTAACGTTTCGCTCCGTACAAGACAGCGGATTCATAACGGCGCTTCCTCTCCGGGCACGGGTATATCCGCTATTTGGCTTCCTCCTGTACTTCTTCCTTCCGGATGGCCTTCGCCCGGATTTCGTCACAGATCTGCCCGATAAATGCCGCCAGCGGCTTCTGGCCCTCATCCCCCGCAAAGCGGCTTCTCACGGACACCAGGCCCTGCTCTTCCTCCTGCTGTCCCACTACCAGCATATAGGGCACACGGGCAAGCCTGGCCTCACGGATTTTAAAACCGATTTTCTCGGAACGGTTATCCGCCTCAGCGTCGATATCCATGGCTCGCAGCTCCTTCAGCACTTTCGCCGCATAGGACTCATACTTCTCGGAGATGGGCAGAACCCTGACCTGCTCCGGGCAGAGCCAGGTGGGGAACTTACCGGCATATTTCTCAATCAGCCATGCCAGCGTCCTCTCATAGCAGCCCATGGAAGTCCTGTGAATAATATAGGGACGGATCTTATCACCGTTCTGGTCCACATAATACATGTCGAACTGCTCCGCCAGCAGGGCGTCCCACTGAATGGTGATCATGGTGTCTTCCTTACCGTATACATTCTTCGCGTTGATGTCCACCTTCGGGCCGTAAAATGCGGCCTCTCCCACATCCTCCACAAAGGGAATCTCCAGCTCCGTCAGAATATCCCGGATGTGCTGCTCCGTCTCATTCCAGACATCCGGATCACCGATATATTTTTCCCGGTTTTCCGGATCCCATTTGGAGAGATGGTAGGTTACATCCTCCTCCACGCCCAGCGTGGTCAGGCAGTACTTTGCCAGGGCGATACATCCCTTAAACTCCTCCACCATCTGATCCGGGCGAACCACCAGATGTCCTTCCGTGATGGTAAACTGGCGCACACGGGTCAGGCCGTGCATCTCGCCGGAATCCTCATTGCGGAACAGCGTGGAAGTCTCGCTCATCCTGTAGGGAAGGTCTCTATATGATTTCTGCGTATTTTTATATACGTAATACTGGAAAGGACAGGTCATGGGGCGAAGGGCGAACACCTCTTTGTCCGTTTCCTCATCCCCCAGTACAAACATGCCTTCCTTGTAATGGTCCCAATGGCCCGACATTTTGTACAGGTCGGATTTTGCCATCAGGGGCGTCCTGGTGCGGACATAGCCCCACTCCTTATCCTCCAGGTCCTCAATCCATCTCTGAAGCTTCATCAGCATCTTTGTTCCCTTGGGGGTAAACAGGGGCAGCCCCTGGCCGATGACGTCCACCGTGGTAAAAAGCTCCATCTCGCGTCCCAGACGGTTATGATCCCGGCGCTTCGCATCCTCCATGCGCTCCAGATGGGCCTGAAGATCCTCTTTTTTATTATAGGCAGTGCCGTAAATGCGCTGCAGCCTTGCTTTCTCGGAGTCCCCCCGCCAGTACGCCATGGAGGAGGAAGTCAGCTTGAAGGCCTTGACCCCCTTTGTACTCATCAGGTGAGGCCCGGCGCACAAATCCACGAATTCTCCCTGCCGGTAGAAAGATATCTCCGCATCCTCAGGCAGATCCCGGATCAGCTCCACCTTGTAAGGCTCCTGCCGCTCCTCCATAAAGGCCACGGCTTCCGCCCTGGGCAGGGTGAACTTCTCCAGCTTCGCGCCCTTCTTGACAATTTTCTTCATCTCCGCTTCCAGGGCGTCCAGATCATCCCTGGAGAACGCTTCATGGTCAAAATCATAGTAAAATCCCGTGTCGATACTTGGCCCGATAGCCAGCTTCGCATTGGGAAACAGATTCTTCACCGCTTCCGCAAGGACATGGGACGCGGTATGGCGGATGGCAGCCAGCCCCTCCTCGTCGTTTGCGGTACAGATGCTCAGTTCGCAGTCCCGATCCACCACGGTCCGCAGGTCTGCCGTCTTCCCGTCTATTTTGGCGCAGCACGCCGCCCGCGCCAGCCCCTCGCTGATATCCGCTGCGATATCGTATACACACAATGCATTTTCATACTCCCTTACGGAGCCGTCCTTTAACTTAATTTTCATTTCTCTGCTCTCCTGTTCCAATTTCCCGCCTGTACTCTGCATGCCATATTCCCCCGCGAAACAGCAATCATAACCATTACCGCCGACAACAGAAAAAAGCCCCCTGCAATATTCCTATTGCAAGGGACGTCTCAACTCTTTGAACGCGGTTCCACCCTTGTTGCAGCTCCCTGAAATGAACGAAGCTGCCCCTTCATTGGCTGATAACGGATGCTTCCGGGCTGTATTAAAGCCACTCGGAGACGGTCTTCACAAGCTCCGCGCCAGACCGCTTCCACCACCGGATTTCCGGGCAGCCCTCTCTGCGGCGTTTTTAGCCTGCTACTCTTCTCTTCAACGTTTTCTTCATCATAATACTTTTCAAGTCAATTGTAAAGTACTTTTTATCGTTTTTTCTTACTCAACCGCCGTTAATGGCACCAACAATATGGTCTTCTACTTCCTTACGGCTGATATTCAGCGCCACGGCCAGTTCTCCGTAGAGGCTCTCCTCCGCCATATGAAAATACTTTGCATCCACCGCCGTCACCTTCCTGCCGTCCTTAAGCCGCTTTTGTTTCCTGGTATAAATTGTCTTCAGCAGCTTCACCAGCTCTTCGCAGTCATTCGTCCGGATACAGTCTTTATATGCCTGCTCCGACAGCCTGTCATTCGTAATCACCAACAGCGGAATCTCCGGAATCGCTTCAATCAGCCTTTCTGCTTCTTCCCGTCTGAGTGCCTTCCGCATGGACTCTTTCGGGGAATCCACCGGCACATAAACCGTACTTCCGGACATGTACAGGGGCTTCAGAATATAGTACTCCCTCTCCCTGTCCACCCCCGAAATATTCAGGGTGGTAATATTCTCCACCTCGCAGATACCCTTGTTGCCACAAATCACATAATCACCAATTCCAAACATTAGAACCTCACTTTCCGCATGCTTGCCGACTACAAAACACCTCCACTCTATGTTATAACCATATTTTAACAGATTTAATCCGAAATTGTCAGCAAAATATACGAGTTTGGATAAAGTTTGTGAAATATGCCTATAGCAAAGCCTCTGTACTTAAAGTAAAATTTCCCCGCTCCGAACGCCTCAAAGCCTCAGTCTACCACCTTAACGCTCTCGATCACAGGCTGGCTATCCTTCTCCACAGTCCCGTTGTTGTCCAGGAACGCATTCACGGTATCGCAGATGGCATCCACCACCTCTATCCCCTCTGTCACGTAACCGAAACATGCATACTGTCCGTCCAGAAAGGTGCTGTCCTCATGGACGATAAAAAACTGGGAACTGGCGCTGTCCATTTGTGAGGCGCGGGCCATGGAGATCGCCCCCCGGGTATGGGACAGGCTGTTCTCCACACCGTTTTCGGAAAATTCCCCTTTAATATTCTCATCGGAACCGCCTGTGCCGTCCCCTTTGGGGTCACCGCCCTGAATCATGAAACCAGAAATAATACGGTGGAAGGTCAGCCCGTCATAAAAGCCTTCTCCCGCCAGCTTCAGGAAATTCGCCACCGTAATGGGCGCCGCATCCCCGTCCAGTTCTACCGAAATCGTGCCGTAATCCTTTACCGTAATCTCCACATGGTGCTTACCGGAAACGTTTTCACCCGCTCCTGCATCTTCTGCCGACGGGGACTCTCCGCTGCCGGAAGCAGCTTCACCGTTCCCTGCGTCCTCTCCTGCCGCCACGGAATCTCCGGTGCCGGAATCCTTGCCCTCCTTACCGCAGGCAGCAAATGACAGCACCATTACCGCCGCCAGCATCAGGCCAATCAATCTCTTTTTCATAACATACTCTCCCTATACATATTTTTCGCACGGAATCGCCCTTCGAATACCGCTGTGACGAAGAATGTTCCTATGCAAAAGATGTAACGATTATAGCACACCCCAGGGCGTCTGTCCAGCGAAATAAAACAGCCCGGAGCGGTAAAAATACCTGCTCCGGACTGTTTTTTCAATCGCTCTTGCCGAATGCTTTTACAGAATTCGGCCTTTATTCCGCCTGCTGCGTTAACAGCTATTCTGTTTCGTCAGGCGTCTCTTCCACCGGTGGTTCTGTCGGAAGTGCTTCCGCCGGCTCCTCCGTAGGTTCTGCCTCATCGGGTGCTTCCGTGGGCTTCACTTCCCCGGGCGTCTCCGTGGGCTTCACCTCGTCAGGTGCTTCCGTGGGCTTCACTTCCCCGGGTTCCTCCGTGGGTTCCGCCTCATCAGGCGCTTCTGTAGGCTTCACTTCCCCGGGTGTCTCCGTGGGCTTCACTCCGTCAGGCGTTTCCGTGGGTACCGCTCCATCGGGCGTCTCCGTAGGTTTCACTCCGTCAGGTGCTTCCGTGGGTTTCACTTCCCCAGGTGTCTCCGTGGGCTTCACTCCGTCAGGCGTTTCCGTGGGTACCGCTTCCGCCGTTACCGCAGGCGTGGAACCTTCAATCAGAATCAGGTCCACCATCGTAGCCGCATAAGCGGCATCCGCGTATTTGTACACTTTTCCTGTAGCCGGGTTAATCACATACAGCGCCATTATCCCGTCTCCAAGCGTGTTATCCGCCGTGGCAATAAATATCATGTTCAGTTCCGCACTGTAAGCCATTGCGTTACTGTTGCCGCTGGCAAACACACCCTGTGCCCATGCCACCTGGCTCAGCGAACCATCCTCTAAGGACATCCTGAAAATATTATCCTTGAGAGCATCGTAAATAAAAATCTCATTCTCCCCGGCGAATACAAACTCGTCAGGCCTGCCGATCTCCATCGGAACCTCAGCTGCCATAGCAGATACACCGGTTTGGAGATCTATCTGGTAGATATAAAAATGCATCGCCTCGCCAAAATCTTTGTCTTTTTCTACGCCCTGTGCCAGGACATAAACCTTGTCGTTAAACGGATTGCCCGCAATGTCAATAACCTTCGGCGCGGAATATTCATTCTCAACTCCCAGGAAGTCATTGTAATTACTCAGCTGCCTTACTACCGTATCCGCACCTATCTTCTGGACGGTCTTCAAATCCTCCGTATATTTCCAAAGGTATCCGTCGGTGCCTACCGCATAGAAATACCCGTCGCCGCTGCAGTAGGTTGCGGTCACTATGGTAAATCCAGCGTTCTCCGGCAGTTCAACCGCTTCGGAAATCTTATCCGGATACAGCAGCGGTGAAACTTCCCATCCGTTGGTATTTACCGCATAAACCACCTTATCTTCGCCTACTACCCGTATGTTGCAGCTTGCCGAAACATCCCCGGCAGAAACTGTAATAACCGCGGTACCCGCAGACACGGCAGTCACAAGCCCGTCTTCATTTACCTTTGCTACATCCGTATCCGATGATTGATAGGTAAACCGTACTGCCGTAGGATTCACGCTTAACGGATATGCAATGGCAGAAAGCTGTACCTCATCTCCCGCCTTCAGCATCTCCGATTCGCTGCCCATTAAAATCTTCGTAATTTCCGGTGTCCCTAACTGGATTTCCTCCTCCGGGATGGTATACAGTGAAGTAATCTGTGAGCCAACCACCCCGACCATGCCCAGGTTCAGCACGGAAGCATCCGTGGTGTCAACCAGGAGCAGGTTTCCGGTAGTCTGCATCATCGCATCCCTATTTGCCTGTGCCCAGTAGAGATTTCCTGTATTGTAGTCATATGCCATGGACTGGTACAGGCTTGCACCGTAGCCGGTTTCACCGATCCGGTACAGTTCGCCGGTTTCCTTATCAATCCGGTACAGCACGCCGTCCTTATCCACGCCGTAGAGTTCACCCTCCGCGGTACATGCCAGGGTCATTATCCGCGCTGCCATGCCGGCAACCTGATACGCCTCCCCGGTGCGGATATCTACCGTATAAAGCGTGGTATTGCTCTCTACATTCCTTACTCCTCCCACAGCATACATTGAACCCTGGGTGTAATCCATAGCCATATCCTGCATATCCGGGAAGGTTCCCTCAATAGCTTCATCAAGCGTAAAGCTGCTGCCGTCAATTACCATATACTGGTAAGCATACGTACCGGGGTTAACGCCGTAACCATATATCTTGCCGTCATACCAGGTACCTGCATTGAGAATATAGCCTGCAGCGTCCGCAAGTCCCTCGCCCTCTGCCAGATTATTATCAAGGAAGCTTCCCCAGAACTGTCCGCCGCCGGTTGAAAAATCGGAAGCGATATACCCGTACAATTTCCCTGTAGATTCCAGTACTTCCAGGGTAAACGTAACTGTTTGGACATTCCCCTTGATTTCCTTCGTTCCCGTTATCACAGTGCTTCCGGCCTTCTTCGCCGTTATCATACCGCCTTCAACGGAGGCAACCTCACTGTCCGCTACCGTCCACGCTACCGTACGATCCGTTGCATTGTAAGGAAGCACACGAACCGGCGCAACCTGCCTGCTGCCAGCCAGCATCCGCAGCCTATCCCCTGCAATCGTCAGCTCCATGCTATCCACCGGTACATCCGGCCTCTCCGGTATTGTCTCCGGCACGACATACATGGAAGTAACCTGGGCGCCGCCGTCGAATGTGCCGAGGTTGATCGCGGCTCCGGTCCTGGTATCCACATACATAATACCCGCCTCGCCGGTTCCGGAAAGCATCGCCCAGTAAAGCTCGTCGGTATTGTGGTCATACGCCATACACTGTGTATATTGAGAACCTGAGTTGCCGGTGTAACCTATCTTCTCTAGCTTGCACGTTTCCGCATCAACTGTATAAAGGATGCCAGTGTATGTAATGACGTAAATCGTACCCTCTGTAGAAACCGCAAGCGCACATGCGCCAGCGTCGTATTCGTCCGCAATGGTCCCTATGGTCCGGGTTTCACCTGTCATCGTATCAATGATAACGAGGCTGGTTTCCCCGAGCATCATATCCTGGGCAATTCCATACATAAAGCCGCTGGAATAATCATAGGCCATATCCTGCATGATAAAGCTGCTGTTGCCGTCGGAAATCTTCTCGGCAGTCAGCTTCTCCGCATCAATCCTGTAAAGTTCCGTAGCAGAAGAGTATGCATAGATATACCCGTCCAGATATTCTCCGGCAAAAAAGTCTCTGAAATCGGCTTCTGTCAACACTTTTGCCTTCCTGACATCATCTGCCGTAAAGCTTACCCACTGATTCTGAAGCGACTGTCCTGCCAGTGCAAAACCCTTCAGCGCAGACCGGGGGCTAATAACGGACACATCACAGGAAGCCTGTAAAGAGCCATCCTCATTGCGCACCGTAATCACTGCCTGACCGGCACCGATTCCCGTTACCTCGCCGCTCTGCGACACCTCTGCAACCTTCGGATCGCTGCTGCTCCAGGAGAGTTCCTGCTGCTTCCCGTACCACGGTGTCAGAATCAGGTTCAGCTGCTTCCTGTTTCCTTCCAGCATGCTTATGCTCTGCTGTTCCAGGCCGATCCCGGTAAGCTCTGCCTCCGGAAGCTGATAACCTCTGTCATCCAGCTTTAACAGGCCCACAACCTCTGCATCCCCCGCGATGGTGCCGATTTCCGTGAACGTTTTGTCATCTATGGAATAGCGGTAAAGCGTCCCAACGTTTCCGGCCCAGCTATAATCAAATGCCGCCCAGTAAATCGCGTTTTCACCGGAATCATATGTCATGGACTGTGCATAGTACGGCATAAATTCTGTCTCTTTGAAGGTATTATAGACTTCATCCCCCCAGGTACCGTTCTCCTTATCCAGAATCCGCAGGCTTCCCATGTCGTCAATTCCGTAAAGGACGCCGTCATCGTCACAGGCCATTCCCATCACTGTCGATAAATAGGTACCGATATTTGATACCACGCCGGAGGCGATGTCAATTGTACACAGGCAGCCATCCGTACTGTTATACGCGTACAGCTTCTTTCCTGCAGGGTCAAATGCCATCTCCCTGATTTTTACACCCAGCTTTGCAATCTGGGTTCTCTCGTCCCAATAACCGGGTTTAATGAAGACCAGGGTATTATCCGCATCCACCGCAACAATATATCCGCCGATATATTCAGCCGCCGTCAGCGCGTAATCAACGAAGTACTCGCTGTCATATACAGTTGTTTCCGCCCCTTCCTTATCGATGCCGATCCATCCGTACACCCTGTCGTCCGTATATTCACTGTCGGCAACACGGTAGCCGTACAGCAGGTTCTTATCCAGAATCGGATCGTTGTCTTCCGTGCGGATTACATAGGTCCTTTCATTAAACGCATAATCGCCCACAACCAGATTGAACTGGTTTCCGAACCCAGTGATATCAAAACGCATCGTACAGCTTTCCCCCGCTGCCGCATGCTCCACCGGATACTGTTTCAAGATTATGGTATTGCTCTTATTCAGGAAATTCATTGCCGCTACCGCAACATTGTCCTGGAAGGTCAGCTCCAGGTAGCGCTTTCCGTCCGTCTCATCCACATAAATGTTCTGTGCTTCTACGACGGGCGCCTCTGTGTCAACGATAACCGGCAGCTCCCACACGGCTGAATCATTGGCCTGCTCGTGTACGTCATAATCCAATTCCCCGCGAATTGTGAAATTCAGCTTCGTATTATTGGCAAGGACATTGCCCTCTGCATCCGTAAAGTCATATGCAGCCATATAATTGGAGTAGACGAACGGGATAATCATCTCGTTACCATCATCATAGCATGATTTGGGCACACGATTAAGCATGTCGTCAAAATATACCGCCCCGGTTCCCGCATCTGCATAGGTAAACTGCAGTACGCTTGCGTTACGCAGCAGGGACAGGTAGATCTCCTCAAAATAATCCCCATAGCCGTCTCCGTTGGGGGATACAGAAATGTGGTTCACATCAAACGGCTCGTCCACGTATGGGTTTACGCCCGGATACCAGTACTTGTCCGGCCCGTAATTTGTAAAAATCACGTTCACATACTGGCTAGCCTGCATTTCCTCATCGCTCTCCCAGTAGAAGCCTGAGTCGATAAGGGGAGCCTCGGTCCAGTCCCCATAAAATCCCATGTAGGGAATCGACAAATCCACGCCGCCTGCATTTTTTGCCTCCAGCATGGTAAAGCCTTCCACATAGATGCCGTTCTCGAAATTGGAATCCATGTAGCTCTTGCCTGCATCCGTCACCTGGATGTTCACCGACACAGACGCCTCTTCTCCTTTTGCCACTTTGAGGACCTGCTCCTGCAAATCCACATCGTATTTCCCTACGAGGGCATCCAGATACGTCTGCACGTCCTGTATGCCGGCATCCTCGCTGCCGTCCAGGTCATAGCGGAAACTGTCGTTTGCATCGGCCGCCTCGTTCCGTATAACCTTTAAGTAAAGGCTGCGTGCATCGGAACTGTTGGTTTTTCCGTTTTCGTTATAATCATAGATATAGACAAGATTGTCGGACGTCTCCCTCGTGCCGGCGTCCAGTGCAACGGGCGTCATATCCATGAATTTCATCCCGGTCTCTTCAGATTCATACACATTCTCTGTCTGGACATTGGTACTTAGCTTATAATAAGCATCCGCATCTCCGAAGTTATGTACGCGGAAATTGAATGTGTATGCACCTGTTTTCCCAGGGTCATCCATCAATTCCGCCTTGGGCACTTCCATGCCGTCCACGGTAAGATACGCCTTCGTCGTAACTGCCTTAAACGCATTGGTAAGCCCTGCCCCCTGGCTTCTGGGAGAAAACATGGTGGCCTCGTCGTAAGACAGGGGTTCCGCCGTACTCACCAGGAGCGCGTTCACAAACGCATGCAGCTCTGACGCGGACATTTCCGGATACTTATCCTTCGCATACTGCATGATAAGCGCCGAAATACCCGCCACATTCGGCGTAGCCATGGAAGTACCGCTCATCAGCCCATACTTTCCGCCGTCCAGGGTAGAATAAATATTGCCCCCCGGCGCCGTGACATCCGGCTCCAGCAGCAGATCCGGAGAAATACCCCAGGATGAGAAGGAACTCATACGGTATGCCGTTTCGTTCGGTACAAACCCTTCCTCTCTGGAAAATGCCATTTTATATTCCGGATTCTCCTCATATGCCGCCGCAAAAAGCGCCCCTGTCTGCATGGTAACGGAAGCACAGGGAATCGTTGACTCGCCGCCTGACATATCCATGCCGAAGCTGCCGTCCTCATTGTTATAAATCAGGCAGGCAACCGCACCGGCATTTTCCGCAAACTGTACCTTTTCGCTGAAGGCCGTGATGCCTCTGGACACAACCGCCACCTTTCCGGCCACATCTGCTCCCGTAAAGTCGGATTGTTCCTGCCCGCAGTTGGGAACCATGGCAAATCCGTATTCGTTTCCGCCCAGTGTCCCAACTATAGGAGCGTTTGTACCGTTGGAGCCTTCAATATACCCCACTTTGGATCCGTTCACCTCAATGTACTGGCTTTTGAGCTTCGCATTGTCAACGCTGGCTACGGAAGTCGCGTTTACATAGGTTGCCGGTGAACCGATGATACTGTTATCCGGGTTGGAAGCAAGGTTCGTGTTGGTTCCCCACATATTTCCTTTTCCGGAACTGGTCGAATTTCCCGCCGCAACCGCCAGAATTGTATTCGTATCCGATACTCTTCCGTAAATCTCGTCCAGCATCTCACCGTCTGAGGTAAAACCCGCCGGGGAACCCAGGCTCATATTTACCACATCGGCACCCAGTATCAGGGAATCCTCCAGCGCCGCCAGAATGTCATCCGTATAGGCTCCGCCATTTGCGCCGAACACCTTCATCACATAGAGCTGCGCTTCCGGGGCAACCCCCACCGCCTCGTTGTTCTGCAGTTCGTTCGCCGCCGCAATTCCTGCCACATGGGTACCGTGGTCTCCCTGTGTGTCTCCCCCATGGTTAATCTGCAGATTTTCATCTACATAGTTAAATCCATAGGCAATCTTGGTACTGCGGTACACGTCGTCCGCTGTAATATCGGGGCGAAGCGCTTTCGCGTTCAGGGTATCCAGTACGTTGGAAACGGTTTCCCGTGTCGCCGAATCCCCGGTCAGCTGGGACTCAGAAAGCGCCGCGAAATTCTGGTGATCATCGTCGATACCGGTATCGATCACGGAGATCACAATCCCCTTTCCGGTATAGCCGCCCTTCCATGTATCATCCCTGCCGATCATCTCTCCGTCAGACATGGTATATGGCGTCACCGAATTTTCCGCAACATTGTACACCGGCTGCAGAATTACTTCCTTTACACCGTCAATCTGCCTGATTTCGTCAATGATACCGTAGGGCACTTCCGTCGCCACACCGTTTAACAGCCATGTATACTGGTAACGGACGTTCAGTGCATCTCCTTCCAGGATGTTGTCTTCGATTTCAGCTATGACAGAGTCCTGTTTTCTCTCCAGCCTCCGGCTCCGCGACCTTGTCAGGGCGTTTATATCCGCCTGGCTGTTGTTCTCGATTACGGAGTCTTCCTCCAGTATAATGATAACGCGGACCGGATCCTGTTCACCCACGGTCTCCTCGTTCAGAAGCTCTTTAACGGAGTCCTGTTTTGCCCCCCCGTTCCGGATCAGATCCGAGGCAGCCTCATTGCCTTCCGTCTCCTCCATGATAACCTTGCCGGATTTCTCTTCCTCTTCCTTCGGCTCCGATGTTTCCGCCCTGTTCTCCCGCTGCAGCATCTCATCGCTGATCTTAACGCCGGATGCCTGCTCTGCCGGTTTCTCCGAGGGTTTCCACACTTTCTCCTCTTTCATCTCTTCCGCCGGATTTTTGCTGAATTCCACGGTACCGCTCCAGGCTTCTTCGGATGCTTCGCCTTCCGACTCTGCCGCGCCGCTGTCCTGCGCCGCCGCTTCCTCCGCATGTACCAGGCCTGCATTTGAGAAAGGAGCAGATACGATAAGAGCTGCCGACATGATAAGTGCTAATACTCTTTTTAATTTCATATGCTCTTCTCCTCCTTATTGTCCTGACTTTTTATTGGCATCAGCCTTTGCCCGCCTGACGGCAAATACCGTTAAAAGTCCTCCTGCTGCCAGGGCAAGCACCAGATATGTAAAAATCTTCGCGTCATCGCCGGTCCTGGCCGATGTTGCGGAAGAGCCGCTGCCTCCGGCATCCTCTCCTGACCCCGTGTTGTCCTGGTCTCCGTCTCCCGTGCCGTTATGACCCGGATCCGGCGTCTCCGTTGCCGCGGGTTCATCCGTCCCTGCGGGTTCATCCGTCCCTGCCGGCTCATCCGTTCCTGCGGGTTCATCCGTTCCTGCCGGCTCGTCCGTCCCCGCCGGCGGCACATCCTCAGACGTCTTTACAAGAACCGACTCCCCGTTTTCGTTAAAAGCTTCTCCCGTAAAACGGATGGCTGCTTCCAGCGTATCCTTATCCGCATTCTCGTCCACTACTTCAAAAGTAATCTCCGCAAGCGTGCCTGCCTTCGGTGCTTTCTCCGCAAGAAAACTGATTCTCACACTTCCGTCAACCACATTCACAGAATACATGTCCACAGAATCGGCCATTTGGATATCCTCTTCCGTGCATGTTACCACGGCGGCGTCGTAGCTTAGGGCAATTACGCCGTCCGTCGCCTTACCGTTTGTCTCAATGCTTACTGCCAGGTCATTCTCTGTCCCCACGGCTGTTTCGCACCATACATCGGAATCCGCTTCCGCATATACAGGTATCGACACAGACATGCCCAGTAAAAGCACTGTAAACAACATTGCAATTTTCTTCATCTGCTTTCTCCTTCTTGTTATTTTCACACCGGACGGTTTCTGCCCGCGCCGGTGAGGCTACCGGCATGGCTTCCGAATCCGTCCCATGCATTGCATGACAGAAAAATAGTAACATCTATACTTATTAAAGTCAACGTTTTCCATGGAATGCACTGATTTTTATCCAATCTAAATACACCGAAACGGCAGCGTGAACGCCTCCGGAGCATATCGGGCATGGGTGATTTTATCCCTGCCCGCCGCGCGGCCCGTGCGCCGCTTCAGCGGCAAGCTTCCAGGTGCAAGGAGTCGCACCTTGTACACGGGCCTGCGCATAAAGCAAAAAAACTGCCACCACGCCGATGACAGCTTTTATGCCTTGCTATTTCCTTATGCGTCCTATACCGTAAAATTAAACTTCTGTCCCGGGGAATCGTACCGTTCCTCTTTGACCTTGCTCCAGTCCACCTGTGCAATCTTCTCTGCCAGTTCTTCCACCGTAGGCGCAAATACCGTGGTCCGCTTCTCAGCAGGTTTTCCCAGCGCGCGGTACCGGGCAGCCTCCGCACTTCCGGTCTCTTTCGCCCCGTCCCGCTTCTCTTCGCGCTGCTTCTCAATGCGTTCCCGCTGCTTCTCGCTGTTCTTCTCCAGTTCCGCAAAGAAGGAAACCTCCCCGTCTGAACCGATGGTGATCCCGATACGGGTTACATCGTCAGCCTTGTCTCCAAGCTGCTCCTTCACTTCGTCCAGCCTGGACACCGCATTGTCCAGAATCTTCAGGTTCTTCTCCTTAACGCTGTCGTTGGCCGCCATCTTCTCCAGCTCATCCGCGGAAATCAGGGCGCTGTACTCCCCTGTTCCCCTTGACAGCAGGGATGCCGCTTCCTCCTCTGTCTCATAGTCCGCCACGATGAAATCCATATTTTTATAACTCTTCTGCAGTTCCTTCAACAGCTTCTGAGCGGCTTTGCTCAACGCGGGAGAATTCTTCTCCTCCTTTGCCGCATTTGTGCCTTTCGCCCTGTTCGTTTTCACCTGCTCCGCTTCCCTTGCGGCCTGTGCCGTCCTCTCGTAGACGCCGCTCTGATAATAGCTTCCTATTTTCTCCATCTCTGTGCCCTCCATAGCTTTCCCGGCATTCCTTCGTCCGGGCAGCATACCGCCCGGATGCCGTCAAATCCGTTTTTCCGCGGCTGCTTCTGCCCGCCGCTGGGAAATTGCCGCGGACCCTTCCCGATATCTTTTATTTCGGCGAAATCATTGGAAAACTTTACCGAAAAGGTCCCGAAGCGCTGCTTCTTTTCGTATTTGCTCCGAATGTCCGGAATATTCCTGATTTCCGAAAGTTTCAATTGCTTTTTGAACATGTATCCCTTATACTGTTGTCATATTGTCACCTTTTATCCGACACCCTATTTTGCTTTCGTTCTTTATTATACAGGGTCCGCTTACGCGCCCTCAGAAAAGGAGTCAGAATTTGAAACATTTTACACATAATTATGTCCCTGAACCTCACATGTCCCTTACGCCTGTGGCAGAAATCGAAGGCTTTCCCGTCCGTCCCGGACTCTTTGACGTACACGGGGCCACGATGCTTCCCCTGGGTGTGAACTTTACCGTCCACACCCATTACGGCACTTCCTGCACGCTCCTTCTCTTCCACAGGAACGCAACTGCTCCCTACGCCCGTCTTCCTTTTCCCAAGTCGTACAAAATAGGGGATGTGTATTCCATGATTGTCTTCGGGCTGGACATCGAAGAGTTCGAATACGCATACCAGATTGACGGACCCTACGAGCCGGAAAACGGACTGGTCTTCGACCCAAATGCCGTGCTGCTGGACCCCTATGCGCGCTCCGTGGCAGGTCAGCGCCTGTGGGGCGTGAAAAAGTCAGGATGCTATCACGCCCGGGTGATCAGGGATGTCTTCGATTGGGGTGCCATGCCCCAGTCCAGCCGCACCATGAGCGACCTGGTCATCTATGAACTCCATGTCAGAGGCTTCACCTATCATCCCTCGTCAGGGGTAACACACCGGGGTACCTTCGCCGGCCTGATGGAAAAGATCCCCTATCTGAAAGAGCTTGGGATCAATGCCGTGGAACTGATGCCCATCTTCGAGTTTGACGAAACCATGAATGCCCGGAGCGTGGACGGCCAGAACCTTCTGGACTACTGGGGTTATAATACGGTAGGCTTCTTTGCCCCGAATACCAGTTATATCGCCAATGACGAATACAACCAGGAGGGGACGGAACTCAAGGTACTGATTAAGGCCCTGCATGACAACGGCATCGAAGTGATCCTGGACGTGGTCTTCAACCATACCGCGGAAGGCAATGAAAAGGGTTCCACCTTCTGTTTCAAGGGATTTGACAATAAGGTCTATTACATGCTGACGCCCAACGGGAATTACTATAATTTCAGCGGCTGCGGCAATACCCTGAACTGCAACAATCCCATCGTGCGCCAGCTGATCCTGGAATGTCTGCGGTACTGGGCCGTAAACTACCGCATCGACGGGTTCCGCTTCGACCTTGCAAGCATTTTAGGGCGGCATGAGGACGGCTCTCCCCTGAACAACCCTCCCCTTCTGGAACTGCTGGCCACAGACCCCATACTGCGCAATGTAAAGCTGATTGCCGAGGCATGGGATGCGGGCGGCCTGTATCAGGTGGGAAAGTTCCCTGCCAGCAAGCGCTGGGCGGAATGGAACGGGCGCTACCGGGATTCCCTCCGTTCTTATCTAAAGGGAGACTTCTGGCATGCCTGGGACGCTGCCTGGAGCATTTCCGGCTCCGGCGACCTGTACGGCGGTTTTTATTCCGATAACAACAATAATTACGCCGGGTATAATTCCTGTGTGAATTTCCTTACCTGCCATGACGGCTTTACACTGTACGATCTCTATTCCTACAACCAGAAACACAACGAAAAAAACGGCTGGAACAATACGGACGGCGCCGACGACAACAGGAGCTGGAACTGCGGCGCCGAAGGAGATACCGACGACCCCGAAATCCTCAGCCTCCGTTTCCGGATGATCCGCAATGCCTGTGCCGTGCTGATGTGCAGCCGCGGAACGCCCATGTTCCTGGCGGGGGATGAATTCGGCAATTCCCAGTACGGCAACAACAACCCTTATTGCCAGGACAACGAAACCTCCTGGCTGGACTGGCGTCTCCTTGATCAAAACCGGGAACTGTTTGAATTTTTCAAATTTATGATTCGGTACCGGCATATGCATCCGGTCATACGCAAGCTGCTGCCTGATGCCGTCTGCGGCATGGAACCCCTCCACACCCACGGCGTCAACGCAGATGAGACGTATATTCCCGAAGACGCCAAAACCCTGGCCATCAGCTTCGCGGGGTACAACCCCCATACCGGAGCGGACGATCTGGTATATGTGGCGGTCAATTCCCACTGGGAGGATGTGAGAATCACGGTTCCCCAGCTGGACTGCCATCTGGCCTGGTTCCTGAGCGTCAACACCTGGGGTGACGGAAACGGGCGCTACTGCTATCCGGAGGGCGAAGAAGTACGCATCGACTCCGAGTTTATCATGCATCCCCGCAGCGTTGCCGTCTTTACCGGCAGGGAACTTTAAGCTGCCCGTGCAGGCTTGGCTCACACTTTCCAACTATAAAAATTCCCTAAATTTGTATAGATTTTTCCGTTTCTGTGCTATACTGTATAAGTGATCTGCAGGAGCCGCCCTGCAGATCCTGTCGTCAAATCAGTAATTTATTATCAATACATAGGCAGCCCGAGCGCTGCCGGGGAGGACGCTTATGCTGGAACTACAGAATCTCTGTTTCCAGGTATCGGATGATGCCGACAAACACAAAGAGATTATCAGAGATGTAAACCTGACCTTTGAAGACCATTCCTTTATCGCCATCACCGGTCCCAACGGCGGCGGCAAATCCACGCTGGCGAAGCTGATCATGGGAATCGAGACTCCAACCTCGGGCAAGATACTTTACAACGGCACGGACATCACCCACATGCGTATTACGGAACGCGCAAATCTGGGGATCAGCTTTGCCTTCCAGGCCCCGGTCCGTTTCAAGGGGGTAAAAGTAAGGGATTTGATCCAGCTGGCTGCCGGGAAGACGCCGGAAGGCCGTTCAGCGATCAAATTTCCGGTTATCTGCGACTACCTGTCCCGGGTGGGATTATGCGCCAGGGATTATGTGAACCGCGACGTGGATTCCAGTCTTTCCGGCGGAGAGCTGAAACGGATTGAAATCGCCACCATCATCGCCCGCAACACGCCCCTCTCCGTCTTTGACGAGCCGGAAGCCGGCATTGACCTGTGGAGCTTTAACAACCTGATTCAGGTATTTGAGGAAATGCACCGTGACAGTGACAATTCCCTGATCATTATCTCCCACCAGGAGCGCATCCTGAATATTGCGGACGAGATCATTGTGCTTGCGGAAGGTACGGTGGCCGCCAGGGGGCAGCGGGGAGACATTCTTCCCGAATTGCTGAAAGGAACGGAGAGCTGTAAATTTTACAAATAGGTTGATACGGAACCGGAATACGGCTTCTGCTCCGCGCAGTACACGGCCTGATCGGCACTGCGGCGGGCGGATGCGGAACTGAAATAGGAGGCTGACAAATGGACGAAATACAGAAAAACCTGCTGGAACAGGTGGCCGGGCTGCACGAGATGCCCGCCGGCGCCTACAACATCCGCGCCAACGGCCAAAGCGTAGGGCGCTCCGGCACCGCCCATATTGACATCGTGACCAAAAACGACAGACAGGGCATTGATATCATCATCAAGCCCGGAACGAAAAACGAAAGCGTTCATATCCCCGTGGTCTTAAGCCAGAGCGGATTGACCGAAATGGTCTATAACGATTTCCATGTGGGCGATGACTGTGACGTGACCATCGTAGCCGGCTGCGGCATCCATAACAGCGGCGACAGCGACAGCCGGCATGACGGCATACACGCCTTTTACATAGGGAAAAATTCCCATGTAAAGTACGTGGAAAAGCATTACGGCAGCGGCGACGGCAGGGGCGGGCGCATTATGAACCCGGAGACGAGGGTGGAAGTGGGCGAAAACAGCTTCATGGAGATGGAGACCGTCCAGATCAAGGGCGTAGATTCCACCAAACGCCTCACCAGCGCCAGGCTGGCAGACGGCGCCAGGATCATTGTCACCGAGAAGCTCATGACCCACGGGAACCAGGTCGCCGAAACTTCCTTCCGGGTGGAACTGGACGGCGCCGGTTCCAGCGCAAACATCATCTCCCGCTCCGTGGCCAGAGACGATTCCCGCCAGGTTTTCTACTCCAAAATCAACGGCAACAACCGCTGCAAGGGCCATTCCGAATGTGACGGCATCATCATGGACCGCGCCAGGATAAGCGCCGTCCCGGAAATCACGGCTGCCGATCTGGACGCGGAACTGATTCACGAGGCCGCCATCGGAAAGATTGCCGGAGACCAGATTACCAAGCTGATGACCCTGGGCCTGTCGGAAGAGGAGGCCGAGGCCCACATTGTAAACGGGTTTTTAAAATAAGCCGCCGCACAGGCCGGCAAGACAAACTGCAGGCATAAAACAATCCCCTCCGGGAAAAGATAATGGAGATACTGCTGTAAATCCATTCCCGGAGGTTATTTTTATGCTGAAAAACACAGATGTACTGATACGTGATACCCAGACCATGGACGGCTGCCAGGCAGCAGCCCATGTGGCTTATGCCTACAGTGAAGCCGCCGCCGTTTTCCCTATCACCCCCTCCTCCCCCATGGCGGAACTATGCGATGAATGGGCCGGCAGCGGCCGGAAAAATATATACGACAATACTGTAGTTATTTCTCAGATGCAGTCGGAAGCCGGAGCAGCGGCAGCCGTACACGGGGCGCTGCTGTCCGGGGCGCTTGCCACCACTTTTACCGCATCCCAGGGGCTGCTTCTCATGCTGCCCAATCTCTATCGCATGGCCGGCGAGCTGCTTCCCGGTGTAATCCATGTGGCAGCCCGCTCCATCGCTACCCATGCCCTGTCCATTTTCGGCGACCATTCCGACGTTTACGCCTGCCGCCAGGCGGGTACAGCCATTTTCTCGGAAAGCAGCGTGCAGGAGGTCATGGACCTGTCTCCGGTGGCCCACCTGGCAGCCGTTGAAGGGCGGATTCCCTTTCTCAATTTCTTCGATGGTTTCCGGACATCCCACGAGCTGCATAAGATCAAATTCTGGGATTACAAAGACCTGGCATCCATGGTGAATCACAATGCCGTTGCGGATTTCCGGCAGCGGTGCCTCCACCCGTCTCACGGAAAAGTGTATGGTTCCGCGCAGAATCCCGATATTTTCTTCCAGGCAAGGGAAGCCTCCAATCCGTATTACCAGGCGCTGCCGGAGATTGTAGCGCATACGCTGGAAAAAATCAACCGGCTCCTGGGCACCTCCTACGGACTGTTTGATTATTACGGCGCTCCTGATGCAGAGCATGTCATCATTGCCATGGGAAGTATCTGCGAGACCGTAAAGGAATACATTGACAGCGTCCCCGGACAGAAGTACGGCCTGATCATTGTACATCTGTACCGCCCCTTCAGCGCCGCTCATCTGGCGGAAAAACTCCCGGAAAGCGTCCGGCAGATTACGGTTCTGGATCGCACCAAAGAACCCGGGGCACCGGGAGAACCGCTATATCTGGATGTCATTGCCGCCCTCGTACAATGCGGTTTTCCCGTTTCCGGACAGGAATGCGGCGGCTCACAGGGATGTTGCCGGCATTCACGGCACCAGGGAGCGTCCCCTGACAGCGCCATCCGCATTTTTTCCGGACGCTACGGATTAAGTTCCAAGGACACCACCCCGGGACAGATTGCCGCGATCTACAATAACCGCACCAAATCCCCTTTTACAGTGGGTATTACGGACGATGTGACACATATGTCACTTCCGGTCCCGCCCCTACCTGAAACTGCCCGGTCCCACACTGTTTCCTGTAAATTCTGGGGACTGGGCGGGGACGGCACGGTGAGTGCCACCAAGAATGCCATCAAAATCATCGGCAACCACACGGATATGGATGCCCAGGGATACTTTGAGTATGATTCCAAAAAATCCAGAGGGCTGACCATCTCCCACCTGCGGTTCGGAAAAACGCCCATCCGCAGCGCCTACCTTATACACCGGGCTGATTTTGTAGCCTGCCATAACCCGGTCTACCTGCACAAATACGACATGGTACAGGAGATAAAAGACGGCGGGACTTTCCTGCTGAATTTCCATCCGGATACGTCCCCAGGGCAGTCCGCAGGCTTCGGGGAACGGGCAGCCTCCGTTACGGGACAGCTGGATTCCTACCTTCCGGAAGCCGTGAAGGCCTATATTGCCGGGCACGGCCTGCGTTTCTTCATTATAGACGCCATCGGAATCGGCAAGGAAATCGGCCTGAACAATAAAATCAGCACCATCCTGCAGGCAGCCTTCTTTGCCGTATCCGGCCTGCTGGAACCGGAGGACGCCAGACGGTGGATGAAGGAGGCTGCGGAAAAAAGCTATGGGAAAAACGGCGGAAAGATTCTGGAAATGAACAGGACCGCCATCGACAGAGGATTTTCTGAGGTTCTGGAAATCAAAATCCCGGAAGAATGGGCCGGCCATGCCTCCAAATCGAAGCCCTGCCCGGAAAAACAGCCGGATACGACCTCCGCAAAGCCCGGCTGCACTGCCGCGGATTCCTGCCCCGGCAGCGCTTCCTCCGCAGCCTGTGACCGGGCCTCACTGGACAACACACCCCTTCCCGACCGCCGGGAAATGACGGATTTCGTCAGAAAGATCCAGCAGCCTGTCACCGACCAGCGGGGCAATGAGCTGCCTGTATCCGCCTTCCTGCCCTATGCCGACGGTTATACGCCTCCCGGAAGCACTGCCCACGAAAGGCGCGGTGTCGCCACGGAGATTCCCGTCTGGAAACCCGAAAACTGCATCCAGTGTACCCGCTGCGCCTTTGTCTGCCCCCATGCAGTCATCCGTCCGGCGGTATTGGAAGAACCCCTTCCGGCGGACGCCCCCCAGGGACTGCGGCGCATTCCCATGATGGGTATGGATAACCGCGGCTTCGCCATCACCATCTCGCCCACGGACTGTACCGGCTGCGGCACATGTGCCGCCGTCTGTCCCGGAAAACAGAAACCGGGAGAAGAAAAGCCGTCAAAGGCACTGGAAATGGTTCCTGTGAACAAACTGCTTGCAGACGGAACCTTTGCGGAAAACCAGGATGTTTTCGATTATTGTAAGCCGCTGCTGCCGTGCCGGGAAGCCGTCGAAAAATTCCGTCCGGATACCCTCAAGGGCAGCCAGTTCCTGCGCCCGTTCATGGAGTTCTCCGGCGCCTGCGCAGGCTGCGGAGAGACGCCCTATGTGAAGCTTCTTACACAGCTTTTCGGCACTCGGATGTATATCGCAAACGCCACCGGCTGCAGCTCCATCTGGGCAAACTCCTCCCCTTCCTGCGCCTACTCGCTGGATGCCAACGGATACGGACCCGCCTGGTCCAATTCCCTGTTTGAAGACGCGGCGGAATTCGGCTACGGTATGTTGATGGCCCGGGAAGCGGCTGCAAAGCGAGACGCGGTTTCTTCCCGGACGCCCTGTACAAGCGACAGCGGGGACCTTCACGGCTGCGGGACGGCTTCCCAAGCCCTGTCCCCAAATAAGACGGGCATTGCGGCCCTTCCCACCGTCCAATGGGTCATCGGCGGAGACGGCTGGGCCTACGACATCGGCTTCGGCGGCCTGGACCACGTGCTGGCCAGCGGTAAGAACATCAATATCCTCGTACTGAACACGGAAGTCTACTCCAACACCGGCGGCCAGGCTTCCAAGGCAACCCCGCTGGGTTCCTCCGCCAAATTTACCTCCGGCGGAAAACGGACACCCAAAAAGGATCTTGCCGCCATGGCCATGACCTACGGCACCGTATATGTAGCCCAGATTGCCATGGGCGCCGATTTTAACCAAACCGTCCGGGCAATCACAGAAGCTGCCGCCTACCCGGGTCCCTCTCTGATTATCGCCTACGCCACCTGCATCGCCCACGGCATCCGGGCAGGCCTGGGAAGCACGCCCCATGAGGCAAAAAAGGCTGTAGAGTCCGGTTACTACCACCTCTTCCGCTTCAACCCGTCCCTGAAGGAACAGGGCAAAAACCCCTTCCTGCTGGACAGCGGAGCGCCGAAGCTGGATTATGAGACATTTTTAGACGGTGAAATACGCTATGATTCGCTGAAACGATATTGCCCTGAGGAAGCTGCCGAATTGTTCCGGGAAGCCGCGGCACAGGCAGAAGAACGGTATCAATACCTGAAGAAGCTGGAAGCCTTCCATGCGCCGGATGAGACAAAACAATAGTCAACAACCCCGCTGCAAGCAACGGGGCATCAAGCTTGTAGCGCTGCAAGCAGCGGGGTATGCGACCCTCGCGGCATTCGCCAAATGGATGCTGACGCATCCGCTTGGCTCATTGCTCACGGGAATCATTGCCCGCAAGCCGCATCCTTTGTACAAAAATGAAACCGGGGCTGCGGAAAAAGATTACGTCCACGAGTAATCTTTGCCGACAGCCCCGGTACGATGCCATATTAAAAACAACTGCCGCATATCCCCTTTTGCCGGGCGCAAAAGGGACTCGGCCTATTTCCCGGAAACCGCCTCGTCCGGCAATACCCCGTCCTTCTTATACTGATTCCACAGTTTATGGAATTTAAAGGTGTAGGAAATTGCCCACACGCCGGCCAAAGGAATCCACCACCCCTGAATCCTGCCCGTCTGCACCGCTACGATTGCCGTACCTGCAATTCCGTACAGAAATGTGATAATGGCACAGATACGGCTCTTTCCGAACTGCAGCCACAGCCCCAATGCCAGAATCAATATGCCGTCTATCAGGGACGCCGCTATCACTTCCCGAAGCAGTACTGATGCCAGTATCGTAACGCCCGCGGAAATGTACAGCAGAATCGCACTGCTCCTGATATTCGTGCGGCAGGCCTTCATGCCGGGCAGCGCATAAAATTCCTTCTTCGTCAGCTGTCCCACTGCCGCCTTCTGCCTGGCCGCATCTGCCTCCTCCACTACTCTCCCGCAGTTCGGACACAGCAGTGCCCCTGCCTCCAATTCCGTTCCGCATGCTACACATTTCATTTTCCCTGTTCCTCCCTGTATTTTTTTATACTGCTTTCCAGGCGTTCCAGCCCTTCCAGCAACCTCTCTCTGGGGCACGCCGCATTCAGGCGGATAAACCGCCTGCCGCAGGCCCCGTACTCTTCTCCCTCCGTGAGATACAGCCCGCTGTCCCTGCGGATAAATTCCGCCAGCTCCCCCGCATCCGCCGTAACGCCGCTGCAATCCAGCCACAGAAGATACGTGGCATGAGAGGGAACCACCTTGACGCCCGGCAGTTTTTCGGCTATAAAACGCCTCACACACTGTTTATTTTCATAGAGATATACCCGCAGCTCCTCCAGCCATGCCTCCCCCTCCCGGAAAGCAGCCACCGCCGCGCTTACGGCGAAGGCATTTGGCTCCGCCACCTCGTCCGTATTCAGCCCCCTGTCCACTTTATGGCGGATCACCGGATTCGGCACCATCACCGCCGCCGTCTGGAGGCCTGCGATGTTAAAGGTCTTCGTAGGTGCAAAACAGGTGACGCTGTTGTCTCTGCAGACTTCCGAAACAGATGCAAAAGGAATATAGTCATGACCGGGGTCTGTCAGGTCGCAGTGAATCTCGTCGGAAAGCACCAGGACATGATGCCTTGCGCAGAGCTCTCCGATCCGCGCAAGCGTTTCCCTGTCCCATATCTTCCCCACCGGATTATGGGGATTGCACAATAGCATCAGCGTCGTCTGGGGATCGGAAAGCTTCTCCTCCAAATCCGCAAAATCAACGGTATAGTTCTCACCGTCATATACCAGGGGGCTTTCCAAAATATGACGTCCGTTATTGCGTATAGAATTGAAGAAAATATTGTATACCGGCGTCTGAACCAGCACATTTTCCCCCACCGTGGTCAGCTTTCTCACGATGCTGGATATGGCGGGCACCACCCCCGGGCAGAAGATCAACCATTCACGCGCCATCTCCAGGCGATGGCGGCGGCTCCACCAGCTCCCATATGCCTCATACCAGTCCGGCGTCAGCACGGAATAACCAAAGATACCATGCCCCACCCGTTTTTTCAGGACTTCGATAATCTCCGGCGCCGTCTCGAAATCCATGTCCGCCACCCACATGGGCAATTCCCGGTCCGGCACATCCCATTTCAGAGAACCCGTCCCCTTTCTGTCCGTCAGCCTGTCAAAATCATATTTCATAACCTGTTCCCTCTATTTTCCCGTCTGCGCCCTATCCTCCGGCGCTTCCGTTTACGCCTCCCAGGACGCCCTGTCGGATGTCTTCAGGATTTCTCCTGCCTCAATCCTGGTCTGGTCGATTTTCACCTTTCTGCCGTCCATAATCAGTTCCCCGATTCTGTCTGCCCGGATAATGCCTCCCCTGGGATTAAACACACTGTCCACTACGCCCACCACTTCCACATCTGCCTGCGAATATTCAAATGCAAGGTTCGTATTCAGCAGGCGGCAGTTCCTCATTACCAGATTATCGATATAGCACATGCCCTGCAGGCTCTCAATGGTACAGTTCACAAGGGTAATATTTTTGGAATTCCAGCCGAGATACTCTCCCGAAATAAAGGAGTCATACACGGTTATATTCTCCGCATTCCAGAAGGCGTCCTTCGACAGCAGCCTGGAATGATGCATCTCGATATCGGCCCCGCCGTCAAAGCTGTAATTTCCCACCAACTCGAAATTCCGAATCACCATATTCCTGCTGTTCATGGCAAAATAATCTCCCCTGGCCGTCACCCTGTCCATCTCAATGTCCCGGCAGTTCCACAGCGTTTCGCCCGCGTTTGGCATGTCCACATTATACAGCCTGATCCCCCTGGTACGGCGAAAGGCCTTGGGCGCTTCGATGATGGTGTCGGAAACGGAGATATTATCGGTATACCAGATACCAGCGCGCGCCATATCGAACAACGTGCAATCCTTCATCACCACGTTTTTGCTGTACCACAGCGGATACTTCCACTTGAATAAAGTGTTGTCTATCTCCAGATTGCTGCTTTCCTTCAGGGGCGATTCGCCGTCCGCAAAGGTACAATAGCTGATATGGCAGTCACTGGCCTGAAACAAAGCCCTTTCACCCGTTAAAAACTGCTGCTCCACTTCTTTCATAATATAATCCTCGCTTTCTGAAAATCCGCCGGCAAAAAACAATTCAGTTGTTACCGGCTGAGAAAAATGCCACACCGATAGCTCCCGGCCCTATATGGGTGCCTATTGTCCCGCCCACACTGGAAGTCTCCAGGGAATCCACCGCCGGCTTCCACAGGGCTTCATGGTCCGAAATATACTTCTGAAGCATGGCGTCCCCCAGCCCCGTATACCCCAGGACAAAAGGCTTCCCAAAGTCAATTCCTCCCGTCTGGCGGATCTGCTCCGTCAGCAGGTTATTCCCCTGCCTGGACCCCCGGGCCTTGCCCAATATGGCGACCTCCCCCTGCTGAATGGCAATCACCGGCTTAATGGACAAAAGGCTTCCTGCCATGGCTGCCGCTTTGGATATCCTTCCGCCCTTCTTCAGGTATTCCAGCGTATCCAGAAGGGCAATGAGCCTGATGCGGGACTTGTCCTCCTCCAGCCGTTCCACAATTTCCTCAAATGCCAGCCCGCTGTCTATCAGCCTGAGCGCATATTCCACCAGTGCATGCTGCCCCAAGCTGGCATTCTCGCTGTCCACAACCCGCACGGTATCACCATAACCCTCCGCCGCAATACAGGCGCTCTGCCAGGTTCCCGACAATTTGGAGGACAATGTAATGACAATGGCCTGTGCCCCCTGCTCCTTCACCTCCTGATAAGCCCCCTCAAAGGCAAAGGGCGTCACCTGGCTCGTTACCGGGAGCGCATCGCTTTCGATCAACTTCTCGTAAAACAGTTGATGTGTCAGGTTGACCCCGTCCTGAAACTGCTCCTCTCCGAAGGAGATGGTAACCGGCAGGATAACCAGTTCCTCACGCTCGTTATCCACGATATCCGACGCGGAATCCGTAATCACCTTAATCATTAAATGCCTCCTTAGAAATCGCCGCCATGGAACCGATACTGCCCGTTCAGGGAACGGCCCGTTTCCTCATTCATTGAAACTACAACAAAAAAAGTGTAAAGCTTCCATTTTGCAACGAACTTTACACCTCCATGAGGCCTGCATACTCTTTTCCTTACATACCGCATAAAGAAAACGACCCAGATCGGACTCGAACCGACGACCTCCGCCGTGACAGGGCGGCGCTCTAACCAACTGAGCCACTGGGCCGTATCTATACTATCATTTATGCGGCAGGATTGCTCCCAAGTGGACCTTCGGGGACTCGAACCCAGGACCGACCGGTTATGAGCCGGTTGCTCTAACCAACTGAGCTAAAGGTCCATAATAGATACTAATGACTCCGACGGGAATCGAACCCGTGTTACCGCCGTGAAAGGGCGATGTCTTAACCGCTTGACCATGGAGCCACAATATCCCTGACGAATGCTATAATAACACATCTTCTCCTGTTTTGCAAGAGGAAATTTTACGTTTTTTCTTCCTTTTTTCGGTGCTGTTGTAACAGTTCAGACAGCAGTCGGCCTCCTGTATTCATGCCTGCCTCTCCGTCCCTCTTACCGAATATGTACAGCCGCAGTAATCCTGCCTGTATAAGCCGTATTGTGCGGACAATTCGACGGATCTTTTATACCCGTCCCTTTTCTTGAAATCGGAGGGCAGCCATGCTATGCCGTGTTCCTCTGCGAGTTTTTGCCCGATTTCATTCAGCTTCTTCGCGTTTTTCAACGGGCTGATGCTCAGCGTTGTGGTAAAATAGTCAAATCCCTCCGCCGCACCCCGCCGCGCCGTCTCACCCAGGCGCAGTTCAAAGCACCTGGTACACCTCTCCCCGCCCTCCGGGCAGCCCTCCAGCCCCCTGGCCGCGGCAAAAAAACGCCCCGGCTCATAGTCTCCTTCCAATATATCAATGGGATAGCCCCTGCGCTCTTCGTTATAAGAGGCAATCAGCCTTTTCTGCTCCGCCACACGCTTCCGATACTCATCGGAAGCCGAAATATTGGGATTATAGTAAAACACGCAAATCCGAAAATACCGGCATAAATACGCAAGCACATAGCTGCTGCAGGGCGCACAGCAGCTGTGCAGGAACAGGGTCGGCACGAAGCCGTCCCCTGCATCCTGTAAACCGTCTAAGATTTTCTCCAGTTCCTTCTGGTAATTTACCTGATTCATCTTTTCTCCTTACGGGGCAGCTGCCTGCGTTTCCGCCCACGTCCCATAGCCGCCGGGACTCCCCCGCAGCGTATAACCGTCCCCGCGCCGCTTCACGAACGAGATGACGCCTTCCCTGCCAGCTCCTCATAACGCATCCCGGCCTTGCGCCAGTTGATCAGTCCGAACCAGCCTTCCACATAGTCCGCCCTGCGGTTCTGGTACTGGAGATAATAGGCATGTTCCCACACATCCACCAGCA
>OFFP01000651.1_pt1 | contig 27671 bp, 23 predicted proteins | sample 1521431 | NCBI WGS metagenome assembly OFFP01 (sample SAMEA3504104, study PRJEB24116) | mouse gut metagenome | biome: mouse gut; feature: mouse-associated habitat; material: faeces | place: Denmark | collected 2011
GTAAATCCTGTGGCATAGGGAATAGGAGCAACTGCCTCCAAGTATTTTTGCACATTATCCTTATCTAAAAGATCCGCCGAAGATTGCTCAATATCTATCAGCTCAACTAAGAAAAAATGTTCATCAATATCGCATACATCCTGGCTGTAGGTTGTGACCATATCAACAAGTTCGCCAGCAGAGGGATTTTGCTTTTCATTTACCAATATATCGCGAACTTGTTGTGCATCCCAAACACATACTGATGCCGTCTGTTCTCCACGCACCGAACACGAGAATTTCAGTGTTTTGCAGGAAGAAATGCCTCCTAATCGACCAATGCCACGGAAACCTTTGTCCTCCGCCCGATCCTTTTCAGAGTCGGCAATGCGGCTCATTTTACGGAGGAAGTCATCGCAACTGATCCCTGTCCCATTATCCCGAACAGATACATACCTTTTGTTGGCGTCTATATTGATTTCTACCCGGGCCTCCTCTGGGCGGAGTAACCCCTGCTTAATTGCTTTGTCGATTGAGTCTGCTGCATTCTGAACATATTCACGGTATATGATCCGCAAATCTTCATACATTGCAGTCGTGAGGTTTTCGATAACATTTTTTCCGATTATAGCCATAAAGCTCATCCTACTTTGACTTGAATTGTTTGTAAATCGGCTTTGGGAAACGGACATTAAGCAATGAGCGGAACACAGGATTTTGGATAATATACTCTCCTTGCTTAAGCCGTACCATCATACTTTTATATACAGAAGGAATAAACTTGTAATCATTTTTGGCGATTTCGATTGCGTTTGTCCGGCCATATGCAAATGTTGAGCAGTTACCTGTTACACGGGGATGGATCGCACTCTTAAATTGTTCCGCAGCAAACAGCACAACACCAAGCGAGCGGCCACGTTCAGCAATATCAAGAACTTGCCGAAGGATAGGAGATGTCTTGGGCGCGTCTGATGCTGCATATTTGTTAAGTTCATCAACAAATACGACGATTTTTGAGGGAGGCACATATTCATCGTCCGCACTGTACTGTCCAAGCTGCAAATCATAAATTGCCCGTATTGCATCACCAAAGACAAAGCACTGCATATCATCATTTAGTTTTGCAATATCTATAACATGGACTTCGTTCTTCCGTATATGTCTAAGTGCTTCGCTGATCCGGGTTTCCCGATGACCATCCCTTATACTATCAAACATCCCGTTCCGATAGATGGACTTTTTTACAATACGCTCAAACTTTCGCCAACTTTGAACCGCTATTTCTTTGTCGCCGCTGCTTCCAGCTTCTCCGCATTTATGAACTTCTTTGAGGAAATCCTGCCAGTCCTCTAAACTCCCAAAATTTCCGCGTCCGGAAATAATGTAGCTTAAAATGGAGTCCATTGTCTGCGTGGGGTCATCCATGCTTGCAAACATCAAGTCAAGGTTGTCCTTGTCCATTTTATATTCGTACTTATACATATGGGCCTTGTCATGTGTAATATTGTATTCGACAGTTGCAGAATCAAGATGAGTGTTCCACACATGACGAGTGGAGTACGGATAATAATAGTGAACATTTTGAAACGGTCTGGTAGTCATACCAAGTTCGCGGTATATTGCAAATGTTTCCTCCCGCTCTGCATCACTATCAAATTCATTGGATTCATCAATAGCGAGCAAATCGCAACCCTTGACGTTAAATATGACAAAGGCAACATCTTCGTCATCTTGTTCGCCAGTGGCCTTCATGCACTTGTCCTGGATTCCCTTTAGAAGGAACATGGCGAACGATGTTTTTGCTGCCAGACCAGAGATACCGGAAATGTTGAGATGCGCTCCTTCCGGCCCGATGAGAAATCTGGAATCCACATCCACACGCAGTTTTACGCGTTCGCTTTCGTCGGTCCCTTGATACATTTCGATATACCCACAAGGTACGGGATGTTGAATAGAGGATAGCCCTAATGCCTCCGAGATTTCATCTTTATTGGCCAAACACACAGTTGTTCCACTAAGCACCGGAATATAAATTCCCTGTGTATTCCCTACAATTCTGGCCTTAACATAGTTCATACCAATCCGATGGGTGATGGGCATAGTTGACACATCGCCAAAGTCATTTGAAATATATTCGGACAGGAAATTAGCTGTGTCCGTAATGTGGGATATTTCTTCCACTACACCGTATGTAACGCTTGATTTTATATGGTCAACCTTAACAACATCAAACGGATTTAGTATCAATTCGGGTTTCGTCCAGAAATAGAATTCCTCCATTGTAGAAGGATTTTTCTCTGTTGCAAGTACCTTCCCTATAACCTTCCCCATAACACTATGACCTCACTTAAAATAAGTTCAAGAACATACTTTCGCCAAGATATTTGCTCTTTATATAGCTCTCCGTTACATATATTGGGTATAAGTGATTTGCCCACCGCCGATCAGCGCCATAGCATACCGGATTTCGTTCGTTTATGATATTTGCCGTAATCATATCAACTTCTTCTGAGTCTAGCCCGCTTTCCACTTGCTCATCATTCACCAGTATTTTCTCCAACTTAAGTATTCCGTCAAATGTATTATTAGTATAGCGGCTTTCTCGAATACGGACAAACCACACGGCAAATGTCACATCGCCAATAATCTCTGAGTCATACATCTGAACTGGAGTTCTCGAATAAAGAGGCAGTTGGGCAATCTGAGATGAATTATTTCGACCGTCTTTGTCAATACAATAAGCTGGATTGAAAGACTTTGACGCACCAACAACAAACTGATAATTATTTTTAAACCTTGCCAGTTCAGCTTTGCTGGATATTCCATGAACTTGATATTCAAGAGAACCATCCTTTAAGAGGTATCTATCTGGGAGAAGATATCCTCTTCTAACCAGCTCTGCCACCATCCGAATTTCGCGTTGTGCCATATAATTTTGTATGGTAGCTATTCCCTTATTTTCTATTTTGTCCCCTTGCTCAACATTTGTAGAATAGGCCATAATTTTTGCAAATATAATTCCTTTTTCCCGCAAATCTGGCCGTCCATTTATTTTCTTTAGTAGGTATTCAAAACTTAATTCGTCATCGTCCCAATCGCTAGATTTTGCAACCTTCGGAAGAGAGATGACGAGTTGCCTTTCGTATGCCGGATCTCTTAGCGGCAACATTTCTCCCTGTTCACGCAGACAACATCCAATTCCAACTTGTCCAGCAATGATGGGATAGACCTGATTTCTATAAGACATATCGTCAACCTTATATGTCTTTCTTGACCCGTCAAGAAAATAACGAAAAAGCGGCTCACCACCAGCAATTTGGTCTACTACTCGTTTCAACGGAACGATCCTTTTCTGTGACTCCGTTTCGCCATAGCGTTTCCAGGTGAAATGATATTGATGATCATCATAATCGAAGCGAGGAACTTCAATGCCATCAAATCCATACTTGTACGTTTTAAAGCTGCTCCCATGAGTTTCGGTAGCGATGACGTCCAAGATAGATGCCATAATGCAGCCCCCCTTGTTTTCATTGTCCGTAAACGCCCGGATAGGATTTGTGCCTACACTATGTCATACTCTATGATACTACAAATAATTCCTTTTTTCAACAGGCTCTTTGATAATCATCCGCGAAATTGGATTAAGTATGTAAATACTCCTCCCAAGTTGCCTAGCGTAGCGCACAGTTGCCCCGGTGCCGCTACGCCATGTCCCGTTATAAACCGCTAGCAAGATAGCCGAATGGTCTACCAGATAGCGGTTCCGTTCCATCATACAATCCCGACTATACTCCTGCCCTACATAAACAATCTCATCAGCCTGCGCCAAAATTGCGTGATAGCGTTCCTGCGCTGATGCTGTCCGCTTGATCTCCTGTCCCTTGCATGGTAGGACACAGTGGAGCTTCAGCGTAGGATTTTTCTTTCTCAATCCAAGGACAATATTGGCACACCAAAGGTCTGCCCCCTGAGCCATACCCGATAAGAAATCCGTCACGCCTCTATCCGCCAACGCCTTGATCTGCGCTACCAGGACTTCTTTCAGCAGAACGCAGTCGGGCGCAGCTTCGTTATATTTCCACGGAAAGCTTTTTGGCCGGTGGTCGGTAAATGCGCAGGTTGTCTCTGTCATTGGAACAATCCTCCCATACAAATAGTTGCTCCGCATTATACCAAAAAATCTCACGAATATCTATTATCGTAGACTATCATTTTCACATTTTCCCATACACTATCTGTTGAGAAAGCGGGGTGAGGCGGTGCAATTCGACAATAGTGCGGTTGGGAGGACGATACGCAATCTACGCAATAAAAAGGGTCTATCCCAAGACGTTTTGAGTGGTTTGGCAGGAATTGGCCGCACTCATCTGACGATGATTGAGAACGGGGACAAGCAGGCTAACTTTGAAACGCTTTGGAAAATTGCAAATGCGCTGGATATGCGCCCAAGTGAACTCGTTGCCCTGATTGAAGCTGAGATCGAGCAAAATAGTTGATTCCAGAAAACCAGGGTACAAAACTGGAATGCAATGCCTGTGTGGCCACACACGCCCGATTGTTTGTTGGCAGAGCGGCGTACTCTCTGCCTGAAGACTTTTGACAATGGGCAGCTTTTTCAGACCCAGACCGCAAAAATTTTTTCACCGCTTGATGCAGCAGTATATCACTCTCAAAAAATGGAACAGCGGCCTGAAGTACTCCAGGCCGCTGACAGAATTATAAATTTCTGTTTCTTTTTTGCGATCGATGATGTATACTATAAAAATGATAGGGGGTGCTGAAATGACGCACGATGTATCCGCGATCCAAACTATCCTCTCACCCGTTTTTGACAGCTACGATATTTCACGCGCCGTCCTGTTTGGTTCCGTGGCAAAAGGTACGGCCACAGATAACAGTGACCTGGATCTAATGGTAGACAGCAAGCTGCGTGGACTGAAATTCGTGGGGTTTATGGAAGCGGTTCGTCAGGCGGTTGGCATGCCTGTAGATATTTTGAATATATCTCATATCGAAAAAGGTTCCAGAATTGAGCATGAGATCAATTCTACCGGGGTGACGATTTATGAGAAATGATATCATCCTCCAGAAGATGCTCCGCTACACCATGAAGCTGGTGGAATACTGTTCCGGCTATACCTATGACACGTTTATATCTGACATAAAGTTAGTGGAGGCTTGTGTATTCAATCTTAGTCAGTTGGGGGAGCTTTGCCGCATTGTGGATCCATCATTTGCCCAGGCGCATCCACAAATTCCCTGGCGGGAGATGTACGGTCTGCGCAACCGTATTGTCCACGATTATGAGGGTGTCAATCTTCAGCTTGTCTGGGAAATTATCAGCGAGGACATACCAGAATTGCGGGACGAACTGGAAAAATTAGTATAGCTCCAGATGACTGGACGGCCTTGAAATACCCAGGGCCGTCCAGTTCTCTTTAGCTTGCACTAGATTGCTCTCATCTATGCAGCATCCGCTCCACACTCCGGTAGCAGTGCAAGACATAGTTTCCCTCCCCCCCCAACGTTTGCAGGCAAAGCAGGGATGGCCCTTGGAAATGGGAGGGGACGGATCATGCTTGACCCGGCTAGCCGGGGGACACATCATCTGGCGTTCCAAGGGATTGTCGGTGAAGTATTTCACGGCTCACCATCCGCCGTCTTGTCCTCATCGTACTCACCGTAGCCGTAATCGTCCAGATTGGCGATCCCCTTGGTGTCGGGCGCCTTTTTCCCCTAGTTTGTCAAGTGAAGTGCAACAATCTCTGACGAGAAAAACAGTCATTAGGAGAGCGAGAGCCAAGGCGCTTATGTGGGCGAGCGTTGAGGGAGTCAACCAGCACTTGCAGCTGGCGAGACGAGATAGCAGAAAAGCATTGCCTGAGCAGACTGTTCGTGTTCTCATTAAGCCCCCGCTGGCCTGGACAGCCTGGGTCTGCAAAAAACTGTTTGGTTCCAAGCCTCTGCTCCACATCCTTGTAGTCAAAGAACTCATTCCCATTGTCTACCGTGAAGGAACGGATGAGTGAGGGCAGGAAAGCAGCGAAGGCCGCACACTGGGCTTGGGCAAGGACTTTAGCCATTCTGTTGGGCAAAAGGCAGGGCAACCAGGAATCCGGAGAGACGGTTTCTCTACAAACGTGCCACAGCACTCTTTCCCCACGCTCCCTGTAGCGTATCACCCTCCCAATGTCCGAACTGGGAGCGTGTATCGGGGTTTTGTGTCTATGCAGGCGCCCCGCGTCTCCTCATCGTGCGGGGCCGCCTTGCGACCCTTACGGCGCAGACACTTCTTTGAAATCTCCAGCTGTCCCGCATGTACGGCACGTTAGATGAGCTGACCCGCAGCTCGGGCCCCGATACCTTCAGCCACCCAGCAATCTGCTCAGACAACCAGTATTCCCGTAGCTTTTCTGTAACGAGCTTGTTTCGCTTGGGATCGTCCGGAAGCCTTTTGTGTAAACACCGTTGCCGGCACTGGCGATACTTTTCCTCTGCAGAAAAGCCACTATATCTCCCGTCCGCCTCTCCATCCCTGCGCAATTCTCGTGAGATACTGGACCGCGAACGCTTCAGACGCAGGATCATACTTTGTTTGAGCCCTGCCACTTGATGTCGCACTAGACTTTCTCGTTCTTCTGTGGTAAAGTTGGTGTATATTGTTGCACTTGCTGTGTATATCCGGGCATTTCCAGTCTTGCACATTGAGCCTCTAATGCGCAGCCGGGCGGCACACCTGCTGGCATCAAGTTGCTCTGCACAGATCGACCGGCAGAACTTTCGGATTGACTTTTCTCCGCCTTTTGCTTTCCATCTTGCAGCAAAATCCTCAAAATTGAGGGAGAAACCAATGATTATTTTCCGCGTATTCCTTGGTATAATACAGTAGTCACCGCTACTGCAAGTTCTTTCGGTGTGCAGTATATCGGCAATCTTGTCGTCAGAGACAATCCGTACCAGGTATTTTGCGGTATAGAATGTATTGATTAAAGTGGTATATCTAGTAGAATGTGATACTTTTAAGAACGAATTGCTTCTTCATGAAAAAGACGCCTCCTTGAAGGTAATTTTGTGGGGAGTGTCGCGTTGCTACCCCATTCGCGCATCAGCATCCGAGGTCTGCTGCTGGGAAACTCTATGCGGTCCCAGCCCCGCATGGTTGTGTGGAGGACAAATTGTCTCTGGTTAAATTGTCAAGGTGCAGAGTTGTAGGGGCAAAAAAACAGACAAATCATGATACATAGACTGCCGGATTACTATCTCTAAAGATAGTAATCCCTGCAATCCATAGCATCCTAATCTGTCTTGAAATTAACTTTATACGACTCTGCAAAGGTAGACAACTCAACGGTTCCTTTATATTATTTATAGTATAACAGAAACTGCGGCCTTTTGCAATAGTAAATTCAAAATTTTTTTAAAAATTGGGAGATCAACATAGAAAGTCAGATGTTTGTCCTGCTGTAACCTCAAGCAGTTGATTGCTGGCAGAAGAAATGGTATAATACCCTAAAAGATCCAAAATTTCGAGCTTTAGTAGTCAGGAGATGCGTGTATGCCGTCACTCACCCATGTCTGTATGTTCTATAAGCACAGCTGGAAACGAGTCACACCGGAAGAAGCGGCGGAGATTTTTCCGGAAACGGTTTCGGCCCACGGTGGCCTATTTATGTGTGAGCTGTGCGGGCAGTACGTCAGCTTGACCAAAGAAGGAAAGAAGATTCGTCATTTTAGGCACCGTTCCCGCGAGGCGGACAAGTCATGTCCGGAGCGCACATTCGGTTCAGAACAGAGTATTGACTTTCTCGAAAGGACTCACAGCTTTCCCATCCGAATTAACCCATCCAATCTGTCGCTGGAGATTGGGCTATTGAGTCTGCCACGCTCCACACTGGAGTTATTAAAGGATCAAAAGATCAGAATTTGCCCAGTTCAGGAGTTCGGACGTAGCTTTACCTATATTCTGCGGGAGCGATTGCGGGAAAATGAGATTGTATACGTATCAATAGGGAATGAGCCTTATCCGGAATACGAGATTGAGCTTGATGACCGAAGCATTCCTGCATTTTCTTATTGGCCGGACCGCGTTCAGGGAATTGACCCAAAGGGTACGCTCTTCGACGCATCCACTCGCAAAAAGCTCCCATATGACGCAGATGTCCGGTTGGGAAAGACCTACCACCTGCTCCGGGCAGGCAGCGCATTTTCTCCGAGTGCTTCCATCCGCCTGAAACAGGTTTTATCGAAATACATTTCAGGCCGGTATTGGCACCTGTATGAAGTTATGGCCAACGATTTTGACGAGAGCGCTGCGAAGTTTTTTCTGGACTTCCACTGCCGGCTGACTGACCAGCCAATTTCCCTTCAGCCGGTTTGGCCCATCTATACAAAGAGTCCCTATGTGATTCGCCATAACCGTTCGGAGATGTTCTTCTATGTGTCCGGAAATGTCAACCACACTAAGTGCTTTCCCAGTCCAATGCACACTGTTGGGTATCCGGCAGAGGACGGGACCGTTGAGCGCATTGCCTGCAATAACCGTCAGCAGTTGGTGTCTGTGGGCCGGACCAAAATGTTGCGATACAGCTATGTCTGGAGAGAACCGCTGGATCAGATTACAAGCACACCCACTGTTTTGGTTACCGACATTGAGGGCAGGACTATTGAGCCAGAGATTTATGGCAATCTGCCTTTAAAGGGCGTTCTGCGCATACAGGCCCCATACGATGGGAGCATTGCTGTCAAAAAGTCTGGCCGTATTGTCGAAAAACGTCGGATAAGAGCGGAGACGTTAAGTGAGATCGGTCCCATTCAATTCGGCTGTGAGGTTCAAGTCTTTCAGGGCCTGGACTGCGTTTGGTCCATACAGTTTCAGAAGCAGCTGCCGTTACCCGATCAGGAAGAATCCCTTCTCCTGCAAAAACTGCAAAGCAGTGCCGGACCACAGATAGCGGTTCCCCACGTATGGGGAGCGATTGCTGAACGGTTGGAAGCATACCCACGGGTCAAACAATGGCTATATGCAAGAATCAGAGAGGGAAGAATGCCGGAAAGAGCTTACAAAGAACTCCGATGCTTTATAGAGCGGGAAGCGGCAAAATAATTGCTGGGAGGGATATTCTTGGATCATATTTCTAAGCTGACTGACGAGGAAGTAAAAGCCGTTTGTGGGATGATCCCTATTAAATATTTCCGAGATGCTTTCAAAAGCAACACGCAGAAATTCCACAAGCTCTGCCCCGGCCATAGGCCCGAAAAGGTTCTTCCTGACACCGTAGGAAAGCTTGTGGCCAGCCACCGTGACGATCCGTTCCTGTCAGACGTTCTGAACAATGGTATTCGGTTACTCCTTGACATCGTGCAAAAGGAGCTTTCCAAATTCACAGATGCCGGAGATGATGACCAGACCGCATTGCTCCGGGCTCTGCCGGAGAGTGATTTTCACGATCATATCGCGCTTTATCTAAAGCTCTCAATGGAGAATTGTCCTGCTGAGTATGCCAGACTGCTGGAGAGCGCCATAAAAGAGATTTCAGCAAGACGCAAGTCCGTAGAGACATACGAGGAAATGAAGCAAACGCCGGGCGCAGATACAACTGCGGCACTGATGGAAAAGCTGACTGCGCTGGAGCAAAATACTGAGTTAGAGCGGGAAATGCACTCGCGGGAGATAGAATCACTGACGGCGCAATGCGCTGGGCTCCAGGAAAAACTACACGCTGTCCAGGCAGCATATGAAAAGAAGGAGCAGGAGTTATCAGTTCTTCAAGAGCTGATTGATCTTGCAGACCTTCCGACAGAGAGTACCATGGACAACACCTATCCGTATATATCCCTCTGTAGGGCAGGGGGACAGAGCGGAAACAGCTTTGAGCTTTTCAGGCTGGCGGATATAGTGGATGGTACGATTTGTCTTCAGCGGCAAGCGGATGCGCCCAACCGCGAAAAGCTGTTTACAAAGTCCTACAAACCGACAAATTTCATCGGTATATGGCGCTGGAGGACTGAGCCTAATTTCAACCCGGAGAAACTGGATTACATCGTGTCCGAATTTCAAGCCGGGCAAGTCCCCACCGAAATTATTATAGTCCCAGACTGCGATTCCACAGATGACTTGAAAGAGCGTCTGATGCAGGGAATCGAAAACGGGCCACAGGGAGAACGGGCACTTTTCGCTTTTCCGGTGGATGGGAAATATACCGGATTTCTTTGCCGCACTCAGGACTTTTCCTTTCAAAACAGAAGGACCATACTCAAACCCACGGTAGCAAAACTTCCTCTGTACGAGTTTTCGGACCAGGAAATTGTCAAGTTCGGTCGCTCGTGGTTTTACTACCGCATTAGCCTTGGCGTACCGCTTGAAGTGTTTCCAATTATTGATCCATTTCAAGCAGTAAAAGATGCGGTTCTGCGGCGCGTGCCGTGGTCCAGAATGAAGACATGGTTTTCACGAAAGGATACGCAAAAATTCCAAGACCTGCTGCGGGAAATGCCGGCAGAGGGCATTTATCAGGAAATTGCAGACACCTGCGCTTGCTCTGCTGATGAGGCAAGGAGCTATGTGGACAGCTTCATCCAGCAGGCCGAAACCTACTTACGGCAAGAAGATATAGAGAGTGATGTCCTCCTGCTGGCCCTGGAGCGCAGCCCTGCTTTTCTGGAAAGATGCCAGGGGCTGATTGAGGAGGAATGGCGAAGGAGTCATTCCCAGCAAATCAAGGAAGCTGAAGCAGAGTTTTTCCGTGTCTCTAGGGACACACAAGCCCAGCGGGAGCAATACGAACAATTAGCTGGACAGCAAAAACAACTTCAAACCCGCTTAGAGCGTATAACAGCCGAACTCGCCGAAAAGGAGCAGTTGGCGTCAGATGTTGAGGAGAAAGTGGCACAGCGCATTGACGCAGCCAAAAAGAGCGCGGCGGATTTCATCTGCGAAATGGCGTTCAGCCAGCCAAGCATCACAGCGCACTCCACGTATTCGCCTGAGGAGCATTACCTGTTTCAGCCCGGGATTCCACTCAATAGCAAAACACTTGTGGAAAACGAAACCTGGGAGGATCTGCTGGATACCATTATGATAGAACTTGAAGAGGCCGGTGTTTCCTCAGAGTATTCCCTCGCGTTTGCCGCCTATCTGTACGCCGCTTACCATGCCCGTATCCCGCTGCTGTTGGCAGGACCGAATAGTCGTGATATTGCGGATGCCCTTTCAGCGGCAGTGTCCGGCGAGACAGCCTCTGTATTGTACTGTGGCGGCGTGTTTTCCCAGAGCGCGGTTGATGAGTGTATCGGCAGCAGCGGTCTGATCACTGTTGCCATGGATGCCCTCAGTGCCGGTTGGGTCAGCCATATCGCGGAGCTTTCTGCTATGCAGGGCAAATTATTGATTGTGGCGCATCCTTTCGCGGAGGATCTGCTGATTGAACCGCGCAGCTTATACAATTACGTGCTTCCCGTGTTGACTGAGTTGGTTGTGGACAAGCCCGCTGCCAGAGGATTCAAAGGCGGGTATATGCGTGAAGGATTCCAGCACTATGCCAGCGAGGAACCAGAAAGGAAGCTGCCGTTTAGCAATCAACTCATGCTTAGCCCTCTCATCAGCCATCGCCTAAGGCAAGTCAGGACGGATATGAGGACGCTCTTACACGGTAACAACTCGAAACCAGACCTGCTGTTTGATTTGTTTCCCTATGCCTACGTCACGGGAAGGGCAGCGAACCTATGGGAGGAAATGCAGGGCGCGCTTTCGAGAGAGGCCAGAGAACTCGTCCGTGTGTTTTTAGGTGAGTCCGAATGAAGAAATATAATGGTCTGCTGGCGGAGATTGCCCGGGAATTTCATATTGAGCAGGGCAAAACTGAATCCGGAGAGCGTTGGAAAGCAAGAATTATCTACAGCCTTTTGGGCCGAATGGCCTACGCCAGTCTAAATGACCATTTGGAGGAGAACGAGGAGCTGCCGGAGGACCAGTCCATCTCTGTTACCCACTTCAAGCGGAGAATCAGTACTTTGCTGGATACATATTTGCATCTCTACCCGGAAATTCGCTCCACATTTCCGCCTGAAAGTGCTGAATTATACGGGGAGATTTACGATGTTTACCTGAAGACAGGGTATATGTACCACACCCCCTATCAAATCTTCCCTGCTGCCCCTAGCGCCGCCTGTCAGGGTGACGTACAGTTCGAGCGGGGAATGGCTCTTGACCGGGGGCAATTTATGAGCGGGCTGGGATGCTATCTGCCGGAAAACCGTCATACAAACGGAGTGCAAGTATATTCTTCTGTGCAGGAAATGTTTGGAATGCAAGAGAATCAACTTTCAATATTCTGGAACGATTTGCTTGCCCAAAGCATCTGGCAACCGTTGCATCGTGATGCAAGTATGCTCTATTTCCTACCTGCTTCCTGCCAATGGAGCAACGCGCCGGGGGATGGCGGAATTATCTCCATAGCAAGATCCGGGCAGCCAGGCGGATACATCTATTATCTATACCAGCTGCGGAACGGACAGCTTCTGGGCTGTCAACTTCCCCACTGGCTGGTCAATGACCCATTCTACCCTAATATCGCCCATTGGCTTGTAACGAACACCTGTATGGCGTCCTACTCTTGCCTGCCGAAAATCAGATATCACATAGACGGCTCTATCGTCGAGGTTCAGATGCGGTATCCCTTGCCACCCGCTGAATTGTACTGGGTCAAATTGTACAGCTGGCCTCAGTCCTTTCACACAGTAACCAGCAACTTTAAGCGAACTTTCAGCCTGCCGGTATTCCAGGCCGTGAAGGCCGTATTGGAGCAAACCGGCTATCCATTCACAGAGGAGTGACGTCAATGTCCAATGGAGCAAACTCGATTCACAAGCAGCTGCGGTCAGAATTGGAGGACTATATCAAGGCGCAGTATTTCGGGAGATCGCCCCTGCTGCTCTCCGCCGTTGAAGACCGCCTGGATGATGAGGGCCTTCTGTATCAGAAGCCCTACATCGAGTCGTCCCCCGTTTATGAGAGCAACCCGAATGGCATCCAGGGTCTCAAGCTGCCCGATTGGCAGAAATCTTTCTTTTTGCAGCTGTCCAAGGCAGGGCTGGGGGTGCATCCCACGCCGTTTGTCCATCAGACCGATGCGCTGCAAACTGCCGCTGATGGACGGGATGTGTTTGTGTCCACAGGGACTGGCTCCGGTAAGACGGAGTGCTTTATGTGGCCCATGCTGGGAAAGCTGACAACGGAGGCCCATGATTCTCCCGAGACATGGAAGATACGGGGCGTGCGGACGATCGTCATGTATCCCATGAACGCGCTGGTTTCCGATCAGGTGAGCCGCCTCCGGCGTTTGATTGGGGACACCCAGGGCCAATTTATCCGGGCTTTCCGAGATGTCTGCGGGGAGAATGCCCGGCGTCCGCAGTTCGGTATGTATACGGGGCGTACCCCCTATCCGGGACCTATGCCGAAAAAAGATCAGGACCGGTTATTGGAAAAGACTTTGGCGCGGATGTCCTTCCCCAAGACACCTGCTGAGCAGGACCATTTTGACGAGCTGATCAAAGAGGGCAAGATACCCGCCAAAGCGGATATGAATGCGTTTTTGCAGGGACTTCACGAAAGCCGCCATGTTCCTGACCCGGAGGATGCTGAGCTGATTACCCGGTTTGAGATGCAGGAAGTCTGTCCTGACATCCTGATTACGAACTACTCTATGCTGGAATATATGCTGTTCCGCCCCCGTGAGGCCCCGATATGGGCGGGTACAAAGGCGTGGTTGGACAGCAACCCATCCAACAAGCTGCTGTTCGTGATTGATGAGGCCCATATGTATAAAGGCTCTGCCGGCGGCGAAGTTGCCCTGCTGATCCGACGCCTGTTTCACCATCTGGGGATCTCACGGCAGAGGGTGCAGTTCATCCTGACCACAGCCAGTATGCCGAACAGCGGCAGGGGTGATTCGGATGCCGTTGAGAAATTTGCGATGGATTTGACAGCGGCGGACAGTGCGGACAATTTTTGTTTCATCACAGGGAAGCAGGAAGTGGTTACCGGGAAGATGAAATACGATATTTCTATCAATCGCTTCCTGGCCTGTACTGCGGCTGAATTTGAGGAGGCCGAGCAGAACCGTCTGACGGCGCTGAATCAATTCTGGACAGGGCTTCCGGACAGCGCCGCTCCATTCCCGAGCGCGGAGGATGCCTATGCCTGGATGTACAGTCATCTTATCTTTTACCGCCCGTTTTATGAAATGATCCGCCAGTGCCGTGGCTCCGCAGTTTCTCTGGCGGAGTTGGCAAAAAGCATCTTCCCAGGCTCCACAGAGGAGGATGCCCTGACAGCGGTCAGCGTTTTGCTGGCAATCATTCCGTTGGCGCGAAACGCAAAGGGCAATGTGCTGTTCCCTGCCCGGATGCATATGCTGTTCAGGGGCATTAAAGGTGTCTACGCCTGCACCAACGAGGAATGTCCCCACGGACATACGGACGGGACACTGACCTTGGGAGAGATCTTTCTGTCGGACAGCAAGCTTGTCTGTCCCCACTGCGGGGCCAGCGTTTATGAGCTATATAATGACCGGCGCTGCGGCGCGCTGTTCTTTAAGGGGTACATTATATCAGGAAAGGATAACGCGCCGGTCTATCTCTGGCACTATCCGGGCCAGGTAGTGCATCAGTTGATGCGGGAGATTCACCTGTTCCTTCCGGCAAAGGGTGATAGAGTAACGAACAAACAGGGGAAACCCTGCTACTTGGACACGCAGAGCGGGTTTCTCTATATGGACGATGACTCCCAGGCAGGAAAACCGGGGATTCGGAAGCTATACTATTCAGACGCCCGCGTCAGAGGATATCCACAAATCATGACATGGACCAGCTGCCCCCATTGTCAGCGCCAGTTTTCCAAATCCCAGCTGACCTCTTTCAGCGTCAAGGGAAACCAGTCCTTTTTCAATCTGATCAAGGCCCAGTTCCAGGCTCAACCGCCGATTCCCGGAAAGGATCATGACCCGATCCATTTGCCCAACGAGGGGCGCAAGGTGCTGTTGTTCTCGGACAGCCGACAGAGAGCCGCCAGACTGGCGCGGGATATGTCCAAAGCTTCCGACGACACAGCGGTGCGTCAACTGTTTGCGCTGGCGATTCATGAGATGGAGCAAGCCGGCAAGGGCGCGTCTATGGATGTCCTCTACGACTACTTCTGTCTCGCCGCCGCCCGCCAAGAGCTGCAAATCTTTCATGAACCATCCAGGGGCAAGCTGCTGGAGGACAGCGCGACTGCTCGGAAGGAGTTTGACCGCAGTGTACGCCGGGGCCGGGATTACACGCCCCGCTTCATGATTTCCAATGCGCCGGAACAGATGCAGGAGGCGTTGCTTCGCCTGTTCTGCGGAGGGTACAATACGCTGTATGACTCCGCAGTCAGCTGGATTGAGCCAACAGAAACTGCCCTGAACACGGCAGTTGACGACCTGGATGATGCGGGAATCACGGTTTCGGATGCAGAATTTATGGAGTTGTTCAACGCCTGGATCATATCCATTTGCGACAGTGCGGCCGCCCTCGGGCACACGATTCAGGATACCGTTCGTGAGGAAGTCCGGCCTGCTTATGGCGGGTATGGCCTGGATAAGGATTGGGGCTTTTCAGAAAATATCCGCAAATCCATGGGTTGGGCCAAGAAGTCCCCTATGATGGAAACTTGGCAGAGGATATTGAAGGATAACTTCCTGGATTCCGCTCAGCCTGACAACGGAAAGCTCTATGTGGATGTTTCCCGGATTCGGCCGCGCTTTGACCCGAACCACACATGGTATCACTGTGAGCAATGTTCCGAGATCACCCCGTATCTGCTGAACGGGAAGTGTCCCAACTGCCCCAGCACCAGGATTCACCCCATGACTGCGGATGAATATGACTCGCTGCATTTCTGGCGCAAACCGGTCGAGGATGCGATGTCCGGAAAGAAAATCAGAGTCATTGACACGGAGGAACACACAGCCCAGCTCTCCCACAAGGACCAGCGGGACGACTACTGGTCCAAGACTGAAAATTATGAGCTGCGTTTTCAGGACTTGGTCCAAGCCGAAGAAAACGAGGCCCCGGTCGATATTCTGAGTTGTACGACTACGATGGAAGTGGGGATCGATATTGGCTCCCTGGTGGCGGTTGGTCTGCGAAACGTACCGCCCATGCGGGAAAACTACCAGCAACGCGCCGGACGTGCCGGGCGCAGAGGCTCCAGTCTTTCTACTATTGTAACCTTCTGTGAGGATGGACCTCATGATACGCTCTACTTCCGCGATCCGGTTCCTATGTTCCGAGGTGATCCCCGCAGGCCGTGGATCGACATCCACAGTGAAAAGCTGCTACAGCGGCATTTGGCAATGGTCGTGTTTCAGGAATTTCTGAAAAGGAAGCAGCAAACCGTAGCCAACAAACCGGTCAGCCTGGATGCTCTGCCGGCCGCCACGTTTCTGGATGAATACATTGAGGAATTCGAGCGGTATGTCCGCGCATACATTCCGCCGGCGGCAAGCGTGTTGCTTCCGGCAGGCACTCAAATCGACCTGCCCGCGTTTCAAGATGAACTGATGGCCGCGCTGAACCAAATGAAAGAGAAGCGTGACCGGCATCCGGAGCTGTTTGGCGTGAGGGAGGATGGACTTGCGGAGAATGCCAAATCTCTGCTGGACGCACTGTATGAGGATGGTGTCGTCCCAACCTACTCCTTCCCGAAAAACGTGGTCAGTACATATATCTCTGCCGCAGGCGATTCCAGCGGAAAAATCGAGTACCAGGTCGAGCGCGGCCTGGATGTGGCGATCAGTGAATATGCCCCTGGACGTTCCATCGTGGTGGACAAACAGACTTATCAGATTGGTGGTCTGTATTACCCCGGAAGTGAGCGCAGAAAGGGGCAGGGATTCAAACCGGCCCGTCCTTTTGTGGAGGATCCCAATTATTTGAAGGGCATCCTATACTGCCCGGAATGCGAATGGTTTGGTTTGCAGGATAAGCAGATCAACGACTGCCCGTTCTGCGGAAACACCGGCTTAAAGCTCCGGCGGCAAATGTTACGGCCATGGGGCTTTGCGCCAAAGAACGCACGGGCTATCCAGGACGCGCAGCTCTCTGAGGCATACTCCTACGCACAGCCGCCATTCTATTCCACGCTGCCCGCCTCAGACAATATGAAACAGGTCCCGCAGTGTGCCCATATCCGAATGGCCTCCCGCGCGAACCAAAGGATCATCATGGTCAACCGTGGACTGTCCGATCACGGTTTCGCGGTATGTCAGGACTGTGGTGCCGCTATGCCGGGCGAGGATTCCAGCGCATTGATCGAGCCGCGGAGCAAGAGACTGATTGGGCGGCCCTACCGTTCCAAGTATGCTCCACCCTGTAAGCATATCAGCACCATCAATGTGGATCTGGGCTACGATTTCGTGACAGATATGCTGGTGTTGGAGTTTGCTTTGGACAAGGAGAAAATTAACGTGAGCAAAGGAGACACGCTATGGCTGAACCGCGCCGCGCAGTCTCTTTCTGAGGCGTTGCGTCTGGCTGCCTGCAAAGAGTTAAATGTGGAATTTTCTGAACTGATTACGGGACATCGTGTGCGGAGAAATCCATCGGGTGTCTTTGTGGACATCTATCTGTACGATAATTTGTCCAGTGGAGCTGGGTACGCGGTCAGCGTCGCATCGGAAATCAATACACTATTGGACCGAACAGAGAAGCTATTGGAACGCTGTGACTGTGAATCTGCCTGCCACAACTGTTTGAAGCACTACAGAAACCAGTTCATGCATGGTAATTTGGATCGCTTTGCGGCGTTGGATCTGCTCAGATGGGGAACACGGGGATCACTTGCGGGAAGTATTCCTCTTAAAATGCAGGAAAGCTTTATCGCCCCTCTGCGCAACATTTTAGATTCATCCGGGTATACGATCAGCTTTGAGCCTGCAGGGATATTTGTTTCCAGCCAAGCGAGGAAGAAAGAAATCATTATCTATCCGGCGATGTGGACTACGCCTCCCAACAACGGGAATATCTATATCAGCGATATTCTGCTGAAAATCGCAAGGCCGTATGCAGTGCGTAAAATCATGGAGGCGTTTAGCAAATAGCCTTAATTGAAAAAGAAAGCAAGGGTGTCTCTGGGATGATTTCCTGGAGGCGCTCTTTGCTACCTTTATGCTGATGTTGCTTTAAGCTCACATATGTCTGGCATTCTGATTGATGCTACTGCCGCTGATACAGAGGGGCAGCTTAGGCGGAGATGTGCCGTTTGATACCTCGTTCGAAATAAATCATATTCTAAATCTCCCGCAGAAGGTATTTGCTTGATAGCCTTCTGCGGGAGATTTTTGTCCGGAGAGAAAACTGAGCCTGTTTCTGCTGTAGAACATCTAAAAAACGGCAGATTGAAATTAAAAAAATTGCAAAAATTTTTCCTAAAATCTTCGATATTTTTCGACCTGACTGCATATTATCTATCACCGGACGGAATTCTACAGAGAGTTATCGAAGTGCAAGCTCGGATATACTTTATTACAAAACAGAAAGGAGACATAATTTATGTCGAACAAAAATCCGAATGAAATCTCCAAGCTTTGGAAAAACGCGGTGGATTGGCCCTGCCACGATGGGCCCCATACTTACAATGGTATTCACGCAGATACATATATCAACATGTACTACGGCGAAACCTCCTGTTATAGAGAAGCGGATGCTTTTGCGTCAGACATCGCGACGTCCGTACCTTTTGTAGACCCTGAAGACGAGAACAGAAGCGTTGACATGGACGTATTCGACCAGATGCACACACTGTGGGAGGTTGCAAGGCTCCCCTTCGCCGAGTTCCTTTCCTTGCTCAAACTCACGCCGTCCCTATGTGCCACTCGTTTTTGTATCCCCTGGAATACAATGGAAGATTGGATGAATGGTACTACAGATGTGCCTCCGCACGATCGATTGATGATGGCAGAAGCTATGGGCATCTTGGATATTCGCTCTCGCTACAGTACTGATTGAGGCGCTGCTCCAGAACGCCTGATGACTGCAAGCAGTTCCCTGGTTGGATGATCCATCTGGGGAACTGCTCCTGGGGCAATTGCAAGACAGTGAATTTTCTCGGCGTGCAGTATATATCTCTTGCTCCCCGGCCAACAACTCGTTTTATAGGAGGTGGATCGACATGAATTGCGCCCACATGGATCATTCAGCATCGGACGATCTCTTTTTGCCAACGGATTATATCAAGCTGCGGCAGGACTCCAAAATAACCAGTCTCTACACGCTTCTCCCTCTTCCACGGGAAGTCAATTCTCCGGAGGGGCCGGCAGGAAGTGTGAAGAGGGGGCCGGGACGTCCACGGAAAGCGGATGCTCCGCTGAAGCTGGATGAGCTGGAAAAGGGGACATTCAAAATCACGCAAGGTGAAGAATGTATCTACATTGATGATTATAAGGAAGTAACTGCCCATTCTAAAGGCAGTTATCGGCTGAACACCTACCGGTTGCTGGATTTCCTGATCTGGCAGTTGGACGGGGCAAACCGTCCACCGGACAGTAGGGGCGGATATATGACACCACTCTGTACGCAGCTGACCCTGCCCTTGGAACAGTACATACGCTGCTGCGGGTATGAGGCTGAAATCACTGCCTCCAAGCGGAAGGACACACAGAAGGACGCACAGAAGGATCTTCGACTCCTCTGTGCAACGCAGGTCGGGTGGTATGATGGCGGAGCAGTCCACATTTTGGAAGCCGGATGTGTCCAGAACGGGCAGATCATCGTCAGCTTCTCGGAACGAATGGCGGAGCATCTGCTCCAGGAATGTCCCTATATGTGGTATCCACTGAAGCTGATGCAGCTGAGCGGCAGATATCCGCTCTCTTACAGTCTGGGACGCTCCATGGCCCTGCACAGCAGTATCATCAATAATCAGCGGCGTGGAACGGACCAGTCCTACAGCGTAAGAAGGCTTTTGCGGTATTGCCGCAGTCTCCCCACGCCGGAGGAAGTACGGACACGGAACGGGAACTACCGGCAAGCCGTCATCCGTCCCTTTACGGAGGCATTGGACAGGCTGCTGGAGATGGATATCATTGACTGGAACTACCGTGGAGGAGAAGAATTCCCGGAAAACTATAACGATTTTCTGCGGGAGACTGTGGAGTATTCCATGGTTGGGATGCCGGAAGGTTTGCAGAAACCGGGGTAACAAAACAGGATGCAAAAAGGTGAAGATAAAATGGAAACAAGGCTAATTGAAGTTGACAAGGCTCAATATGTTAAAGAAAGCGGTAACTTTGTACTGGATGCTACCCACCTGACAGAAAACAAGCGCAGGAGAAAGAAAAGCGGGCCATATACCCGCAGAAAGAGGGGGCGGTATGTAGGGGAATTGCCAATCGCTCTGGTGGGCGATATTTTCGAGTGCGAGGTCGAGGCTGTTTACAGCAAAAAAGTTGGCACATGGTTTAGAATCCATTCAGCGATCCGGAAAAGCCCCGTTTCACTGGTTCAAATCGAAAGATTTCTGCGAAAGTACATACCCGGAATGACACAGGATCGCCTGGAGCAGATCGTAGAAAAGCATGGTCTGGACACACTCCAGGTGATCCAAAACGATCCAAATGCCTTTGAGTTTGCGGGACTTCTTCCTGAAAATTCCGAAGAACTCCGGAGGATTCTGAATGAAATGGAGGAGTATGAAAAGGTCATTATAATTCTCCAGACGAGTGGTGTGGACTGCCGGCTCGCATATCCCCTTTTCCAGAAATATAATGTGGCAGCATCCCGGATCCTGCAGAGCAATCCATATTTGCCTTATGCAGAAGAAATATATGATTTCCAGACAGCGGACAGGTTATATCTCAAACAAGGCCATGTGCCGGACGATCCAAAGCGGTGCCGTTTTGCCATATATGCTATGCTGCGGACTGAACTTGACAAACGCGGAAACTTGTTTGTCCGTAAGGACAATCTAAAGGAAAAACTTTTGGCATTTCTTCACACAGATAAACTGCCTTTTACGGATGAAACTATAGTTGAATCGGTTGGATGTCTGAAAAAACTTGACCGCATCGTTATCGAGACAGCTTTGGGCGGCGAAGAAATCTACCTCCGCAACATCTATGAGGAGGAGCGGACTGCCGCAGCGAGTATCGAACGGGTGTGGCTTGGGGAGAAGAGGATTGTTGTCTCGGCAGCTGATGTAGAGGCGTATTTGTCCCAGTGTGGATACTCACTGGCGCCAGAGCAGCAGGAAGCGGTTTTGACCGCACTTACATCGCCAATCACCATCATCTCCGGTGGACCTGGGACGGGCAAGACCCATACGATCAAAGTGATCGTGGATGCCATCTCCACTCTCTGTCCCTTCGCCGCAGTAAAGCTCTGTGCGCCCACTGGGCGTGCTTCTGTGCGGATTGGTGAGGTGACTGGAGGGGAATCCGCTACAATTCATAGCATGTTGGAGCTGAAGAGTTATACCAAGGATTATGCGCCCCCCAAAGCTCTTACCTGCGACTATTTGATTGTCGATGAATTTTCAATGGTAGACATGCAGATTTGCCAATATCTCTTTATGGCGGCGTCATCAAAAACCCGCGTTATCATCCTGGGCGATCACAACCAACTCCCAAGCGTAGGCCCCGGCCTCGTGCTGCGGGATATGATTGATGTAAAGATTTTTCCAGTTGTGACCTTGACCCGTGTATTCCGTCAGGATGTGCAGGAGAAATCCAGCCGAATTATTGAGAACGCCCACAGCATCATCGCTCCGGCAGATGCGAAGAAAAAACTCCGCTTTGCCAATCCCCAAAAGCCCGGAGAAGACTTCTACTTCTTGGGAAAAGGCGGTCCCCGCAGCATCCTGGAAACCATTCAAACGGTTGTTGAAACAGCAGTCAATAACGATCATGTTCCGTTAGAATCAATCGCAGTCCTGACGCCCATTCATTATGGCGAACTCGGAACAGCCAATCTTAACACAGTGCTTCAAAGCAAGCTCAATCCATCCACAGAGAAGATCCAATTCAGGGATATGGAATTCCGGCTGCATGATAAAGTCATCCACACGGAGAACGATTATTCACTGGGAGTATATAACGGAGAAGTCGGCTTTATTGTCGAATTTGGAGATACCAGTGATGCCGCACTGACTGTCGCCTATCCCGGGAAGACGGTTATCTATCCGCGAGCAAAGCTGGGGAAACTGGATCTCGCGTATGCCATGACCATTCACAAAATGCAGGGCAGCGAGTGCCGACTCGTTGTTATGCCAGTGTTCAACAATCGTCTGAGCAGGCACGGCATCTATACCGCTGTTACCCGTGCAAAAAGGTCAGTGGTACTGATTGGAAACGAAGAGGATCTGCGCAAGGGGCTTCAGGTAGAAATCCAGGAGCGGGAATCCAATCTGCGCAAACGGCTCCAGGCCCAGATCCTGCATACTGTGTTTCCTTCCCCGGCACCATCAGTCTCGAAAGAGCTGGCAGGCGGGGATGAGCAGCAATCGCTGTTCCTGCCGGCACCCGCTCCGTCCGCAGCAAGTCCTCTCTGCCCGAACAGAGACATAACGCTGGAATCAAGCCTCGCCTGAGGCCGGCAAGAGTCGCTATCAGATCTGACAGCTTCGTTGGATTTGATGGCGATTTCCCTATATTTTGGGAAAAATCCGTCCTCTGATAGTTCTGTGCGGAAATCAGTATGATATGCAGGGCCTTACAGGTCCAGATTTAAGATTAAGGGGGACACTTGCTATGTGTCTCGAAAGAATCCTTTACGGTCAATACCCGGAAGGGCGTGAGTTTGTATTCTATTACGGCGGCAAGCCGGTGCGGGTATTTTACATCAACAACAAGCCCTGGTGGGCTTTGACAGATGTTTGCAACTTGATTGATCTCGGGAATCCATCCAGGGCTGCGGTCAGGCTGGATGATGATGAAAAAATGACTCTTACTCTGAGTAATAGTCATTCCAGGCAGCGCGGAGGAGCACAGAAGCTCCTGCTGATCAATGAACCCGGCCTCTATCATCTGCTGTTCACGTCTGACAAGCCTGAGGCAGAATTTTTCCGGCATTGGATTACGTTCGATGTGCTCCCCTCCATTCGCCGGAATGGCGGATACATTGCGGGACAGGACACTATGGGCGAAGACGAGTTGTCGTATGCCTCATGGGAAGTCGCGCAGAATATCCTTGCGGAGCGGGACCAGCGGATTCAGGATCTGCGCATCCAGAACAAGGCGCAGGCCGCGCTGCTCCGCGAGTGGGAAGCAAAGGCCAGGTATTGTGACGCAGTACTTCAAAGCACTCATGCTGTCCCGATTACCGTGGTTGCCAAAGACTACGGTTGGTCCGCCCAGGCAATGAACCACTATCTTTATGAGAAGGGTGTACAGTATCCATGCGGCGGGACTTGGGTGCTGTATCAGCGTCATGCCGGCAAGGGGTATGTACATCCTGAGACGATTTTGTACAGCACCGCCCATTGCAGGCAGTACCTCCGTTGGACGCAGAAGGGGCGCGCTTTTCTCTACGCGCTTTTACGGGATGATGGTATCCTGCCCTTGAGCGAGCAGACGGATGTCCCTGCGGATGCTGGAGATTTTTGGCTTTCTTAGGCTATCTTTAAGGTAGTAAGGGCAAAAAGACGAGGCCGCCCTGTCATCATGGCAGAGCGGTCTCGTCCTTTTCCGTTTGCTGTCATCCAACTTCATTTCCGGTGTACCCAAGCCCCTCCCAACGCCTGATCTCCGGCTCCATCTCGCATGCGATGGTGATGAGGTCGAGATAACATTCCCGGCCAAAAGGGAGGCCCCGCCGGGTGAGGGCATCCTGGACAAGGGTGGGACTGGCGCCGCAACGGCAGACAAAGACCATCTCCGCTACGATCTCCTCCGCATCTTTCTGCGAGATGCCCAGATTATCGGTGAGGTACTCTTCCATCTGCCTCGTTCCGCAGGTATCCTCGTAGAAGAAAGGATTAGCGTACCGCAAAAATTCCTTTTGCGGCAGAACCCTATAACATCGTGATGCCGGGGCAAGCTTAGAACGTTGAATATCCGACAAGGTACTGGCGATCTCGTCGGGAAAGATGGAGGCGTGTACGATCAGCTCGTCCTGGATGTAGTAAATAGGGTCATCATTATCCGAGGTCCAGAAATAGGCCATGATTCGTTTCCTGGAGAGCGTTCCTTCCCCATAGTAAACGTCCAGGATTTTGCAGAAGTTGTCAAAGCTAATAATTCCGTAAAGGGTGGCAGCAGCTCTCGCATATAGGTCCATCTTGCTGCCGGGAGTAGAATCCATAGGCAGACCTCCTTTGAATGAGATAAAAAGGGCGGATGCCGTTGGGCATCCGCCTAAATTGCATTATCCCGGTTCCATATGGAAGCGGGTCCGGTCCACCTGCTGAATCAGGTCCCGACGCAGGAGGAAAACTTTAAAGGCTACACAAAAAGGAGAAATGAAAAAATACAGTTGTCAGGAGGCGACTATCTTCCTTGGTTGACAATATTATTGTATTCGTTTTGGTTTGATTTGTCAAGTGCATTTCAAATAATTTGCAGAATTTATCGCCAAAAAGTTGAGTTTCCGGATGGACATTTAGCTTGTTATGAACTTGTCAAAGTGCAAGAGGATTCCTGTTTCCTCCTCTCCAAGTGATTGATGTAACGGTAGACAGTTGTCCGGGATAACTTTGCCAACCGGGATAATTCGCTGACTGTAATATTGCCGGATTGATACTTATTGTAATAACGATAAAATGAATCCGGGATCGTCGTGTCTGACACAGGCGGTCGACCAATATGTTTCCCTTTGGCTTTGGCGTTTGCCATCCCGGAGCGTACCCGGGAGCGAATCATGGACAACTCCAGCTGGCTGAATACCCCGGCAATCTGAAGGAATGCCTCTGTCATGGGATCCATCTGCCCATCCCGGCAGTCCATAGCAATACTGCCGACAATGACCAGACGCAGCCGTTTGTCCCGGATCACATCGATGATCTCACAAAGTTGCTTTGTAGAACGGGCCAACCGGGAGACTTCCAATGTGATAATAGTATCTCCGGGATGGGCCTCAGCCAGCATGAGCGACTGCTGCTCCTTGGAGACGCTGTCCCCATGTTCATACTCCAGCCACACCCGGTCTACTCCCTGCTTCTTCAACTCACGGATTTGCCGGTTGACATCCTGCCGGTCTTCGTTTGTACTGCATCTGGCATAGCCGTGTGTAACGGAAAGGGTGCTTTCATTTTTCGTGACAGATTTCACCCATTTTACCCCCTTTCAAGCCCCTAAAATGGGGCCTTTGAGTTGTAGCGGAAACCATCTGTTTTTTGATACAGGATATTTATGCGTTTCCTATCCAGCAACCATCCTTTGCCGGCTCCAGAGGTTCTGCTAAAGGTTGTTATGCAAGTTATCCCTGCATTGCCGCAGTGCTCTGTACACTTTTCGTCGATCCAATCTGGTAGCGTTAAAACAGAGAAGTATCGCATCCAGTTCGTCCAATATGTCCCTCAGCATGGAGAGATAGCCGTCTGCTATCCGCTCATAATCATCACCCGTATTGGCGTACTTATCTTCAAATATGCTGTAGAAAAGTTCCTCGCAATCTTTACCCAGATACTCTTGGATCAGCCCTGCCAGAATGGTCAGCTGGTCGTCCTCATGAAAAATCAATTTTGTGGAGCCATCCTTTAAAAACAAAGACCTTGCCATCTTCCTGCCTCCACGATCAAAAGCGCACCGGGATGTTCTCCAGGCAGTCACGATATGGTGTACCAACCAGAAAGAAGCATTCTGCCATCTCAAACCGCGTCTGTACCCAATGTCCCTCCAGCATAACCTCCAGACACTCCCCGCAGTGCAAGCCCGGATGAAACCAGTCGTTGTCCCACCAGATGCCATAGCGATTATTGTCCGGATTGAATTTCATTCGCCCGACTCTCATGTTGGCATCTCCCCATCATTACACGCAATCCAGGCCCCAAGCCCATCCCACGTCAAAACGGCATCCAAAGATTCTGCGGCATCATCATCTGCCGGAGATTCGCCCTCCACCAGATCGGCAATCAGCTGACCGATTCTGGACAGGTCCTCATCTGTCCACCCGGTCATGACCAGCATCGGGTCCCAGTCGATGTAGCTGCAAATTTCCTCTGCCATGCGATCATAGCTGCACTCGTACCGAAGGTGATCCATCCCTATAAGTTCCTGAATAGCATCGGTACCGACCACTTCGACGACGCTTGACAAATCGGACTCCGTCATCTCTGCCAGGTCAAACAGGCTTGCTGCCAAAAAGGCGACTTTTTCTTTTGTTTCGGTTTTCATTTGGTTGTACCTCCCATATCGTTCTTCAAAATTCGATTCACTTCCCGGAGCAAAACTTCCCGGGCGAACACTGCCGTCTGCCCGTTACCGTGAATGGCGGCAGCTTTGGCGATGCGATGTTTCTCCTCCGAGGTTAAAGTGACGCGAATCGTTTCTGTTCGTTTACCACCGCATTGTTTCCAAAACGGTACAACATTGTACTTTTTCGCTAAAGAATCTAACTGATGCGGACTGACACCAACTAGTTGCGCTAATTCCTCCTTCCTGTAAGCAAGTCCTTTCTTCTTGTAGTCCAGCAGCTTTTTCAGCTGCGGGTCTACTACCGGAATCTCCGACCCAAATAGCTCCTCGACCGTCAGCGCAGCAAAAACTGTTAGGAGTGCATACCGCTCCGGTGATGTCAGTTTCCAATGACAGATCCGGTAAATGATGGCTGGGGACAGCTTTGCAAAATACGGCTCACCGATGCTCTTGCCATAGAAATTGATACAGCTCTCTTTTAATTTCTCTGCATCCAGAGAGACGCACCCCCGAATGGCATGGATACCAAACCCGGCTGAAAGCAGGGCATTCTCCAGATTGCTGTACTCCAGCGGCGGACCTGTCTCAAATGGCAGACTCAGGATGGAATTCAACGCCGCAGTCAGCAGCGGCTCCCAGGTTTCATCAGCTAGGTTAGCCTCATTCACCACATCTATAGAAGATAGCTGCAGGAACACTTCCGATAGCCTGGACAGGGGAATCTCCACAAGCCGAAGGTGGCAGCCATGTTTTGGACAGAGCGGCATCAATGGAATCTGGTGTTCCCGATGCCAGTAGGGTTCGCCATAGGCCTCCGTATCCTCACCACGGCATATGGGACAGAATTTCAGTCCCTGCTTTCCGTCTGACGTTTGTAGCTGAATGCTGGTCAGACCGCCGCTCCTGCCAGCAAGGAGATTGCTGAACACCGATCGCTTTTTCTCAGGGGAATAGAAGCGAAGGTAATACGGCATCAGCGTATGTTCCAGAAGCACTTTTTTCAGTGTCATAACCTGTTCTGGCAGTTGCCTGGTGATAGCGTAGCAGTCAACGCCAGGGAAGAGCCGTCCATGGATGAGAGGACGCGCACCATAGAGTTCGTGCAGAGTTGTCGCGACCTTCTGTCGTCCGGAGCGGACATGATACCGGCAGAGGATGCTGTACCACCACTCGCCAGGATAGGGAGTTGGAAAGAAGGTCAGCATGATACTGGCCACTCCTCTAACAGATCATTTTCTCGAAGGAAATGCAGCAGATCATTACCCGCAGCGAACACCGCCACCAAGTCCAATGCATCCCTGGATGCCGCCCGACGCCCTC
>OFFP01000653.1_pt1 | contig 27626 bp, 43 predicted proteins | sample 1521431 | NCBI WGS metagenome assembly OFFP01 (sample SAMEA3504104, study PRJEB24116) | mouse gut metagenome | biome: mouse gut; feature: mouse-associated habitat; material: faeces | place: Denmark | collected 2011
AAAGCAATTAAAAAGAGAGATAACAACGTTTGGTGCGTTATCCACGGTAATGGGTACGGTGATTGGCGCTGGTGTTTTCTTTAAAGCTGCGAGTGTCGTTGGACACGCACAGTCAGCTAGTTTAGCTATCTTTGCTTGGGTGTTAGGTGGTGCCTTAACCATTTGTGCAGGATTAACCAGTGCCGAACTTGCTACAGCAATCCCTGAAACAGGTGGCGCAGTGAAGTATATTGAATATACATATGGTAAATTAGCTGGTTTTCTTTTAGGGTGGGCACAAAGTATCATTTATTATCCTGCCAACATTTCGGCGTTATCCATTATTTTTAGTACACAACTAATCAATTTGTTTCATTTATCGGCAAATTTATTGATTCCAATTGCCATTCTTGCGGGAACCAGTATCACGATAATTAATTTATTAGGAACAAAAATTGCTTCTTTGGTCCAATCAACGACATTGGTAGTAAAACTGATTCCAATTGCCTTGATTTCTTTAGTAGGATTATTTACTCCCGGACAGGTAGCTGTTTCACTTTTTCCTGTTGAAACAACAGCGAATACTGGCTTTTTAGTTGCTTTTAGTGGCGCCTTAGTCGCCACCATGTTTGCTTATGATGGCTGGCTAGGTGTGGGTAACGTGGCTGGTGAAATGAAGCGACCAGAAAGAGACTTGCCTAAAGCCATTATTTTTGGTTTGTTATTGATTACTTTAATTTATGCCTTAATTAATTTTGTGTTTCTAAAAACATTACCAATTGAGCAAATCGCTGGGAATTTGAATGCAGCTTCGGATGCTTCTGTGGCTATTTTTGGACCAATTGGCGGCAAAATCGTAACTATTGGGATTTTAATCTCTGTATATGGTGCGTTAAACGGCTACACAATGACAGGGATTCGGATTCCTTATGCCTTAGCCTTAGATAATCTGATGCCTTTTAGTCGTCAGTTTCAAAAGTTGTCTAAACGCTTTGTTGTTCCTTACGTTGCTGGAATTTTCCAGTTAGCTGTAGCCATTATCATGATGTTTTTCGGAACCTTCGATTTATTGACGGATATGTTAGTTTTTGTTATGTGGCTGTTTAATCTATTAATTTTCTTAGCTGTTTTTATTTTAAGAAAACGAGAACCTGAATTAAAACGACCGTATAAAGTTCCTGGCTATCCAATTATTCCAATTATCGCAAGTCTAGGTGGTATCTTCATCTTGGTTACAACGAGTATTACACAGCCTATTCTAGCATTGATTGGTATAGGGATTACGCTTCTAGGAATTCCAGTTTATTTAGTTAATAAACAAAAAACGAAGCCAAAAACGTAAACGATCCAATCGGATTATCATAGTTTTTCTCAAAAATTTTGTGATTCAGAGAAATTTTTGAAAACTAAACGCAAGATTTTTTTAGTATAATACTAAGTGTCTAGGAGTTCCACTATTTTGGGGAAGATAGATGGACAGCGCAAACTTCAAAAAAAGAACCTTCATCTTATTGGTGGAGGTTCTTTTTTTTGCTGAAATCATAAAATAAATGCGTAGTTTATTAGTGAGAGGAGGAAATGAATGACTGAAAATGTAAAAAAATTGGCTCATCAATTAATTGAATGGGGCGTCCTTCATGGGGCGCAAGACGTTTATTTTTTACCCAATGATACCGAAATAGCCATCTCTTTTCGGACAGGGATGCAACGGACACTTTACACACAAGTTTCCGCAGAAATAGGCGAAAAGTTAATTTTCCACTTTAAATTTATAGGCGGCATGGATGTCGGAGAAAGACGAAAAGCACAATTAGGCGCGACAACTTATCTAATTGGCGAGACGAAGCAACGCTTGCGTTTATCATCTGTGGGAGATTTTCAGAATCGAGAGAGCTTGGTAATTCGTTTTTTGCACCGATTTGGTGAACAAGCTGAACATTTTTTCTTTCCCCACCAGCTGAATGAAATTGAAGCATCTTGTCAGAAACGAGGACTTTATTTATTCAGTGGGCCAGTTGGTTCTGGGAAAACAACAACCATGTATCGTGTGGCTAAACAAAGAAGTGGCGAACAACAAGTGATAGCGATTGAGGATCCTGTTGAAATTGAGGAAAAGCAGTTTTTACAGTTGCAAACAAATGAAAAAATTCAGTTAACGTACGAAGCCTTGATAAAAGTTTGCTTACGCCATCATCCTGATATTTTGATTATTGGTGAAATTCGTGATGGCGAGACGGCTCAAGCAGTTATTCGAGCCGCCTTAACGGGTCATACTATTTTTGCGACAATTCACGCCCGTAACTTATTGGGGGTGCAACGGCGTTTGATAGAATTAGGTGGCCCAGAGCATGAATTGGCTGAATGCTTGCAAGGTATCATTTACCAACAGATTTTGACAACCACGATTAATAAGGAACAAGTAGCGGGAATTCTTTATGATTATTTCTTCTTTAAGGAAGCCGTTATAAAGAGTAGTTGGCAAAAGAATCTAAGAAAGGCGTGGGCGTATGGGTTTATTACAGAAAAAACGTATTTTCAAGCCATCGAATAAATTAACGAAAAAACAACAGCAGCTTTTTCTGAAACTATTAGCGGATTTGCTTGCAAATGGTTTTAATATACAAGAAAGTTTTTCCTTCATGAAAAAATCAAACGCCTTACCTCAGCACAGTATAACTTTTTTAGTTGAAGGCTTTTCCTCAGGCATTGCCTTACAAGCTTTAGTCGAAGAATTAGGATTTTCAACAATGGTCTCGGCACAATTGTCGTTTGCTACTGCACACGGGGATTTGGTGGGGACACTACAAGCGATTTCCGAACATTTTTTTCAAACGGAAAAATATCGGCAACAGTTCTATAAAATAATTAGTTATCCGCTGCTCCTGATTGTTTTTTTGATTCTCGTCATTGTTGGTATTCGGCAATTTTTATTGCCCCAATTAATGGAAAATGATGCCAATAGTTATTCTAAAAATATTGGGATTCTTCTGATTGTTTACAGTCCATACATTCTGGTTACCTTAGTTTTTGTCCTCTCATTTAGTTTCTTCATTTTAAACCGTTATTTGAAGCATCAGTCTGCTATTCAGCGGGCCTTCGTATATCTGAAACTGCCAATTATCCGTGGCCTTTATCGGGAATACGTCAGTGCTTTTTTTGCACTAGAATGGGGGAAGTTGCTTGCACAAGGATTAGAAATGAAAGAGGTCATCGATTTGATGCGCCATACAACCAATTACCCCTTAATGAAAGAATTAGCTGGAGCAATTAGTGAAGGACTGCTAGTTGGTGAAACCTTACATAGACAATTAGCTGCTTATCCTTTTTTTACGAAAGCATTGGGTTTAATGATTCAACAAGGGGAAGTAAAAGGAAAATTAGGCAAGGAGTTGATGGTTTATAGTAATGTCTGTTTCCAAGGTTTTTTCAAAAAAATTGAACGAGTCATTACTCTCGTTCAACCACTTATTTTTATCATAATTGCTTGTTTAATTATCGGTGTTTATGGGGCAATGTTGCTGCCTATTTATGGCAATATGGAAGGAGTTTTATAATGAAAAAGAAACAAAAATACGCAGGGTTTACATTATTAGAAATGTTGATTGTCTTATTGATTATTTCCGTATTGATTTTACTTTTTGTCCCTAACTTAGCGAAACATAAAGAAACAGTTGATAAAAAAGGCAATGAAGCAATCGTAAAAATTGTAGAATCACAAATCGAGCTCTACACACTAGAAAAAAATAAGACGCCTTCCTTAAATGAATTAGTCAACGAAGGCTACATTACTAAAGAGCAGTTAGATAAATATACAGCAGAAAAGCAATGAACAAGTCAGCAGGATTCACATTAATGGAAACACTTGTTAGTTTAACGATTGTTTGCTTTATGACTATGCTCCCGACACTCGCTATTCACCGCTGGCAAGAAACGTTAAAAATTGAACAGTTTCTTGCTACGGTAGAAAAACAACTTCGTTTTGCGCAACAGCAAGCAATTGTTTTAGAGGAAACACAAGAAGTTTGGTTTTTTGAAGAACAACAAAGCTTTTCATTTCCTGATAAATTGAACCAATCAGCTCGGAGGACTTTACTAGCTGTACCTGAAAAAATGACAGTGAGTGGCCCAAGTAAACTCAGTTTTCTTCATTCGTCAGGGAACAATGGCCGTTTAGTGAAATATATTTTTACTTGGACTGAAAAGAAACAACAACTTATTTTACAATTTCAGATGGGGAGTGGTAGAGCGCCTATATATCAATGGTTTTGAGTGTTTTTACCACAGATTTACCACAAATCACAAGTTTTCAATAAGTTTATCCATCATATCAGCTGTTTCTTTTTCTTCTTCTTTTAGCACATCGCTATAAACATCCAAAGTTATATTAATATTCTTGTGTCCTAACCTGGTTGAAACGTATTTAATGTTTGCTCCTGCTTCAATTAGAAACGTTGCATGTGTATGTCTTAGGCCGTGTACGGTTATGTTTTGAACTTCTGCCTTTTCACATAACAGGCGAAACATATACGTAATTCTAGATTGTTTGATAGGTAAATTTCTAGAACTTAAAATAAAGTAGTCCTTATCTTTTAAAATTATTCCTTCTTTGAGAAGGCGTTCTTTTTCGTGATTTTTGTATTTTTTTATTAAAGTGAGTAATGAGTTGTCAAAATAAACTTTACGAATACTAGTTTTTGTTTTCGGCTTATTTTCACCATAATCACCACGTGTAGAATTGATATCGAAATATTTTTCGGTTAAATCAATATCACTCCACCGCAGCCCCATCAGTTCACCTTTTCTCATTCCAGATTTTAGCAGTGTTAAAAATATAACTTGAGTTTGAATATCTTCGTTTTCTAAAGCCGCCACAAATCGCTGTAATTCATTTTTAGAGAATGAACGAACATTATTACTTAAATCAAATTTAAAGCCTGTTAGCGTGTTGCTAGGGATGATTTGGTTGTGAACTGCAGCGTTAATCATCCTCATTACAATTTTATGCCACGTTTGAATCGTGGATTCTGTATATTTGTTTTCTTGTCTTAATTTGTCAATAAATTCTCGTTTATAGGTAATCTTATTTAAAGAAGCTAGTTTTTGATTTCCAATTAACGGTGATATGTGAAATTTAATAGCAGATTCAATGTTTTGTTTTGTTGAAACACTCCAATTGTCTTGGGCGTAAGGTATCCATACATCAATCCATTCATCTATGGTGAGTTGTTTATTTTCGATAAAGGAAGTGTTTTGTGTTTCTAAAGCATATTGGATTTTTAGCAATGCTTTATTCGCTGCTCTTTCGCTTTCAAATCCACGTTTGCTAGCTTCTTTTCGGTGTTTTAGAGAGTTGTAATAAGGATAGCGATAGCCCCAAAAAGTTCCTTTTTTATTTGAGTAAGAAAAAACATATTTGTATTTTTTGGACCAATTTAGTTTCGCCATATTTTCACCTCCAATACGTATTTAAAGTCCCTAGCATGAATCGAACATGCTAGAACTCACCAGAGAAGGGGATTAACTAGAAAGAGCTGCCCACGCAATAATAAGACCTATTATTGCTATAGGGATTAACATTAGCGCACAGCCGATTTCAGATAAAGCATTCCCTGTTTTTTCGATTTTATCACCAGCTTTTTCCATATTATTAGCTACGGTATAGCTTTTTGAATTCACTAAATGTGATTCATATTGATAAAAAAGGTTATGTACCTCATCTGAATTGAACTTTCCTGAACAATAAGGGCAAGATATTGAATTAAATGTTAGCTTGATTTTTTTTCCACAATGGGGACAATTTAACGGTAGAATTTCTTTAGTAATATCCACAACAAAACACTTCCATTTCTGTTATAATATATTTGAAAGTAAATCTCGGAATGAGGTTTTAAGTCCGTGTTGTCGCACGGGCTTTTTTATTGTGTATAAGAATAATTGTTGCTGAAGTAAGAATAGCAAACATCAAAATAATAGATTATTTTTTTACATGTTTAGTCTTCTGGCGTATAAATATATGTTTCTCCATTAGCTTCAAATTTCACGATGAAACCGTATTGAACAGGATCCCACATATCATTTGTAGGTATTGGAAATACCAAAATGGGCATTCTTAAATCTGAATCATCATAGTTATTTAATCCAGCATATTTTAGCTGAATATGCAAATCAGCAATCATCTCTTCGGGTTCCTTCGAGTATAAGAAAAAATCCCTAGGTTGTTGATAATTTCTGATAATCATTTTTTCCATTTGTTTTATTGTCATATAAGGATGTGTAAAATCTAATGGACACTCTAAGTGTGTTTTAGTATAGTTCATATTTGTTGTTCCTCCTTAAAAAGGTAAGTTATTAAAAATATCGCTTGAAAAAGGAGCTGCTTGTGGAAGTTCTTCTTCCCAGCTTTTTAGCAATTTTTCTCTATAATAAGAAGTTTCTCCGCCGCATTGAGGACAGTAACGAAAACTACCATCTATAATTTTTCCGCATCCTTCATGTATTTGTTCGTGAATACTTTTTTCTTCGAAATCTCCATTTGAACTTGTTTGAATATAACGATTTTCTTTAGTGCCTAAGCAATAATTGTGTAGTATAGTGGAGCACCATGGGCAAAACATGAATTTATCGTCTAAATTTTCAGCATGACATTTAGGACATTCATTAGGAGTTCCGTTCTCGTTGGTATCTATTTTAGAGTATATCATAATCGCTGACCTCGCTTTTTTATATTTTTTGAATCCATAATCCATAACATCTATAAAATTATTTTTCCCGCAAATAGGGCAATTTTCATGTTTCGAATCTATTTCTGAATCACAAAAGGAACACTTCTTAAAATTTAAAATGCTAAGTTCATGTTTAAAATTTAAAACAAGTTCATGTATTTCCCTTGAAATATTAGTGAGGCGTTTTCTTTTGTTGAGTTCATTAACTAGAAAACCAGCAACACTAAAAGAGATATTAAATATTTCTTCAAGTTGGTGGATACTAATTTTATTTTTTCTAAGTACAATAGCGTCTATAAGTGGAATAGGTGCAAGAAGTCGCTTTGCGAAATAGTTCGCTTCTTTCTCAAAAATATCATATTCGGTATCACTTAATGAATATCGCATGAGCTTTGTTTTAGAACCTAATTCATTATGTTTGAGAATATAGTGTCCCAGCTCGTGAGCAAGAGTAAAACGAATACGACCGTTGTTTTGTATAGTGTCGTTATAAAAAATTACATAGGTTTTATCACTGCGCATCCATAGACAACCTTCTTCAGAATCGAGAAACTCGCAAGTCTGTTTAATTGTAATCCCTCTTTTGTTAGCAAAACTTGTATATGACTGAATGTGCAGATTGGGAATTTTCTTGATGATTTTCTTTACAGAGATAGGTAAATTATCTTGTTTTGATTTTTGTAGCGTTTTGTATGCAAAAAATTGAGCTTTTGCATAATCCGGCTCACAAGTCATCGTCATCGTCCTCTTCGAAATCTCCGTTATCAATTTCCTCAAAAGTTAGTTCCATAAGTTTTAATAATTTCTGTTGTTCTTTTTGAGAAAGTTTTTTTGATTTGCGTTGGATTGCAAAAAATTCTGGTGATATATTAGCATTTTCATTTTCTACTGTATTAGGATTTTCTGTTCTTCCCAATAAATAGTCCACGGATACGTCAAAATAATCAGCTACTTTTTTCAATTTGTCAGAACCAGGAGTATTCTTACGCCATCTGTTAATTACCCCATTCCCAAATCCTAATGTTTCTTCTAATTGTCTTATTGACATTTTCTTTTCGCTAGCAAGTAATTTTATTTTTTCGTATAAATCCACTTGTATCAACCTTTCTAGGAATACAAAGAAAAATGCATACAAAAAATCTACAAAAGTGTTGACAATGTAGAAAATATGTATATAATTATCCTTGTAAGTTAATTGGATAGAAAAAAAGCAAACTAAAAACACACCTTACAGCATTAAGTTTGGCGACCGAGTGCAAAATAAAGGCTTTGTTATTGGCTTATTAACTATGTCCTGATTGTAGAATATTTGTATACATAAGTCAATAGTTTTTACAAAAATTCTATCCAGTTTTCTTTCAAAAAACGGAAAGGAGATAAAACATGAGCAATATTAATAGTGGTCGTGAAGCTATTAGATTATTTATGGAAAAGAACAATATTTCAGAAAGAGATCTTGCAACTTCTTATGGTAAGTCAAGAACATGGATTCAGCGTGTTTTGAGTGGAAAAGATAAGGGACCAGCGGTAAATGCTTTTATTTTAGAAGTAATTAGAGATCACAAAATTAGATAGGAGGAATGAAAATGGATACACAAATATTTGAAAATAATCTATTTCAATTAGAAGTCAAAACTGAAAATGGCGAATCGTTATTTGATGTTGAAACTGTAGCTAAGTCTTTAGGTATTACTCAAATTGCCAAAAGTGGCAATGAAGTTGTTCGATGGGAGAGAGTTAACAAGTATCTCAAATTATCATCCCCACAAGTGGGGACGGGGATTTCCCAAGAAGTTGGGAAAAACTTTTCGACACTATTGTCGAAAGAAGATTCGTGCCCGCAAGTGGGCAAGGGAGATTTTATCAGTGAACCAATGGTTTATAAATTAGCATTCAAAGCAAACAATGCTTTAGCTGAAAAATTTCAAGATTGGTTAGCAACTGAAGTGTTACCACAAATTCGCAAGTATGGAATGTATGCAAAAGATGAATTGCTAGATAATCCTGACTTATTACTAGATGTGGTTACTAAGTATAAAGAAGAACGAACTTTACGTTTAATGGCTGAACAGAGAGTAAATGAATTACAACCTAAAGCAACTTACTATGATTTAGTGATTCAAAACAAATCGTTATTGTCTGTAACTAAGATAGCAAAGGACTATGGAATATCTGCTCGTAAGCTGAATAGTTTATTGCACGAATTCGGAGTTCAATTTAAACAAGGTGACATGTGGTTTTTGTATCAGAGCTATGCAGATAAGGGTTATACTCAAAGTTTCACACATGTAATTGATGATGAAAACAGTCGTATGAGTACGAAATGGACTCAAAAAGGCAGACTTTTCATTTATGACGTAATGAAGCAAAATGGCTGGTTACCATTAATTGAACAACAGTAGATAGGAGTGATTAGAATGGAGAATTTTCTAGATTCATCTTCAAAAAACTTTCTATACAACATTATAGAAAAAATCCTCAGAAAAATGTTTGAGCAAGTAATAGATGAAGCTAGCCAAGGATTAAATGAACGTGCCGAGTATTTAGACATCAAACAATTATCGTCTAGATATTCAATGTCTGTTCCTGAAGTTGAACAAAATTTTGTAAAAGACAAACGTATGCAAATGATCGAAAAAAGAAAGCCTGGTACTAGCAAGGGAAAAAGATATTGGCCTGCTAAAGAAGCTATAAAAATTTGCAATGACATCATGAATCATTGGGATTAAAGGAAAGAGCGATACAGAAACAATTTAAGGAGGAAAAAATGGACAACTTAGTAATTATGAAAAACCAACAAGCAGTAACAACTAGTTTACAAGTTGCAGAAGTATTTGAAAAACAACATAAGCATGTTATTGAAGCAATAGAGGCTAAAATTCAATCGGCCGAAAATTCGGCTTATTACCAAAGTATGTTTGTTGAGGGAGAATATAAAGATTCTCGAGGTAGAAAACAAAGATTGTACTACATGAATCGAGATGGCTTTTCTTTCATTGCATTTGGATTCACTGGGAAAAAAGCAGATTCATTCAAACTGAAATACATTGAAGCATTCAATCGAATGGAAAAAGAAATTCAACAGCCTAAATTGCCAACCTCAAAGCGAGAATTAGCTTTATTGGCTTTATCAGCAAACGAAGAAACAAACGAACGTGTAGATGTAATCGAAAAAGAAGTAGCTGACTTAAAAAACAATCAAAAAATAGATGCGGGTGATTATAGCTATTTATCACGACGAGTTCATCAGAGAGTTGCAGAAGTGGCGAAAGGATTTGGAAAAATCACAAAAGAACAGCGTAGCAAGCTATACAAAGATATTAATTCAGGCATTAAGCAAATTACTGGTGTAGGGTCTCGCTCCCAATTAAGAGAAAAACATTATGAAACCGTAATTGAATATATCAACGATTGGGAACCGTCCACAGCAACAAAAACAGTTGTAAGACAGATGAGTTTAGACTTAAACGACATAGCGTAGGGAGAATATTATGGCTTATACAACTGAACAAGAAAGTTGGATACTCAACCAAATCAAAAAAGAGCGTAAACAGCTACAAGATGATAGAGCAGCGCTTAGACAATCAGAACAACTGACCGAAGGAAAAGCATATCAAATTGAAAAAGAACTCGAATTTTTAAGAGGTTTAGAAATTCAAAATAGAATTCATGCATAGGAGGAATAAATATGAATTACAAAAAAAGAAACATCATCCAATTATTGAAAGAAGACAATGTTTCACCAAGCGAATGCTTGGATTTGATTCATGATGTAATTGAATATTATGAAGATCTAGGCGTTAAAGATTTACCTAAAAATGTAGACATTTATACATTTTTAGCTAGCACGTATTACTGGAAAGGATTATTTGATGGTTCTAATTATCAGTAGGGTCTACTTTTTCAAAAGTAATACCACCGCCAATATGGATAGTAGATGTATCAAAACTTATGTTTTCAATTGTTTTTTTCAGAAGAATTCTAAAGTTTTTTCTAGATTCAGCTGTTGATAAGTCATACGTTGGGGTGTTGTAGCCAGAAACATCAAAAGGAAGTTTAGCTGTATTACTGTCTCTAATTTGAATGACTTCTTTACAGAGAGCACGTGCATACCCTAATTCATAGTATACGTTCGGATTGTTGCTAGATAGATCTGCAAGGATTAAATCTGCTTCTTTGATACAAAAATGAATTCGTTCTATGTTCTGTTGATTATGAAATTCTAAGTCAGCACGAATAATCTCGAATTCCAATTTATTTTCAGAAAAACAAAATTGAATTTGATCTAGTAATTCGTCAGATTGTTTACGAATGTCAGAATTTTTCTCTCCAATTGGAGTTACAAAAAAACATTTTTTCATAAAATCACCTCATTAATTATTTTATTAGGGAGTTTCTGATAGTTAATTATAGCAAAGAATTATAAAAGCAAACAATAGCATAGGAGGTTAACCATGAAAACAATCCGAGAAACACGATTAGTAGGCGCATTTTTATTGATGATTGTACTGGGGGTGTTATTGAAAAGCCATTTTTCAGTGCCAGTTTTGGCAACATTAAGTGTACCTCTTTTTATCCGTTGGTTTTTCAACTGGGACGAAGCGGAGTATCAGCATTTTCAAAAAAAGACAAAAAAAGCCCCACTTTAGTTAGAGCTAAAGCAGGGAAAATAAAGTAAATAGAATCTAAATAAATTGTATCACAGAAAGGAAGGCAATAAAATGTCAAAAAATATTAATGTTCCTTTAAGTGGGATTAGTGAGGGAGGATTACAAGAACGATTTGATTATGAGCTTGCTCAAGTCATTAACAATATAAATGATCCTAATACAGATCCTACAAAAAAGAGAAAGATAACAATTGATTTAACGATTATTCCAGACGAATATCGTGAAGATATTTTGATTGATTATCAAGTGAAATCAAAATTAGTTCCAAGAGAAGCATTAACTTCAAAAATTATTATTGGTCAAGATGGTAAAGGAAAACCGTTAGCAAATGAATTGAAAAGTGGACAACGAGGCCAGATGTATTTCGATCCAGATGATTCTGAATTGAAAGATGATAAAGGCACACCAGTAGAAGAAATTGAAGAAACAGATAAAATAAAAAAATTTAAAACAAACTAGGAGTGAAATATTATGTCAGAACATTTAAAAGAAGCTTTAGCGTATGCAGTAAGATTACGTGATGACCAAAAAATTATTTATAAAGAAGAGGAAAAAGTATTTTTTGATCGTTCAAAAGCGGATTTAGTTGAACTCGATCCAATTAAACGAGCAGAAACACTCACAGTTAATTCTTTATCTGGATTAATTGGTTATCTACAATCAAAATTTTCCCATGAAGAAGTTACGTCAAAATTATTAATTCATGTTGAAAGCCCAACAAACGTTGCTGTTTATTCAGCTTTAGATGCAGATCGTAAGCGTGAAAAAATTATTGAAGCAAAAGCGTTATTAGAAGTGTTTCCATATAGTCGCTTTATGGATTCAGAAGAATTTATTATTAATGTTCAATCTCTTATTCAACGTGATCTTGATGCAAAAGCTATTCTGGAATGTGCTAGCGCTATTCGAATTGAAGGCGGGGGAGATTTAGTTGATAACGGAGTTTCTCAAGTTGCTACAGTAAAAGAAGGAGCAGCAACGCTCACAAAAGCAGAAGTACCTAGTCCAGCAAATTTAAGACCTTATCGAACATTTTTAGAAGTTGAACAGCCAGATAGCCCATTTGTTTTTAGAATCAATAAATATGGTCATTGCGCATTGTTCGAAGCAGATGGTGGGATTTGGAAACATGTAGCTATGGAACGTATTCATGAATATTTAAATCAATCTTTAAATGAGTATGTTGAAAAAGGTTCAGTAACAATTATTGCGTAAATAAAAAGAGCCTCACTCGTTTTTTGACGAGTGGGGACACATATAAAATTAACTAAGGAGAGTATACCAAAATGAACGACAAAATTCAAAAATTGATTAAAAAACTAGCAAAAGAATGCCAGAAAGAAGATGTAGGTTTATCTTTGGCTGCTATCGATTTAGAAGGAGAGATGGCAATATCTCAAGTTGGAAAAGGCACGATAGTAGCCATTGCTGCACATAGCCAATATACACTAACAAAAGAAAAACTGGAACAATCAGATTGTGATTGTCCAAAACATCGTTTATTAAAAGAGATGTACGGTATTGAAACAGAAACTACGACTAAAAATACACATACTTTTGTCACAGATGATCCAAACGATTTGATGGATATATTATCGAAGATTTTTCAAGGTGAGTTTAAATGACTAGAAAAGAAAAGTTAAACCAAGCAAAAAGATTAGCTGATTTATGGTACAAGCAACAAAAAAGTCAACTATACATTGCGCAACAAAAAGAGCGCAGAGGGATTGCATGATGAAAAAAGCGACTATGCCGCCAAGCAATTAGTCGCAAAAACATATATTGATAGGGGAATTATATCATGAAAGTAGAATTTGATTCAATTGGGAGAATTCATTTGCTTGATGAATCTTCGCCCTATGGTTCTTTAATTTTTGAGAAAGACATTGAAAACGATCATGTTGCTGTGTATCAAGATAGCGAAGATGAAGAGGTTAGATTTGCATTTGAAAGTTTAGATGAATGTGCTTATTTCAAAAAATCTGAATTAATTGAAGGATTAGAAAAAGTTCTTTCATTGTTGAAAGAGGAGGAACGAAATGAATACTTGCAGTGAAAATTTAGAAAAACTTTTTGATGGTATGTATAAATTAAAAAGTAAGTTAACTCAACCGAAATTTGATGCAGAAGTTGCCTATTCGACTAAAAAAGGAGCAATGAATTTCCAGTATGCCACTCTTAAAGCGATTGAAGAAGCGATTAGAAAAGCTGCGCAAGAATCCGAAAGCGGAATTGATTTTCAACAAAATGTTGTCAATGAAAATAATGCGTTAAAAGTTACAACAATTATCACTCATATAAGCGGGCAATATATCATTCATGGTCCATTTGAATTTCCTGATAGCGGAACAAATCCTCAAGGATTAGGAAGTTTAACAACATATGCAAGACGTTATTCGCTTTCGGCAGCATTTGGAATAGCAGCAGATAAAGACGACGATGGCCAAACGGCAGCTGAAAAGAACAGCGATACTCCGAAAGTTAATTTGATTAGCGGTAAACAGTTAGCTACGTTGAATGATCATATCCGACAACTTTCTGAATTATCAAATTCTGAACTTGATTATGTACGCAATGAACTAAGTAAAGAATTAAATATAGATGTCAATGAAAACATGCCAGCTAGCATGTTCAATAAAGCTATTGGAGTTTTGAGGAAATGGATACAACAATTCCAGCCACAACCAGAAGAAAACATTACATGGGGGCAAAAATAATGACAAACGAATTAACAACAGATTTGCAATTTAATGTTGATTTTAAAGCTAGTGAAATCACTATTCAAAATGAAACACAATTGGCTGAAATGGTCGATAGCGCCGTTAGTCACTATTCAACAATGATTTTTACTGATGAAAACATTCCAGAAGCAAAAAAAGCAAGAGCAGACTTAAACAAAGTTGCGACGTTGCTAGATGATCAACGCAAAGTGGTTAAAAATCAATATAATAAGCCATTAAAAGATTTTGAGAAAAAAATAAAAAAATATATGAGCCAAATTGAAGATGTTAGCGATGAAATCAATAAAAATATTCAAGCATATGAAGAAGCGGAACGTCAGAAGCGATTAGAAAAAATTCAAACAGTAATCGATGAAATGTCTGAAAACTATAATGTATCAATGGAGGAAATTGAAATTTCCAATTCATGGCTTAACAAGACTTCTTTTACAGCTAAAGGAGAGCCAACTAAAAAAATTATTGAAGAAATTGCATCTGTGATGACAACATTAGCCAATGAAAAAGAACGTATTGAGAACGATAAAAAAATAATTGAAAACTATACTAAAGCGGTTGGTTTAGAACCATATTCTTGGGTTGGTTTGATTGATAGCGGGCGTACAGCATCAGAATTGATAAAGGAAATTGATTCAGCCTTTGCTTTAAAAAAAGAACAAGAAGAACGAGAAAAAGCAAAAAAAGAGCACGACGATGCTATTGCTGCCTTGAAAACTGAAACAATCAACAATAAAACAGTTGACACTGAAACAGGCGAAATCATCACAGAAGAAGTACCAAAAACCAGCAGAAAACAACAAGAGAAAACAGTTACGTTAAGACTAACAGCAGAGCATCAAAAGTTAGTTGCGTTAAACAATTTTATTATTAATAACGGCATTCAAGTGGAAGTGGTTGAATGAACCTAAACAACGTTTATTCCGCAGTTATTAAATCTTTAAAAGGTCAAAGGATAACTGCGGACATAAACGAAGTAATTAACATTGAACGGCTTAAAACAATGTACTACGGATATGACGGACCAAGGGAAGTTGAAATTCGTTTTATCGATCCAAGGCAATTTACTGCAGCACAACGAAACTTTATATATGCGCTGTTAGGAGATATTAGCAGAGAAACAGGAGATAAAACCTCTTTGTTGAAGGATATGTTCTATTCACACTTTGAAGAGCTTAGAGGTTATCCTATGAGCTTAAAAAAGGAATCAAAAAACACGGTAGACGATGCAACAATTTTAGCAAATATAATTCTTGATTATATTTTTGAAAATAGCATTCCCTTTAAAAAAGGTTACGATATTTTGCCAGGAAACCAAGAATATTATTTTTATAAATGTATTACTAAACGTGTTTGCTGCATTTGTGGAAAAACTAGCGCAGAGATTGATCATTTTGATAAAGCGTTAGGACGAAGAAACAGAAGGAAAGTTGACCATACAGAATATACATTTGCATCTTTATGTCATTGCCATCATAAAGAAAAACACGATATAGGAATAAAAGCATTTAAAGCTAAATATCATGTTAAAGGAATTAAATTAAATCAAGACACCATTAAAAAGTTAAACATAGGGGGTTAAACAATGGCAGAAATCAGTTGGATAAAACTAAAAACGACCATGTTCGATGATGAAAAGATAAAACTTATCCAATCGATGCCAGAAGCCGATGCAATACTAGTGATTTGGATTCGATTACTAGTATTGGCTGGCAAAACTAATGATGAGGGATTGATCTATATTCAGAGGAACATGCCTTATACCGAAGAAATGTTGGCGACGTTGTTTTCTAAGCCTGTCAATGTTGTTCGTTTGGCTTTAATGACTTTACAGCAATTCAATATGATTGATTTAAATGAAGATGGATTAATTGCTATTGAAAATTGGGACAAGCACCAAAACATTGAAGGCATGGAAAAAGTACGTTTGAAAAATGCAGAACGAGTTAGAAAACATCGAGAACGCAAGAAACAACAGGCTTTAGAGGATAAAAATAGTGGTAACGTTACATGTAACGTTACAGTAACGGATTGTAACGGTACAGATAAAGATATAGATAAAGAAATAGATATAGATAAAGATAAAAAGAATAGGTCAAAAACATCTTGTAAATATTCTGACGAACATTTACGTCTTGCTGAAAAGTTAAAAAATAATTTAATCAATGATTTTCCAAGTGAAATGAAAAGAGTGAACATTGAAAAATGGGCTGATACGTTCAGGTTAATAGAAGAACGAGATCAACAAACTATTGCAGCAATTGACTATGTTCTTGATTGGTTACCGACTAATTCATTCTGGTTTGGAAACATTAGAAGTGCTTCTAAGCTAAGAACACAGTTCGAAAAACTAAAATTTGAAATCAAGAATGAAAAAGAACGTGGTCAACAACGAGCAACTTACCAACGTCAAAATGTTAGGACTGAAAAATTACCAGATTGGGCAAAAGAACCAAATAACCAGCAAGAAGAAAAGCTATCGCCAGAAAAGCAAGCTGAATTTGAAAAACAAATGCAAGAATTGTTGGGAGGAGAGTAAATCATGATTGAAATGAGAGTACTTGATTATCGAATTACTAGCGATGATAGGCAAGTAATCGTAAATAAAGCAAGACGAAACGAACACGGAGAGTTAACCATTTTGACTGATAAAGACGGTACACAAAAAGAATCACTCGCTTTGATTGGTTATTATGGCAATTTAAGTAAGGCTCTCGTCGCAATAGAACGCGATTATGTGCTTTCTAGTGGTAAAACAATACAAACAGTCAAAGAATACAAAAAAGAGCTAGAATCGATTCACAGCAAGCTAAAACGTGAATTAGATTTCGGGGAGGAATTTTAGATGGATGAATTAGTTAAATTAGTGGAAGAATGGGCGAAAGAAAAGCGTTTAGATAAAGCGGAATCTGAAAAGCAAATGCTAAAAGTGATTGAGGAAGTCGGAGAAGTTGGCGCTTCATTGGCAAGAAACAACGAAAACGACCTAAGAGATGGTATCGGGGATGTGGTTGTGACATTAATTATTCTTGCTATGCAAAATAACATGGACTTACACGAATGCTTAAATCAAGCATATAGCGAAATCAAAAATCGCCAAGGGAAAATGGTAAACGGAGTATTCGTCAAAGAAGCCGATTTGTAAGGTTCGAGGTGGAAGAGATGCGAATTATTCTACCGATTGAACCAAAGCCACAAAGTCGCCCGAGATTCGCAAGGCGTGGAAATTATGTTCAAACCTACGAAGATCGAGCGATGAAAGAATACAAAAATCAAGTAAAGAATTATCTTCGTAAATCAAGAGCAAAGTTGATTGAAAAAGGGCCAATTTCCGCGCATGTGACGTTTTATATCCATCCGCCTAAATCTGCTCTAAGTAATAAGCAGAAACGGTTAGACGTGAAATTAGAGCGTAAATATTGCGACAAAAAACCAGACCTCGATAATTATTTCAAAGCAGTCACAGATGCTGCTGAAGGCATTTTGTACAAAAATGACGGTCAAATAGCTGTGATGGTATGTCAAAAGCTCTACAGCTTAAACCCACGAACAGAAATTGAAATCATGAGATTGGAGGGGGAATAATGGCAAACAATATACTCAAAGCAAAAAAACAAGCCATTCGACATAAAATTCTTTCTCTGACAGGCGACGACGATACTTGGATGAACAATCCAGAAATCGTGAGAGAGGTCCAGCGGTTGTCTACGTTATTAAATTCTGATCGCATAGGTGATAAGCGACCATTGCCAAGGCTAGATCCTGATAAGCTGACGAAAGAAGAATACCAACGCTTGTTGGATTTGGGCTATCAAGTAAAAGATATTAAGAAAGCCCTAGGGCTAGGCACAACAACCTTTCAAAATTGGCGAATGGCGAATGAAATAGAAAATAAAATTAAGAGAAAGCAAAATAACAAAGTAGAGGAGAACAAGCACATGAAATTTAACATCAATACAGCAAGTTTATTATTACCGGGAACATTTGGAGCAGAAGGAAAAGAGTGTATTACGATTTCGAAAAGTGGACTAGCTTTAAGTGGTCCAGTTGTGAGACGACTAAATAAACCTGAATGGGTCCAATTATATTTAGATGAATCTAGATTAGCGTTGTTCGTCATTCCGTGTGAAGCGACAGACGAAGGCGCTAGAAGTTGTGTAAATCCTAAATCAAACGGGAAAGCAGGTTACCGTAAAAGCTGGTCAGGGAGCATTTTAGAGAAGGTAGCTAAAGCCAGTGGAATGGATATTGAAAATTATCGTTACCATGTTGAACCAGAAGGAGTAGAAGGGTATCCGACAGCATTAGGCTTTGATTTAACAAAGGCGGTAAAAAATTAATGGGTAAAAAACGTTCGAAGATAAAAAAGAAAAACCGCAGACTAAAAGAAAAAGCTATCGCAAACGGCACATACAATAAGCGAGGTAAAAACGATGACGTGCATAAAATGCAAGGGAGAACGGGTTGTCTGGACGAAGGACAAATACGGACATGCGAAAGCTAAACCATGCCCAGTATGTAATCGTGAAGGAAATAATGTCAGGAACGAATTAAAAACACTAAAAAAATAACAGAGGAGGTATGGAGGTTTGGTCGACCACAAAGAATTCTTTACTCCTTTGAAATTATGATAGTATGGGCACTATTTGATAGTGGGAACGGATGTTATAAACGTTCTGCACAAAAGTTTGAAGATATAGAAATATACAGCATAGGTTTGGATATTGAAAACAAGAATGACCATTTTATTCATCTGAATTTAGCGGACTATTCTTATATGTTCAACGATAATAAATTATTCAAAGTTTTAGACAAATTACCAAAGCCGGATCTAATTATTGCAAGCCCACCGTGCGAAAGCTGGTCAGTAGCTAGTGCAATGAAAAATGGGAATGCTTGTTGGAAAAGAGAAGATGTAACAGATAATTTATTTGCACCACAGATATTACCAAGCCCGTTTACTATAAGAACCACAAAAGATTACGAAGATACTAATTATGTTTATGAACGACAATTTTTAAAAAGAGTGAATGGAGAGTTAACGGTTTTTAATACTATAAAAATTATAAAAAAGTACCAACCCAGATATTTCATTATTGAGAACCCGGCTAATGGTAAAATTTGGGAATATATTGAAGATGTCTTGAATTTTAAACTACCATTTAAAAATTTAACCAGGTATAACAATTATGATTATCCATTACAGAAGCCTACGAAATTTGCCAGTAATATTCATTTGGGATTGAAAAATAAAGTTATTAAACAAGAAATTGCCTGGGGCAATTTTTCCAAAAGCTATAATGAACGATCAAATATTCCAGAAAAATTAGTGGATGACATATTTAAAAAAGTTTTAGAGAAAAATAAATAGAAAGGAGCGGAGGTTTGCGGCCGCATTAAAAAGCTTTTTGCTCCTTAAAAACGATGAAATTAACAACAGAAAAAATAAATGAACTGCTAGGTGTTGATGATGCCTACAAAGCGCCAGAAGCGCTCATGAATATATTACTAAATCGTGATAAACGAGAAATCGTGTTTAACAAATTTTTAGAAATAGAAAATGACTTAACTTTCGATTGGTTTCACGAATATTTTCAAGACGAACACGCTGATCGGAAAGTCAAGAAACAAGATTTTACGCCAAATTCTATTGGCGAAGTGATTGCAAAAATCGTAGGACCTGGAAGCGGATTGACACATGAAGTAGCTTCTGGGACAGGTGGAATGATCATACAAAAATGGCGAGCAGACAGACTATCTATTGGTTTTTTTGAATATAAACCATCAATGACTTTTTACGATTTAGAGGATCTTGAAGAAGACGGCGAAGTATTGTTAATCGATGGTAGCTTGATTTAGGAGGAATAGCGATGAATAAACAAGAATTGATTGAAGAATTAGAATGCATAGAAGTTTCTACAGACAGCCTTGATTATTTGAGAGGTGCTGACTATGCCAACGAAAGAGCAATTAGCTTAGCAAAACAGCTAGACGAACCGAAAAAAGTCATATTTTCACATGAAGAGAAATTCGTGGCAGATTGGCTTGATGGTTTAAGAGGTCAAATCAGTAATGTTAAGTTAAATTCTGGTGCTGTTTTCATGACGTTCATCGGCAGACAGTTAGAGCGGTACTATGATGAAGAATACTCGTTTTTAACTGAAAAAATAGAGAGCTGGCTTACAGTTCCAAAAAATAAAGTAAAACTAATGAGCGCCATTGACAACGGCTACGAAGTCGAGAAGGAACCATTATATCACGTTTTATTATCAGACAAAGGGGCGACCAACATAGGATATACTTTTTTAAATTTAGCGGGAACAATTGATTTTACGATATGTAAGGAAAAGGTGGATACGTTAACAGAAAATCAAATCAAAGCAATTGATGAGCGCTATTGGCCGTTTGCTGTGAAAGTTGATGGTGAATAGATGAAACGCAACTGGAAAAGAGCAATAAATAAATTTAGTGGTATTGCAATAATGATTCTTGTAGCAAAAGCAACCGTGAGCCATTTCGTGTATGGAAATGACATAACAAGCAGTGACCTTGTTTATTTCCTTTCATGCTCGTTTATTTTGGGATTAGGGCTATATTTAGGAGGTTCCAGTGTATGAGTTACCCAGAAGTTTATATTTTAGGCAGACAAGTCGATGGTGTTTATGTTGAATATTCAGAACCATATCTTTCAAAAAAAGAAGCTGAATTTGATAAGTATCACTATGAAATGGGCCAATCAATGTCACATGATGCTGGCTCTTGGAAAATTTTAAAGTATGGCAGACCAATTACACTGGAGGTGCAACATGGGTAAGAAAAAATCAAAAATTAAAAAGAAAAAGCGTCGCATGCAAGAAAAAGCAATTGCAAACGGCACTCAAAATTCTAAAAAATAAAAAAAGTCGGAATCGCTCCGACCAACCACATTGATATTATAACATAAAAGGAGCGATTTAACTTGATTCAATTGTTAAAAGAAGTTGATTTCAGTCAGACTAGAGCCAATGCGAGAGCCGTGTTGAAAAATTTTAGACGTTTGGACCGAATAGCTGGTCGTTCCTTAGTAGATGTTCGGTCGCCAATAATTACAGACATGCCCAAAGGTATAAAGCATGGTAACAAAGCAGAAGATGCGTTGATCCAGATGCTCGATGTTGAAGCAGAGCGTGATGCAATCCTAACGGCTTTGATGTCCTTAAGCATAATAAGTCGTCAAATTCTTCACTACAGTTTCTGTGTGCAGGACCATTACTCTAATTACAAGATATCTAGGGAAGTTGGATATTCTGAAAGAAGTATTCAAAGAATGAAATCAGAAGCTTTGATTGAATTCGCGGAAGCTTACCGAAATGGCAAAATAATTGCATATAAATAAAATTTTTGGCGGTTTTTTGGCGGAAAGTTGGCGGTTTTTATCAATATTTAGATGTTATTATGGTAGTGTCGAAAGATAAAGAAACGAGGTAAGGCATGCATTACCTATCTTAGCTCCGTTTCACTTATCTTTTGAGGCTACCTATAAAAATAAAGAATAAGGATGTGGAAAGTCCAGTTCTTTCTGTCTCGTTTAGTCATAGGTAGCAAAAATTGCAATAAACTTGGTATGAAGCTTACACGTAGACGTACGCTGAAAGCACTTGTCAAGATAGCGCTATGTAAGTTGCAATGGTCACTCACAAATCATGCGTTCTCAAACTAAAGAAATGGGGTGTAATTCCTCTCTCTTTTTCTACAGATTTGTGAGTGTTAATGGGGCATAGCTTAACTGGTAGAGCAGCGGTCTCCAAAACCGTTAGTATAGGTTCGAGTCCTATTGTTCCAGTAGGTAGCATAGCTACTTAAATAAAAAATCGTCAATCATTCAAATGTAACTACCTTTACGGTCGAATGATGGCTAAGATTTTCCCTCCTATCCTAGACTGCACTTTCACCGTGCAGTCTTTTTTGTACATAAAAAAGCCACTAGATTATGGGATCTAGTGGCTAGGTAGCATTCGTGCACAATATTTTTTGATTGCTATTTACAAAAAGGAGTTGCTACCTATGAATAGTATAGCAAGAAGTGATTTATTGAATCAAGTACATAAAAATAATTAGGAGAGAGAACATGAAAAACTATTGGTATGTATCGTTAACACATAGATATCCACAACCGAACCGCTCAACTGATTCAATGCGCGTTGTTATGTCTGTACAGATAAAGAAGAACGCTTCAATTATTGAAATGACGAGAGAAGCCACGCCAAAGGAAATTGATGCGTGTAAGCTAGTTTATTGTGGGCATGGCTATTTTGATGAGAAGAACATTCAAGAAAATATCAAGCGAAACATGAGGGATTAGAAATGAAATTTAAAAAGATGAAGTTATCAGAACTACATCCTGCCGAATACAACCCTAGAGTTGAATTAAAGCCAGGTATGGCAGAATATGAAAAACTTAAACAATCAATTTTAGAATTTGGCTTTGTTGACCCTCCCATTTTTAATAAAAATACAGGAAACTTGGTTGGTGGACATCAACGCGTTACTGTTGCAAAAGAATTGGGCCTATTTGATGAGATAGAGGTTTCTGTGGTTGATTTACCATTGGATAAAGAGAAAGCTCTAAACATAGCTTTAAATAAGATTTCTGGAAATTGGGATGAAGATAAACTAACAGAATTGCTTAATGAACTAACTGCAGATAATTTGGAGTTAACAGGGTTTGACAACGAAGAATTAGAAAATTTAATTGAAAGTACTGACATACCAAATTTTGAACCAGGTAGTATTGATGACCAAGGAGACTTGACGAAACTTGAACCGAAATTTGTTAAATGCCCTTGTTGTGGAGAGGAGTTCGATTTAAGAGATGTTGAAAGTTGATTGGGCCACTCATGAAGCTACAAAGTATGCTTGCACGCACTTTCATTACAGCAAAAGTGTGCCTGTTGGAAAGCTCATTAAAATAGGAGCATGGGAAGATGGCCAATTTATAGGAGTAGTAATTTTTAGTAGAGGTGCAAATAAAAGCATAGGAAGCCCATATGGATTGAAACAAACAGAATGCTGTGAACTAACTAGGGTTGCTTTAACCAATCACAAGTCGTTTGTATCTGAAATTTTGGCCAAAGCAATTAAGTTCCTAAAAGAATTTAATCCAAGCATGCAATTAATAGTAAGCTATGCAGATACGGACCAAAACCATCATGGAGGTATCTATCAAGCAACAAACTGGATATATACTGGAAAGACAGATGGAGAACGTTATTTCATTGTTAATGGAAAAAAGACACATCCTAAATCTATTCATGCCAAGTATGGGACGGGGTCTCAAAGGCTAGAATTTTTGCATAAACATGTGGATCCAAAAGCTTCCATTTATGAATCAAAAGGTAAACATAAGTATTTAATGCCACTAAATAAAAAGATACGTAAAAAAATCATTAAATTATCAAAACCCTATCCAAACGCTAAATAAAAAGAGACAAGTGCGCTAACACTTGCCTCAATTCAACGAGATACGAATACCCCGAAGACACAGAGAATTCCCACGCGTGGATTTTCGACACCCTCCGTGTCTTTTAGCATTATATAATAGTGCGAGGTATTCTACAATGGAAACATTTGATTATGAAGTTCAACAAGCTTTAGAAAAGCAAAAGGTTGCGGAAGAAAACAACAAGATTATCAGGGCTGCAAAGGCTCAATGGATAAGCAACTTTAAAGCAGGTCATATTAAATTGAATACAGTTAAGGACCTAAAAGACTTAATTGAAATTGAAAGTCAGTTAAAAGAATTATGATTGTAAATAATTGAAAACAAACTCAACTATTGAAGCGAAAAGCGAGGTGGTGTTAATGGATGGCTAGAAAAAGAGACCCTCGTCGTGATGAAGCTAAAAAAATATGGCTAGATTCAGGTGGTAAAAAGGTTCTTAAAGAATTAGCTAGTGAACTAAATGTGTCTGATTCTCAAATCAGGAAATGGAAATCTGTTGATAAATGGGCGGAGGAATTAAAAGGTAACGTTACTAAATCGAATAGTAACGTTACCAATAAAGGTGGAGCGCCTCCAGGTAATAAAAATGCTAAAGGGAACAAAGGAGGTTCTCCTCCTAAAGGTAATAAGAACGCTATTAAAACTGGCGAATATGAAACAATATTTGCCGATATGTTATCTGACGAAGAAAAGAACATCTATTCTAATATGAATGATGATCCTTTTTTTATTTTGGATGAAGAAATAAGAATCCTGAAAATTCGCCAATATAGAATGCTTAAACGCATAAAAGATGCAGAGGCTGGCTTAAATGATGAAGAAGTTGAACGTTTGCAACAGCTTCGGAAAGTTAAAGAGCCATCGGCAATTGATGGGAAAATGGTTACTGTCAAAAGAGAAGTTTTGAAAGATGTACAAATAACTCGTAAGACATTTAGAAAGTTAGATGACATCTTAGCGATTGAAGATGCTTTAACACGAATTAGCAATCAGTTAACTAAAGCAATAAAACAACAGGAAGAACTAGTTACTAGAGGCATTAAATTACAATTGTTAAATGCGCAAACAGAAAAAGCAGAAGCTGATGCAAAAATCGCATCTAATAATGCTGATAAGTTAACAGCTGGTGGAAGAGCTAACGAATTGTTAGAAGCTTTACTCAACGTTAAATCACGAGGTGTGAGCGATGGTAATTAATTTTAGTGATAAGCAAGTGGCGAATATTAATTTCAACACAAGCAAAGTGACCTTTGAATTAAACGAAGGCACTCCTCGTAGTGGAAAAACCACCAGTGATATATTTAAAATGGCAGACTTCTATTTACGCTCACCAGACCAGAATCATCTTGTGACTGCTTATAATCAAGAACAAGCTTTCCGAATGTTTATGGACGGTGACGGTTTAGGATTAATGCATATATTTGATGGCGTTTCAGATATTCGACATGATGAACATGGGGACCATTTGCTTTTATATGCACCTAACGGAGAAAAAAAGATTTACTACAAAGGCGGAGGTAAAATCAATTCGGTTGGTGCTATTACGGGCATGTCGTTAGGCTCAGTTACTTTCTTAGAATTTAACTTGCTGCATAAAGATTTTATTAATGAGTGCTTTAGACGTACTTTTGCTGCAGAATGGCGCTATCATTTAGGTGAACAGAATCCGCCAGCACCGAATCACCCTAATTTAGAATTGTTAGAACGTTTTGAGAAATCAGGACGTTTTTTATTTCGTCACTGGACACCAGATGATAATCCAATCTTAAGTGAATCAAGAAAGCAGCAGTTATACGATGAGTTATCAAGTAGCGAATATCTTTTAGAACGTGACTGGTATGGTCATAGAGTGCTACCACAAGGTGTTATTTACTCAATGTTCGGTAAGAACAACAAAGCAACCGAAATAAAAGGAAACATCATTGAAACGTTTTTTACTGCTGATGGTGGCCAAGCTGATGCAACTACCTGTGCATTTTGGGTTGTCACCTTCTATGATGGGAAATTTTATCTGTATCGTTTAGCAAACTACTATCATAGCGGAACGGATACGGGAGAAACAAAAGCGATGTCAATTTATGCAAAAGAGATTAAACGATTTGTTGAGTGGTGTTATACAAAATGGAACCACTTGCCACACTGGAACTATTTCTTTGTCGATCCTGCCTGTAAAACGTTACGTTCTGAGCTTGACTTAATAGGGATTATTACCGATAAAGCTGATAACAATAGCTCCGATAAAGTTTCAAGTAATGGTTTAAAGATAGAGGTTGGAATAGAACGACTACAAAACACCATGATAAGTGGCCAATTTATAGTTTTAGAATGTGGAGAAGAATTTGACCACTATAATTTTGAAAAAGAAATCTCTATGTATGTGAGAAATGATAATGGATTGCCCGTAGATAAATATAATCATGCACTTGATGAAGCAAGGTATGGTAATAATTACTTTTATAAAACCTATATCGCCTAGAAAAGAGGTGTTTACATGTTTGACAAATTAAAAGCGATGTTCAGGATTGGAGGTGCAAAAATAGGTATGGTAGAAACACTTAATAGAATTACAGATCATCCAAAAATCGGAGTAAATACTGCTGAAATCGATAGAATAATGGACAACAAACGCATATATAAAAATAAGTTTCCTGATGTGAGCTACGTTAATAGTGATGGTATGCGTATGCACAGGGCTTTTCATTCATTAAATGTATCAAAAGTAGTTTCTCGCAAATTAGCTAAGCTAGTCTTTAATGACGGGTGTGCGATAAGCATTGATGATGATGAAGCGGACCAGTTTTTACAATCAGTTTTTAACGATAATAAGTTTCGTAAGAACTTTGGTGAAGAGCTAGAAGCAGGATATGCAATAGGAGGGCTTGTCCTACGTCCCTATGTAGACACAAAGACAAACAAAATAAAAATATCCTTTTGCCGAGCTGATACTTTTTACCCTTTACAGTCCAACACTAATGATATATCTGAAGCAGCCATTGCTACGATTACACAACAAACTGAAGGTAAGAAAAATGTTTATTACACACTTTTAGAATTTCATGAGTGGGAAAATAGCACTTACTATATCAGAAACGAATTGTATCGTTCAGAAGAACAATCTCAAACAGGTGTTAGGGTACCATTACCGACATTAGACAAGTACAAGGAACTAAAAGAGGAGACTGCTTTAGTCGGATTTACTCGACCATTATTTGTCTATATAAAACTAGCTGGAAAAAACAACATAGATATCGATAGTCCATTGAGTTTAGGTATTATTGACAACGCGAAGCGCCAATTGATTGATATTAACGAAAAATACGATGAATTTATGAATGAAGTTGAAGAAGCGAGAAGAAAAATATTAGCTTCAGATCATTTCTTCAAAGTTAGATATGATGAAAAAGGGAATCCTATAAAACGATTTGACAGTAAGACATCTGTATATCAACGGTTGAAATCAGACGAGCCTTTTATTAGTGAATTTGTTCCTACGTTACGGTCACAGGAATTTATTGAGACAATTAATTTTATTTTACGCATTGTTGAATTACAAACCGGTTTTTCAAGTGGAACATTTAGCTTTGATGGACAATCAGTTAAAACAGCTACGGAAATCATCAGCGAAAATTCTGAGACTTTTTCTACCCGTTCAGATAATGTCTTAATTGTGGAAGAAGCATTGAAAGAATTAATTACAACTATATTCGAATTGGCTGCAGCATTTAATCTATTCAAATATTCAAAAGAACTAGGCATTAATATAGATTTTGATGACGGTGTTTTTCAATCTCAAGATGCCAAAGCTGATTATTACTCTAAATTAGTTACAGCTGGTCTTTCATCAAAACTAAGCGCTATTCAGAAATTAACTGGTGTGACTGAAAAAGAGGCCAAAAAAATAGTTTACGAGATTAGAGCAGAAACGTTAGAAATGGACTATCCAGAACAAGAAAGAATATCGGCGGAAAATGAACTAGGAGATGAGGAATAATGATTACACCTCATCAATTAGATTTATGGTCCTCTAACATGTCACACC
>OFFP01000655.1_pt1 | contig 27589 bp, 28 predicted proteins | sample 1521431 | NCBI WGS metagenome assembly OFFP01 (sample SAMEA3504104, study PRJEB24116) | mouse gut metagenome | biome: mouse gut; feature: mouse-associated habitat; material: faeces | place: Denmark | collected 2011
AAAGGAAACTCATAAAAGTTCCTCTCGTGCGCCTTTGCGACTTTACTGTCCAGCACAGATTATTTTGCAAAAGCACGTGACATTTCATAGCTGGACTGTGGGTTTGGTCATTGTTCTTCCGGCGTTTTCTCCCTCAGAACAGTTATTGTTTTTCTCTGTGCTTTTATAATACGCGATTTTTTGGCCTGCTTCTGTGATAATATCACCATGGGTGTTTGCGGGGGATATGGGGAAATGCCCAAGCGGATTTTTTCATATCACAGAACGCCTGTATTCCATGGGAGACATTCCCATGATGTCCGAGAAGGCCCGGTTAAAGCTGCGCTGGCTGTTAAAGCCGGCTTCCGCCCATATGTGAGTGAGGGGTAAATGGCTTTCCTTCATGAGCCGGGAGGCGTATTCCACCCGGAAACGATTGAGATATTGGCGAAAATTCATATGGAGCCGGCCGGAAAAGATGGATGAGAGATAGTATTTATTGACATGGAGTTCATGGGCCAGAATGTCCAGGCTCAATTGTTCCTGAAAATGCTCCATAATATAGCGGACCAGTCTGCAGATGAGTTCCATGTCTTCGGACAGCTTTTTTTCAGAGAGCCCGAGAAAGGGCAGGATCAGCGCAAACAGCACCTGAATCCATGCGGAACAGAGGGAAATGTCGCAGGGGGAACCCTGGCCGGAAAGCGCATAGATCCGCTCCAGCGCAAGGGAGGCATCCGCAGGCAGTGCCCCGAGGGAGAGAAAGGGCCGGGAGGGGACATATTTCCGCAGGGCGTAGAGATGCATTCCCGCAAGGGAACTGTCAAAAATATACAGACGGCTTCTGTTCTGGACATAGGTGTGATAGCCGTGGATCTGCTGGGGGAAGATGAAAGCGCAATCGCCTTTTTTTAATTCCCGGAGTTCCTGCATAATGCGGACGGTAATCTGTCCATCCAGAACCATGAGAATTTCCGCATCATTGTGGAGATGTTCCGGAAATTCCAGATTTTCCGCCTCAAAGGACTGTATCCTTTTTTCCCTGTTTTCAAAAAATGCATTCATGCCACGGAGACCTTTCCCAATTTTTGGCCGTTTTTTTCGTTTATATGACAATCATTATAAAGCAGGAACTGCTATAATGTAAATACCGGTGAAAGAAAACATATCTGCCAAAATCGCAACGGTATGTGATTTTGCGAAACTTGAAAGAGAGGGAGCATTATGGACAGAGAGAAAAAAGTATTGATTTTTCAGGGAGGCTGGGACGGACATGAGCCCGCGCTGGTGGCATCCAGATTTGCGGATATCATGGGAAAGCACGGATATAGCTGCGAAATCCATTCCAATCAGGAGGTTCTGCTGGATGAACGTTATGTGTCGGAGATGGACCTCATTATTCCCTGCTGGACCATGGGCAGCATCGAAGCCAGGGCCAGAGAGAATATTGTGAAGGCTGTGGCCGCGGGCTGCGGTCTTGCCGGCTGTCACGGCGGAATGTGCGATGCCTTCCGGGAGGATGTGGAATGGCAGTTTATGACCGGGGGCCAGTGGGTGAGCCATCCGGGGGGCGACGGCGTGCGATATCAGGTAAATATCCGGCATGGTTCCAGCCCCATAGTGGAGGGACTGGAAGACTTTGAAGTCTGCAGCGAGCAGTATTATCTTCATGTGGACCCTGCGGTGGAGGTTCTGGCAACCACCAGATTTCCCGTGGTGCCGTATTATCATATCTCCAACGCGCCGGTGGACATGCCGGTGGCATGGACGAAATTCTGGGGCAACGGAAGGGTGTTTTACAGTTCTCTGGGGCATCATGACGATGTGTTTGATCAATTTCCCCAGGCACAGCTTTTGATGGAGAGGGGAATGCTCTGGGCCGCCCGGGGGAAGGAGTATGCCCTGGACAGAGGCCTTACCCTGGAGAGATTTCATAGCGGCGGGAAAATGTTCTGAGTAAGGTAAGAAACAGGGAAATATCCAGGGATAGACTGGGGCAGTCAAAAAACGCAGGAGTGAGGAAAGCTATGGAAAAAGTAAAAATAGGAATATTGGGACTGGGAGCCATCAGCGGCATATATTTGAAGAATTTGACGGAACTGTTCCGCGAAGTGGAAGTGGCGGGGGTATTCGACATCGTTACGGAAAAGGCGGACAAGGTCAGGGAGGAGTTGGGGATTGCCGGAAAGTATTCTTCCATGGAAGCATTTCTGGCAGATCCGGAAATCGAAATCGTCCTGAATCTTACCAGACCCTTTGAGCATTATGAAACTACAAAAGCCGCGCTGCTGGCAGGGAAGCATGTCTACAGCGAGAAGCCGCTTGCGGCTGTCTATGAGGAGGGGAGAGAGCTTGTGGCGCTGGCCAGGGAGAAAAAACTGATGCTGGGGGGAGCGCCGGATACCTTTCTGGGAGCCGGAATCCAGACCTGCCGGAAACTGATAGACGATGGTTTTATCGGACGTCCCGTGGGCGCCTGCGCCAGGATGATCTGCCACGGGCATGAGAGCTGGCATCCGGCGCCTGAATTTTATTATCAGCACGGGGGCGGCCCCATGATGGATATGGGGCCCTATTATCTCACTGCCCTGGTGAATCTTCTGGGCAGGGTGGAGGGACTTACGGGGGTTGTCTCCAGAAGTTTTGAGACCCGTGTTGTCACCAGTATGCCCCAATACGGTCAGATCATTGATGTGGAGGTACCCACACATGTGAACGGTATTTTGCGCTTTGCAAATGGGGCCGTGGGCACCATCACGACCACTTTTGACGTATACTACGACAATCAGGCCGCCCTTGAGATCTACGGCACAAAGGGAACGCTGCGGGTACCCGATCCCAACGGTTTCGGCGGCCCCGTGATGCTTCTGCGCCCCGAAGACGGGGTTTTCAGGGAAATTCCGCTGGTATTCGGTTACAAGGATAACAGCCGGGGACTGGGACTGGCAGATATGGCAAAGGCCCTGCGCGCCGGAAGAAGCATGCGTGCCGGAAGTGAGCAGACCCTGCATGTGCTGGAGATCATGACTGCCTTTGAGAAGAGCAGCCGGGAGGGCAGATTCATAAATCTGGAGACGGAATATGAGCGGAGGGCCCCCATGAATCAGGAATGTATTCCGGGGGTACTGGATTCCTGAGACAGTCTGCATGGATGTGGGGCTGACAAACGAACTATTTCTCTGCAGGCATTGTATTTTCCCCGCAGACAGGATATACTGAAGCAATCGGCAGGAAAGACGATGGCCGTGCCTTTCGGGGCAATGTCCCTGGCTGCGGATCTGTGAGACGGGACAAAGAAATGCCATCATAAACAAGAAACAGGGAGTTTGTCATGGACAGAAAAAAAGTGTGGGAAATCCGGTCCGGGAAGGTGCAGGCCTGGCTGGAGACGGCAGCGCTGGCAGCAGGATCAGCCTTGTTTGGCGGGCTGGTACTGTTGCTGGCCTTCTGCGGGGAATATCCGGAGCGGCTTGCGGATAACCGGTATCTGATACTGATGGGACTGATGTGCGGCCTGGGAGGCGGGGCGCTGTATTATTTTTGGAGTCATAAAGAATGGAAATGGCATGTGAAGCGGCCGGCTTTCTGGATGGCAGCAGGATACCTGCTCATTTTTGCGCTGCAGGTTTTCTGGGTCAGTAAAGTATATTTTTATATGGGCTGGGACGTGAACATGCTGCAGTACCGGGTGGAAGCCATTGTAAACGGGGGCAGCATGGCGGAGACTTCGGCAGATTTCGGGTATTCCATTTATCCGAACAATTTATTGCTGTTTTACGTATTCTGTATCATTGAGAAAATCGCCATGCTGTTTTCCATGGAGGAGCCTTTTCATCTGTGTATTTATATCTCCTGTCTGTGTGTGAACCTTGCCTGTTTTCTGGGACATCTGATGGTGCGCAGGCTGACCGGTCCGTTTATGCAGGGATGCTACATGGTGGTATGCCTGCCGTTCATTTTGTTTTCTCCCTGGATTATGTCCCCGTACTCGGACACTTACGGTATGTTTTTTGTGGCCCTGGGAATGTGGGCACTGACCTGCCTGGACAGGAAGTATCTGAAGTGGATTGTGGCGGGATTTGCAGCCATAATCGGCTATCATGTAAAGCCGACCTGTATTTTTGTGCTGTTTGCGGCCTGGCTGGTGTACGGAATCCGGTTACTGCTTTCCCTGCGGGAAAGGTGGAAGGAGCTGGCGGTTCTGGTGTGCAGTACGGTGGTGTTCTGGTGCATGGGTCTGTGCATTCCCCTGTGGATTCAGCACACTTACAGTTTCCGGCTGATGCCGGAGTACGAGATGCCCTACACCCATTTCCTGATGATGGGTTTCAGTGAAAGCACGTATGGGGCATACGATCATGATGATTTTGAATATTCCATAGGCTTTCCGGATGTGGAGTCCCGCAAGGCCGCCAATCTGGAGGCGTTCAGAATCCGTGTGGAGCTGATGTGGGAGCAGGGGACGCTGCTGGAGTTTTTGAAAAACAAGGCCCTGCTGAACTATAATGACGGCACTTTTGCCTGGGGCTGGTGCAATGGATTCTATGCGCTGGAGGTGGAACACGATAATCTTCTGGCCGACTGGTTCCAGGATATTATGGTCAAGCCCGGAATGTGGGATAATGAGGGAAAATATTTTTCTCTGTATAAAACCTTCATGCAGTTTTTTTGGCTGCAGATTCTTATGGGCATTATGCTGAACGGATTTTTCAGAAAAGAGAGGCGGGCAGAGAGGGCCTGTATGATGACGGCATTGTGCGGCCTGCTGGTATTCCACATGATTTTTGAGGCCCAGGCCAGGTATCCTTTTCTCTATACGCCGGTTTTTCTGGTCCTGTCGCTGTGCGGCGTGGAGGAAATCTGGCGGAAGGGAAAGGAGAAGGCGGGACGGCTTCTGGGGAAAAAATCAGTTGCGGAAGAGACGAAATCACGATATAATGACCTTGTTCAGGAAGAGAAGAGGGTGGAGGGCCATGAAATACCATGACGGGTTTTATGGTCATGGCGTAATGACCTTACCCGGGAAAAGAAGAGGGCGGATGCCCGGAAATGGGGGACAAAATGAAATATCTGGAATTGGGGACAGTGGTGCAGGATCTGGTGCCTGACATAAAGGCGGAGAATCCCAGAAACAGTGAGGGGACATTTCTGGAGACGGAAAATGACGGAATTTTGTTTGTATACAGCCGTTTTAAGGGAAAAAGGCCCGATGATGAGGCCTTTGCGGATTTGTGTCTCATGCGGTCCATGGATGGCGGCAGAACGTTTGACCAGGGCCGGATCATCCTGACCTGCGAAGGGGAAGATGGCGTGAACATGATGTCGCCCTCCCTGCTACATATGGAAAACGGCGATATCGGACTTTTTTATCTGGTGAGAATGACCTATACCATGACAAGGATTTTCCTGCGGAGATCTTCGGACGGAGGAAAGACCTGGGGGGAGAGGGTGCTGTGTACCCCGCAGGATGATTTCCTTGTGATCAATAATGACCGGGTTCTGCGCCTGAAGAGCGGCAGGATCCTGCTTCCGGTGGCAAGCCACAGGGCCGGCCCCGGGTATTTTGACGGACGTTCCGAGGCCATGTTCTTTTATTCCGATGACGATGGCAGAACCTGGCATACGGCGCCGGGCAAATGTACGCTGCCCAATGCGGCACACTGCGCTTCCGGACTGCAGGAGCCCGGGGTGGTCCAGCTGGAAAACGGTGTGGTCTGGGGCTGGGGCAGAACGGAACTGGGAAGACAGTATGAGATGTTCTCCATGGACAACGGGGAAAACTGGACGGCATGCCAGCCCTCCCGCTTTACGGCGCCCAACTCCCCCTTGTGCATGAAGAGGGCAGATGACGGCAGGCTTTACGCCATATGGAATCCGGTTCCGGAATATAACGGCAGAGAAAAGGTGGATGGTATCTTTACCGGCGGCAGGACGCCCCTGGTGATGGCATACAGCGGGGATGATGGCAGGACATTTACGGAGCCGGCGGCTTTTGAGCAGGATCCGGAGAGCGGATATTGTTACTGCGCCATGTATTTTACCAAGGACGCCCTTTTGCTGGCTTATTGCGCAGGGGGCAAAAAGGACGGAAGCTGTCTGGTGAGAACCCGCATCCGCCGGGTGGAAAGGGCGCAGCTGGAAGAAATCTGAAGCGGCACATGGGGGTGCTGATTTTCCGGATGAGAATCTGTGGAAAAATAACATGCAAAGCCATGTGGGGGAATGTTGCAAAAAGCACACCGGAGAGAAAAAGAGGAATGATATTATGACAAAAAAAGAACGGCTGAATGATTTCCTGGAACGGATTCACGGGAAACTGATTGTGTCCTGCCAGGCAGTTGCGGGGGAACCGCTGTATGTGGAGGAGAAATCGGTGATGTATCTCATGGCCAGGGCGGCTGCCAGGGCCGGTTCACCTGCCATAAGGACCAGCAGCATCCGTGATGTGAAAGCCATCAGGGAAGAGACCGGGCTGCCCGTGATCGGCCTGGTGAAAGTACAGTATGAGGGATTTGAAAGCTATATCACACCCACCATGAAGGAAGTGGACGACCTGGTGGAGGCCGGTTCCGATGTGGTGGCGCTGGACTGCACCCTGCGGAAAAGGGGGGACGGAAAGACTGTCAATGAATTTATCGCCCAAATCCGGGAAAAATATCCCGAGATTATCCTGATGGCGGATATTTCCACTTATGAAGAGGGAATCAATGCCTGGAAATGCGGGGTTGACATACTGGGTACCACCATGAGCGGTTATACGTCCTACTCGCCGAAAACCGATGGGCCGGATTACGAACTGATGCGCCGCCTTTCGGAGGACGCGGACATTCCCGTGATCGGGGAGGGGAAAATCCATGACCCGGCCCAGGCAGTGGAAGCGCTGGGGACAGGTGTGTGGGCCATTGTGGTGGGAGGAGCCATCACCCGCCCCCTGGAAATCGCAAAACGCTTTATGGATGCCATCGACGCCGCAAAGGGAATTGAGTAGGGGAATGCTCTTCCCCCTATTCGCCGCGCGGCCCGTACGCCGCTTTAGTGGCATAATTCCAGGTGCGAAGAATCGCACTTTGTGTATGGGCCTGCGCATAAAAAGGAAGCCCGCAGCGCGTCCGTGGCCGGCCTGGGTTCAGGATACGGATGCGGGCCGGAGGAAAGCGGTCCGGGACAAAGGACGCGGGCGGGAACCGGAACAGGAGAAACAGTATGCGTATTGCAGCACTTGATATCGGCGGAACCGCCATAAAATCCGGCATCTGGGATGGGAGTGGCCTGACGGAACTGCAGGAATGGGACACCCATGCGGCAGAGGGTGCGGCATCCCTCATGGAGCGGGTGAAAATGATTCTGCACGGCTATGGGAAATTTGACGCAATCGGCATCAGCACCGCCGGCCAGGTAAACACGGAAACCGGAAGCATCTGCTATGCCAACGACAATATTCCGGGCTATACGGGAATGCCCGTGAGAGAGATTTTGGAGAAAGAATTCGGGGTTCTGGCCGTAGTGGAGAATGACGTAAACGCCGCGGCCCTGGGAGAAATGTACTGCGGCGCGGCAAAGGGCCTGGAAAATTTTCTGTGCCTCACATATGGGACAGGGGTGGGAGGCGCTATTGTCATGGACGGCAGAATACGTGCGGGTGCCAATTACGGAGGCGGAAGCTTTGGGGGAATTCTGGTGCATCCGGAGGATTCCCGCCCCGGGGATGTATGGAGCGGCTGCTATGAAAGATATGCCTCCGTCACCGCGCTGGTCCGCAAGACGAAGAAAATAGATGCCGGGCTGGACAGCGGACGCAGGATTTTTGAGGCTTTTGGACAGGAAGCGGTCAGAAAGGCTGTGGATGAATGGATTGACGAGATTGTGTACGGACTGGTGACGCTGGTGTATGTGTTCAATCCATCCCATATCCTCCTGGGCGGGGGAATCATGGCCCAGCCCTATATCATGGAGGAGATTCCCAAAAGGCTTGTGCTTCATGTGACCCCGATTATGAGGGATGTCTGCATCCGCGGCGCAAGCCTGGGGAATACGGCAGGGCTGGCGGGGATTTCTGCCCTTGCCTGCGGGCGGCTTGGCAATCCCGGGCAGCCGGGGGATCTGTGTGTTTCCCGGTCCGGTGCAAAAGACAGGGCCTGAGAAATATAAGCGATTTTCTGATATAGTATTGACAGCCTTTCCTCCCTGTGCTACACTGGGAAAACAATAGAAAACGCTTATGAGGGAGTAGTAAGCGCGCTACGCGTGGCAAGTCAACAACCCCGGCCTATGGTCTGGCTTGTCTTAAATAACGAGACTCATACATAATCGGAGACGGCACAGGTTTTTTGGCCTGCCAGAGCCGCCGGTTATGGATGGGGTCTTTTCTTTGTCAAAAAATACGAAAGAAAGAGGATGAAAAAATGGAACTTGCAATGGTAATCGTGCTGTTTCTGGTAGGCATCATATTTATCGTCAAGGGCGGCGACTATTTCGTGGACGCGGCGTCCTGGATTGCGGAGGTTAGCGGAATCCCCAAGCTGATCATCGGTGCAACCATTGTAAGTCTTGCCACCACACTTCCGGAAATGCTGGTCTCGGTGATGGCAGCGGCAAAGGGAAGCGTCGATATGGCAATCGGAAATGCCGTGGGCAGTGTGACGGCAAATATCGGCCTGATTATGGGTATCTCCCTGGTCTGCATGCCTGCAGTGATCAAAAGGGGGGATTATCTCATCAAATCAGTGCTGATGCTTGCGGCGGCGGGGCTGATCGTGGTGTCCGGTTTCCGGGGGCAGACGGATATGATGATTTCCGCCGTTCTGATCGTGATTTTTATTATCTTTTTAGGGGAAAACATCGCCTCCGCAAAGCGTTCCATGAAGGCAGAGGCAGAAGGTGCCGCCCGGAAGAAGATCAGCGGCAGGAAAGAGATTATTGTCAATCTGGTGAAATTTGCGGTGGGTGCCGTGGGAATTGTCTGGGGCGCCGATCTGCTGGTGGATAATGGCAGCGCGCTGGCAGCCATGGTGGGCATACCGGAACGTGTCATCGGAGTGACCATTATAGCGGTGGGAACTTCCCTTCCGGAGCTGATCACTACCATAACCGCCATTCTGAAAAAGCAGTCTTCCCTTTCCGTGGGCAATATTCTGGGAGCGAATATCATTGACCTGACCCTGATACTGCCGCTGAGTGCATTTGTCTCGGGAAAACCGCTTCCCATTGCGGAAACTTCCGCCAGACTGGATCTTCCGGCCTGTCTGATTGTGGGATGTATCGCGGTGATTCCGGCCATGATTTCCCAGAAATTCCGCAGATGGCAGGGTATTCTGCTTCTGGCCGCGTACACATGCTATCTGTTCCTGACGCTGAGGGCCGTGTAAGGCTGAAGCTTTCATGTCAACCGCGCCATTTTTAAATACTTTTCACATGGATGCAGGGAGGATTCCCGCAGCCTGTGAAAAGTATTTTTTGTTTTTAGGGGGTGCAGGATCTGGCAGGAATGCTTGTAATTTAGGATAGCTTTGTTTATAATAGAAGAAACAGCTTGAAAAGGGTCTGCTTATGGAAGATACCAATAGCACAATTCGGTTTGCGGAAACGGGAGTTTGCAATTGCCTGGGAAAAAGAGAGGAGAGAAGAGAGATGGATATTTTATTTGTGACTGATTTTGTGTGTCCTTATTGTCTGGTGGCAAAGGTGGCGCTGGAGGAAGCCCTGAAGGAGACGGGGATAGAAGCCCGGATCCGGATACAGCCCCTGGAACTGACACCGGAACCGAAGGAAAGAGTGGATGTGTGCAGTGATGAGGGACGCAAAAAACGTTATCAGGTTCTGGTGGAGCCGGCAAAGCCCCTGGGGCTTGACATGAAGCTGCCGCCCGCCGTTTCTCCCCGTCCTTATACCTGCCTGGCTTTTGAAGGACTTCTGTATGCCGGGGAAAAGGGAAAAGGCGACGCCTATGCAGATAAGGTATACAGGGCATACTTCGAGAAGGAGCAGGACATTGGGGAGACAGACATTTTGTGCGGGATTGCCGAAAGTGTGGGTCTTGACGTGGAGGAATTCCGGCAGGAGCTTGCCCGGGGAACTTATAGGGAAAAAGTCAGGGAAGAGTCGGCATATTCCCGGGATGTGCTGCAGGTCAGCGGGATCCCCGCCATTTATCTGAATGGTCAACGTGTTTCCGTTGAAAAGTATACGAAAGAAGAGATGATTGAAATCCTGCTGAAGGGGCAGGAGGAGACCGGGGCGGGGTTCTGCTGCGGAATTGACGGCTGCGGCTGAAACAAAAGAGTTGCCTGTTCCGGAAAGGGAGTGTGAGAGGAGGGGCGGTATATGGGTAATCCGATGGTCATAGAAGCGATTGGTTATGTGGGTTCCGGTCTGGTTCTGGTTTCCTTTCTGATGTCTTCGGTGGTGAAGCTGCGGGTGATCAATTCCGCAGGAGGGCTGATTTTTGCCGTATATGCGCTGCTGATTCATTCCTATCCCACGGCCCTGATGAATTTCTGTCTGGTGGGAATCAATGTTTACTATCTGGCCCGGCTGAGAAAACCGGACAGACAGTATAACATTGTTGAGGAAAAAAGGGACAGCGTCTTTTTGAAGGAGTTTCTGGGGCATTACAGCCAGGATATCGCCATATTTTTCCCGGACAGGATAATTGACCAGGAGAATGCCGAGGCCATTTATATGATCTGTCACGGCATGACTCCGGCCGGGGTACTGCTGGGAAAATGGCAGGAGGAAGGCGTCCTGGAGATTTTGCTGGATTATTCCACACCGGAGTACCGGGACTGTTCCGTGGGGAAGTATCTGTATTCCGTGCTGGCCCGGAAAGGAGTGCAAAGCCTTGTGTTTTCCGGAGATGACCCGAAGCATGAGGCATATCTTGAAAAAATGGGCTTCCGGAAGGAAAACGGCGTCTATAGAAAGGCGCTGGGCCGGTGAATTTAATCTGTTCCATCCGTCTGGGGCCATGACAGGGGCAGCTGGCGGGGGGAGAGATAGTTGTCCCCTGCAGATATTTTATACTCCAGATATTCCGCATTCTGGTCAAAAAGCAGATGGCTGCCGGGTTCGTTTCCGAGCATATCCTGCTTCAGAATCAGGTAGGAGACGCTTTCGGGAAGTTCCAGTGCGGTTCCTGCCCGGAAGTGCTGCTCCAGCTCTTCCCCGGAGAGACGGCTCATGACCTGGTCGTCTGCGTCCAGAAGCAGCAGTTCCGTATGGACCGGGAGGGTGGACGCCACAATATTAACGGTAAAACGATAACCCTGGACGATCTCATTTCCGTTTTCCCGGATCACGGAGGATTCGGATACACTGTGGCCGAACTGCTGTCCCGGGACAAAACTGTCCGTGGAAATTCCTGAGCCGGGCACCAGGTAAATCCGGCCGTCTTCCTGCTGGTAAACCGGGTGAAAATAATAGTTCCAGGATGTGCCCGCAGTGACGTAAAGGGCGGCTTCGACGCTGTCTTCCTCATCGGATACCGTGTAATGCAGGTCTGCGAAAACCGGATCGCAGACAGTATACCCGGCAATTTGGCCGGTGTTGTCTTCCGGCAGTTTCAGGTTATAGATGCCGAATCCTTCCAGGTCCGGAAAACTGACGGAACTGTTCTGGCCATTGTCACAGTCGGTAAAGCTGCCGTATATTTTTTCCGGTTCCGAAGATTTTGCCGTGATCTCTCCCCGGGAATTGATTTCCAGGTCAGGCATACCGGAAGAAATATAATGTTCCGTCACATAGAGGCCTGCCAGCCGGTCCTGTCGGGACGGAAGCTCCTCCAGGGCCAGGCTGCAGCCCTGGGAAAAGAGGACAAGGCACAGACTCAGCCCGGGGAGAAGGACATTCCGGGATAGCCGGCATAGATTTTTTCTTTCCCGGCGCAAAGGCCTTTCCCGGCCTTCTTTTCCGGGGGTCATGAAGTCTTTCTGGAAACAGAGTTTTTTCATAATGGATTCTCCTGTTTTTGTTTTATGGTTTTGCCGTCTTTTCAGCGGGATGACCTTCTGGGATCCGAAGCCGTTATCCCGTTATCCGGGCTCATCCAGTTCCCCGTCAAATTTCAGAATATCCCCCACGTCGCACTGGAGATAATAACAGATTTTGTTAATTGTGCCGAAGCGGATGCCCTTTGCCTTGCCGCTGCGCAGAATGGACAGGTTTGCCTCGGTGATGTCCACCATTCGGCACAGCTCCTTGGCAGTCATGTGACGCTGTTTTAAAATTTCGTCCAGATATACACGTATTGCCATTCGTCCGGCCTCCCGTACTCAGATAATCATGTCATTTTCTTCTTTCAGCCGTCTGCTTTCCAGATATAGGAAACTCAGTGTCCGGATCCCCAGCACCACAATGATTTCCTGCAGGGGGAACAGGATTCTGTGATGGGTGTCCAGAAGGATTCCGGATAAAAGAAACTGGAGCACATTGAAGCCGAGATTGACTGTCAGAATCAGAATCAGAAGATGGCCGCTGTATTTTTTCAGCCGTTCCATTTTCAGGCCGCCTTCCGGGCCGAAGGCGGCTTTCCGGCAGCTTCCCAGAAAACTTCCCACCAAAAGCAATAGGGGAAGCTGGGCAATCCGGGGCAGCAGGTTCACGAATATTTGAAGCCCCAGGAAGAAAATGCTGACAGTCAGATGACGTTGCCCCGGGGCAGTGTTGTTTTCCGTCAGGGACTGGGAGCGTTCCAGGAATTCCCCGATGCCGTTCCGGAGCAGGGCCACAGCCAGCAGCGCTACATAGAGATATAAAAGGAACTGCAGGCATTGCAGCAGTTTTCCGCGCTCCGCCTTTTCATAACCGGTGATAAAGCGCAGCAGAAACCATGTCAGCAGCAGACTATCCGTGAGGGATGCCAGAATATATTTTGCAAAACCTCCTGTGGGAAGGGGAGATAAGTACACGTCCATGTAAGAGGGATTGACAAAGAACCAGAGGCTTGTGTAAAGGGCGGCGGAAAGCGCGGCCAGCAGCAGATCTGCCCTGCGGGCGCGGTGCGTGATCCATAAAAGGAAACCTGCCGCCAGGGGAAGGGCGCCGATGATCAGAAACAAAGTCCAGGCAACAGCGTTTCCGGCAGGGCCCGACAGGGAAAGTCCGCGCAGGAGCCGGCCTGCCTGCTCCCAGGGAAATGTAAGATATTGCATAGTGCCTCCTTTCAAAAATTATTGTTTTACAATAACCAAAAGGAGGACCCCCCATGGATAAACGAACCTTCTCCGGAGGAACGGCGGCAGCGTTCCTGACGGTCCCGCTGTTCCTTCTGCCGGCCGAAGCCATCCCCCGCTTCGGGGAATGGCTCCGCGAGCTGTCCCTCTCCGGGGCCGCAGGCAACATCCTCGCATGGGCCATCGTGCTGGCCCTGGCGGCCCTCCCGGCGCTGGGACTGCTGTGGCGTCCCAGATGCCGATGGGACTGGCTTCTGCCGCTGGCAGCGGCGGAGACCTTCGCCGGACTGTACCTGCTGGTCAACCCCTCCCTGGTCTCCAACGTCCCCGGCATCGACGGTGGAAAATTTATCGCTCTGGCGGCGGTGGGGAGCGTATCCTCCACGCTGCTGGCCTGGGCGGTCCTGCGGAGCCTCAAGCACATCGAACAGAGCGTCTCCCCCGGGAAGACGCTGGAGCGTCTGCTGTGCTTCTCAGCAGCCCTCTTCGGCTGGCTGGCCGCATGGACCACGGGGGCCGGGGCGCTGGAAAAGATCAGGAATGTAGCGGAGACCAACACCATGCCGGGGGTCTCCCTGGAGTGGACCAACTTCTCCATCGTCCTGCTGGCGGCCGCCGATCTCATCCCCACCCTCCTGGGCTGCGGAGCCCTGATCCTGGCGGGGCGGCTGGCCCGGATCATCGAGGCGGACCCCTTCGGCGAGGAGACCGTCCCCCTGGCGGAAAAGCTTCGCCGGGACTGCCGCAGGATCGCCGGGGCCTCGGTGCTGATCTACGCCGGGGGAAATCTGTTCCAGTTCCTGTTTCTCCCCTTTCTGCGCCGCGGAGACCTCAGCGTGTCCTTCCCCATGTTCCCGGTGCTGCTGGCGGCGGCGCTGGACCTGCTGTGCCGGTACTTCCGGCGGGCCAAGGCCGTCAGCGATGACAACGAGAGCATCATATAGGGGGGCGTCATGGCCATTACCGTACATTTGGACGAGGTGCTGAAGGCCCGGAACATGACCGGCAAGGAGCTGTGCGCGAAGATCGGCATCACCGAGGCGAATCTGTCCATCCTGCGTTCCGGGAAGGCCAGCGGCGTGCGGTTCCACACCATCAACAGGATATGCTACTATCTGGACTGCGGCGTGGGGGACATCCTGCGCTTTGACGGAAGATTGGAGGACGAGGATGAAGAGAAGTAAGTGGCTGGCGGCGGCGCTGGCCGTGCTGCTGCTGGCGGGATGCTCCCTGGCACAGCCGGAGAAGGAGCGGCAGGAAGACCGGTGGGTCGGTTTTTACGTAGTGCCCAGCCAGGGATACGAGAGCGACTTCTATGACAACCCGAATCTGGAGGAATACGGCTCCTTTCAGGCGGAAACGGACCAATTCGGGACCCTGGCCTTCCCCCAGGAGGTGCTGTTCGCCGTGGAGGACGAGGCGGGCAATTACACCTTCCCCGGCCTGGAGAAGGGATACAGTCTGTTCGTCTACAGGGAGTATGGCGTCGGAGAACCAGACCATAAAGGCCGGAACTACGCCGTGGGCATCGTTTCCAACATGGGCCCTGGGGAAGAAGGGCCGCAGTACAAATATACAGACGAGGGCGTCTCTGAAACCGCCAGCGGAACGGTCTATTTCGGCCCGCCTCCGGGCGTCACGGATTGGGACGAACTGACCAGCGGGATCATCTGGCGCTACTATAATGTATATCAGACCCAGGAGGGCCGGATCTACCTCAACGGCCATGGGGACTCCGTCAACGGCGCCATATCCAAGACCCAGACGGAGACCCGGAAAATCAGCCTGGACGGCAAGACCGTCCAGGAGGAGACGGTCTCAATAGCGGTAGCTATCAAGACCGTTCCCCGGCTGGAGAAGCTGGTGGTGACCCAGTTCGATGAGAACAACGTCATCCTCCAGTCCGATGATCTGAACCTGCAGAACGACCGCCCGGAACTCCACTGCCTGCCGGAAACCGCCTGGGTTCTGGTGGAGGAATTCACCTCCGGGGGCACGGAGCGCACCGTTTACAATCCCCCCGAGGGGGAGGACCCGGTTTCCCACGAGTACGTCCTCCTGGACGAGGAAGGGCTGGGGAGCATGGCCTATCTCAACATCTGCGCCAGGTAGTAGCCGTTTCCAGTGTATACGCAGGCACAACGCAGCCGGACAGGAACATCTCCTGTCCGGCTGCGTTGTCTGTATGGTCAGTGGTAAATAGACTCTGATTCAAACTCCAAAATCGTTCCGTCCGCCGCGCTGATCTCCATCTCATACTCCATGGCGTTGTAGATGATCTCGATCTCATAAACCGGACGGCCATCATTCCGGTCCAGCTCCAGCTTGACGATATTCTCCTCCTTTGCGCCGGGGACCTTGGCCAGGGCGATCTCCTTGGCCTTTTCCATGGTAATAGTCCCGGAGGAGGCGGGAGGCGTGAAGGACTCAGCGTCGTAGTCCATCTCCAGCACCGCGCCTGTCTTGGCATCGATCTCGTAGTCGTACTCCTTATAATCGGCGGTATAGAACTCGATGTCGTAGATCTCCCGTCCGTCATCCCTTTCCAGCTTCGCCTCGGTGAAGGTGACCTGACTGGCGGTAAGCCCGGCGTTCTCCAGAGCCTTGGCCTTGGCCTCCTCCACGGTGAGAATGGGCCGCGCGCCGCCGGTGGGACCGGCGGGCGTCGTGGTATCGCCGGGAACCGGCGTCTGTCCGGAGAAGGAATCCGCGTCGGTGACGGTGCCGCCCGACAGGGTGACGGTGCTGGTGGCTGCGTCCCAGGCCACGGTCTTGCCCATCAGCTCGCCGATGGCCCGGACGGGGAGATAGGTGGAACCATTGTAGAGCAGGGGATAGACCGTCTTGCCGTTGGCATCGGTGAAGGTCCGTTTGCTCCCGTCCACGATCACGGTAAAATCGCTGCGCACCTCTACGGAAACATCCTGCGCCCTGGAGGCGGTATCCGCCGTACCGGCAACAGGAGCGGCGGTGCGGGTGCCGCTCAGAGTGACGGTCTTGGTGCTCTCGTTCCAGTCCACGTTCCTGCCCATCAGTTCGCCGATAGCCCGGACGGGGAGATAGGTGGTACCGTCATAGGCGACGGGATGCACCTGCTGTCCAGCCGCGTTGTAAAAATCCCGCTCCGCGCCATCGATGATGATGGTGTAATCCGGGCGCAGCCGTGCCGTCACGGTATCCGCCGCCTGGGCGCACCCGATCAGGGGAGTCAGCAGCAGCACCACACACAGCACCGGCAGAAATACCCGCTCCGTCAGTTTCTTGAACCAGGTCTTGCTCATCATTCGCATCCTCCATCTGTTTAATTAAATTTGATCTCCGGCTTACTCAGCCAGCAGCCAGAAGCCCTCTCCGGACTCCTGACGGAAATCCTCCTCCGCCTCCGTGAGGGCCGCCAGCAGTCCGGCGTACTCCTCTTCGGTCAGCTGATATAGACGTCCGCTCTCCCAGTCCAAGCCCAGTTCGTCCTCCACCCAGCGCCGGGCGGCCTCGCCTCCGGCGGAGAGGGTGCCCTGGGAAAGCGCGCCCGTTTCATCATTCTCGTATACCGTCGGGCCATTATCGCGTTCCATGCACATCTCCGCATCCCCGGCAGGAGGCGCGGCGGCGGGGGCGATAGACAGCGCTTCATCCTCCAGCTTAGCTTCCTGCGGTTCCGGCTGGGGAGGAGTATCATCGTTGGCCATGCGCAGCTTGGGAGACTCTTCGGGAACGGTCCCGGCCTCGCCGCCGTTCAGCGCCTCCGGGATATCGGCACCGTCTGGTGCCGCATAGGGCACACAGGCGGCTACAGCGTCCTGCGCGGCCTTCTGATTCCCCTGCGCGTTCCGGAAGCTCCACAGTCCCAGCACCGCCAGGGCACAGCAGGCCGCCAGTGCTGTCCACTGCCGCCAGTGGGGGAAGGGTATCCTTTTCCGGGGCTTTTCCTGCTCCGTTTCCCTCACCCGGGCCATGAGCTGCGGCCCAAATCCCTCCGGCACAGGCACTTCCTCCTGCTCCAGAGCGTCGTGGACAGCCACCAGATCGTCAAAATACCGCTGGCAGGTCTGGCAGACAGCCATATGCTCCATCAGCTCCGACCGGTCCTCTCCGGACAGCTCGCCGTCCAGAAAAGCGCTGATCCATACCTCGTATTCCTCGCAGGGCTTCATCACCGGCCGCCCCCTTTCCCCACAGTTTCTGCTGGTTTAGACGGCAGATAGCCGGATAGGTTCCCGTTCTCCTGCAAAATTTTTCGCAGAGCCCCCCTGGCCCGGGAGATCCGGGACTTCACCGTACCCATATCCACCTCCAGCACCGCCGCGATCTCCTCGTAGCTCAGACCCTGCACCTCCCGGAGGACCAGGGCCTGCCGGTGGCTGTCCGTGAGCCGGGACAGCCCCGCCGTTACCGCGCCGCGCAGCTCAGAGGCCTCGGCCTGCTCCTGAGGGGAGGGCGTCCGGTCCACGGCATCAATGCCCAGATTTTCATCGTCCAGGCTGGCTTCCCCCCGCTGCCGTCTGGTCCGGCGCAGCAGGTCAATGGCCGCGTTGCTGGTCAGGCGGTAGAGCCAGGTGGAAAAGCCCGCCTCCCCGCGAAAGGAAGGCAGTCCACGCCAGGCGGAGAGGAACGCCTCCTGGGCGGCGTCCCAGGCATCCTCCGGATTGCCGCACATCCGCAGGGCCAGATTGTATACCTTTTTTTCGTGGAGCGCTACCAGCTGGGCAAAGGCGTCCTCGTCTCCCCCGGCGGCGGCCCGCACCAGCTCGTCAACCATCATAGAGGTCCCTCTTGATCCCTTTCGTCACCCGGTACACGTCCTCCAGCGTCTCCATGCGGACGATCTGCTCCTTGTAACAGGAGGCGTGAGGTACGCCCTTGAGATACCAGGCATAGTGCCGCCGGGCGGTGAGGACGGCAATTTTCTCACAGTTGTATTCCGACCCCAGCCGGATCTGGCGCACGGCGGTGTCGCATCTCTGGTCCAGCGGAGGCCTCTGAGGGATGGGATCCCCGGCCAGGGCGGCCCGGGCCTCCCGGAAGATCCAGGGGTTGCCGAAGCATCCCCGGCCAATCATGGCCATGTCCGCGCCGGTCTGCTTCAAAATGCGCACCGCGTCCTCGCCGGAAAACACGTCTCCGTTGGCGATGACCGGGATGGACACCGCCTCTTTGACCTCCCAGATGGTGGTCCAGTCCGCCGTGCCGCCGTACATCTGCACCCGGGTGCGGCCATGGACGGCAATGGCGGATACGCCCGCCTCTTCCAGCATCTTTGCCAGAGGGACGGCGTTGATGCTCCCCTTGTCCCAGCCCCGGCGCATCTTCACCGTCACGGGAACGGGGGAGGATTTTACTACAGCCTCCGCCAGCCGGGCGGCCTTCTCCGGGTCTTTCATCAGGGCCGCGCCGTCCCCGGAGGAGACCACCTTGCCCACGGGACAGCCCATGTTGATGTCCAGCAGGTCAGCCCCGCTGGCCTCGACGGCGATCTGTGCGGCCTCCGCCATGCAGGGAATATCGCTGCCGAAGATCTGGGCGGCAAAGGGATGCTCTCCCGGAAAGGGGCGCAGCAGCTGGCGGCTTTTTTTATCCTGATAGCACAGGGCTTTGGCGCTGACCAGCTCCGTATAAGTCAGGCCCGCCCCCAGCTCGGAACAGATCTGCCGGAAGGCGGCGTCCGTTACCCCCGCCATGGGGGCCAGTGCCAGCTGGGAGTTGATTTTTACTCCGCCGATCTCCATAGGGCTTCTCCTTTTTGCTTAGTGGGGGCATTATAGCACAATTTTTACTGTTCAGCAATAGGGGGAGCGGTTTGGGAGTGTCCAAACGCGCAGTTAAAGAAAATCAAAAAGGGAACAGGGGACAGAAGAGCCTGGATGTCTGGAACGATAGCGGTGCTTTTGAAACCCGAAGCGGTTATAGGCCCGTACGAAAACAGCTAAGACATCTTGAAGATTTTCCAGCTTTCGCGGAAAACACCTGCTGCGGCGTGCCAGAGTAGGGATATAATGGCGCAGATCAGCATTGACACCCTCCACGGTGAAGGTGTCATTTTTGTTGTGAATATTGAAGATATGCTTCCCCGGAAAGACGACATCCGCCAATGTCAAGCACGGAACAAAAATTAAATGTAAATAAACTATGAACACTTCCGAATGGTTTCAACTGCGGGACTACTCGACCTCAGTATCAAAACACTTGGCATATCTGCTAATTAAATCTTCCAGCGCGGTGTGCCCGTTCTCGCAAAGTCGGTTCAGGTTTGTTTCATTTACAATGCCGGTGTCGTGAATCAGAATACCCAGCAGCCGAAGGGCTTCAAAAACCGCTCGTCTGTAATGGTACTCCATTTCACGTCGGTACAGCCACCGGAGATTTCCGTTACAATCTCCCGAATGTTTTTGAGCGTCTACCATTAGGCTGAGTGATGCGAGGATACTGCAAACCCGGTCCTGATAGGCGGCTTCTGTCGTATCGGCAAATCTAATATCCATGGTATTTCACCCCAATTTTATACGGATTAAGGGCCTCTCCGTCCAAGTTCTTGGATGGAGAGGCCCCTGCTTGGGACTATCTGTAATCTGTCCTGCTTGTGTTCACCAACTCACGCAGTATCTCGGTGGCCGTCTGTGGCACAGCGCCGTCAGCACAGACCACCTCAACAAACTGATCTTCCAGCCAGCGCAGATAAGCGTCCGTCCTTCCAACATCCCGCCCCAAGCGGGAGAGGTCTGCTACCAGCAGAAGGTCTATTTTCCCATCAGCCACCGCACCGGAAACCTCGGCCAACCCACGGCGGGAGAAGTCTAACCCGCTGGCCTGTTCAGCAGTCGTGCCCACAACCTTAAAACCGTGCGCTTCCGCATATGCCTCCAGACTGGCCTGTTGAGCCGCCAGCGCGTGTGCGTCAGGGTGTGCGACCCTGCAATAAATCCAGGCTCTTTTATTCTCCATCCTGATGATCTCCTTGCAAATCAAGTATCAGCTTTTTCAGCTCGTCCCGGTAATTCCAGACGGTTTCAATTCGCCCGCCAGGGTGGATGTGGACCTCTTTCAAAACATCCGCCACAATCTCATCGGTAATTTCCTCTACCTCCTGATACTTTCCAAAGGCAGAAACAAAACCGTTCCGCAAGCTACCGTCCGTGTCCATATTCTCCAGCGAGGCCTCCAACTCGGTGATCTGGACAGCGGCATCGTCCCGCTGTTTTGCGGCGGCGGCTTTTGCGGTGAGATATTCCGCCTTGCTGATCTCGCCCAATGCAAAGGATTCATAGAGGCCGCTGACCTGCTGGGAAAGCCGCTGGTGTTTCTCCCGCAGTCCCGCGAGTTTTTTCCTCGTGGCGGTAATATCCTTTTTCCGGCCCTGGCACTGTTCCTCCCATAACCGTCTCAGTTCCACCGCTATCAACGCCTGCATACGAAGCCCTTCGGACACAGTATCCAGAACGTCCGCTTCGGGTATCCTCACCCTGCAAGTATAGGCGGAATTCATGCGAGAAGTACGGCACACGAAATACGGCGCTGACCCCTGTACCCGACTCATGGCATAGCCGCAGGTTGCACAGCGGACTTTCTTCTGCAAGGGATGCCTATGATTTTTGACCGCTCCGCATTCCAAGGCTCGTATTGCCGCTTGTGCGCGGTCAAATTCTTCCTGAGTAACAATACCCTCATGGGTATCGTCTACAACTATCCAGTCCTCACGGTCAACCCGAACCACATGGGCATGACCGATCCGGTCACGAGTATGCTTCCCATAGACAACCCTGCCCACATACCGTTCATCCCGCAGGATGCCATAAATCAGACCGCCCGTCCAAAAGTTTTCGTCAAACAGATTGTTCCATTTGGTGCGGGTACACCCAGCCGCCCGCTTGTAAAGCATGGGAGTAGGTACGCCCTCCGCGTTGAGCTGCCGTGCAAGCTGTTCCTTCCTCTGGCCGTCCGCCGTCATGCGAAAAATACGCCGCACCGTCTCCGCCGCCTCCGGGTCTATCACAAGGCGGCTTCTGTCAGCCGGGTCCTTGACGTAACCATAGGGAGCAAAAGGGGAAAGAAAGTCTCCCTGCTGGGCGCGGAAACGCTTTGCGCTCCGCACCTTCCGGGACAGGTCCCGGCTGTATAGGTCGTATATGAGGGCCTTAAAGGAGGTTTCCAGGCTGTCAATATCGGCTGGCCGGATGCTGTCAAAGCCATCATTGACGGCGATAAACCGCACTCCCAGGAAGGGGAATACGCTGGAAATGTAGTTGCCGACTGTAAGATAATCACGGCCAAACCGGGATAAATCCTTCACCACGATACATTGGATTTTCCCCGCCCGCACCTGGGCGATCATTGCTTGAAAGCCGGGACGCTCGAAGTTTTTGCCGCTCCATCCGTCATCACAGAACTCGACTACATGGGAATCCGCCAATTCCGGGGTGCGGCTGATAACAGCGTCCAGCAGGTTTCTCTGGTTCGTGACGCTGTTGGATTCGATCTTCCCGTCTTTTCCTAAATCAACGTCCTCAGCAGACAACCGGATGTATTTAGCGGTCACGCCGGTCATGCGGACACCGCCTCTCCCTCTGCCGCCAGCAGCCGGAGCAGGGCATTGTATTCATCCCGGTAACGCAAAGTGATGGATACATGATTCTCTGCGTCAATTTCTACCCGCTCAATCAGGGCGTGGGCCATATCCGCCGTCAACGCCTGTTCTTCCCGGAACTGGCCGCAGGCGGTGAGCCAGGGGTTTTCCATGGTCTGCTGGCGTTCGTCCTTCTGCCGCTGTTCCAGCTCATCCAACCGGGCCTGCGCCCTTTCCATATCGGAGCGGTACTGCCGCTTCATTTCCGTGTATTCCCGCTCTGACATCAGTTTATCAGCGTAATTCTGATACAAGCTGTCATAGAGCATTTCCGCACGGCTTAGGGCCTGCCTTGCAGCAGCGATCTCCCGCTTGACAGCCGCCTCCCGACCCGCCGCTTTTGCTGATGTGCTGTACTGGCGCACCAACTTATCCAAATCCCCAGCCAGTGCGATCTCCTGCTGTAACGTGTCCCAAAGAAGCTCAATCAGCTTCGTCTCATGGAAATACTTCTTTGGGCAGGAAGCAAGATCATTGGAGTGGGTCTGGCAGATGTAAACATAGTAGCGTCTCCCGATACTGCTGTTCACGTTTTTATATCTCACCAGGGGCCGCTTGCAGTCCGCGCAGTAGACCAGCTTTCGGAGAATATTGGGTGTTGCACCCAATCCGTCATATTTTCCCTCTCGCGCATGATAGGTGCTTTTGGCGTCCTCTGCCATCCGCTGAACCGCTTGAAAGGTTTCTTCATCCACCAGAGGTTCATGGGTATTGCGGACGATAATCCACTCGGATTTTGGTACACGGCAGGTCTTTCTGCCCTCAGAAAGCCCGGAGCGTTTCCTTCCCTGCACCATATGACCCAGGTAAACCTCGCTGGACAGTATGTTTTTAACGGAGCATACGTTCCAAATCGCGTTGGCATATCGTTCGGATTTTGAATTACCTTTCAAATAGTGATAGCGGCCAGGAGAGGGGATATTCCGCTCGTTCAGCTTCCGGGCAATATTCTGATAGCTTATGCCGGAGAGCCGCCATTGAAAGATTTCTCGAATCACGGGCGCAATTTCCGGGTCTGGCTCAATGCGGTGGTAATCGTCGGCGCATTTCTGATAACCGTAAATCGCCCAGTTACCGATAAACTCCCCGTTCCGCTGTTTTGCCGCGAATACAGGCAGCAGCTTCCTGGAAATGTCCTTGCTGTAAACCTCGTTGATGATATTTTTCAGCGGCACAATATAGCCGTCCTGGGACCGTTCAGCAGTCAGCGTATCAAAATTATCGTTGACAGCAATAAACCGCACATCCAGAAGTGGGAAAATCCGTTCCAGATAGTTGCCGGTTTCCCGGTAGTTACGGCCAAACCGGGATAAATCCTTGACCACAATGCAGTCCACTTTCCCGGCCCGCACATCCTCCATCAGCCGTTCAAACTCCGGGCGGTCGAAGTTGGTCCCTGTCCGTCCGTTGTCGCAGTAGAGGTCGTAGACCTGCATATCTGGCTGGCTGTCAATGTAGCTCTGAATCAATTCCCGCTGATTGATGATCGTATCCGCTCCGGGCTTTCCGCTGTCCTCCACCGACAGCCGGACATAGCCGCCCGCCTGATATACCCGCTTGGGCTTTTCTGCGGGGGCCGCTACCGGCAGAATGGGATTGACCTTGCGTTTCGTCCTCGCCACCTCAGACCGCCTCCCTTCCGGGAAGGACCGTTTGCCGGAGTAAATCTGTCTGCCACTGAAATTCATCGTGCCAGCGGTAGACAATCTCAACCCTGCGATCACGGAAAATCAGGATGCGCTCAATCAAAGAAACAATCATCGTGCGGTCCAGAGCGTCAATGTTCCGGTACTTGCGAAACTGCTCTATCCAGTCCCGGCCCTCAGAGAGATTGCCCATTTCCCGGTTCATTTCCTCTTGAATGGCCTCGGCCTGTTCCTCTGCCTCGGCGCGGCGGCGGGAGTAGGTCCTTTTCAAGTCTTGGTATTCGTCCCGGTCGATCACGCCGTCAGCAAGGCTTTCATAGAGGGAGCGCAAAAGGGCCTGATTGCGGTCGATTTCTTCCCGCTTCTTCTCCAAACGGCCTTGGAGCTTCCGCACACCCGCCTGCTGAAGTTGGGCCGTGTCGGTCAGCTCCAGCAAATCAGAGAGGTCGATCACGTCCTGAATGTGCTTTTTCAAAGCCTCCAATACAATCTCGTTCAGCACCTCCACCCGCAGGGAGTGAGCAAAGCAGCTCTTTTCGTTCTTGTGGGCAGCGCAGACGTAATAGACATACTTCTTCTTGCCGGAGGAAACCGTCTTGCGAATCATGGCCCCGCCGCACTCGCCGCAGTTCACCATACCGGAAAACTGTTCTACCGCCCTGCCGCTGACACTGGTGCGGGTGTCCAGGGCAAGCACCTTCTGGATCGTCTCAAAGTCGTAGCGGTCAATAATGGCCTCGTGGCAGTTCTCCACCACCGCCCATTCCTCGCGGGGCTTCACCACCAGCCGCTTCACCCGGTAGCTGGGGGTGGTCACGCGCCCCTGCTCCAACACGCCGATGTAGACCGGATTTTTCAGAATCCGCAACACCATCCCGGCATCCCACACGGATTCCTCTTTCAGCCGGAAGGACGTGGAGTAGCGCATCCCCTGGGACCGCTTGTAGTCCATGGGAGTGAGGATACCCTCCGCCGTCAGGCGGTCAGCTATATCGCCCGCGCTGATTCCTTCCAGCTTCCATTTGAAAATGTCCCGCACCACACCGGCGGCGTATTCATCTACCAGCAGGCGGTGGCGGTTCTCCGGGTCCTTCCGGTAGCCAAAAACAGCAAAAGAGCCGATGAAATCTCCGCGCTGGCGTTTGATTTCAAGCTGGCTCCGTGTTTTCACCGAGGTATCCCGGCAATATGCCTCGTTTATGAGGTTTTTGAACGGGATGACCAGCTCATCAGATTCCACATTGCTGTGCAGGGTGTCATAATGGTCGTTGATTGCGATGAACCGCACACCGAGGAAGGGGAATAGCTGTTCCAAGTATTCCCCCACACCCAGGTGATTGCGGCCAAACCGGGATAAGTCCTTGACCACGATGCAGTTGATTTTGCCTGCCTTGACCTCGGCCATCATCTCATGGAAGGCCGGTCGGTCAAAATTGGAACCTGTGTAGCCGTCATCCACTTTCATGCCGCACTCCCGCAACTCCGGGTGGCGCGACAAATAATCACGGATCAGGTCTTTCTGGCCCGTGACGCTGTTGCTTTCGTCTTTGTCGCCGTCCTCGCGGGACAGGCGGACATAGCCGCAGACATTCCATGCCTGTTCAGCAGTTAGGTTCATGTTCTTCTCTCCTAATTGTTAAAGTCTGATCAGCAAAACACTTTAACAACCAGGGGAGCGCTGGGGCGTCCTGTTGCCGTCATGTTAACATAACATCCAGGGAATGTCCAGAGTGTTTTGCAAATTTCTTCTTCAGCATTTTGAGCGTATGTAAGAGAGCATCCTGTCCTCCAGGGTGACATCCGTGTCTGTGAAGCTGACCTTCACCACGTATTTCCCATGGCGGTAACAGTAGGGATTGCCGATCTGACGGATGAAATCCAAAATCCGCTCCCGCTTGGGGAGGGCGGTATTGACCTCCACATCCCGGATATCCCGCAGGGTAGCCGGGTCTACAGCGCGAACGTCCACGTTCTGCATCGCGTCAAGCTGCTCTCTGGTATAGGTACTCTGTTCCATACGATCCCTCCCTTCTTGTCCAGTCTATGACAGCACTGTTTGTCCACATTCCGTGGAAAGTGCAAAACCGCCGCAGTCCGTTCCCAGTCTGCGGCGGTATGATGTATCAGCCCTTGAAGCGGTAGGGGAGTTTCCGTCCCCCGCTCCGCTGGCCGTTGTACTTATCCCAAATGACGCGGGCAAAACGCAATGCGGCACGGTTGGTGGAGAAGTCCACCTTGCCGCGCCGGATGATTTCATCTGGTTCTACGGCGGACAGCCGCTTGATGAAGGCGGCATCGTCCAGCTCCGTCTCATAGGTTTTGAGAAACAGCGCCATGCCGGAGATCATCGACGCTTTGAGGGAGCTGGGAACGCCATGCCACGCCTGGGCCATCAGCGTCAGCATCCGGGAGAAGGACGCGCCGCCCAGCAGGTGGTAGGCGCTGATGACGGCGCGGGTGGCACCAATCTCAAATGCCTCCCCGGTGGGCTTGTCCAGCGCCCAGACAAAGCCCGCGTCCTCCAGCAGCCGCTTGATCTCCATGACCTCCGAATTACTGCCAGATTCCACCAGAGCCTTGGTGGCGTGGGACAGCCGCAGGTGGCCCTTGGCCTTGTCCAGCTTGTAGTACAGCTCGGCCTCCTGCTCATAGGTCAGACCCCGGTAGACCCGGCAGAGGGCGGTCACATCCTTGCCGTTGTTTTTCTTCCGCATGGCGCAGATGCGGTGCTGGCCGTCCACCAGGTTATAGCGGCCCTCCCGATAGCTGACCACCAGCGGGGTCAACAGGCGGGGGTCCCACTCCCGCACCAACTTGTCCACAGCAGAATCGTTCACAGGCCGCTGGTAGGGCTGACCGGAATACAGCTCCCCGGTGGAGAGCAGTTCCTCCGTGCTTTGGAGATTGGCGTTCATGCCGGTGAGGGTAGTCTGCTGTGGGTCAGCGCGCCCATTAGGGAAGCGCTTTTTCTTGCGGTAGCTCATTTTTGTGCCGTCCTTTCCATTTTATGAAGTAAATTTCGTAAAGCCGAACAGGTGGAATTGACCTCCTGCCGGATTTGGTCTAACTGCTGCTGTGTCAGCGCTGGGAACAACGCCGCGTTTTCGTTGGAGGTGTAGTCCCCGATTCCCTGGCAAAAGCGCTGGAGGAAAAAAGTGAAGGAAACAAGAAACATCTCCGGGGTACGGCTGCGATCCTTGTCCGGGTTTTTCAGGTCAGCCACCGAATCCCTGATGGTGGCGTAGTAGCCGCCCCCGGACGCGGAAGCGGTGGATGGAGCATCTGGCACGCTCGGCGGTGTAGACGCTGGCTCCGGCTCTTCCTGGGCGGGGTGGTATTCGTCCACGGAGTGGATTGTCTCTGCCGCTAACTGACGGGCAGCATCCTCCTGCTGCTCCGGGGGCAGGCGGGAGAGCTTTAGCGCATCCCGAAAGCGGATATTTTCCTTCTTGGCTAAATCCTGCACCTCCGGGGCCAATTTTTGTGACACTTGAATTTTACGTCTGACGGATCGTGCTGTTGTGCCTAACTGCTCCGCCGCGTCCTCTGCAAATGGCTTCACTTCTAAAACGGACACAGTGTCCTTTTTAGAAGTCTGCCCATTCCGTTTGCCCTGCTGAGTTTCCGGGTGGAGGGCTTCGTAAATCTCTTTCCGTCGGGCTAATTGTTTTCCTTCATCCGTGTAATGGAGTTTGCGGCGAATGAGATTTTCGTCGATCTCGGCCAGCTCTGCCAGCAGACCGTCCAGATTGTTCACCGTACACTCGATCTCCGTCCAGCCCAGCATTTTTGCCGCTTCCAGCCGGTGCAACCCAGCAATCAGGGTGTACCCCTGGTCAACGGTGATGGGGTTTATCAGTCCCACCTTGGAAATGCTCTCCGCCAGCTTTTGCACAGCTTCTGGGTCTGCTTCCCGCCGTCCATCGTTGACGGTAATCTGAAAAATCGGAATTCTCAAAGGTTCACCCCTTCGTCATGGTTACTGTTTGCCGGATAAAACACCCAACACCGCTGGCATGACCAACGGTGCCGGGTCTTGCATCCCGCAAGCGGGGCGGGAGGGCCGCGCCGTTTCTGTTTGTGTCCTCATTCTGTGAGAAATCTGGCCGGCGCGGGTGCCCCTCCAATGCCCTATATCTGAATGTGTGCCGTATTATCGGGCGGCATGACCGCCCTGCTGCTCA